>Ga0265293_10000686_pt1 | contig 78731 bp, 71 predicted proteins | sample Munlanlewell138R_FD_192505 | JGI IMG/M metagenome (GOLD analysis project Ga0265293, IMG submission 192505) | Leachate microbial communities from a municipal landfill in Southern Ontario, Canada - Leachate well 138R | ecosystem: Engineered > Solid waste > Landfill > Unclassified | place: Canada... | reverse complement strand
GTACCCAGAAAACAGGACTCTGTGTCCCTGTAACTTAGGGATAAATGTGTGCATGAGCCGTATACGAGGCCCGTACGTACGGTTCTGTGAGAGGGATGAGGCGGCGACGCCTCACCCTACTCGATATTTCCGCATACATATGTTGGGACGAAAATGGATGATACTTATTTTTCCATAATGTTATGATATAACAAATTAACGGGGCAAGATAACAGACATCCAGATGAGAGACCGAGGCTTGGGAAATGACTGAACGACTACCTGTTACCGTACTTTCCGGCTTCCTTGGCGCCGGCAAGAGCACGCTGCTTAACCATGTATTGAAGAACCGTGAGAATCGTCGCGTGGCGGTGATCGTCAATGACATGAGCGAGATCAATATCGACGGTACTGAAGTGCAGCGCGATGTAAGTCTGAACCGCGCCGAAGAAAAGCTGGTTGAAATGAGCAATGGCTGTATCTGCTGCACACTGCGTGAGGATTTGCTGGAGGAAGTCAGTCGCCTGGCGGGCGAGGGGCGCTTCGATTATCTGCTGATCGAGTCAACAGGCATTTCCGAGCCACTGCCGGTGGCGGAGACTTTTACCTTTCGTGATGAGCAGGGTCGCAGTCTGGTCGACCTGGCGAGGCTGGATACCATGGTAACCGTGGTCGATGGGGTCAATTTTATGCAGGACTTCCATGAATCAGACAGTCTGGCCAGTCGTGGTGAAACCCTCGGTGCGGATGACGAACGTTCGATTACTGACCTGCTGATCGAGCAGGTAGAATTTGCGGATGTCATCCTCATCAGCAAGATCGACCTCATTTCCAGTGCCGAACGTGAAGAGCTGATGGCCATTCTGCGGGGCCTCAACACCCACGCCGAGATCCTTCCTATGAGCATGGGGCGAGTGCCGCTGGAAAAGATTCTCGATACCGGGCGCTTCGACTTCGAGCGTGCTGCCCAGGCGCCGGGGTGGCTTAAGGAGTTGCGCGGTGAGCATATTCCCGAAAGCGAGGAGTATGGTATTGCCTCTTTCGCCTATCGCGCCCGCCGGCCCTTTCACCCGCAGCGTTTCCATGAGTTTCTCAGTCAGGAGTGGACCAACGGGCGGTTACTGCGTTCCAAGGGCTATTTCTGGCTGGCGAGTAAATACCGCGAGGCTGGCAGCTGGTCGCAGGCTGGTGGCCTGATGCGTTACGGCATGGCCGGTCGCTGGTGGCGCTTCGTGCCAAAAGAGCAGTGGCCGCGGGATCAGGATGAGCAGCAGGCTATCGCCAGGCAGTGGGATCAGCAGACCGGTGATTGCCGGCAGGAGCTGGTGTTCATCGGTCAGAATATCGATTTTGCCCGACTGACCCGTGAACTTGATGCCTGCCTGCTGAACGACCAGGAGATGGCCGCAGGTACCGAGGCCTGGCAGCAACTGGACGATCCTTTCGGGGTATGGGCCGAAGAGGACGCCTGATTCAGCTTCTGGCCTTGGGCAGGTAGCTGGGGAATAGGCTGGTTGCAATGAAGTGCGACCAGCCATTCGGTATGTCACGCCATCCGCGGCTTCTCTGAGGCGGTGGTGGTGAGTCGCTCGCCGAGCTTCTGGCCCATGCGTACCAGGCTGCCGGCGCTCAGTTGTTCATCCCAGCGGGCGTGCCCGGGAGCAAACAACACTATAGCCGTGGAGCCGAGTTTGAAGCGGCCCATCTCGGCGCCGCGTTCAAGCTGAGGCGCGCTGGTTCCATATTGCTCACTACGCACCTGCCGCTGTGGCGGAGCGACCAGTCCGGCCCAGACGGTTTCAATCGATGCCACAATCATCGCGCCCACCAGCACCACGGCCATCGGGCCGGCCTCAGTGTCAAACAGGCACACCACCCGCTCGTTGCGGGCGAACAGTTCGGGCACGTTCTCGGCCGTGGTCTGATTGACTGAGAATAACTTGCCTGGTACGTGAATCATTTCCTTCAGCGTACCGCCCAAGGGCATGTGAACACGGTGATAGTCACTGGGCGACAGGTAGACAGTGGCAAACTCGCCGCCTTGGAACAGGCTGGCATGTTGCGGGTTACCGCCGAGCAATTCGAGCACACTGAAGCTCTGCCCCTTGGCCTGGAAAATCCGGCCATGTTCGATGCTACCCAGTTGGCTGATGGCGCCGTCGGCGGGGCACAGGATGCTGCGCTCGCCTGGATCGAGTGGGCGGGCATCAGGCAGCAGTGCCCGAGTGAAGAAGTCATTGAAGCAAGGGTAGGCCGTTGGATCCTGCTCCACAGCCTGGCTCATATCGACCTGATAGCGTTTGACGAACCAGGTGATAAAAGGGTTCTTGACCCAATCCCAGGTGCAGTTGGCGAGGCCACCTGCCAGACGCGACAGCAGCTGCTGCGGCAACAGGTGTTGGGACAGGATGAATAAACGATCACGCATGGGATAACAGCCTCAGATTTCTACAGGAGTATCAGGATGGTTGCCCCACTCGGCCCAGGAACCGGCGTACGCCTTGACCCTCGGATAGCCAAGTATTTTTGCGGCAAGATAGGTAAAGCCGGAGCGATGGTGGGTCTGGCAGTGGGTAACCACCTCATGGTCGGGAGTAATGCCCAACGCCTGTAGTCGGTTAGCCAGATCGTCGCGCAGGCGCAGGCCACGATCCGGATCCATGCCGGCCGTCCACTCGAAGTTGATCGCGCCGGGAATATGCCCGCCCTTGGCGGCAAACACCCGCTCACCGCGATGTTCGGCGGGGGAGCGCGCATCCCAGATGACCCGGTCGGGATTATCCAGATCGGCTATCAGCGTATCCACATCAATAGTAGGGCTGGTATCGATAGTCAGGCGCGGCTGGGTTGGCTCGACCTGATTGACCTCCTGCTCCAACGGCAAACCGTCACCATACCAGGCTACCAGGCCGCCGTTCAGGTAGCTGTACCGGGTATGCCCTACACTGTCGAGTAGCCAGATGAACCGGCCGGCCCAGCCGCCGCCTTCGTCGTCGTAGACGATGTAATGCAAATCAGCGTGATGACCGAGGCTGCCCAGAATCTGTTGCAGACTATCAATATCCGGCAGTAAACCCGGGCGCGGTGCTGGAGAGGTCAGACTGCCCGGAGGCAGATGCACGGCACCGGGGATATGGCCGGCCAGATATTGTTCGGAACGGCACAGGTCAACCAGCCGGACGCGTGCAGGATCAAGCTGAGAAGGAAGCTGTGATGGCTCCAGCAAGAGGGGTAGCGGGGTATCTGTCATGATCTGTTCCAATATTCTTTGTGTCGATGCGCCAGTTGTCGGAGCGCTGACGTTATAATCCCACTCAAAATTCTTCGTGCTTGGCCGATAGCAGGGTCTGCAGAGACTTTTGCGCCGTCGGAGACGTCAGCCGATTGCAGACTATAACGCGAAAGCGAACGAGTTGCTGTTCAGGGATCATCAGTTTATATGTTGAAAATCGCGGGTTACGTCGTTGTCATCCTCAGTGTACTGGGCGGCTTTGTCATGTCCGGGGGCGCCGTCGCTGCGCTATGGCACCCATTCGAGATCCTGATCATTGGTGGGGCGGCATTCGGCGCTTTTCTGGTGGCCAATAACGTGGCGGTGGTAAAGAAGATCTTTGCCAAGATTCCGCAGATCATTTTTGCACATCGTTTCGGCAAGCCGTTCTATCTCGATGTCCTTGGTCTGTTGTATGAAATCCTCAACAAGAGCCGCCGCGAGGGCATGATGGCCATCGAAGTGGACATCGAGGAGCCAGACGAAAGCCCGATTTTTGCCAAGTATCCGGCCATCCTCAAGGATGAACACATGACCGCGTTCATCTGTGATTACCTGCGCATCATGTCCACTGGCACCATGGCTCCCCATGAGCTGGAGGCGCTGTTTGATGTTGAGATCTCTACCCTGACCGACGAGCTCGGTGAGCCGGCTCATGCGCTTAACCGGGTGGCAGATGCCCTGCCGGGCTTCGGTATTGTTGCGGCGGTATTGGGCATCGTGGTGACCATGAGTATCCTTGGCGAAGCGGACAATGCCATGATCGGTGAGAAGGTGGGCACCGCCCTGGTCGGTACCTTCCTCGGTATTCTGGCGGCCTACGGTTTCGTTGGCCCCTTCGCCGCGGCCATGCAGCACGAGGCCACTGAGGAAGCCAACACATACGAGGCGATCAAGATGTGTCTGGTCGCCAGCGCCCAGGGCCTCCCGCCTGCGCTGGCGGTCGAGTTTGGCCGTAAGGCGCTTTTATCTGCCCAGCGGCCGAGCTTCACCGAGCTGGAATCTTCGGTCAAGGGGCGCTGATCAGTGCCCAATAACGATCAGCCCATCATCGTCAAGCGGATCAGTCGCAAGGCTGGTGCAGGCCATGGCGGCTCATGGAAAATTGCATTTGCCGACTTCGCCATCGCCATGATGGCCTTCTTTCTGGTCATGTGGCTGGTAACGGTGGCTACGCCGGAACAATTGAAACTGGTTTCCCAATACTTCAAGGATCCGATCAATTTCGATGGCGGCAGCCCGCACCCCATCGATCTGGGCGGCTCGCCCACTCCGGCACCGCAACGCACACTCAACGAACAGACGCTAAGTGAACAGGCACAGCAGTCTGCTGATAATGGTGCTCAGCCGGGCGGCGAATCGCCGGACATTGTTGAGCTGCGGGAATTGGACTTATTGCTGCAGGAATTGCAGAACAAGATAGAAACCGAACCGGTGCTGCAGCGCTTTCGTGAGCAGATACTGATGGAGTTCACCACCGACGGGCTGCGCATCCAGATTGTCGATGCGGAAAACCGGCCGATGTTCGCCAGTGGCAGCCCCGACCTGCAACCTTATTTCGAGGATATTCTGCTGGCGCTCAGCGATACTATCGCCAAAACACCGAAGAAAATTTCCATCAGCGGTCACACCGACGCGATCCCCTATGTTGGCCGGCGCGATTACGGTAACTGGGAGCTGTCGGCGCAGCGGGCAAACGCAGCGCGACGTACATTGGAGGCAGCCGGTTATCCGCAGCAACAGGTGGCACGGGTGGTCGGTTATGCGGATTCGGCCCTGTTCGATACCGCCAACCCGCTCAATCCGATCAACCGGCGGATCGATATTGTGGTCATGAACCGGCAGGCCGAACAGGCGATGATCCGCGGCGTAGGCGCAACGAGTACGGAACAGCCGACAGATACCGGCAGCCCGGCTGTCGAAGTGAGCAACCCAGCCTCTCAGCCGGGAACAGCACCAGCGCTGCAGCCACGGGCACAAACCGAAGAGCAGCCGCTTCCGCGCAACCTGTTCGATATGGATGAGCCCTTGCAGCAGCTCAGCCCCTGATAGGTGACTGGGCACAGGAAGAGGGCATGCAACTGCCGTCCTTCCCCGTGTGGTGGGCGAAAGCGACGGGCTGATCCAGCATCCGCACCTGCAGTGCAGCTGCCGTGGATTGTCAGCTGTTGCTGAGGCTGGCCAGGATATGCCGGTAACTGTTCATTCGGCCTGCCGAAATTTCCCCATCATCCACCGCTGCCAGCAGAGCGCAGCCGGGTTCGTGAAGGTGCTGACAGTCGCGGAAGCGGCAATGACCCAGGTACGGGCGGAACTCGATAAAACCTTCCAGCAAATCATCATGGCTGATATGGGTCAGCCCGAATTCGCGAATGCCGGGGGAGTCGATCAGGTCGCCGCCGCCGGGAAAGTGGAACAGCCGAGCGGTGGTGGTGGTGTGGGTACCCTTGCCGGTTTGTTCGGACAGCGCGCCGACGCGCAGATCGGCATCCGGCAACAGGGCATTTATCAAAGAAGACTTGCCGACCCCAGACTGGCCGACAAACACGTTCACATGATCGCGCAACTCTTCACGCAGGTTATCCAGCCCGTGACCGGAGTCAGCCGATAGGCACAGGGTGCGGTAGCCGAGCCTGGCATAATCATCCAGCCAGTCGCGGATATCCGCATGCCCGGGCTGCTCCAGCAAATCTGCCTTGTTCAGTACCAGCAGAGGCTCCAGCTGCGCCTGCTCGGCAGCCACCAGATAGCGGTCGATCAGGTTGCGGTGGGGCTGGGGCAAGGCGGCGAAAACAATTACCAGACGGTCGACGTTGGCAGCGACGGGCTTGAGTTGACCGCGATGATCTGGCCTGTACAGCTCCGTATCTCTGGGCTGCAGGGCAACGATCACGCCGCTTTGCTGATTGTCGGCTCGCCAAACCACGCGGTCACCGGTTACCAGTGCCGGCAGGTTGGCCCGACGGTGACAGCGACGCACCTGACCGCGTTCGGGGCCATCCAGTGTTTCTACGTCTACCTGCACACCAAAGTGAGCAATGACCAGGCCTTGTTGCTCGGCACCGAGGTCACCACCCAGCAGGCTTTCTTCAGCCCGATCAGCGCGACGATCGGCGCGGGCGCTGCGCTCATCCTGGATTTTTTGTATACGCCAGTTCTGGCGCCGGGTAAGGTTTCGCTTGGCCATGGGTTGTGTCTTGGGAGAATCCGCCGCAGTGTAGCACGGGCGGCGTATACTGATGGACGTTACCTTCACCTGTGCAGGAGCCACCATGAAACACCCCGACAATTTGATCTGGATTGACCTGGAAATGACCGGCTTGAATCCGGATCAGGATGTAATTATCGAAATCGCTACCATCATCACTGACTCACAACTGAATGTGCTGGCCGAAGGCCCGGCTATTGCCGTCAAACAACCTGATGCGCTGCTGGATGGGATGGATGAGTGGAATACCCGCCAGCACAACCAGTCCGGCTTGGTGCAGCGCGTCAAGGACAGCGTAGTGAGCGTGCAGGAAGCGGAGCAGATGACGCTGGAGTTTATCTGCAAGTGGGTACCTGCGGGGCGCTCTCCCATGTGCGGTAACAGCATTTGTCAGGATCGGCGTTTTCTCTATCGGGGTATGCCGAACCTGGAGCAGTTCTTTCACTACCGCAATCTGGATGTATCGACGCTCAAGGAGTTGGCTGCGCGTTGGGCGCCGGCGGTGCGTGATGGCTTTCAGAAGGAGAGCAGTCACCTGGCCATGGATGATATCCGCGATTCGATCGCCGAATTACGGCATTACCGGGAACACTTCATTAAGTATTGAAACAGGTTCTGAGTGGGGCAGCACGCCTGAACAGGTCTAATTGATACCGTGCCGGCCCAGCGCCCAGATGACATGCTCGCGCACCAGCTCGGAGGGGTGAGCGCGTCGGCTATTGAGCGCTTCGATTACCGGAATGCTGGTATGGGCATTGCCCAGGCCGACGGCGAGGTTGCGTAGCCAGCGCTCATGACCGATGCGTCGCAGTGGCGAGCCTTCGGTGTTTTTCAGAAACTCATCCTCGTCCCAGCGGAACAGGGTGATCAGATCGGCCTGATCCAGTTCATGCCGCGGGCTGAAGTCGTTTTCGCCGGTGGTTTTAGCGAACTTGTTCCATGGGCAGATCAGCTGACAATCATCGCAGCCAAACACCCGATTACCCATCGGCGCGCGCAGCTCCTCGGGAATTGCCCCCTTGAGTTCGATGGTCAGATAGGAAATGCAACGTCTGGCATCCAGCACGTGGGCGCCAACAAAGGCGTCGGTCGGGCAGCGGGTCAGGCAGGCGCTGCAACTGCCGCAATGCTGCTGAGTGAATGGCTGGTCTACCGGTAGAGGCAGATCGGTATACAGCTCGCCAAGGAAGAAAAAACTACCTGCCCTGGGGTTGATCAGCATGGTGTTCTTGCCAATCCAGCCCAGTCCGGCGCGGCTGGCCAGCGCACGCTCCATGACCGGGGCGCTGTCAACAAAGGCGCGGAAGCCGAACGGGCCAATCAGTTGCTGAACCTGCTCCGCCAATTGTTGCAGGCGACGCCGGATCAGCTTGTGATAGTCCCGGCCCAATGCGTAGCGGGAGATGTAGGCCGCATCGCGATCGGCCAGACGTTCAGCCATGCGGGTATCGGTGGGCAGATAATCCATCCGCACAGAAATTACCCGGGTGGTGCCGGGCACCAGTTCGGCTGGACGGGTACGCTTGCTGCCGTGGCTGGCCATCCATTCCATCTCGCCGTGATAACCGGCATCCAGCCATTGTTGCAGGCGCTCTTCGTGAGTACCTGTGTCTGCCTCGCCGATGCCCAGCTGCTGAAAGCCCAGTTCGGCAGCGATTGCTCGAATGCGCTCGGCGAGGGCCGCATAATCGTAGGTGGCTGAGGACATGAATTGGGGTACCTGCTTGGCTGGAGGTATAATTGTGCCAGACACCCATCGGATTGACATGCCCATGCGTCCAGAACTCCCTCTCTATCTGTATAGCGCCGAGGCAACCAGACAGCTGGATGCGCACATCATCGCTGCCGGTACCTCAGGTCTTGAGCTGATGCAGCGAGCTGCTACAGCGATCTGGCGCGAGCTACGCCGCCGCTGGGTCGATACCCGGCAGCTGACGGTGCTCTGCGGCGGCGGTAACAATGCCGGCGATGGCTATCTGGTTGCGCTGCTGGCGCAGCGTGCCGGGTGGCAGGTGCGCGTGTTGGCGGTGACGGCTGCACAGCAGCTCAAGGGTGATGCGCACAGCGCCTGGCAGCGTGCCGTTGATGATGGCGTGGATATTCAACCCTGGTCCGGCCGCTTGCCCACGGAGGGTGTGTTACTGGATGCATTGCTTGGCACCGGTCTTCAGGGTGATGTGCGCAGCCCATTCAGCGAGGCCATTGCCGCGATCAACGGCAGTGGTTTGCCGGTGCTGTCGGTGGATATACCCAGTGGGCTGAATGCCGATACCGGTGCAATCGAAGGTTGCGCGGTAAGCGCCGATCTGACGGTCACTTTTATTACACTGAAGCCAGGGTTATTGACTGCCGAAGGGCCGGATAGGGTCGGTGAATTGTGTTTCGCGCCGCTGGCCGAGCTTGCCGGGCCGCAACTGCGTCCGGCATTGCAACGGTTGACGCTGGATGACTTTAGAGGCGTATTGCCGCAGCGACCCAGGGCAGCGCATAAGGGGCTGTTTGGGCATCTGTTGTTGGTCGGCGGTAACACTGGCATGGGTGGCGCCATCATGCTGGCGGCAGAAACAGCGCTGCGCTGTGGTGCTGGCAAAGTCAGCGTGGCGACACGGAGTGAACATGTGGCTCCCTTGCTGGCCCGTTGCCCGGAAGTAATGGCGCGTGGGGTGGATGATCCGGCACAATTGACGGTATTGCTGGAGCGGGCAACGGCACTGGTGATCGGGCCTGGGTTGGGGCGGGATGAGTGGGCCCGGCAGATGCTGAGTCTGGCGCTGCAATGCAGGGTGCCGCGCATTCTGGATGCAGATGCGCTGAATAGGCTGGCCGAACAGCCGACGTGGCTGGGCGACCAGACGGTTATCACACCACATCCGGCAGAAGCGGCGCGTCTGCTGAGTTGCAACACCGCCCAGGTGCAGGGTAATCGCCTGCTGGCCGTGCAGCAGCTGGTGGAACGCTTCGGCGGTGCAGCTGTCCTCAAGGGAGTGGGCTCGCTGGTAGCTGATGGCGAGCCAGAGCGGTTACCAGGACTCTGCCAATACGGTAATCCCGGCATGGCTACGGCGGGTATGGGTGATGTGTTGTCCGGTTTGGCCGGCGCCTTGCTGGCTCAGGGACTGGAAGCTGGAGATGCTGCGCGCTATGCGGTGCTGGTGCATGCCCTTGCGGGAGATCGAGCGGCACAGGAGGAAGGCGAGTTGGGATTGCTCGCCAGTGATTTGATAAAACACATACGTTATTACCTCAACCGGCGGGATAGTTGATGACCCTGGAAGTATATGTACAAGGCGATCAGGCCATGGAAAGCCTGGGAGCAGATATCGGCCGTGCGCTGGATTGGCGAGGCAGTATCTGGTTGAGTGGAGATCTGGGCGCTGGCAAGACCACGCTCAGCCGAGGATTGATCCGCGCCGCCGGCCATGTGGGTGCGGTAAAAAGTCCCACGTTCACCCTGGTCGAACCCTATGATTTGGCTGAGCGTCAGATATTCCATTTTGACTTGTACCGGCTGGCCGACCCCGAAGAACTGGAGTTTCTCGGCATTCGTGACTATTTTTCCGACAACAGTCTGTGTCTTGTAGAATGGCCGGATAAGGGTGCGGGAGTGCTGCCAGCGCCAGATCTGAGCATCTGTATCAAGGTTGACGGAGACGGCAGGACGCTGCAGATTGATGGGCATGGGGAGCGTGGCCTGGCGGCGAGCCAATGGCTGCACAGCATAAGAGGCAAGACAACGCCGTGACGACAATCAGAACAACACTGAAGTATGCCGCTGCGCTACTGGTTGCGACCAGCATGTTGTTCTGCGGCCTGTTGCAGGCGGCGGAAATCAGCAACGTGCGCCTATGGCGAGCCCCGGATAACACGCGGTTGGTATTCGATCTGACCGGCCCGGCCGACCACAAGCTGTTTACTCTGGCCAGCCCCGAACGCATTGTCATCGACATTTCCGGAGCGACCTTCTCTGCGAACACCAGTAACCTGCCACTGGAGAATACCCCGGTAACCGGACTGCGTTCAGCGCCGAGAGACGATGCGGAACTGCGCGTGGTGCTGGATCTATCCCGGGAGGTGACAGCCAAGAGCTTCTCCTTGCCGCCGAACCAGCAGTACGGCCACCGCCTGGTGATTGATCTGTATGACCAGGCGCCACCGGCGTCGCTACCATCCAGGCCTGAGCCAAGTGCCTCGCCGCTACCACAAACACCAACTCGCTCAGTAACCGAGGCCGGCCAGCGAGACATCGTCATTGCGCTGGATGCGGGTCACGGCGGTGAAGACCCGGGCGCCATCGGCCATAACAAGGCGCTGGAAAAGAACGTGGTGCTGGCGATTGCCAGGGAATTGAAAAGCCTGATTGATGCAGAGCCCGGATTCAAGGCGGTGCTGGTGCGTACGGGCGATTATTTTATTCCGTTGCGGCGGCGTACCGAGATTGCCCGGCAGCACAGCGCGGATCTATTTGTCTCGATTCACGCGGATGCCTTTACCCGTACCAGCGCTTTTGGCGCATCGGTGTACGCTTTGTCTGACCGTGGCGCGACCTCGGAAACGGCGAGACTGCTGGCCGACCGGGAAAACCGCTCCGACCTGATTGGTGGTGTTGGTGGTGTCAGTCTGGATAATCGCGATCAGGTGCTTGCCAGCGTGCTGCTGGATCTTTCCATGACCGCAACCCTCTCAGCCAGTCTCGATGTGGGCCAGCAGGTGCTCGGTGCTATTGGTGGCATCACACCGTTGCATAAGCGCCGGGTAGAACAGGCCGGTTTCATGGTGCTGAAGTCCCCCGATATCCCATCCATCCTGGTCGAGACGGGTTTTATTTCCAATCCGGGAGAGTCGAACAAGCTGGTTACGCGCAGTCACCAGCGAGCACTGGCGCGGGCAATGCACAAGGGCATCCGGAGCTATTTCCATCGTAATCCACCGCCCGGAACCCAGTTGGCCGCACTGAAGAACAGTGGTCAGTTGGCGCAGGCAGCGCGGGAGCATACGGTGCAGCGGGGGGATACCCTGTCAATGATTGCGACGCGTTATGAGGTGAGCCTGGCCACGCTGCGCCAGGCCAATAGCCTGCGCAACGATCAGATCCGAGTTGGCCAGGTACTCCAGGTGCCGGCCAGCAGCATGTTGGTAAAAAATGACCCCTGAAGCGGTCATGGGGTTAAAGATGTCCCGAATTCAGTTGTTGAGCCCGCGTCTGGCGAACCAGATTGCCGCGGGTGAAGTGGTAGAGCGCCCGGCCTCGGTGATCAAAGAGTTGCTGGAGAACAGTCTTGATGCCGGTGCGACGCGTATCGACATCGACGTGGAGCAGGGCGGCGTCAAGCTGCTGCGGGTGCGAGATAACGGCTGCGGCATTGTTGAAAGCGACCTGCCGCTGGCGCTCTCCCGGCACGCCACCAGCAAGATCATGGATCTGGATGACCTGGAACGGGTCGCTACGCTGGGGTTTCGCGGTGAAGCGCTGGCCTCGGTCAGTTCGGTGTCGCGGCTGCTGTTGACCTCCTGCGCAGAAGGGGGCGATCAGGCCTGGCAGGTGGAAACCGAAGGTCGGGACATGCATCCGAGAGTGCAGCCGGCAGCGCATCCGCAGGGCACCACTGTTGAAGTGCGTGATCTGTTTTTCAACACCCCCGCACGGCGAAAATTCCTGCGCACGGAAAAAACCGAATTTGGCCATCTGGAAGAGGTGGTCAAGCGCCTCGCCCTGTCGCGCTTCGATGTTGCGTTCAATCTGCGCCACAATGGCCGCTCGGTGCTCAGCTTGCGCCCCGCGCATACCGAGCAGGAAGCCCAGCGTCGGGTCGCGAGTATCTGTGGGCCGGCCTTTATCGAACAATCGATCACCATCGATCAGGAGCGTGGCGGTCTGCGATTGTGGGGCTGGGTCGGATTACCGACGTTCTCCCGCAGTCAGGCTGATCTGCAGTACTTCTGCGTTAATGGTCGCATGATCCGTGACAAGCTGGTGGCCCATGCGGTGCGCCAGGCTTATCGCGATGTGCTGTTCAACGGGCGGCACCCTACTTTTGTCCTGTTCCTGGAGCTGGATCCAGCGGTGGTCGACGTGAACGTCCACCCGACCAAGCATGAGGTGCGCTTCCGTGATGGGCGCATGGTGCATGATTTTCTGTTCAGCACCCTGTACCGGGCATTGGCCGATCAGCGGCCGGATAGCGCCCAGGAATCCGTGCCGAGCGGCGAGCTGCACTATAGCGGCGGCAGCTCGACGGTCAGCGGCCTGGAAGCCGGAGTGTTCTCGGGGCAGGCGCGTATGCCGTTACAGGAACCCGCTGCGGCCCTCGGCAGCTGGTCAGCACCCCCCACGCTGTCGCGCCCTGATCCGGCAGTACTGGCCGGGGCCACGCAGGCTTATACCGAGCTCTATGGGGCAGCCGCGAGTCGGCTGGCCATGCCAGCCGAGCCCGAAGCGGGCGAAGTGCCGCCATTGGGTTATGCGATAGCGCAGCTGCACGGTATTTACATACTCGCCGAGAATGCCGACGGGATGGTGGTGGTGGATATGCATGCGGCCCATGAACGTATTACCTACGAGCGCCTGAAGCAGGCCCTGGCGCTGGAAGGGTTGCGTAGCCAACCCTTGCTGGTGCCCGAATCGCTGGCAGTCAGTCAAGGCATGGCTGATTGCGCTGAAGAACATGCTGAGTGGTTTACCCGGCTCGGCTTCTCCTTGCAGCGTATGGGCCCTGAAACGCTGGCTATCCGTGAAACTCCAGCCTTGCTACGTCAGGCCGATGCGGTGCAGCTGGTGCAGGATGTGTTGAGCGATCTCATGGAATATGGCACCAGTGATCGTATTGAAGCGCACCGTAATGAACTATTGGCTACCATGGCCTGTCATGGTTCGGTACGCGCCAATCGGCGGCTGACGCTGGCGGAAATGAACGCCCTGTTGCGTGATATGGAGCAGACCGAACGCAGTGGTCAATGTAACCATGGGCGTCCCACCTGGACGCGCATGAGTCTCCCCGAGCTGGATAAATTATTCCTGCGGGGCCGTTAATGGATTCCCCGACAATTTCATGAGCACCTCCATTACCCCTGCGGTCATCTGCCTGATGGGCCCGACTGCAGCAGGCAAGACTGACCTTGCCCTGCACCTGGCCGATCATCTGCCCTGTGAACTGATCAGCGTCGATTCAGCGCTGGTCTATCGCGGCATGGATATCGGTACCGCCAAGCCGGATGCTGAAACGCTGGCACGCTATCCGCACCACCTCGTCGATATCCTGGATCCCGCTGAGGCCTATTCTGCTGCGCGCTTTCGTCGTGATGCTCAGGAGCTGATGGCCGGGATCCTGGCCCGGGGCCGGATCCCGCTATTGGTCGGTGGCACCATGCTGTATTACAAGGCGTTGTTCGGAGGGCTGGCGCAGATGCCCGCGGCTGATCCCGGCGTCCGTCAACGTATCGAGGAGCAGGCGCGGCAACAGGGTTGGGAAGCCGTTCATGCCGAACTGGCGAAGATCGACCCGGTGGCCGCCGAGCGCATTCATCCGAACGATCCACAGCGGATTCAACGCGCCTACGAAGTGTTTTTAGTCAGTGGCGTGACGCTGACTGAATGGCATCGCCGTCAGGTGCTGGAAAATGCCGAAAGCAGCGCGACTGGCGGGGCGAATATGTCCTATACTACGCACTATGTGGCTGTGGCTCCCAAGGAGCGGCATATTCTGCACGAACGTATAGCAATGCGCTTCTCACAGATGATCGAACAGGGATTCATCGCTGAGGTGGAAGCATTGTATGCGCGCGGAGATTTGAATGTGTCGATGCCATCGGTGCGGGCGGTAGGGTACCGGCAGGCATGGGATTATCTGGAGGGGAAGCTCTCACGCAGTGAGATGATCGAACGTGGTGTGATTGCCACCCGGCAGTTGGCGAAGCGTCAGTTCACCTGGCTGCGCGGCTGGCATGAGGATATCGAATGGTTCGACAGTCTTGATCCGAAAAGAGCCGATCAGCTCTTGAAACACCTCAGGTCAGTCGCCATATAGTTTTCCTGTTTTGCTGTCGGCAGGCGTAAGGTCACCAAACAGTCATCCGAATTTGGGCTGTCCGTCTCTATTGGACTGGCCGGATACTATATTTAAATTTAAAACGGTTTCCCATCATGGTTTCCATAAGGAGTGAGGCAATGTCGTCAAAAGGGCATTCATTACAAGACCCTTACCTGAACGTTCTACGCAAGGAACGTGTTCCGGTATCGATTTACCTGGTCAACGGGATCAAGTTGCAGGGACAGATTGAGTCCTTCGATCAATTCGTCATTCTGTTGAAAAACACCGTAAGCCAGATGGTTTACAAGCATGCCATTTCTACCGTCGTTCCTGGTCGTCCGGTGCGCCTGCCGGTGCAGGGTGCTGACGATGAAGCCGAGGCGGTCAATTCTTGATCGCACGGGAGGCCTGATTGTTTTTTGAACGCCATGAAGGAGGTGAACGGGCGATACTCGTTCACCTGGAAGGCCAGGACGAGCAGAATCGTGAGGATCCTCACGAGTTTCTCGAACTGGTGCGTTCAGCAGGCGCCGAGGTGGTCGATTTTCTGACCATCAGCCGCTACCAGCCCAGCCCCCGCTTTCTGATCGGCAGCGGCAAGGTTGACGAGTTGCGCAGCCTTGTTGAAGCCGGGGAAGGCGATCTGGTCATCTTCAATCACGTACTGACACCCAGCCAGGAGCGCAACCTTGAGCGCGAGCTGGAGTGTCGGGTGATTGATCGCACCGGCTTGATTCTGGATATCTTCGCCCAGCGCGCACGCACGCATGAGGGCAAGCTGCAGGTGGAATTGGCGCAGCTTGACCACCTGAGTACCCGGCTGGTGCGAGGCTGGACTCACCTTGAGCGCCAGAAGGGGGGTATCGGTCTGCGCGGTCCGGGTGAAACCCAGCTGGAAACCGACCGTCGTTTGCTGCGGGTGCGCATCAAGCAGATCACCAAGCGTCTGGAGAAAGTGCGTAGTCAGCGCGACCAGGCGCGTCGCGGCCGGCGTCGTGCGGAAATCCCCGTTGTCTCTCTGGTGGGCTATACCAACGCAGGCAAGTCGACGTTGTTCAATCGGCTGACCGAGTCGGCGGTATACGCCGCCGATCAGCTGTTTGCCACTCTTGATCCTACCCTGCGCCGGGTTGAGCTGGCGGATATCGGGCCGATTGTATTGGCCGATACCGTGGGTTTCATCCGCCACCTTCCGCACAAGCTGGTAGAAGCCTTCCGTGCCACGCTGGAGGAATCCAGTCAGGCCGATCTGCTGTTACATATTATTGATGCGGCGGATCAGGAGCGCACCTCCAATATCGAGCAGGTGCATCTGGTGCTGGATGAAATCGGAGCCAGCGAACTGCCCATGCTGGAGGTGTACAACAAGATCGACCTGTTGGACAACTTTGAACCGCAGATCCAGCGTGATGAGAATGGCGTGGCTGTGCGTGTCTGGTTGTCCGCCCAGAATGGGCTGGGGTTGGATCTACTGGCTCAGGCGATTTCCGAGCGCCTCGGTGACGACATCATCCAGCAGAGCATCGTGCTGGAACACGCGGAAGCCCGGTTGCGCGCACAGTTTTATGCGGTGGGTGCAGTCACTGCGGAGCGGATTGCAGAGGATGGCCGTCAGGAGCTGGATCTACGGCTGCCTCGGGCAGATTTCAATCGATTGCTCAAGCGCGAGGGCTGGCAGCCGGGAACATTTCTTGAACAACACACTTTGCAATAATGGATACCGGTTGGGGTTCGCGAAGCAACCGGTATTTGCTGTAGCATTGAGCGATTGACTGTGTCGGCCAGCGGTGTCGACCGAAGCGGTTTCACAGTTTTGGACAACGGAGAACGCTATGGCGTGGAATGAGCCTGGTGGTGGTAACAATTCGAACAACCAGGATCCCTGGGGTGGCGGCGGCAACCGTGGCGGTGGCGATAATCGCGGCGGGAAACAAGGGCCGCCGGATCTGGACGAGGCGCTGCGCAAATTGCAGGACAGCCTGAATGGGATATTCGGCAACAAGAAACGCGGTGGCTCGGGTGGTAACGGGCGCCGTGTTGGCGGTGGTCAGGGTATCCCAAAAGGGCTCTGGGTCATCGGTGGATTGCTGTTGTTTGTTTTCTGGTTGTTCAATGCCATTTATATGGTGGACGAGCAGGAGCAGGCCGTCGTTCTGCGTTTTGGTGAGTACAACCGCACGGTCGAATCCGGTCTGCATATCTACTTTCCGCCGATCGAGAAGAAATTCCAGCGTAACGTCACAGCGGTGCGTTCCTACCGGCAACAGGGTCAGATGCTGACCGAAGACGAAAATATCGTTGAAGTGCCGCTGGCCGTACAGTACCGGATATCCAACCTGGAGGACTTTGTACTCAAGGTGGAGGATCCGGAAACCAGTCTGCGTCACGCTACTGAAAGCGCGCTGCGCCATGTGGTGGGTTCGACCTCCATGCACCAGGTGCTGACCGAAGGTCGTGAACAGATGGGTGTGGAAACAACCGAGCGCTTGCAGCGTTACCTGGATGCTTATCAGACCGGTATTACCGTTGTTCAAGTCAACATCGAAAGTGCCCAGGCTCCGGCCGAAGTACAGGATGCCTTTGATGACGTGATCCGTGCTCGGGAAGACGAGGTGCGGGAGCGTAACCAGGCTGAATCCTACGCCAATGGGGTAATCCCGGAAGCGCGTGGTCAGGCACAACGCCTGCTCGAAGAAGCCAACGGTTACCGTCAGGCGATTGTTGCCAGAGCGGATGGTGAAGCCGAACGCTTCAATCTGCTGGTCAACGAATACCGTCAGGCTCCGGAAGTGATGCGTGAGCGCATGTTTATCGAGACGCTGCAGGAAGTGTTGAGCAACACCAGCAAGATCATGGTGTCTGGCGACGGCAACAGCAATCTGCTGTATCTGCCTATCGATAAGCTGATGCAGCAGGGCAGTTCTTCGTCCTCGCCTTCGAGTAACACGACTTCCGTCACGGGCGCTGACGCCAGCACCCGTCTGCCCGTTCAATTACAGCAGCGCGATCTGCGTTCAAGGGAGAACCGCTGATGAGTAATAAGTCGATCTTTGGACTCATAGTCGCCCTGGTGGTGATTGTGGTCGGCTGGAATAGCTTCTTCATTGTTTCCCAGACCGAGCGTGGCCTGGTGCTGCAATTCGGTAAGGTAGTTCGGGATGATGTGGCGCCGGGTCTGCATTTCAAGCTGCCGTTCGTGCAGGAGATCAAGCTGTTTGATGGTCGCTTGCTGACACTGGACACCACCACTCAGCGCTACCTGACGCTGGAGAAGAAAGCCCTGATGGTGGACTCCTTCGCCAAGTGGCGGATTGCTAACGTACAGCGTTACTACACCGCAACGTCGGGCCTGCGTTCCATTGCTGAAGAGCGCCTGTCACGTCAGCTGGAGTCGGGACTGCGTAACGAAGTGGCACGCCGAACCCTGCATGAAGTTGTAGCGGGTGAGCGCGACCAGCTGATGGCTGACATTACCGCTGATCTGAATGCCAGCGCCCGCCGCGAGCTGGGTATTGAAGTGCTGGATGTTCGGGTAAAGGGTATGGATCTGCCGCGTGAGGTTAACCGCAGCGTGTTCGAGCGGATGAGCTCGGAGCGTGAACGTGAAGCCCGCGAGCATCGTGCGAAAGGTCGTGAGCTGGCTGAGGGTATCCGTGCGGATGCTGATCGTCAGCAGCGCGTAATCCTTGCGGAAGCCTTCCGCGAGGCGGAGGAGATTCGAGGTCAGGGCGACGCTGAGGCAGCGGCTATTTATGCTGCTGCGTATAACAAGGATCCTGAATTCTACTCCTTCTACCGTAGCCTGCAGGCCTACCGGGAAAGCTTCTCCAGCAAATCAGATGTGCTGGTGCTGGATCCGAGTAGCGAGTTCTTCCGCTTTTTCAAGGGGACTCAGCAACCCTGATCAAAAGGCGACCATACTGCAGGTGTGGTCGCCTGAAAACATGCTACAATCGCGCAGCCGGGTAATCCCGGCTTTTTTGTGACCGGTGGTTCCAGGAAAGGGGTGTGAGCCGATGTGGCAAAGTCTGGCTACGGCACTGTGCCTGGTGTTGGTGATAGAGGGGTTGATGCCCTTTCTCGCCCCGGCAACCTGGAAACGCATGCTGGCGGCGGTGAGTCTCATCGGAGATCGTCAGCTACGTGTCGCAGGCTTGTTGTGCATGCTGGCGGGTACTGCCTGTCTGTACCTGATCCGCTAACGAATTTAAGGTTTTGAAGATGCCTACTGTTGATCGCTGGCTGTTGCCTGATGGGATCGAAGAAGTGCTGCCCGAGGAGGCGGCACGTACCGAAGCAGCCCGCCGGCAACTACTGGATCTCTTTTCCCGTTGGGGCTATGACCTGGTCATTACCCCGCACATTGAATACCTCGAATCCCTCTTGATCGGCTCCGGTCATGATCTTGATCTGCAAACGTTCAAAATGACCGACCGTATGTCCGGCCGTATGCTGGGCTTGCGTGCAGATATTACACCTCAGGTGGCGCGCATTGATGCGCATACTCTGGGCGCTGAAGGGCCGAGCCGTCTATGCTACTGCGGTAGCGTATTGCACACGCTACCCCGCCCGTTATCTACATCGCGCAGCCTGATTCAGCTGGGTGCCGAGCTGTACGGTGACGCCTCCAGTGCCAGTGATATTGAAGTTATTTCCCTGATGCTGGAAACCCTCGCCGCCAGTCGTGTGCCAGACGTTCATCTGGATCTCGGTCATGTCGGCATCTATCGTGGTCTGGTGCAGGCGGCAGAGCTGGATAGCGACACCGAACGTGCATTGTTCCATGCGCTGCAGCGTAAGGCGGTCGATGAAGTGCGCGAGTTGACCGGCCGTATCGCGCAGCCGGAGCTGGCTGCCATGCTCTGTGGTCTGGTTTATTTGTCCGGTGATGCAGACGTGCTCGAGCGAGCCCATGCGTTGCTCAAGGGAGCCCCTGAAAATATTGTGGTTGCGCTGGATGAGCTGGTCGAAATCGCCCGCGTCATGACCAGGCGTTACCCGTCAGTGCCGTTGTATTTCGATCTGGCCGAACTGCGTGGGTATCACTATCACACCGGTGTCACCTTTGCTGCCTTCATTCCGGGTACCGGTCAGAGTATCGCTCAGGGCGGGCGCTACGATGATATCGGGCGGGATTTCGGTCGTGCGCGTCCTGCCACAGGCTTCTCCACTGACCTGCGGTTGTTGGTCGCCTGGGGCGAGATCGATGCGGATAGCCGCCATCATGGTATCTGGGCACCCCTCAGCGATAAGCCGGGCCTGCAGGATAGGGTTGCCGAGCTGCGCAACGCGGGTGAGCGGGTAATAGTGGCATTGCCTGGACAGTTGGATACGGATGCCGCCAGTCTGGGATGTGATCGCATACTGCGTTATGCAAACGATGGCTGGCAGGTGGGCGAACTGCAAGTTTGATTTTTTGGCCGTCCGGGCCGATTCATTTTGAGTGAGGCAAGAGCTGAACATGGGTAAGAATGTTGTCATCCTGGGCACCCAGTGGGGTGATGAGGGTAAGGGCAAGATCGTTGATTTGCTGACCGATCAGGTTGCTGCCGTGGTGCGTTATCAGGGCGGTCATAATGCGGGTCACACCTTGGTGATCGACGGTGAAAAAACCGTGTTGCACCTGATCCCCTCCGGAATCCTGCGCGACAACGTCATGTGCTACATCGGCAATGGCGTGGTGCTGTCCCCGGAAGCGCTGCTCAAGGAAGTGAACGGCCTCGAAGCCAAAGGTGTGCCGGTACGTGAGCGTCTGCGTATCAGCCCGGCTTGCCCGCTGATTCTGCCCTACCACGTAGCGCTGGATCAGGCCCGTGAGAAAGCCCGTGGCGAAGCCAAGATCGGTACCACCGGTCGGGGTATTGGCCCGGCTTACGAAGACAAGGTCTCTCGTCGAGGCTTGCGCGTAGCGGATCTGTTCCACCGCGAACGCTTTGCCGCCAAGTTGGGCGAGGTATTGGATTACCACAACTTTGTTCTCAAGAATTATTACAAGGTTGAACCGGTTGATTTCCAGAAGACTCTGGAAGAGGCCATGGTATTTGCCGACTGGTTGGCACCGCTGGTTGTTGACGTGACCGCGCGTCTGCATGAGTTGCGTCGTGAAGGCGTGAATATCATGTTTGAAGGCGCCCAGGGCTCGCTGCTGGATATCGACCACGGTACCTACCCCTACGTCACCAGTTCCAACACCACTGCCGGCGGTACCGCTACTGGCTCCGGTTTTGGTCCGCTGTATCTGGATTACGTGCTGGGCATCACCAAGGCCTACACGACCCGTGTCGGTTCTGGCCCGTTCCCGACCGAGTTGTTTGATGACATCGGTGAGCGTCTGGCTGAGCGTGGTCACGAGTTTGGTTCGACCACTGGCCGTGCCCGTCGCTGCGGCTGGTTTGATGCGGTGATTCTGCGTCGCGCCATCGAGATCAACAGTATCAGCGGACTATGCCTGACCAAGCTGGATGTACTTGACGGCCTGGATGCCATCCAGATCTGTGTTGGCTATCGCGATGCCGATGGAGCAGTGCTCCAAGCGCCCAGTGACGCGGATAGCTATATCGGCCTGGAGCCGGTCTATGAAGAGGTACCCGGCTGGACAGAATCCACTCTGGGTATCCAGAAGCTCGAAGACCTGCCAGCCAACGCCCGCGCCTATATCGCGCGTATCGAGGAGCTGGTTGGAGCGCCGATCGACATCGTCTCGACCGGCCCGGATCGTAACGAAACCATCATTCAGCGGCAGATTTTCTGAGTGGCGGGGCCGGGCCAAGCTCGGCCCGTACCCTGAGCATCCACCACCCAGAACATTCCTGGGGTGGTGGCGTTCCGTTCGACCAAAGCCTTGGCTGATCCAGTCCAGCCGAACACCCTCTCTCCCTGCCAGATCTCCGGGCAATCCGCCGCGCGACTGTCCAATCCGGTCAGCGAAAACGACCTTTCCGAACATTGATCGCCACATCCATCGCTCTACTATGGATGACATTCAGATGTTCGCTCTGCCCGTTATCGGGGCGGCATCCAATACACGACACCCTCGTTGATTGCCGACGCACTGCCTCCTGAAATCGAGGCGGCAGGGATGTGTTCATCTGAAAAAAAGGCCTGCAAGGCCGTTGAACAATAAGAACAATGCAAAAAGGAAGACCAACTATGCAATCGGTGAACGTGTACGAGCTTACCGGCAAGTCGAAATTCAACCGTTTCCACGGCCTTATTCTGTTCTGGTGCGTGCTTATCCTGATAATCGACGGCTATGATCTGGCCGTGGTGGGAGCGGCATTACCGGCAATCATGGATGATATGGGTGTTGATGCAACCAGCGCCGGCATCATGGCCGGATCAGCGCTGTTCGGTACCATGCTCGGAGCCATGTTTCTGGGTACCTTGGCTGACCGTATAGGCCGGCCGAAAATGATTGCGGTGTGTGTGGTGCTGTTCAGCCTGTTTACGGCCGCCTCGGGGCTCACCAGCGATCCGGTGAGTTTCAGCATTACCCGCTTTTTTGCCGGACTGGGTATCGGTGGCGTGCTGCCGGTGATGACCGCGCAGATGAGCGAATTCTCACCGGCCCGACTGCGTGCGCGTCTGGTGACCCTGGTTTTTGCCGGCTATTCCATCGGCGGCATTATCGTGGCCCTGACCGGCAAGCAGATGATCGAAAGTCATGGCTGGCAAACGGTGTTCTATCTGGCCGGGCTGCCGGTATTGCTTGTTCCCTTTATTCTCAAGAGCATGCCCGAGTCGATGGCCTTTCTGCTGAAGAAAGGACGGCAGGATGAGTTGCGCAGCATCGCCCGCAAGATGGCACCGCAACTGCAGATCACTGATCAAACCCGGATCGTCGGCCTCGACGAAACAACCAACCGCCAGGATACGCCGGTGCGCGACCTGTTCCGCGAAGGCCGGGGTTTCAGTACGGTGATGATCTGGACTGCCTTTATCACCGGCCTGTTCATGGTCTATGCGCTGAACTCCTGGCTGACCAAGCTGATGGCAATGGCGGGTTTCAGTCTCGGCTCGGCACTGAACTTCGTCATCATGTTCAACGTCGGCGCCATGGTCGGTGCGGTTGGCGGTGGCTGGCTCAGCGACCGTTTGAACATCAAATATGTGCTGATTGCCTTCTATCTGATCGGCGCAGTGGCGTTGACCGTGCTGGGCTTTACCCGGTCGACGGGTCTGCTGTTCCTCATGGTGTTCATTGTCGGCGCCTCCACGCTGGGTACCCAGCTGCTGGCCTACGCCTATGCCGGTGACTTCTATCCGCTGTCGATCCGCTCGACCGGGGTGGGTTTTGCGTCGGGCGTCGGACGGGTCGGGGCGATCATCGCGCCGGTGCTGATCGGCTGGCTGGTGTCCATCAACCTGCCGCTGGAACAGAACTTCATGGCCATTGCGATAGCGGGAGTGCTCGGTGCTGCTGCTGTCACCATGGTCAACCAGTCCCGCTCGGACTCGGCGCGGGTCGCCGGTGTTGCGGCACTGAATAACTGAGCCATATCTTCACGGCTCGCTGCTGAGCCTCGTCCTGTTGCCATAGGGTCCATTACCTGTCCTCCCCGTCGGGGAGGGCAGGGTGCAGCTTGCTTGCGGACGCCATGGCCATGTCAACCGAAAGAAAACGGTATTGATAAACATGTCCAGAAATATAATTACAACCCTGTTGGTGGGTGCTGCGGCGGTTCAGGCGCCCGCGGCCGTGGCGGATTTCATCGGGGACGCCAAGGGCAGTCTTGAATTGCGCAACATGTACTACAGTCGCGACTTCCGGAATCCGGAGGCTGTTCAGTCCAAGCGCGAAGAGTGGGCCCAGGGCTTCATTCTTGATTTGCAGTCAGGTTTCAGTGAGGGGCGTATCGGTTTCGGCGTGGATGTGCTGGGTACTCTGGGCGTCAAGCTGGATTCGGGCCCCGACCGTACCGGGTCGGGCATTCTGGCATATGACTCCCGGCGCGATGTGGAGGATGAGTACAGCAAGCTGACAGTTACCGCCAAGGCCCGCGCCGGGCAGACCCGGTTGCATGTCGGCGGGCTGCATCCAACGTTACCGCTGCTGTGGAGCAATAACAGCCGTCTTTTACCGCAGGTGTTCCGTGGCGGCATGCTGGTATCCAACGACCTGCAACCACTGCGTCTGAGCCTGCTGCGCGTCAACCGGGTGAAACAGCGTAATTCCACGGATTACGAGCGGCTGACTGCCTTCGGCTATGCGCAGGTCGAGGCCGATCGTCTGGATTACCTGGGCTTGGACTATCAGGTTGCAGAAGACCTGTCGCTGAGCTATCACCTGGTTGAGCTGGATGATCAGTACCGCTCGCATTTTGCCGGGGTGAAGTTCAAACGGGCTTTGCCGCTGGGTGCTTTGGTGGGCGATATCCGCTACTTTTCCGCTGGCGAAACCGGCCGTGAACGCTTGGGAGAGGTCGATAACCGCACCCTCAGCTCCCTGTTCGCCTGGCAGCTGGCGGGGCACAGCTTTGGTGTCGGCTACCAGAAAGCCAGTGGTGACACGCCCTTTGCCTTCGTCAATGGCAGCGATACCTACCTGTTCGCCGAGTCGCTGGTAAGCGCCTTCACTGCGTCGGGGGAGCGTGTTCGCCTGTTGCGCTACGGCTATGACTTCGCCGCCATGGGTGTGCCGGGACTGACCCTGGGGGTCAAGTATGCCAAGGGTGATCAGGTTGATCCGAGCCTGTTGACCAGCATCCAGGCCGCCGATCTCAGGGCGCGTGGTGATAAGGGAGGCGAATGGGAGCGAATGACCGATATCGCCTATACCGTGCAGAGCGGCACTTTCGAGGGGGTTTCGCTGCAATGGCGCAACGCGACCAACCGCTCGACCTACGCTGACAGTGCGGACGAGAACCGGATGATTCTGCGTTATACGTTCAACTTCTGATCCGTAAAGCCAGGCAAGCCTCTGGATAGAACCAGGGACTCCTTATCCCTATGGTTAATGGTTTCGACTGTAGTCCGAGGCTACACTGCGGGTTCGGTTGATTCGCTGCCCGTCGGGGCAGCGGAGTGAGGAGGCGTCATGGCAGTCATGCGTAAGGATACTATTTCGGCTTGTCTGGTGCGTGAGGCGCTGCAGGGTTTTACCCGGCCGGAGCTGGATGCGGGTGCGGTACTGGCCAGTCAGGGGCTGCCGTCCATTGCGCTGGATGACCCGCGGCAACGGGTGCCGGTCGAACTGTATGGGCGTATCTGGCTGGCCCTGGCCGCGGCCCACGACGATGAGTTCTTCGGTATGGCCGAGCGGCCGCTGCGCAGGGGCAGCTTCAATTTTCTGTGTCGCAGCGGGGTTACCCAGCCGACCGTGCGGCAAGCACTGATCCATACGCTCAACTTCATGGGCCTGATGCTCGGTGGTTTTCAGGGGCGTCTTGTCGTCCGTCGCAGTCTGGCCGAGGTAGTGTTACAGGAAGCTGACGGCCAGGCGCAGCGGCCCTTTGCCTACTTCACCTACTGGATGATTGTGCACGGACTGGCCTGCTGGCTGGCGGGGCGGCGCATTCCGCTGATGGCGGTAGAGCTGCGTTGCGCCGCACCTGACTATATTGACGATTATCAGGTCATGTTCTCCGACAATTTGCGTTTCTCCCAGGCTTCTACGCGAATCATCTTCGCCGCCGAGGCGCTGGACCTGCCGATCCGGCGCAGCAAGCAGGAATTGCGCACCTTTCTGGCCCTGGCACCGTCCAATATCCTGGTGCGCTACCGGGATGCCAACAGTCTGGCCAGTCAGATCAAGAGCGGCCTGCGCGCGCAACCGGCTAGCGACTGGCCGACCAGTGAAGCGCTGGCCCAATCCCTGTGCATGTCTCCTTCGACCCTGCGCCGCAGGCTGGCGGCCGAAGGCATCCAGTACCAGGCGATCAAGGACAATCTGCGTGAAGAGCAGGCCACCCGCTGGCTGGCGGACCCGTCGCTCAGCTATACGGACATTGCCGAGCAGCTCGGGTTTGCCGATGCGAGTGCGTTCTATAAGGCGTTTCGAAAGTGGACAGGTACCAACCCGGGGCATTATCGCCAGTTGATCCTCGGGGATGATTGAACTGCGACAAAATGTCCAAAACAGTCACGCAGGTTGAGTCAAACGAACATTGCACGGGCTGCGGAGCCCATACCAGAATGCTGCATGACAACAACAAGGGCCGGCTCTCCGACCCGAGCAGGAGCGAACATGCAGCTGAACAACAACACTTTCATGATCACCGGTGGAGCCTCGGGTTTGGGTGCCGCAGCGGCACAGCTGCTGGTTGCAGCTGGCGCCCAGGTGGCGCTGGTCGATCTCAACGCGGACGCCCTGCAGCAGCGCGTCGCCGAGCTGGGCGACCGCGCCCGGGCTTACGTTGCCGATATCGCTGATGAACAGCAGGCGACCGAAGCCGTAGCAGCCGCGCAGCGGGATTTCGGCGGCTTGCACGGGCTGGTCAACTGCGCGGGGATTGCCCCCGGTGAGAAAATCCTCGGGCGCAACGGCCCTCATGCCCTGGCCAGTTTCGAGCGTGCCCTGCGGGTCAACCTGCTGGGCAGTTTCAATATGCTGCGGCTGGTCACGGCAGTGATGGCCGAAGGCGAGGCCAATGCCGATGGCGAGCGTGGTGTGATCATCAATACCGCGTCGGTCGCAGCCTATGACGGGCAGATCGGCCAGGCCGCCTATGCCGCGTCCAAAGGCGGTATCGTCAGCATGACCCTGCCCGCGGCGCGGGAACTGGCACGCCATGGCATCCGGGTAATGACCATCGCTCCGGGCATCTTCGAAACACCGATGATGGCCGGCATGACCCAGGAAGTGCGTGATTCCCTGGCCAAAGACGTGCCTTTTCCGCCGCGACTGGGTCTGCCCGCTGAATACGCCGCGCTGGTGCGCCACATCATCGAAAACCCCATGCTTAACGGCGAAGTGATCCGTCTCGACGGTGCACTGCGCATGGCGGCACGCTGAGGACATGACCATGCAACAGGATCCCGTAGTAATAGTGGGCAGCGCCCGTACACCCATGGGTGCGCTGCAGGGCGAGCTGGCCGGTGTGCCGGCCCCGGAGCTGGGTGCTGCAGCGATTCGCGCAGCGGTTGAACGCAGTGGTCTGCCCGCAGATGCGGTGGAAGAAGTGCTGATGGGCTGTGTACTGCCCGCCGGCCTCGGCCAGGCACCGGCGCGTCAGGCGGCATTGGCGGCGGGGCTGGCCAAGTCCACCGTCTGCACCACCCTGAACAAGATGTGCGGCTCGGGTATGCAGGCGGCGATGATAGGTCACGACAGGTTGCTGGCGGGCAGTGCCGAGGTGGTGGTGGCCGGCGGCATGGAGAGCATGTCCAACGCGCCCTATCTGCTGGACGGTGCCCGTCAGGGACTGCGCATGGGCCACGGGCGCATGCTCGATCACATGTTTCTTGACGGTCTGGAAGACGCCTACGAGAAGGGCCGGTTGATGGGCACCTTCGCCGAAGATTGCGCCCAGAGCCACGGCTTTACCCGCGAAGAACAGGATGCATGGGCGCTGCAATCGGTGCAGCGTGCCCAGGCGGCGATCAGGCAGGGTCTGTTTACCGAAGAGCTGACCACGGTTAACGCCCAGGTCGGGCGTCGGGCGGTACAGATGCATGTGGATGAGACGCCACTGAAGGTCGATCCGAGCCGCATCCCCGGTCTGAAGCCGGCTTTCCGCAAGGACGGCACGGTGACGGCGGCCAATTCCAGTTCGATTTCCGATGGTGCTGCAGCCCTGGTGCTGATGCGTGAATCCGAGGCGCGCCGCCGCGGCCTGCGACCGCTGGCGGCGATTCGCGGACATGCCTCCTTTGCCGACGAGCCGGGCCTGTTTCCGCTGGCGCCCATCGGTGCCATTAAAAAACTGCAGCAGCGTACCGGCTGGTCGCTGGATGAAATTGACCTGTACGAGATCAACGAGGCCTTTGCCGTGGTCAGCATGGTCACCGTGCGTGAACTGGGGCTGGACCCGGAGAAGGTCAATGTGCATGGCGGCGCCTGCGCGCTGGGGCATCCGATTGGCGCCTCCGGTGCCCGTATTCTGGTCACCCTGCTGGCGGCGCTGCAGGCCCGTCAGCAACGCCGTGGCGTAGCGGCCATCTGCATTGGTGGTGGCGAAGCGACTGCCATCGCCATTGAATTGCTCGACTGAGGAGATGCATATGCTACTGAATGAAGAGCAGCGAGAGATTGCCGGAGTAGCGCGCCAGTTTGCCCGGGAGCGCTTGCTGCCTTTTGCCGCTGACTGGGATCGGGAACACCGCTTTCCCGCCGAGGCACTGGCGGAAATGGGCGAGCTGGGTTTTCTCGGTATGCTGGTGCCGGAGCAGTGGGGCGGTTGCGAAACCGGCTATCTGACCTATGCGCTGGCGCTGGAAGAAATCGCCGCCGGGGATGGTGCCTGTTCAACCATCATGAGCGTGCACAACTCGGTGGGGTGCGCGCCTATCCTGCGCTTTGGCAGCGACGAGCAGAAGGCACGCTTTCTGCCGTCACTGGCCAGCGGCAAGCAGATTGGCGGCTTCGCGCTGACCGAACCGCATGCCGGTTCTGACGCGGGCTCATTGCGTACCCGCGCCCGCCGTGATGGTGACAGTTACGTACTGGACGGCGCCAAGCAATTCATCACCTCGGGCCGTGAGGCCGGCACGGTGATTGTCTTTGCGGTAACCGATGCGGATGCCGGCAAGAAAGGCATCAGCGCCTTTATCGTGCCCACCGACAGCCCCGGCTATGAAGTGGTGCGGGTCGAGGACAAACTCGGTCAGCACGCCTCGGATACCTGTCAGATCGCCTTTGATGGTCTGCGCCTGCCGCAAGCCAATCGCCTGGGTGAGGAGGGGGAGGGCTATCGCATTGCCCTGGCCAATCTGGAGGGTGGCCGTATCGGCATCGCCGCCCAGGCGGTGGGCATGGCCCGCGCTGCCTTCCAGGTGGCAAGGGACTATGCCCGCGAGCGCGAAGCCTTCGGCAAGGCATTGACCGAGCACCAGGCAGTAGCCTTCCGCCTGGCGGACATGCTGACCCAGATCACCGTTGCCAGACAGATGGTGCATCACGCCGCGGCCCTGCGTGATGCCGGTCAGCCGGCGCTGATCGAAGCCTCCATGGCCAAGCTGTTCGCCTCGGAGATGGCGGAGAAGGTCTGCTCGGCGGCGATCCAGACGCTGGGTGGTTACGGCTATCTGAAGGATTTCCCGCTGGAGCGTATCTACCGGGATGTGCGGGTGTGCCAGATCTACGAAGGCACCAGCGATATTCAGCGGTTGGTGATTGCCCGCAATCTGGGTGGTGATTAAGCAGACAAATAACAGATGTATCGGTGCAGCAGCGGAAGAGCCGCTGCTGCCGGGTGGTGCGATAAGAAAAACAAGGAGTCACACAATGCAGAATTTCGAATCTGGTAGCATGCAGCAGTTCCCCCTGATGATCAGCAGCATTCTGCAGCACGCTGCGGTCGCCCACGGCGACCGGGAGATCGTGTCCCGCCTGGTGGATGAGCCGCTGTGGCGCTATGACTATGCCGGCCTGGCTGATCGCGCCGGCCGCGCAGCGAAGATGATCCGCCGGTTGGGTATAGGGGCAGGGGATTTTGTCTCTACCCTGGCGTGGAATACCCACAGGCACTACGAACTGTTCTTTGCCGTACCCGGTACCGGGGCGGTGCTGCATACCGGCAACCCGCGTCTGTCGGATGAACAGATTGCCTACACGCTCAATCATGCCGGCAGCAGCGTGCTGCTGTTCGAGCGCAACTTTGCCGATCTGGTGCAGCGCCTGCTGCCGCACCTGACCAATATCCGCCATTTCATCATGCTCGCCGATGGCGACTTGCCGGAGATGCCGGGTATCGAGTTGCAGGGCTACGAACAGCTGCTAGCGCAGGAGGAATCGCTGCAGGACTGGCCGAACTTTGACGAGAACGCGGGTGCCATTCTCTGTTACACCTCGGGCACCACCGGCAATCCCAAGGGTGTGCTGTACAGCCATCGTTCCATCGTCCTGCATGCGCTGGCGGCCGGTCTGGACAGCGCCTTCAACTTCTCCGCCTTCGATTGCATCATGCCCTGTTCCTCGCTCTATCACGGTACCGCCTGGGGCGTGCCTTTTGCTGCGGCGATCAATGGCTGCAAGTTCGTCCTGCCCGGCGACAAGATGGATGGCGAAAGTCTGCAGGAGCTGATCCAGAATGAAGGCGTGACCTTCTCCGGCGGCGTACCGACCATCTGGACCATGTACCTGGATTATCTTGAGCGTACCGGTGAGGATGCCGGCAAGCTGGCCCGGCTGATCATTGGCGGCTCCGCCGTGCCGCGCGCCATGGCCGAGAAATTCCAGACCAAGTACGGGGTGGCTGTGCGCCAACTCTGGGGCATGACTGAAACCAGCCCGCTGGGTGTGGTGGCTACGCCGACGCCGAAACTGGCCGCGCTGGGCGAAGACGCGACCAATGATGTGATCTGGAGCCGCCAGGGCCGCCTGCAATATGGCATTAAGCTGAAAGTGGTGGATGAGCAGGGCCAGCGTCTGCCGGCGGATGGCAAGAGCGCGGGCACGCTGATGGTGCGTGGCCCCTGGGTGGTGGAGCGCTATTTCCGCAGCGAAACCAGCGCGCTGGATGCCGAAGGCTGGTTTGATACCGGTGATATCGCCACCTTGGACGAGAACGGCTTCATGCGCATCACCGACCGTACCAAGGACGTCATCAAGTCCGGCGGTGAGTGGGTCAGTTCGATTGATATCGAGAACGTCGCGGTTGCCTGTCCGGGCGTGCGGCTGGCGGCAGTAGTGGGGGTCTACCATCCCAAGTGGGAAGAGCGGCCGCTGCTGATTATCGAGCCGCAACCGGGCGTCGAGGTCTCCAAGGCTGAAATGCTTGCCCACCTGGAGGACAAGATTGTTAAGTGGTGGATGCCTGATGACATGATTGTCGACATTATTCCGTTGACGGCGACCGGCAAGATCGACAAGAAAGTGCTGCGCGACCGCTACTATCAATATCTGTCCGAGCAACAGCTCGGGGCTCAGGCCTGAAGGAGGCAGCGATGACGGTAACGGTAGGTACAGGTCCACTGGCCGGGCTGCGGGTTCTGGAGTTCGCCGGCATTGGTCCCGGCCCGCACTGTGCCATGCAACTGGCAGACATGGGCGCCGAGGTGCTGCGCATCGACCGCCCGGGCGGCAATGGCTGGGCCAACCCGGTGGTGGATCGCGGGCGTACCGTTATCACGCTGGACATCCGCAGTGAGGCGGGACGCCAGCGCTGCCTGGAGCTGGCACAGCGGGCGGATGTTCTGATTGAAGGTTTCCGTCCCGGGGTGATGGAGCGCCTCGGGCTGGGACCGGATCAGTTGCACGAGCTGAATCCGCGTCTGGTCTACGGCCGGATGACCGGCTGGGGCCAGACCGGACCACTGGCGCAGACCGCCGGGCACGATATCAACTATATCGCCCTGACCGGCGCGCTGGCTGCCATCGGTCCGGCGCAGGGGGAGGCGCTGCCGCCGCTGAATCTGGTCGGCGACTTCGGCGGGGGATCGATGTTCCTTACCGTCGGTATCCTGGCTGCCCTACTGGAGCGTGAACGCTCCGGTCTTGGCCAGGTGGTGGATGCCGCGATCGTAGACGGCACCGCCTCGCTGATGTCGTTTTTCAGTGGTCTGCTGCCGACCGGGCGCATCGATATGCGGCAGGGCCATAATCTGCTGGGTGGTGCTGTGCCCTGGTACCGCTGCTACCGCTGTGCCGATGGCAAGCAGATTGCTGTGGGCGCACTGGAGCCGGCGTTCTATCGCGAGTTGGTAGAGCGCAGTGGTGCTGACGAGGCGCTGCTGACACAAGCGGCTGACAGCGAGGATCAGGCGGCCCAGGCCGCGGGCTGGACACAGCTGTTTGCTCAGCGTACGCAGAACGAGTGGTGCGAACTGCTGGAGGGCAGTGACGCCTGCTTTGCACCGGTACTGGAGCTGGAAGAGTCACACCAGCACCCTCATCTGGCAGCGCGGCAGACCTGGCAGAAGATCGACGGCGTACTGCACAGCGCACCGGCCCCGCGTTTTTCCCGGAGTCCGTCGCAGATCCGGCCTTCGGTAGAGGTCGATGCGGCAGAGGATATCTGGCGGACTTGAGTACCTGCTGGCGTCGTTCGTTCAGAACGGCCAGAACACCGGAATGAAGATCACCCCCAGCACCCAGAAGATCAGGTTCAGCGGCAGGCCGACCTTGATGAAGTCGGTGAACTTGTAGCCGCCGGCGCTGTAAACCATGGTGTTGGTCTGGTAGCCCACCGGTGTGGCAAAGCTGGTGGACGCGGCGAAGGTCACGGCGATCAGGAAGGGGGTCGGATCCACGCCCATCAGGGTTGCTGTCGACATGCCGATCGGCGTGAGAATCACCGCGGCGGCCGCGTTGCTCATGAACTCTGTCAGCAGCAGTGCCATGAGATACAGTACCGCCAGTACTACCAGCGGCCCCGAGTCGCTTACCAGGCCAATGGTATTGGCAACGATGAATTCCGCCGCGCCACTCTGGCTCATGGCGATCCCCAGCGGTAGCAATCCCGCCAGCAGAATGATGATGCGCCAATCGATGGCGTCATACACTTCATCGGCCTCCAGACAGCCGGCCAGGGTCATGGCGACGGCACCGATGAGAGCAGTGATGGAGATAGGTGCCCAGCCGATCACGGAGATGCCGATCACCAGCGCCATGGTGATAAGAGCAAAGGGTGCCCGCCAGCCCATGGGCTTGTCCTGATCGCGCTGGCTCAGGACGATAACGTTGGTGTCCTTGCGCAGGGCGGGCATCTCGGCTTCCGGTGTGAGCATCAGCAGTACGTCGCCCACGTTCAGGCGTACGTCCTTCAGCTGCTTGCGTAATACCTCGCCACGCCGATGCACGGCGAGCACGGTGGCGCTATGCTGCCAGCGACGGTCGAGCAGGGCGAGGGTGCTGCCAATCACACGCGAGCGGGGCGCAATCATGACTTCGGTGAGTACCTGCTGTGTGCCTTCTTCCAGCGTGCGTGCCTTGAGTTTGAATTCGGAGTTGATCTCCAGTCCGGTCTTGTTCTTCAGTTCGTCTAGCTTTGACCAGTCGCCCCGCGCAATCAGTACATCGCCTTCCTCAAGCACCTGAGAGCGCGGGGACCAGACCGTTTTCTCGCCGCGCAAGAGTTCGAGCACAAACACGCCGTACTCCTCGCCCAGCTTGGCTTCGCCGACTGAGGTACCGATCAGTGATGAGTCTGGCATGACACGCAATTCGGTGATGTATTTACCCAGTTCGTAATGCTCCACCAGTTCGGTGGCACGGGTATGTGGTAACAACCAGCGGCCAATGGTGAGCAGGTAAAAACAACCAGCAAAAAAGCAGATAATCCCGAGCGGAGTAAATTCGAACATGCTGAAGCCCGGATGCCCCAGATCCTTGGCCATGGCATTGACCAGCAGGTTGGTTGAGGTGCCGACCAGGGTGCAAACACCGGCCATTTGAGACACATAGGACAAGGGGATAAGTGCTTTGGAGGCAGACATGCCGATGCTGGCGGTGGCGGCCATGACGATAGGCATGAACACTGCGACCACAGCCGTGTTGTTGACGAAGGGGGCTACCACTGCCAGCACGCCGAACAGCGTCAGCAGAAACAGCAAGGGGGACTTGGCCTGACCCAGCAAGCGCCCGATACCGGACAGGGCGCCACTGTTCTGTAAGCCTGCGGCGAGAATGAACATGGCCGCGACGGTTACGGTGGCCTGGTTACTGAAGCCGCTCAGAGCCTGCTCCGGATTGACCAATCCAAGAATGGCCAGTCCGGATAGCACCAGCAGGGCTACCGCATCAATGCGTAATTTCTCGGTAGCGAACAACAGAATTGCGATGAGGGCGATGCCTAGAACCAGTCCTATTTCTAACGTCATTCATTCACTTCCCTGACATATGGGTGCGCAGTGGTAACCATAGCCTGATAATGAGTTGGAGTGCGTCGGTTGTTTTATTCGGGAGAAAAACAGATAAGCAGAAACAACAAAGCCGAGCATAAGCTCGGCTTTGTCTTGAATTGGTGCCCAGGAGAAGACTCGAACTTCCACGGCCGTGAGGCCACTAGCACCTGAAGCTAGCGTGTCTACCAATTTCACCACCTGGGCGTGTCTTTCGATCTGTGAGCCGGTTGGCTCAGGATCATGCTGACAGAGCATGTTCTAACTAAAAAACCGGACGCTGTCCGGTTTCTTGAATTGGTGCCCAGGAGAAGACTCGAACTTCCACGGCCGTGAAGCCACTAGCACCTGAAGCTAGCGTGTCTACCAATTTCACCACCTGGGCATGCCATGCCGGCATCTCTGCTATGCTGAACCTGTCTGGCCCGCCTTGCAACGATGTCGTGTTGACGGCGCGAATGATACGCAGCAGGGAAAATCTTGTAAACCCCTGTTTGCAAAAATAATTATCCCTTCGGAAATAGTTGGTGCAAGAAATCGCGTTTCGCGGTTCAATAGGCGTCTATGACGAAAAAGACCAAACCTCAAGCCTCGGTACCCGTACCGAGCAATGCTGTCGAACCAGGCTCTGCGGATTCGACCAGCTGGATCGAACTGGATCCTGCGGCACAGCGTGAAGCAGAGAAATATGAAAACCCCATTCCCAGTCGAGAGCTCATCCTCAGCCTGTTGGCCGAGCGCGGCGCACCGGCAACGCGTGCGCAGATGCAGCAGGAATTCGGGCTGCACGATGATGACAGCATCGAAGCGCTGCGCCGCCGCCTGCGTGCGATGGAGCGGGATGGGCAGCTTATCTATACTCGCCGTGGCGCCTATGCCCCGGTAGACAAGCTCGACCTGATCAGCGGCCGGGTTCAGGGGCATCGGGACGGCTTTGGCTTTCTGGTGCCTGACGAGGGCGGCGAAGACCTGTTCCTCGGGCCAGCGCAGATGCGCGTGGTCTTCGACGGCGACCGGGTACTCGGGCGGGTAACCGGCGTTGATCGCCGTGGCCGCAGCGAGGGCGCCATCGTTGAAGTGATCGAGCGTGCCCATGAAATACTGATAGGCCGCTATTACGAAGAAAGCGGTATCGGCTTTGTTGCCGCCGACAGTGCCCGCATCAAGCAGGAAGTGCTGGTGCCGCCAGGCTGCGCCGGTGGTGCCACGTCCGGCCAATATGTCGAAGTCCGTATTACCCATTGGCCGACCATGAGCCGTCAGGCCCAGGGTGAAGTCATCGAAGTAGTTGGCGACTATATGGCGCCGGGTGTGGAAATCGAAGTTGCCCTGCGCAGTTACGATATTCCCAGCGTCTGGCCTCAGGAAGTGCTGGACGAAGCTGCACGCCTGCCGGATTACGTGGTCGAGAAGGACAAGGCCAAGCGCGTTGATCTGCGGCACCTGCCGCTGGTCACCATCGACGGTGAAGACGCCCGCGACTTTGACGATGCCGTTTACTGCGAGCCGCGCAAGGCCAGTGGCTGGCGCCTGTTTGCCGGTGGCTGGAAGCTGTATGTCGCCATCGCTGACGTTTCGCATTATGTTCCGCTGGGTTCAGCGCTGGATGAAGAAGCCGAGCTGCGGGGCACCTCGGTGTACTTCCCCAGTGAAGTGATTCCGATGTTGCCGGAAGCCATTTCCAACGGCCTGTGCTCACTGATGCCGAATGTTGACCGGCTGGCCATGGTCTGTGAAATGACTATTTCCAAAAGCGGCGAGCTGACCGATTTTGAATTTTACGAAGCGGTCATCCACTCCCATGCGCGCCTGACCTACGGCAAGGTGTCGAGCATGCTGGAGCACCCGCGCAGCCGCGAAGCCAAGGTGCTGAGCGAAGAATATGCCGAAGTGTTGCCGCACCTGAAGAATCTCTACGACCTGTACAAGGCGCTGGCCAAGGCACGCCAGGGGCGTGGTGCCATCGACTTCGAAACCACCGAAACGCGCATGCTGTTCGGCGGTAACCGCAAGATCACCCAGATTCAGCCGCTGGTGCGCAACGATGCGCACAAGATCATCGAGGAATGCATGCTGGCCGCCAACGTGGCGACGGCGCGCTTCCTTCAGGATCTCGAGGTTCCGGGTCTGTACCGGGTGCATGACGGCCCGAAACCGGAGAAGGTGGAGCGTCTGCGCCAGTTCCTCGGCTCCATGGGGCTGTCCCTGACCCGCAAGAAGGGTGATCCGACTCCGGAAGATTACGCTGCGGTGCTGCAGAAAGTGCAGGGCCGGCCTGATGCGCAGCTGATCCAGACAGTGATGCTGCGTTCGTTGAGTCAGGCGGTATACACCCCGCACAATGCCGGTCACTTCGGTCTGAACTACGAGGCGTATACACACTTCACCTCGCCGATCCGTCGTTATCCGGATCTGCTGGTGCACCGGGCAATCCGCTCGGTGATCCGCTCCCGGCGCAAGACTGACCTGGTGCAGCGCAGTGGAGCCGGTGTACTGGCCAAGGCCGCGGTCTACCCCTATGACATGGCGGCTCTGGAGCGCTTGGGTGAACAATGTTCACAGAACGAGCGTCGCGCCGATGAGGCCAGCCGTGATGTGGTCAGTTGGCTCAAGTGCGAGTTCATGCAGGACCGGGTCGGCCAGAACTTCGATGGTCTGGTGACTGCCGTCACCAGTTTCGGCCTGTTTGTCGAGTTGACCGATATCTACGTCGAGGGTCTGGTGCACATCACCGCCTTGCCGGCGGACTATTACAACTTCGATCAGGTTCATCACACGCTGGTGGGTGAGCGGGCAGGGCGCGTGTTCCGTCTTGGTGACTCGATCCGGGTGCAGGTTGTGCGTGTTGATCTGGACGAGCGCAAGATCGACTTCGAAATGGCCTCCGACCAGCCGAAAGCGGCGGATGCCAATAACAGCCGTGCCGTGCGCGAAAAACTGCTTAACGAGGCGCGCAAGGCCGAAACGGCTGATCGCGCTGGCAAGAGCCGTGCACCTCGCGGTGATCGGGGTTCTCAGGGCAAGGATGGTGGCAGAGGTGGTGCCGGCCGGAGCGGTAGCAGCAAGGGCAAGAGCTCGACTCGCGCACCTTCCGCTGGACGCAACAAGGATGCCGGTCAGCCCCCGTCCCAACGAGCTGGCAAAAGCTCCCCGGGTCCACGCAAGCGCAAGCCCAGTAATAAGTGAGCGAGCGTAATTCATGAGTGATAAGGAATACGTGTATGGCTTGCACGCAGTGCAGGCCATGCTGGAGCGGGCGCCCAAGCGCGTTCGTCAATTGATGGTGCAGCGCGGCAGACTGGATGCGCGTATGCAAACCTTGCTGGAGCAGGCTGCGTCTGAATCATTGGATGTCACACGGGTCATGCCGGACGAGCTGGATCGTCTGGCTGACGGCGGTGTACACCAAGGCGTTGTCGCCGTCGTAACGCCCAGCCAGCTATGGTCCGAGGAGATGCTCACTCATCTGCTGGACAAGGAAGAGGGTATCCCTCTGTTGCTGGTGCTGGATGGTGTCACCGATCCGCATAACCTCGGTGCTTGCCTGCGCAGTGCCGACGCAGCTGGTGCTCAGGCGGTGATCATCCCCAGAGATCGCTCTGCAACGCTGTCGCCCACTGTGCGCAAGGTAGCCTGTGGTGCAGCGGAAACCGTTCCTCTGGTCGCTGTCACCAATCTGGCTCGTACGCTCAAGCAGCTGCAGCAGCGTGGTTTGTGGGTGGTCGGCACTGCCGGCGAAGCTGAGCAGTTGCTGTATGAGATCGACCTGAAAGTGCCGACGGTTATCGTCATGGGCGCCGAAGGTACCGGCATGCGTCGCCTGACCCGCGAGCACTGCGACTATCTGGCCAAGCTACCCATGGCTGGCACAGTCAGTAGTCTTAATGTGTCGGTTACCGCAGGTATCTGTCTGTTCGAGGCGGTGCGGCAACGTACGGCGCGTTGATTGCTGCTTGAGTCTTCCGTCGGTGCCTGCAGGAACAGGTGGCCCTGTTGGCCACCTGTTCGACATGACTGTTGCGTGGCTGATGATTTGTAAATCCTCCAGCCACGCTGGCGCTTATACCTTGGTGCTCCCGGTGCAAAGGCCGCTCAACACAGGAAGCGACGCTGGTTCCTCCAATCGCTGATATCCGGCTTTAAATCACGCTTTTCCTTGCCAGTTACAAGCCGCTTCTCTAGAATGGCCGCCCCAAACTTGAGTTCTACTCCTTGCCAGACCATTTGGGTGGCTGGCTATAACCCGTAAGGAGCACCTAATGCGTCATTACGAAATCGTATTTCTGGTTCATCCAGACCAAAGTGAGCAGGTCGGCGGCATGGTTGAGCGTTACACCAAGCTGATCGAAGAAGACGGCGGTAAAGTCCATCGTCTGGAAGATTGGGGTCGCCGTCAACTGGCTTACCCGATCGACAAGATCCACAAAGCTCATTACATCATGCTCAACGTCGAGTGCAGCGCCAAGGCACTGGAAGAGCTGACCGAAAACTTCCGTTACAACGATGCGGTTATCCGCAACATGGTTATCCGTCGTGACGAAGCCATCACCGAACAGTCCGACATGCTCAAGCCTGAAGACACTGGTCGTGGTGAGCGCCGTGAGCGCCGTGAGCGTTCCGACGACGACAGCGGTAACGATGCTGATGACAGCAACGATGCCGATGACGCTGATAACACCGATGCCGGTGACGACGAGTAAGTTTTTCGGTTCCCATTCCAGTTAAAAGGAGACGCTGCCATGGCACGTTTTTTCCGTCGCAGAAAGTTCTGCCGTTTTACCGCTGAAGGCGTTAAAGAGATTGATTACAAAGATCTCAACACCCTGAAGGCCTACATCACCGAAACCGGCAAGATCGTACCCAGCCGTATCACCGGTACAAAGGCCAAGTACCAGCGCCAGCTGGCTGTCGCTATCAAGCGCGCCCGCTACCTGGCTCTGCTGCCGTTCACCGACAGTCACGGTCGTTGAGTAGCAGCTCAAATCTGTAATCAGGAATACTGAACCGGTATGCGTGGTCTGGCTGAATACATCATGCGCGGTCGCAGGGAAGCTACCCTTGCGGTGGCGATTGCGGCAGCCATACCCCTGTTGTTCTGGTTCAGTGCGGCGGCTGTGGCGCTGATTGTTTTGCGCCGCGGCTTGTCGGAAGCGTTACCGATTCTTGCGTGGGGCCTGTTGCCGGCTGTGGTTTGGGCGGCGGTGGGAGACCTGACGCCCTTGCTGGTGATAGCCGGCAGTGCCGGGTTGGCAACCGTGTTGCGACAGCACAATGACTGGGTTCGCGTCATCCTGTTAGCCGTGCCACTGGGTGTGGTATTTGCCCTGGCACTACTGGCGGCGTTGAATGAGCCATTGCAGGCACTGGCGAGCAGTTTCCGCGAGATGCTGCCGGACATGCTCGAGCAGATGGGCGTCCAGCTGGATGAGGCAAACAGAGCCGTATTGCTGTCGCGCCTTGACCAGCTGATGATTCCGGTGCTGGGTGGTGTAATGGGGGCCATGCATACGTTGATGGCTCTGGTCAGTCTGATGATCGGACGGTACTGGCAGGCCGGGTTGTTCAATCCCGGCGGTTTTCGCCAGGAGTTCCATCAGCTGCGCCTGCCACCACTGGCCAGTATTGGCTTGTTAGTAGTGGTTGTCATGGCGCCGCAATGGCCATCACTGGCGCTGTTGTCGCCGGTGGCAAGTGTGCCCCTGCTGTTGGCTGGACTGGCGCTGCTGCATGGCGTCGTCGGTGCAAAGAATCTGGGTAAAGGCTGGTTGGTCGGGATGTACGTGTTGCTTGTCCTGTTCATCCGCTTCGCTTACCCCCTGGTTATGTTTTTGGCATTTGTAGATAGTCTGTTCGATTTTCGCTCACGCATGCGGCGGCCTATGCCCCCACGCGATGATGACGACCCGAACAGCCAAGGTTGAATTCAAAGAGGTCATCGCAATGGAAGTTATCCTGCTCGAAAAGATCGCGAATCTGGGCAGCCTGGGCGACAAGGTCGCCGTGAAAGCTGGCTATGCTCGCAATTTCCTGTTGCCGTTTGGTAAGGCAACTCCGGCTACTGCTGCCAACATCGAATCCTTCGAAGCGCGCCGCGCCGAGTTGGAAAAGATCGCTGCCGAGAAAACTGCTGAGGCTGAAGCCCGCGCAGCCAAACTGGCTGATCTGACCGTTACCATCAACGCTAACGCTGGCGAGGAAGGCAAACTGTTCGGTTCCATCGGTACCCGCGACATCGCAGACGCTGTGACTGCCGCTGGTGTTGAGCTGGAAAAGAGCGAAGTACGTTTGCCAGAAGGTCCGCTGCGCAATGTTGGCGAGTTCGACGTGGCTGTGCAATTGCACACCGACGTTGAAGCTACCGTCAAAGTTATTGTGGTTGCCGGCTAAGCGGAAAACCGCTTCTGCAGGAGTTGTCCGCCAATGTCGACCTGAGGTCGCGATTGGATTGATGGCTCTGGTAGACTTGGACACGGTGCCTGTCTCTGACAGGCGCCGTGTTGTTGTTTATGAAGCCCGTTAATCCCGCCATCCGAGCCAGTACTGATGAGTGATCAGATTTACGCCCAGCGTCCCGAGCTGGATCTCCAGACCGCCGCGTTGAAGGTCCCGCCGCATTCAATTGAGGCCGAACAGGCCGTGCTGGGCGGTGTCATGCTGGACAATACCGCCTGGGAACGCGTCTCGGAGCTGGTCAGCGAGACAGATTTTTATCGCCACGATCACCGGTTGATCTTCCGGGCGTTGGTACGCATGGCGGCACGTAACCAGCCGTTCGATGTGGTGACGCTAGCCGAAGACCTTGATCGTGAAGGGTTGATTGATCAGGTGGGCGGTTTGGCCTATCTGGGTCAGCTGGCCAAGAACACGCCCTCGGCAGCGAATATCAGCGCCTACGCGCAAATTATTCGCGAGCGGGCGACTATGCGGCAGCTGATCAGTGTCAGCACCGAGATTACCGATACCGCTTTCAATCCCAAGGGGATGCAGCCCAATGAGGTGCTGGACGAGGCAGAGCGCAAGATCTTTGCGATCGCCGAAAGTCGCCCCAAGACCGGTGGCCCCGAATCAGTCAATACACTGCTGACCAAGGCCATTGACCGCATTGACACCCTCTTCAACAGCGAAGGGTCAATCACCGGCTTGTCTACCGGCTTTACCAGGCTGGACGAGATGACGTCAGGTTTGCAGCCTGCGGATTTGATCATTGTGGCGGGACGCCCGTCGATGGGTAAGACCACCTTCGCCATGAACCTGGTAGAAAACGCGGTGCTCAGCAGCGAGAAGGCGGTACTGGTGTTCTCGTTGGAAATGCCAGGCGACTCCCTGATCATGCGTATGCTGTCATCGCTCGGTCGTATTGATCAGACCAAGGTACGCTCCGGGCGTCTGGATGATGAAGACTGGCCGCGCTTGACCTCTGCGGTGAATTTGCTGAATGACCGCAAGCTGTTCATTGATGATACCGCCGGCCTGTCGCCCATGGAGATGCGTGCGCGGGCGCGGCGCGTGGTGCGTGAGCACGGGGATCTCTCCTTGATCATGATCGATTACCTTCAGCTGATGCGTATTGGCGGCGCAGCGTCGGAAAACCGTACCAACGAGATTTCCGAAATATCCCGCTCGCTCAAGGCGCTGGCGAAGGAATTCAACGTCCCGGTCGTCGCACTATCCCAGCTTAACCGCTCGTTGGAGCAACGGCCGAACAAACGGCCTATCAACTCCGACTTGCGTGAATCCGGCGCGATCGAGCAGGACGCCGACGTGATCATGTTTGTCTACCGTGATGAGGTCTATCACGAAGATACTCAGGACAAGGGCATCGCTGAAATTATCATCGGTAAGCAGCGTAATGGCCCCATCGGTAACTGCCGCCTGGCCTTCCTGGGCAAATACACCCGATTTGAAAACCTCGCCCCCGGTAGCTACCAGGGCGGGGAGGAGTAAGTAATGGCTTTAACCATGCCCAAGGCACGGCCCCTGTTTGATTATCCCCGCTATTGGGCTGAATGCTTCGGTGAGGCACCCTTCCTGCCGATGAGCCGTGAGGAAATGGATCTGCTCGGTTGGGACAGCTGTGATGTGATCATCGTCACGGGTGATTCCTATGTTGATCACCCGTCCTTCGGTATGGCGATTATTGGTCGGGTGCTGGAAGCCCAGGGCTTCCGCGTCGGCATCATCAGTCAGCCGGACTGGCAGAGCAAGGATGACTTCATGAAGCTGGGCAAGCCGAACCTGTTTTTCGGGGTCGCTGCCGGCAACATGGACTCGATGATCAATCGCTACACGGCTGATCGCAAAATCCGTTCTGATGACGCCTATACCGCTGGCGGTAAGGCCGGTAGGCGCCCTGATCGTGCCAGTGTTCCCTATGCCCAGCGTTGCCGTGAGGCGTACAAGGATGTGCCGATCATCCTGGGCGGTATCGAAGCCTCGCTACGCCGTATCGCCCATTACGACTACTGGCAGGACAAGGTGCGGCCGTCGCTGTTGATTAACACCAAGGCGGATCTGCTGCTCTATGGCAACGCTGAACGGGCCATTGTCGAAGTTGCCCAGCGGCTGAGCAACGGAGAGCCGGTTACGCAATTGACCGATATCCGCGGTACCGCCTTCATCCGCCGCGACACGCCCGAGGGCTGGTTTGAGCTGGACTCCACCCGGGTAGATCGTCCCGGCCGTGTGGACAAGATCCTCAATCCTTACGTCAATACTCAGGACGCGGCCGCCTGTGCCGTTGAGCAGGGCAAGGGCGAGCTGGCCAGCGCGGATGACGAGGTGCAGGTTCTCGAGCTGCTACCCAATCCACGGGTGCAGCGTGATCGCACGGTGATCCGTCTGCCGTCCTATGAGAAGGTACGCAACGATCCTGTGCTCTACGCTCATGCCAACCGCGTACTGCACCTGGAGACCAACCCGGGTAATGCACGGGCGCTGGTGCAGCGCCATGGCGACCGGGACGTCTGGTTCAACCCGCCGCCTGTTCCGCTGAGCACTGAGGAGATGGACTACGTGTTCGGCTTGCCCTATGCACGGGTGCCGCATCCATCCTACGGCGACGAAAAGATTCCCGCCTATGACATGATTCGCTTCTCGGTGAATATCATGCGCGGTTGTTTTGGTGGCTGCACCTTCTGTTCAATCACCGAGCATGAGGGGCGGATTATCCAGAGCCGTTCCCACGAGTCGATTCTCGGTGAGATTGAGGCCATGCGTGACGTGCCCGGTTTCACCGGTACGGTATCTGACCTGGGTGGCCCGACCGCAAACATGTATCGGTTGGCCTGCAAGAGTTCAGAAATCGAAGCGTCCTGCCGCAAGCCCTCCTGTGTCTGGCCCGGCATCTGTGACAATCTGAATACCGATCATAGCTCGCTGATCGGGCTGTACCGCAAGGCTCGGGAGTTGCCGGGCGTCAAGCGTGTACTGATTGCCTCAGGCCTGCGTTACGATCTGGCTGTGCGTTCGCCGGAATACGTCAAGGAGCTGGTTACCCATCATGTGGGCGGCTACCTGAAGATTGCGCCTGAACATACTGAGGAAGGGCCGCTGTCGAAGATGATGAAGCCCGGCATCGGCAGCTATGACAGCTTCAAGAAGATGTTCGAGAAATTCAGCAAGGAGGCGGGTAAGGAGCAGTACCTGATCCCGTATTTCATTGCCGCTCACCCGGGCACCACCGATGAGGACATGATGAACCTGGCGTTGTGGCTCAAGCGTCAGGGCTTGCGCGCGGACCAGGTGCAGGCGTTCTATCCGTCGCCGATGGCGACAGCGACGGCCATGTATCACTCGGGCAAGAACCCGCTACGCAGGATTGATTACAAAAGTGAGTCGGTCGGTATCGTCAAGGGCGAGCGTCAACGTCGCTTGCATAAGGCCTTCCTGCGCTATCACGACCCGAAGAACTGGCCCATGTTGCGTGATGCACTGATCGAGATGGGGCGTGGCGATCTGATCGGCAACAGCAAGCAGCACCTTATTCCTACCTGGCAACCCGCTGTTGATGGTGCCGGCCGGCGTACCGGCGCTGCCCCGAACGGGAGCAAAAAGGGTACACGTTTGTTGACTCAGCATACCGGCCTGCCACCGCGCAACAACGGCGCTGGCAAGGGTAAACGCCGAGGTGCTGGAGCTAGTCGCCCTACCAACTGACGATATCTATAGTGGCCATTGATAGAGTTCAATGGCCGTCTTTGCCGCATCGGGTCAGCATGTGCAGTAACTCAACAGGAGAGATTGCCATGTCGATTACTACTCTGATGCAACAGGTGCTCGCCAGTTACGCTGCCGCCAGCAGCGGGGCGGATCTTGCAGAGTACGGTTGATCCGCGAGCAAACAAAGCTGAGTCAATTCAGTGCTCGCTCTGGGCCGGGGTCTGATGCTGAACCCAGTAGTCCAGCAGCGCCTTGAGCTGCGCCAGATCCACCGGTTTGGCCATATGCCCGTTCATGCCTGCCAGTCGTGCCCGTTCACGGTGTTCCGGCAGGATGTGAGCGGTCAGGGCAATGATGGGTACCGGTACGATGGCATGTTGCTGCTCCCATTGGCGGATGTTTTCAGTTGCGGTAAAGCCATCCATGCCGTGCATCTCGCAATCCATCAGCACCAGATCGTAATTGCCCTGTTGGATAGCCTGTATCGCTTTTTCGCCATTATCCACTGCATCGCAAGGCACCTTGAGTTTGGAGAGCATTCCCTGAATCACGCGGCTGGATATCGCGTTATCCTCAGCCACCAATACCTGGAAATCCACGTCCGGTTGTTCCTGGTAGGTGTCCTCCGTGGATGCAGCCTCATGACTGCGTTCGCTATGTTGCAGCCATTCGTCTACCAGCGTGGTGCGTAGCGTGTAGCCGGACACGGGCTTATTCAAGACCCGTCGGATGCCCGCGTTCCGGGCGACAATGCGACTGGGAAGCTGGTTGACGCCAGTCAGCATGATGATCAGCAGTTCATCACTGACCAGCGGATCGTCCTTGATCTTGCTGGCCAGCTCCAGGCCGCTCATGCCCGGCATGGATTGATCCACCAGCAGAATATCAAAAGGGTTATTCAGATTGGCTTGGGCGCGGAGTATGGCTAATGCCTCGCGGCCGCTGGATGCCGTCCGAGGTGCCATCTGCCAGGCGCTGGCCTGTTGTTGCAGCACTTTGCGACAGGTGGCATTGTCGTCCACAATCAGAATGTTTCGATCGATCAGGCAGTGGCCCTGCAAATCCACGTCCGCCGGGCTCTCTACGAATTCAGCAGGCAGTACGACCCACACGGTATTGCCCCGCTCGGAGGATTCCTTGAGACCGATCTGTCCGCGCATCATGCGTACCAGCTGCTGTGAAATATACAGCGAGAGCTGACCCTGGCGTTCGAGCATGTCCACCAGACGGCCAGAGGGGGCGGTTACTTCCAGAAGGCTATTGCATGATTCCTCGCTCATCGGATGCCCGGTGTCCTGAATCGCGAAACGTAATAGTTGCGGGCCGCCAGTGTGCTTTTCCAGGGCGGCTACCAGCAGGATTTCTCCCTCATCGGTATTCGCGTTGGCATTATTCAACAAGCTCATGATGATCTGGCGCAGCCGGGTGGGATCGCCTTCCATCATCTTGGGTACGTCAGGCTGGATGAAACTGATCAGCTCAATAGGCTGATGGTTCAAGCGGTTGCGGCAATTGGCCAGGCAGTCATCAATCAACGAATGCAAATCAAAGCGCGACTGCTCCAGGGTCAACTGACCTGACTCCAGACGTGACAGGTCGAGAATGTCATTGATCAGGTTGAGCAGGTCATTCCCAGAATCATGGATGGTTTGCACATAGTCGCGCTGCTTGGCGGACAGGGCGGTATCCAGCAACAATTCGGACATGCCCAGCACTCCGTTCATGGGGGTGCGTATCTCATGGCTGATCCGCGCCAGAAAGCGCGCCCTGGCGCGCCGCTGATCGCCGACCGCGGCTTCAGTGTGATATTGCTGCAGTTGCTGCAGTGCGTTCCGCTGTTGACGGCGGAACAGGCTCCAGGAGTAGCACGTCAGGGCGCCCCACAACAACAGATCCGACAGGTGCTGAACCAGACCGTGGGGCGGGTAGCCGAGGATGAATTCCAGCAGCCAACTGGCGGTCAGCAAGAGGGTCGCTATCCCGAAGAGTGAGTCAACGGCTTCCCGACGTAGCAGGGCTATCGTCACCGGCGTCAGCATGATGAGTGGCAGGACGATACCGGTCGCGGTCAACAGTTTCTGTATTATCGCTGGCTGAACAATGCTGACAGCGACCAATAGCGCGCCGGCCAACAGGATTCCTATGCGCTCGCGACGCCCTCCCGATGTGCCTGGTATCGGCTGGGCGCCATGTAATCCGGCGGCCAGCACGGCGAAACCGCCCAATGCCAATAGACTGCCGGTCTGGCCATGCAAGAAAGACCAGTTGTGTAGCGCCCAACTGACGCCGCTGAGGCGGCTGAATGCGAAAAGAGCGGCGCTCAGACCCAGTAGTAAATGCAACGGATCGCGGCGGATCGTACCCAGTAGCAATGCCGTAAGGGCGGTGGCCAGCATCAGGCCCACCAGTATTCCTTGCAGGGCCTGATGGCGAATATGGATACGGGTGATTTCGTTCAGCGGCACCATGGTCAGATGGGTAGTGATCGGGTAGTCATTCTGTAGCCTGACCAGTAACTGCTTGCCCGAGAGCTCGGTGACGTTGATGGGAAAGGCGAAGCCACCATGGGGGAGAGGGATGCTGGAGCGTAAATCGACCATGCCGGCGGAGTGGCTGACGCGCAGAATATCGTCCTGCAACAGATAGACGTTGATGCGGGCAATGCTGGGGTTGTGTAGCTCCAGCAAGTAGGTGGTGGTGTGTTCCAGGGGGACGCTGACCCAGATTGCAGCGCCTGCGCCAGGCAGTTTCAGGCCACCTTTGGCACTGGGGACGAACAGGTTGGCGTATCGGTTGGAGAGGATGTCGTTCAGCGTCAGTTGACCGCTGGTATCGACGAAGGATTGATAACTCGCGGGCGCGCTTGTGCTGCTGGCCCAGCTGGCGCTGACCAGCAGGCAGAAGCCCGCCAGGCTGCCAAGCAGCCACCCGAGAATGCGCTTCACGTTATATTTGTCCTGTCCCTGGCCAATCCATGAGCTTATTCTGCGGAGGGGCTCGGCCAAGTGCAAGGCTGGCCGGATGACATCCACCCATCCCCCGACAGTCTGCGTGCCGATGGTGCCATCGGCACGTAAGATGCTCAGGTTTCCCGCTGAATAGCCCGATAGCCGATATCCGAACGATAAAAACAACCTTCCCATTCAATCGCCTTGGCCAGCACGTAGGCGGCCTGTTGGGCTGCGAGAATATTGTCGCCCAGTGCAGTGGCACACAGTACCCGACCGCCCTGAGTGACGACCTGACCGTCGCGCAGCGCAGTGCCAGCGTGGAATACCTTGCCGTCGGCGCTGACAGCCTGATCCAGCCCTCGAATAGCATCGCCCTTGCGGTAGTCGGCTGGGTAGCCGCCCGCAGCCAACACAACGCCGAGGCTCGGGCGCGGATCCCATTGCGCGTCGGCCTGATCCAGCTTGCCTTCCAGCGCCGCTTCGATCAGCTCAACCAGGCTGCTTTGCAGACGCAGCATGATGGGTTGGGTTTCCGGATCACCAAAGCGACAATTGAATTCGATTACCTTGGGTGCGCCGTTACCGTCGATCATCAAACCGGCATACAGAAAGCCGGTATACACGTTGCCTTCTGCCGCCATGCCATTCACTGTCGGCCAGATGACCTCATCCATTACCCGCTGATACACCGCGTCGGTGACCACTGGAGCGGGGGAGTAAGCGCCCATGCCGCCGGTGTTGGGGCCAGTGTCGCCATCGCCGACACGCTTGTGATCCTGGCTGGTGGCCATGGGCAATACGTTCTTGCCATCCACCATGACAATGAAGCTGGCTTCCTCTCCGTCGAGGAATTCCTCGATCACCACGCGCGAGCCAGCATCGCCAAAGGCATTGCCGGACAGCATGTCGGTTACCGCCGCTTCGGCTTCGGCCAGCGTCATGGCAACCACCACGCCCTTGCCCGCGGCAAGCCCGTCAGCCTTGATCACAATGGGTGCGCCTTGCTCACGCAGGTAGGCCAGTGCCGGCTCAACCTCGGTGAAGTTGGCGTAACCCGCAGTGGGGATGTTGTGGCGGGCAAGGAAATCCTTGGTAAAGGCCTTGGAGCCTTCCAACTGCGCGGCACCCGCGGTGGGGCCATAGCACTTCAGACCGCGCTCGCGGAACAGGTCTACCACACCGGCAACCAGTGGCGCTTCAGGGCCAACGATGGTCATGGCTGCGTTGGCCGCAGCAAAGTCTGCCAGTTTTTCCAGTTCGAGCACGTCAATGGCGACGTTTTCGCACTTGGCTTCAATCGCGGTGCCGGCGTTGCCCGGGGCGACAAATACCTTCTCGACACGCTCATCCTGGGCGACCTTCCATGCCAATGCATGCTCACGCCCGCCACTGCCGATAATCAATACGTTCATTCTTTCACTCCACAGAGGGACTGTTCGAGCGACTATCAGTCGCGCGGCCGTTTAATGTCTGAAGTGGCGCATGCCGGTAAATACCATGGCAATACCCGCTTCGTCGGCCGCATCGATCACTTCCTGATCGCGCATAGAGCCGCCGGGCTGGATTACAGCGCGAATACCCGCAGCAGCGGCATTGTCGATGCCGTCACGGAACGGGAAGAAGGCATCCGACGCCATGACCGCACCGGCTACCTGCAGGCCGGCATGCTCAGCCTTGATGGCGGCGATGCGTGCGGAGTTGACCCGGCTCATCTGACCGGCGCCAACACCGATGGTCTGACGCTGACTGGCGTAAACGATGGCATTGGATTTGACGAACTTGGCCACTTTCCAGGCAAAGATCAGGTCATGAATTTCCTGCTCGGTCGGTGCACGTTTGGTGACGACCTTGAGATCAGCTTCGGTGATCATGCCGGTATCCCGGCTCTGTACCAGCAGGCCGCCATTGACGCGCTTATAGTCCAGATCCTGAACCCGCCCAGCGGACCATTGACCACATTCCAACAGGCGCACATTGGTCTTGGCGGCTACTACAGCGCGTGCTTCAGCGCTGACGCTCGGCGCAATGATGACTTCGACAAACTGACGCTCAACGATAGCCGCAGCCGTGTCTGCGTCCAGTTCACGGTTGAAAGCGATGATGCCGCCGAAGGCGGATTCAGTATCAGTGGCAAAGGCCAGGTCGTAGGCCTTGCGGATGCCGCCTTCGTCTTCAGGTACCACAGCCACACCGCAGGGGTTGGCGTGCTTGACGATAACACAGGCCGGTTTGGTGAAGCTTTTTACACACTCCAGCGCAGCGTCAGTGTCGGCCACGTTGTTGTAGGAGAGTTCCTTGCCCTGCAGTTGCACCGCAGTAGCAATGCTGGCTTCAGCAGGCTCGGCCTCACGGTAGAAGGCTGCGCTCTGGTGCGGGTTCTCGCCGTAACGCATGTCCTGAGCCTTGATGAACTGGCTGTTGAAGGTGCGCGGAAAGGCAGCGCGGTCTTCGGTGCTCAGGGTGTCGCGGCTCTGGTCGATGGTGCCCAGATAGTTGGCAATCATGCCGTCATAGGCAGCGGTATGTTCAAAGGCCTTGAGTGCCAGGTCGAAACGCTGGGCATAGGTCAGACCGCCATCCTTGAGACTGCCCAGCACGCTGTCATAGTCGCTGGCATTGACCACAATAGCGACATCCTTGTGGTTCTTGGCGGCTGAACGCACCATGGTCGGGCCGCCGATATCGATATTCTCGATGGCATCGGGCAGGGTGCAGCCGGGCTTGGCTACGGTCGCGGCGAAGGGGTAGAGGTTGACCACCACCATATCGATCGGCTTGATGCCATGCTCAGTCATGACCGCGCCATCGCGGTCGCGGCGACCAAGAATGCCGCCATGAATTTTCGGATGCAGTGTTTTCACCCGACCATCCATCATCTCCGGGAATCCGGTGTAATCGGCTACTTCCACGGCATCGATGCCGCTATCGCGCAGTAGCTTGTAAGTGCCGCCAGTGGAGAGGATTTCTACACCCTGGGAGCAGAGTTCACGGGCGAAGTCGACAACGCCAGTCTTATCCGACACGCTGATCAGCGCGCGACGTACCGGCAGGCGAGTGGTTTGGTCGGTCATTGTAATTCCAATTACGGTTGATAAGGAGGGGGTTACAGCAGGCCGTACTGTTTGAGTTTCTTGCGCAAGGTGCCGCGATTCAGCCCCAGCACTTCCGAAGCCCGGGTCTGGTTGCCACGGACATAATCCATGACACTTTCCAGCAGCGGTGCTTCGATTTCTGCCAGCACCATGTTGTACACATCGGTAACATCCTGACCGTCAAGGTGCTCAAAATAATTTCTCAGGGCCAGTTCTACGCTGTCACGCAGTGTCTGGGGCCCGGTCAGCGCATCAACAGCGTTGACGGACAGATCGGGGTCGGTGGTGTCGGTCACGGTAAGGCTTCCGTCTTTCAAGGATGTGATGAGATCATTCATGCCGCGAGGCCTCCTTGCATCAAGCGGTCGAAAAAACGCTGGATTGCTTGCCGCTGTTCCTTGCCGCAATCAATGCGATTGAAATGCCGGCGGAACTCTTCAGCCCCTGGTAACGCCTGAAGTTGCCAGCCTACATGTTTGCGGGCGATACGTACCCCCTGTTCGGGGCCGTAAAACGCCAGCAGCGACTCCAGATGCTCCAGCAACAGCGTCTGCTGCCAGCTCAATCCAGGCTCAGGCAGCAGCTCGCCATGGCGCAGGTAGTGCTCAATTTCACGGAAGATCCATGGGCGGCTCTGCGCAGCACGGCCCACCATAACCGCATCGGCGCCGGTATAGTCCAGCACCTGCCGTGCCTTCTGCGGGGAATCAATGTCGCCATTGGCAAACAGAGGAATGCGGATGGCCTGGCGGATTTCAGCGATGGTGTCATATTCGGCTTCACCGGTATATAACTCACTACGGGTGCGACCATGTACCGCAAGTGCCTGTATGCCACTCTGTTCGGCGATGCGGGCAACGGTAACGCCGTTGCGGCTGTCAGGATCCCAACCGGTACGAATTTTCAGGGTGACCGGAATATCCACAGCCCCCACGACCGCCTCAAGTATATCGGCGACCAGCAGCTCATCGCGCAGCAGTGCCGATCCAGCGGCCTTGTTGCATACCTTCTTGGCCGGGCACCCCATATTGATATCAATGATCTGGGCACCGTTATCACGGTTCTTGCGAGCGGCATCGGCCATCATCTGTGGGTCGCCACCGGCAATCTGCACCGAGCGAGGGTCAGGTTCACCGGTGTGATCAAGGCGTTGGCGGGACTTGCGACTGTGCCACAGACGGCTGTCGCTGGTGACCATTTCCGAAACCACCAGACCCGCGCCCAGTTCGCGGCACATGCGGCGAAACGGGCGATCCGTCACGCCCGCCATGGGGGCGAGGATAGCGCGACTGGTGAGCTGGTAGTGTCCGATATTGATCACTGCTGGTCTATCCCTGTACTCGGCGGTCAATGGTATATGCCCCGGAACGGCAGGCATGTTCGGGCAGGGTCAGAAAAAGCGAAGAGGGCGGCTATCATACCTGCTACTGATGGCCATATAAAGACTATCTGGCTGATATTTGATCAACCCGATCAGGGGCTGAGGAACTCCAGCTGGTAATTGCGCGCCTGTGCGCCGGGGTCGAGCATGCTCAATCCCACGCGGATCGGCGTTTGGGACGGCATCAGCCGTACGCCGGCGAGTTCTCCGGACAGGTATTCCTCAGGACGGAAGCGACGACTGGCCAACTGACGACCGGAAGCATCGGTAAATTGCATCTCCAGTACTGGAAAGGGCTGCTCAAAATCGGCCCGGTTGTACAGGATCACATCGATCGCCAGGGCATTGGGAAACTCAGGATGGGCACGCACCAGCAGATTGGTACTGCGAATACGGCTGATATCAACCCGTGCCGGGAGCTCACAGCGGGCCAACAGGCAGAGATTCTCCAGCAGCGGACGGCTGCGCTGGTCATGCGCCAGCGCCTCAAAATTGTAGTAGAGGTATTGGCCTGGCAGGGCCAACAGCGCCAGCAATGCCAGGCTGCTCCACAGCCAGGACGGAGGGCGACGGGGTGTCGGCGTCTCGCCCAGTAACTCTTCCTCGAGCATTTCCAATCGCAGCGGCGTGATTGACGGCTCCTGACGCAGCTCATCCGCATCGTACAGTGGTGGTTCGCTGGCGTCCTCGGCGGCAGGTTTCGCTGGGGCCGAGGTTACCTCCTCGGCAGGATCCGGCTCGCCGGACGGTTCTTCTGTCGCGCTTTGCCGGGGCGGCAGTTGGGTGACGCTGCCCGGATGGTCGAGCTGGAAGATACCCTTGTCGCTGTACCCTTCATTCTCCGCAATAGGGCGATACAGGCCGGTGCGGTTATGGTCGAACTCCGGGCCGAAATCCTGTGCGGGTGGGGTAGCGAGAAAGTCCTCGTGCAGTTCGGTCTGTGGTGTGCTCTGGTCTGCGGCGGGGTCGGTCTGGGGATTGACCTCGCTGATAATGGACTCATCCAATCCCAGCGCGGCCAGATCAGGCTCGACCTGATCATCAAGATCATCCTGCAGCAGGCTGCTCTGGTTTTGTGGCATGGACGGAGGGGTGACGGTCTCCGTCCTGGCTGGAGCGGATTGCGGCGCTGGCTGTTCATTCAGCGCCGCCGCTGCGTCAGCAGCGTGAAACACCTCCAGGCACGCGCCGCAACGCACGTAACCATTGGCTACGCTCAACTGCTCCGGTGTCAGCCGGAAACGCGTCTGACAGTGGGGGCATTGGGTGACCAGCAGTTCGCTCATGATGTGACCGGATCCTTCAGTCGATTATCAGTGTGGTCTGAACAGCCTGATATTGTGCCTGCAAGCAGATCACAGTGCCATGCCCCGACGCACACCGCTGACGCGGATCCAGCCATCCTTCTCGGCGACCGGATCCAGCTCGAAGGCCTCTTCATATGCAGCCAGAATCTCCGCGGTCTGCTCGGCCAGAATACCGGACAGCGCAATGCGGCCACCTGGTTTGACCAGCGAGGTCAGTTGCGGTGCAAGGCTGACCAGCGGCCCGGCAAGGATATTGGCTACCACGACATCGGCCGGCTCGTCAGGCATGGCTTCGGGCAGGTACAGCGGCAGGCGCGCATCAGCCAGCTGGTTGCGCTGGGCATTGTCCCGGGACGCTTCCAGTGCTTGGGGATCTATGTCGGTGCCTACCACACGTTTGGCCCCCAACAGCAGTGCGGCGATCGCCAGAATACCGGAGCCGCAGCCAAAATCGATGACCTCCAGGCCATGCAGATCCTGACCATCCAGCCATTCCAGACACAACGCTGTGGTCGGGTGGGTGCCGGTACCAAACGCCAGACCGGGATCCAGCAACAGGTTGACCGCCTCAGGATCGGGGGCATCGTGCCAGCTGGGTACAATCCACAGACGCTTGCCGAAGCGCATCGGTTGGAAATTATCCATCCAGCTGCGCTCCCAGTCCTGGTCAGCAATGTCTTCGAACTGGTGTTCAGGCAGCGGTTGTTGCCATAGCTGCTGCAATTGATCAATCAGCGGCTGGCGATCGGTGTCCGCTTCAAACAGCGCTAACAGATGCGTGTTCTGCCAGAGCGGCGTGGTGCCCAGATCCGGTTCAAAGATCGGCTGATCTTCAGCATCCATGAAGGTGACCGAGACGGCACCCAACCCCAGCAGCAGATCCTCCATGGGCTCGGCTTGTGTCGGGTTAATGGCAAGACGCAGTTGCAACCAGGGCATGGGACTTCCTTCGGAAAAAACTGGGAGCTTATAGCTAACAGCGGAAATAAAAAACCGGGATGCGAAAATCCGCCTCCCGGTTTGAATGATAGCTGGTTGTCAGCTTATCAGATCAGCTCAGACCCAGCTTCTTCTCGAGATAGTGAATATTCACACCACCCTTGCAGAAGCCTTCATCACGAACCAGTTCGCGGTGCAGCGGCGTGTTGGTCTTGATGCCGTCAACGACCAGTTCATCCAGTGCGTTGCGCATGCGCATCATGGCCTCGTCGCGGGTCGCGCCGTAGGTGATCAGCTTGCCGATCAGCGAGTCGTAGTTCGGTGGCACCTTGTAGCCGCTGTACAGATGCGAATCTACCCGCACGCCGTTACCGCCCGGGGCGTGGAAGAAGCTCACGGTACCCGGGCTGGGCAGGAAGGTGGTGGGGTCTTCAGCGTTGATCCGGCATTCGATGGAATGACCACGGATCACCACATCTTCCTGCTTGATGCTCAGCGGCAGACCGCCACAGACCTTGATCTGCTGTTTGACGATATCGATACCGGTGACCATTTCCGAAATCGGGTGCTCCACCTGGATCCGGGTGTTCATCTCGATAAAGAAGAACTGACCGTCCTCATAGAGGAACTCGAAGGTACCGGCACCGCGGTAGCCCAGGTCGATACAGGCCTTGACGCAACGGGCCTGCACTTCGGCGCGGGCCTTCTCGTCAATGAAGGGTGCGGGCGCCTCTTCGATGATCTTCTGGTGCCGGCGTTGCAGCGAGCAGTCGCGGTCGCCCAGATGGATGGCATTGCCCTGACCATCGGACAGCACCTGGATCTCGACGTGACGCGGGTTGGTCAGGTATTTCTCCAGGTAGACCACCGGGTTGCCGAAGGCAGCACCGGCTTCGGTGCGGGTCAGACGGATCGATTTGATCAGGTCTTCTTCCTTGTGCACCACACGCATGCCGCGTCCGCCACCGCCACCAGAGGCCTTGATGATCACCGGATAACCAACGCGACGGCCGATGGTCAGACATTCCTGCTCGTCTTCCGGCAGTGGGCCGTCGGAGCCGGGTACGGTCGGTACGCCGGTTTTCTTCATGGCTTCAATGGCCGATACCTTGTCGCCCATCAGGCGGATCACCTCGGCACTCGGGCCGATAAAGGTAAAGCCGGAACGCTCGATCTGCTCGGCAAAATCGGCGTTTTCCGCAAGGAAGCCGTAGCCCGGGTGAATAGCGTCTGCGCCGGTCAATTCGGCGGCGCTGATGATTGCCGGGATACTCAGGTAGGAATGGGTAGCAATGGCCGGGCCGATACACACGGTTTCGTCAGCCATGGCCAGGTGCATGAGTTCACGGTCGGCAGTGGAATGCACTGCTACCGTCTTCAACCCCAGCTCCTTGCATGCGCGGATGACGCGCAGTGCAATTTCGCCGCGGTTGGCTATGAGTACTTTCTGCATCGCTGCCTCCGGGTCGGGCTCAGGCGATGCTGAACATGGGTTGATCGTATTCGACCGGCTGGCCGTTATCCACCAGGATGGCCTGGATCACGCCACTCTTGTCGGCTTCGATGTGGTTCATCATTTTCATCGCTTCGACGATACACAGTACGTCACCGGCTTTGACGGTCTGACCCACTTCAACGAAGGACGGGGACTCAGGCGACGGCGAGCGGTAGAAGGTGCCGACCATGGGGGAGCGTACCAGGTGACCGGCTGGCTCGGCAGGTGCCGCCGGCTCGGCGGGAGCAGCTGCTGCAACCGGGGCAGCAGGTGCAGCTGCAACCGGGGCCTGGAAGTACTGCTGCGGCGCGGCGGCATGCTGGCTGTGACGGCTTATCCGAACAGATTCTTCGCCTTCGTGAATCTCCAGCTCGTCGATACCGGATTCTTCAAGCAGTTCGATGAGTTTTTTGACTTTGCGGATATCCATTGATACTTGCGCTCCAGGGCAATGTTAAGTGTTCAGTTTTGTTCAGTACGTTGTATCGCGGCCTGCAGGGCCAGGGCATAACCCTCGGCGCCCAGTCCACAAATCACGCCCTCGGCAATGTCCGAGAAATAGGAGTGATGGCGGAACGACTCGCGCTTGTACACGTTGGAAAGATGCACTTCGATAAATGGGATGCTCACCGCCAGCAGCGCGTCACGTATTGCGACACTGGTATGAGTAAAAGCAGCTGGATTGATGATGATAAAATCAATCGCCTCGTCCCGGGCTGCATGAATGCGTTCAATCAACAGATGTTCGGCATTGCTCTGCAGGCTATCCAGTTGATGGCCAGCGCTCTTTGCCTGCTCAACCAGCCGAGCATTGATCTGCTCAAGCGTGACTGCGCCATAGACACCCGGTTCGCGGGTGCCAAGTAGATTCAGGTTGGGTCCGTGCAGAACCAGAATTCGGGCCATTCAGAATTATCCCGCGGCGTTGGTTGGCGATTGACCCTATGGTCATGAATGAGGGCAGAGTTTGCCGGATAAAAAAACAGCTGTCCAGAAGCAGTCGAATGTCCTCAGATGGCTGCATGATTGCTGGTTTTTTATGAAGTTTTCGGGCCGGTCTGTTGCTTGGCTGTTGTTACTTCAATCTGTGCTGGACAGCCGCGGTGGGCTTTTGTGTTGCGGCTCGGAAACCAGACGGCTCCATGCCGGGGTGGGGACTGCATCTTACCGGGAGCCCAGCGCTCCCTGCATATGCCGTACAAATACTTCCCGTGATACCTCGCCCTGAATTCTCAGGTCTGCCACTTCTTGTCCGGTTCCGTCAAAAAACAGAAACGCGGGTGGACCGAACAGCTGCTGTTCGGTCATCCAGGCGCGCTGGGCCGGGGTATTGTCGGTGACGTCCAGCTGAATCCGGACAAGATCATCCAGTCCGGCGCTGCGCACATCGGGCTGGTTGAGGATGTCGCGTTCCATGATCTTGCAGCTGATGCACCAGTCGGCGGACAGTTCAACAATGGCTGGCTGGCCCTGACTGTGGGCCTCGGCCAGCTGTTGGCGCAGAATGCTCGGGTCGCTGGTCTTGCTGAAGTAGTCAGAACTGCTGGCTGCCACTGTGGCGTTCCCGCTGGTGGTGAGATTCTGTAAGGGACGCAGCGGATCGCTGCCGCCAGCCAGCGCACCGAACAGGGTGGCAGCGGAGTAGAACGCCAGTAACAGGGCTGCCGTCTGGGCCAACCGGCCGAAGCCCTGACGCGGCTGGCGGTCGAACAGGCCAAGCTGTACCGCAATACTGGCCGCCAGTGCACTCCATAGTGCGAGGCTGGCCGGGCCAGGTATCACCCGCTCCAGCAGCCAGATGGCGACGGCCAGCAGACCAAAGGCAAAGGCCTGCTTGACGCTGTTCATCCAGGGGCCGGAGCGGGGTAACAGGGTGCTGCCGAACATGGCCACTATGATCAGCGGCACGCCCATGCCCATGGCCAGGGCGAACAATTGCAGAGCGCCGCCGACCGCATCGCCGGTGGCGCTGATGTACACCAGTGCGCCGGCCAGTGGGGCTGAGATGCAAGGCGAGACCACCAATGAAGACAGCACGCCCATGGCGGCTGCACCGGGGATTGATCCGCCACGGGTACGGGTGCCCAGCTTCTCGGCGGGTTCGCGGATGAAGGCCGGCAGGCGCAGATTGAAAACATCGAACATGGCCAGGGCAAAGGCCACGAAGAACACCGAGAAGGTGATCAGCACCCAGGGTGACTGCAGCCGTGCCTGAATATTCAGCGCTGCGCCAAACAGGCCGATCAGCGCGCCGACCACCGCGAAGGTCAATGCCATGCCCAGCACATAACTGAGCGACAGAATGAAGGCACGGGAGCGGTCAATATTGCTGCGTCCGAGCACCATGCCGGTGAGGATGGGCACCATCGGCAGAACACAGGGGGTGAAGGTCAGCGCCAGTCCTGCTGCAAATAACAGCAACAGTGACCACCACAATGAGCGATCGTCAGCGCTGCCGTTGCTGCTGCCGTTGTCAGCGATGCCGGCAGCACCGGGCAGATCCAGCACATGAATCTCCGGTGGGTAACAGAGACCGGCGTCCGCGCAGCCCTGATATTCCACTCGCAGTTGGCTGGCAGCTGTCTCGCCCGGAGTGACGGTCAGTTGCACCGACAGGCTGTTGTAGTACACCTCCACATCACCAAAGAACTCATCGTATTTTTCCTGGCCGTCGGGCAGCAGGGTCTCGCTGATGCGATCGTCTCCGCCAAGCAACTCGAAGCTCAAGCGGTGGCGATACAGGTAATAGTCGGGAGCAATATCAAACTGAAGCTGTATGCGGCCGCGCTGTGCATCGACCAGGCCGGGACGGAAGGCTTCGTGTACTGGCAGAAATTGAACTGTACTGCCGACGCCGCCCAGCAGCGAAGTGCTGTTGTTATTAGATAACAGAGGCGATTGTGCCAGGGCGCTATGGCAGATAATCAGCAGGATGAACAGCCAGAAACGTGAAAACAGCATGGGAATACCTGATTGGGTCATACCGGTATGATAGTGATTGGCGCCGCGAATACCAGAGCCAGGCGGCATTTCCTGCAGCCAGCTTGTCACCAGTCATGTCCATGCGCATGAGCCGTTTTTACCCAGGTAAATTGGCGGCGAATGAAGTGTCATTGGGCGTGTAGGTGATATGCTTGTCAGTGTATAGACAGGGGAGAGGGTAGATGAAGTTTTCCAGACGATTTTCCGGTTTCGATGGCGTGACAGAGCGCGTCAGAGGCACAGGCAGTTCCATCGGCAAGGTTATTGGCATGCTGCTGATGGTCTATCTACTCATCTGCCTGTTGATCGGCTGGTACTGGAGTCAGGAACCGGGTCTTGATGATCTGACCGTGTTGCCGGTGGGTGATACGGCAAGCCTGACGACCGGCTCCCACACAGCTCGTACGCTCGAGGCGCTGGTGACTACGCTGCTGGAAAAGCCTGGTGGCTTCATCAGTAATGATATTTCCCCTCCGGGTATCTGGCTGGACAATATGCCAAGCTGGGAGTTTGGTGTGCTGGTGCAGGTGCGCGACATGACCCGCTCCATGCGTCGGGACATGGCTCGTTCGCAGTCCCAATCCACTGAAGACCCGGATCTGTCCAAGGCCGAGCCGCTGTTCCATTTCGATAACAACAGCTGGGCCTTGCCTGCCAGTGAGCGCGAGTATCGCAGCGGTCTGGACTTGCTGAGCAATTACATCACCCGTCTGGAAAGCGGTAACGCCAGTTTTTATGCGCGGGCGGATAACCTGGCTGGCTGGATCGGTGATGCCAGTACCCGTATGGGCTCATTGTCCCAGCGGCTGTCGGCCAGCGTGGCCCGTTCGCCCTTGACCGAGGGTGGTCGTGAACGCAAGAAAACCCCTTGGTTGCAGATTGATGACGTGTTCTTCGAAGCCCGTGGCAGCGCCTGGGCCATGGTGCATCTGCTGCGCGCGGTGGAGAAGGACTACGCCGATGTGCTGGCCAACAAAAATGCCCAGGTCAGCCTGCAGCAGATCATTCGTGAACTGGAAGCTACCCAGGAGCCGATCTGGAGCCCGATCATTCTCAATGGCGGCGGCTTCGGTGTGCTGGCCAACCATTCGCTGGTCATGGCCAACTATCTGTCCCGTGCCAATGCCGGTTTGATTGATCTGCGTCGCCTGTTGGAGCAGGGTTGATTCATGAGTAAGCGTCAGATCGGTTTTGGTTCGCTTGGCGGGCTGGTTTTTTCCACTGATAGTGGCCGTATGTGCCCTGATTGCCGTAACCCGCAATCCGATTGCACATGCGCCCAGCCCGAGACCCCCGCAGGGGACGGTATCGCTCGGGTGCGCCGCGAAACCAAAGGGCGCGGCGGCAAGACCGTCACCACCATTACCGGTCTTGCTCTGCCGGCGGATGAACTCAAGGCATTGGCTAAACGCATCAAGGCACGCTGCGGTTGCGGTGGTTCGGTAATCGACGGTGTGATCGAAATTCAAGGCGACCGAGCGGATATGCTATGCGAATGGCTGACCAGCGAAGGTTTCAGAACCAAGCGAGCAGGCGGTTGATGCCTTGACTGTATTCTGACGCTGTGACCCTTTCCGGTTTGTTTTCTGCTGCACGTCACCGCCCAACCCATCGTAGGGTCTGGGCGTTGGCGACGCCGATGATCCTGTCCAATATCAGTGTACCCCTGGTTGGGTTGGTCGATACCGCCGTGGTCGGCCATCTGGATGGGGCTCACTATCTGGGTGGCGTGGCTGTAGGCACCACACTGATTACCTTCATTCTCTGGGCCGCTGGCTTTCTGCGCATGGGCACCACCGGCTTTGCTGCTCAGGCTGCGGGTGCGGGCGACGGCCATCGCCTGCGGTTGGTGCTGCTCCAGGCACTGTGGCTGGCGATACTGCTGGCACTGCTGGTGTGGCTGGTACATGAGCCGCTGCTGAATGCGGGGCTGTATTTTCTTGACAGCAGCGAAGCGCTGCTGGAACAGGCCCGTATCTATTTCAATATTCGCTTGATCAGTCTGCCCGTCGCGCTGGGTAATTTTGTATTGATCGGCTGGTTCATCGGCGCCCAGCGCGCGCGGGCTCCACTGTTCATGCTGCTGGCAGTGAACCTGACCAATATTGCGCTGGATATAGTATTCGTCGTGGTGCTGGATTGGGGCGTGGCGGGTGCTGCCTGGGCAACGGTTATCGGCGATTACACGGGCTTTCTGTTGGGCCTCTGGCTGCTGAGTCCGGTGTTGGTGCGTTATCCGGGTGTCATGCCCTGGCATGATGCCCTGCGCTTGCGCGGCGCGGCACCGCTGATCAAGGTCAACCGGGATATCCTGATCCGCACCCTGGCACTGGAGCTGGTGTTCTATCTGCTGGTGCTGCAGGGCTCGCGCATGGGGGACTCGGTGGTTGCCGCCAATGCAGTGCTACTCAATTTCCTGCTGCTTACCTCCCATGGTCTCGATGGACTGGCCCATGCGGTCGAGGCACTGGGTGGCCATGCACTGGGTCAGCGTAATCGGCTTGCGCTCAAACGCGTGCTGGTTGTCAGCACCTTCTGGTCACTGCTGGTGGGTGCCGGCTTTGTATTGGGCTTCAACCTGACCGGGGAGTGGATCATCAGCCAGCTGACCTCGGTTGAATCGATCCGCCAGATGGCTTCGGTGTATCTGCCCTGGATGGCATGGATGCCTTTGGTAGCGGTATGGAGTTACCTGCTGGATGGCCTGTTCATTGGTGCTACCCGCGCCAGGGCCATGCGCAACGCCATGCTGCTCGCGGTGCTGTTGATCTATATCCCAGCGGCCTGGTTGCTGCGTGACAGCGGTAACCATGGATTGTGGCTGGGCTTTTATCTGTTCATGTTGGCGCGTGGAGCCTTGCTCGGTGGCTGGTTCGTCTGGCTCTGGCGGCGGAACCGCTGGATGACCCTTCCCATGTCGGATCGGCGCTGATCAGGGGCTCGTCGGTCGCAGCCAGCAATGCAGGTAACGGCCCAGGTGTTGATAGACCGGGTGGCGGCTGTAGAGCAATTCCTGATCTATTACCTGCTGTTTATCCGCCTCGGACTTGAACGGCTCCGGCATATAATCGTGGAATACCCGCACGCCTGTTTGATGGGCGCAGATGAAATCAGCCCGGCTGATCCACTCCTGTACCAGGCGGGGATCCAGCGGCTGCTGCGGGGTAAGGCTGCGTTTGCCCTCTCCGGCCAATTGATTGCGCTGAAGCTTGCGAAACTGGCCCTTGATCAGGTTCTTGTAGATCAGTGCGTCCCGGTTGTAGAAAGCCAATGAGACGGCGCCCTCAGGCTTGACCAGCGAGCGCAGGGCGACAAGGGCAGCGGCGGGATCTGCCAGCCATTCCAGCACCGCATGACAGATCACCAGATCGTAGCGCTCGCTGCGCTCGGGTAGCTGTTGTAATGCCAGTGGCAGATAGTCCAGCGTCTGGTCAGAGGCCAGCTCGATCGCACTCAGCCGCATCCGCGCGGCTTCAAGCATTTCTGCCGAGGGCTCACTGACCGTCACATGATGGCCGCGTTGCAGCAGCCACTCGCTGATATGCCCCAGCCCGGCACCCACGTCCAGTATCCGCAGCGGCTGATCTGCGGTTGCCAGTTCAGCCATCCATTCCTGCAGATCACGGGTCAGTACTGCCAGACGGATCGCACCCTTGGGGCTGGCGTAGATCTTCTGGGCGAAGTGGCTGCCCAACTGATCAAAATAACGGTCGGTCATTTGAATCCTGTACCTGTCTGAAAAGCGCGGACACCGTGCCGAGGGCTGACCGTTGAGTATACCAGAGCGCCTCAAGTTCACCGGCCACTGCGTTGAATTCGAAAAAAAATATCGAACGATTAGATAGCGCTCCGGTCGGAGGTTACTCAGGTACATATAACAGAGGAAATTACCCATGCGCCTCAGCACAACTATGATCAAGGCTTCGACACTCGGTTTGGTACTAAGCCCCATGTATGCCATGGCGTTGGATGAAAGCCCGGTCTCCAATCTGGGCATCATTGGTGCCTACAATGAGTACGAGTTGAACTCGGACAATGCCGATGTGGATGGCCGCGACGAGAACGTGGGCAAGGCAGGTCTTTTCTATAACTACGGTAACAAGATGACCGGTGGCCCCGGCTTCATCTACCAGATCGGCGTTGATGCTCGTTACGGTGAAAACAACGACGACGAGATCAAGGACGCCCGTGCTGACCTTGATCTGGGTATGCGTATGCCGTTGAGCAATAACAGCAACATGGATCTGTTGATTGGTGCAGGTTACGACTGGTCGCGCTATGAGATGGATGACACCAATTTTGGTGATGTTGAGGTGAGCAACAAGAGTCCCTTTGCCAAGGCTGCGGTTGGTTGGCACCACAGCGGTGATACTGTGACCACCCGGTTGGAAGTGGGTACCCGTTACAGCATCGAAGGTGAAGGCAAGATCAAGCTGGATGGTGTTGGCAGCGAAACCGTCGATCTCAAGGACAAGTTCAATCCCTATGCGGAGCTGAACTTCCTGTGGGATCGTGGCTTCGGCGTGCCGGTTACGGCGGGCTTGTACTACACCCAGACCAACTATGAACTGAAGAATCGTCGCGACCTGGCGGCTAACACCGAACTGGAAAGCAACGAGTTCGGCGTCAAGCTGGGTGTGGTGTTCTAAGCGTTTCGCGCAAACGCAAGGGCAGCTTCATTTCTGAAGTTGCCCTTGTTGTTTTCATAGCAGATGACGGCAATCGTCATCTGTCCAGCGCTCGATGATGACCGGTAAGGCCTTATCCAGCACGGACTGATTTATCTTGTGGAACACCCGGTTATCCAGCCAGAACTGAACCGAATCGGAAATATCGTCCAGTTCCTCCGCCGTCAATTCATCTGTGTGCGAGGGGAAGAAGGCGTAGGTAAATTCGGTATGCGCCAGATCCTTGCCCAATGCCGATACCAATGGCTCCTCCGCAGAAAAGAGCGGCGATACCCAGCACACATGATCAGCAATTACCGCGACTACACCGGATCCTTCGGCGCGCAGGTAGTTGGCTACTTGCTTGCACAGCCTGACCAGCCGCTCGAAGGCTTCCTGCTCGGTCTGATCACCGCTGTAACTGTGACGTTCGAACTGGCTCAGATCGGTAGCGCCGGTTGCGGTGTTGATGCTGGTCTGGCCCGGGGCGGCGTTGGTGGTCATGATGGCTCCTCGGCGTGGGTGAGTTGATACCTTGATCATTGTTGGTCAGAACCGAGGGATTCTCCAGCGCCAGATAAGAAATAAGCGGCTGGATTTAAGGTGAGCCCCCTCTGGAAGGGGGCTCGGGTGGCGTGGTCAGTGGGCGAGATCTGCAAAATCAGGGTCATCAAAATACTGGTCGTATGCGTCCAGCGCTCCGAGCACCTGTACCGCCCCGTCACGGGGTGAGGCGTCACTGCTGCTGGCCATCTTTTCCGAACCGGCCATAAGCTGGGCGATGATCATGTGCAGCTGCGCGTCTGCCTCGGGTGGCAGGTCACAGTTGGCAACCATATAGGCAACACTGTCATTGATCTGACTGGCCAGCGGCAGATAGTCCTCGGCCGGCAACCGGTTTTCATGGATGGCGTCCAGTGACTGGCGCATGGCTGTACTGATATCGCCCATGGCTTTGCCCATGGGCGGGTCGATGGCCCACTTTTCACCGTTATTCAGCTGCAGCTCGAAGGGAATATCACTGTGCTCATGGTCATGCGCAGCGCCGTCATCAGCCATGCCGGCCCCGGAAAACAGCAGGGCGGCAGCCAGAGCAAAAGGGACGGCGGCAGGGATAAGTCTGAAGGACATGTTGGATCTCCTTTCTGGGTACTCATATGGTCACCTTTGGTGACCGGCTTCATTGCTACTAACGAGCCTGCGTGCCGTTTTGTTCCATTAATCCGAGAATTATTCGTCGTGCAGAATCTGCACCTCGGAAGACAGTGACGGTTGCCGGGTCAATAGCTGCGCCAGACGCTGGCGCTGGTCCGTATTCAGAATCTCCCGTTCGCGCAGCAATTGCTCTATGACCAGCTGTTGCTGGTGGTTCTGCTGTTCGGCCAGGGCGGCCTGTTCGGCGGCAATGCGTTCGGCATCCGGTGGTTCGGAAAAGATGCTGTCGACCAAACGGTTGCGCTGTTGCTGAACGGCCAGGCTGGATTGGTTCAGTTCATGCAAAAAAGGCTGTTCGATGCGCTCCCAGTGTTGACGCTGCTGATCGTCAAGCTGCAACTCGCGCACCAGTAGCGGATCGGCTGATTCCGAAAAGAGTCCGGCAAGCTGCTGCCAGCCAAGCGCGCCGAGCACACCGAGGTTGAACAACAGGGATACAGTCAGCGCCAGGCGCAGCGTGGAGATGTTCATTGCAGCTTCCTCCCGAGGTAGCAGAGTTCGGGTTGACGGCACAGGGCGCCCGGTGGCGTGCTGTCGAGGATGGCCAGTGCGGCAAAGGTTGGCTCACTGACGCGGGATGCAGGCGAATCCATATTGCTGCCGATGAGCAGGCCCATTACCAGTGAGGCGGCTGCGGCCATGCCGGGCAGTGCGCGACGCCACCGGTCCTGAGTCAGGGCTGGCTGCTGGCGCTCCGGCAACTGGCCGAGCAGTGCGGCTAGGTCCAGTTCAGGTTCGGGGGTCGGCAGCTGGCGCAGGTCATTGCTCAGCTCGCGCATTGCCTGATACTGCCTTTGACAGGCCTGGCAGCTGAGCAGATGGGCGCTGAGCCGGGCGGTTTCTGTCCTGTCCAGCTCGCCATCGAGATGTGCGGATAGCTGGGTGATGTCCGGATGTTCAGTCATCTGAGTCTCCTGTGGTAGCGCGGCGCGCCTGTAACAGTGCTTCCCGGGCGCGGGCCAGTCGCGACTTCACTGTGCCTTCGCTTATTTCCAGCGCAAAAGCTATCTCCTGATAGGAGAAGCCATCCATTTCCCGCAGCAGCAATACCTCGCGCTGGGCCAGCGGCAGCTGCAGCAGCAGCGCTTCGAGCCGGATAATGCTGCGCTCGTTTTCCAGCTGGCGTAAGGGCGTAGGCCCGGGATCGACCAGGGGTTGATCATCGGACAGGGACTCGGGGGCCTGTCCGGTACGGCGCAGGGCATCAAAGGCGGTGTTGCGGGCGATACGCAGTAGCCAGGTCTCGAAGCGGGCCTCGGGACGCCACTGCGGCAGGGCATGCCAGGCCTTGATAAAGGTGTCCTGGACAATATCCAGCGCATTATCAGGGTTGCCGCACAGGCGGCGGGCGAAGGAGCACACCCGCCCCTGATGCTGTTGCACCAATGCCCCAAACGCCTCGCGGCTGCCTGCCTGCGCCTGGCGGATCAGTTCTCCGTCGGTGCCCTGCATGTTGGCCTCTGAAACCTGTCGTCATTGCTGACTAACGCAGTCGCACATGGAAATGTTCCATGGCGCGTTGGTCTAAGCTCTTTGAGTCTGAAGTATTCAGCGGAGAGCGTCCATGAACAAACTGAGTGAACAGCAATGTGAAGCCTGCCGTGCAGATGCACCGCAGGTGACGGAGCAGGAGGCGACGGAGCTGCTGCGCCAGATTCCGGAGTGGGAGCAGATCGACGTGGCAGGGGTGCCACAACTGCGGCGGCTATTCAAAGTGAAGAACTTTGCCGAGGCGCTGGCCTTTGCCAACCGGGTGGGCGCACTGGCCGAGGAGCAGGGCCATCATCCGGCGCTGCTGGTGGAGTACGGGCGGGTTACTGTGCGCTGGTGGACGCACAAGATCCGTGGTCTGCACCGCAATGATTTCGTCATGGCGGCGCGTACCGATCAGCTGGATCTTGAAAGCCAGTTGCTTGAATAACCAGTTGGCTGAGTTGAACTGGCTGCTCAGGCCACCGGGTTCAGGCGGCCAGCTTTTCCACCAGGCTGACAAAACGATCAAGGTAAGCCTTGATGAAGTCATGGCTGTCAGGGCCGATGTCGCCGCTCTCGGTGATCAAGCCCGGGCGGAACTGGAGGTAGGCTTCACCACCCATGACCACCGAACCGAGGATGCCCATGATCTGGCGCAGGTGTTGCTGCACCAGCGCCGTTCCGATAGCACCCGGCGAGGTGCCGGTGATGGCGACAGGCTTGCCGAACCAGACATTCTTGTCCATCGGTTTGGAGCCCCAGTCGATGGCATTCTTCAGCACCGCCGGCAGTGACCGGTTGTGTTCGGGGGTGATGATAAACACGGCGTCTACCGCGCGGATCTCATCGGTAAAACGGTTGACGCTGGCAGGCCGCTCGCCTTCGAGGTCGAGGTTGTACAGCGGCAGATCATCAATCTGCGGATAACTGACTTCAAAGTTGGCCGGCAGCAGGCGGGCCATGGCTTCGGCCAACTGACGGTTGATGGACTCGCGGCGGTTGCTGCCGATCACGATGGCCAGACGAATTGTTTTGTTCATGTATTGCCTCTCCTCAGAAAACCCGGAAGTGTCGGGTTGATCAATAAGATGTTGCAGCTATTATCGGGCAATGAGACTGATGAAAGAAGGGCATAACTTGCCGCGTTCCTATCGGATTGTTCGATAACTGCCTGCGCCACGTGATCGACGTCCTGTACGATCGCAGCAACGAGGAAGAAACCAAACGGGCCGACCTCTGCTTCAACGAGCTGCTGGACGAGTTCGAAAAGGAAGGTTATGCGGTATACCGTGTGAACCCCCGATTCCAGGAGCGCGTGGCACAGAGCTACGGCGAAGTGAAACGGGATCTGGAGCACGCCATCAAGCGTGCTGTTGATCCGAACAACATCCTCGCACCGGGCCGCTCCGGTATCGACCTGGATAGCTACAAGAAGTCCTGAGTCGTATTGCGCTGGTAAGCAGGAATAAACATAAAGGGCAGCCATTGGCTGCCCTTTGTGCGTCTGGATGCCAGCGGATGTCCCGGTCAGCGCATATCAAACATTTCCTGATGGAAGTGCTGATGGACCGGGAAGCCCTGGGCGGCAAAGTCCTGGCGTAATGCCTCACCAAAACCGGCCGGGCCACAGAACCAGATACTGGCTTCTCGCCAATCCGGCACCGCCTGGCGGATGCGTTCTGCGGTCAGGTAGCCGTCGCGGCGGTTGATCAGCAAATGCAGCTGCACCTGGGTGTTGCTGACATCCTCGGTCAGCCTGGCCAGCGCCTGCTCATCCACTTCGGTCGTGCTATGGAAAAAGTCGACCTGCTGGTTTTCGCCCGGGTGTCTGGCCAGGTGTTTGAGGCGGGCGACAAAGGGGGTAACACCAATACCGCCGCCAACCCAGATTTGCCGAGGACGCGAGTCGTCAAACGTGAAGCAGCCATAGGGGCCTTCTACTGTGACCGGCTGGCCAACCGTCAGCCGATCATGCAGCTTGCGGGTATGGTCCCCCAGTTTCTTGACCACAAAGGTGATGGTCGGATCTGCCGGGTTCCAGCTCGACGCGATGGTGTAGGGGTGAAAACCTTCCCGGGTATCCGAGGTGACAAAGGCAAACTGGCCAGGCTTATGCCCCGGCCAGCCCTGCACCCGGGCCTCGATCCGCAGTGATTTTACCCCTTCGAAATACTCTAGTCCGGTGATGCTGCCGGGCACCTGACGTTTGACTCCAAGCTGGCGCAGCAGTGATTTCACCGCCGCCCAGCAGCCAACGGCCAGCAGCACGCCGGTCAGCCAGCCGATCGGTGAGCCCCAGTAGCTGAACTTGAGCAGCACCAGACTGTGCACCACCAGAATCAGGTAGACAATCGCCAGCAGCCGGTGGCTCTGGTAAAACAGCCGGTAGGGAAAGCGCTTGATCAGCGCCAGTGCGATAAGTACCACTGCGGCATAGAAGGCCCATTCACCCAGGCTTTCAGCGGTTCCGCGCAGACCGTGCAGAAAGGCTTCCAGAGGTTGCTGCGCTGCACCGGGGCCTTTATGCGGGCGTTCCAGCCAGCCCCAGCCTACGGCCCATTTCGGTCCCTTGGCCGCCAGCCAGTGGGCTATGGAAATCACCAGGGCACCAATACCGAGCCACTTGTGCAGCCGGTACATCTTGTCGAGCCCGTCGAGGCGCTGTTCCAGCCACCGCGGACGAAGTGCCAACAGCATGGCCAGACTCATGCAGGTCATGGCCAGTACGCCGGTCAGCTGTACCAACAGATTACGGTGGGGGAAGAAGCCTCGGGTATTGAACAGACCGGGCTCGGCCATCAGCCACAACAACGTGAACAGCAGAAGACCGGACCAGAAAACCCACTTCAGACGACGCATGGCACACTCTCTTCTGCAAATACCTGTCAGAACCTTACACTTTTATTCGAGCAGCGGTCATGACCAGCGTCAAATGATCTGAACAGACAGGCAGTGATTCCCTGTGGCTGAGGCTGTCACCCGAACCGCGGCCATCATGGGTACATGGCTGGGCATGCCATGCACCGCATTGTGATAGCAGGTCTGCGGCTGTGGTAATGGAACCTGGCCGCGGATCCGGATCGGAGAACGTGCCATCTGCCTCCAGTGCGGCGATCAGCGGGTCGAGACTGACGCGAAAGTCGGCTGACGGCTGGTCGAAATGGATACCCGCGGCTTTGAGCAGGCCGATCAGTCGTCGCTGAATACGCTGGAGATGTCTGTTTTCACCGTCGCCTCTGTATCCAGCTCCACGTAGCGTTGGGCCTGGGAGTCATACATCGGAAACTCCAGCACGCCGGGAATGCTCGGATCTCCGGTTCTGGCGAAGTTGGTCCACATGGTCATGAACCGCTCGATCACCGCATCGTCAGTCTCGTCAAAGCTGGCCGAGGTATAGATATCGTCGGTATCGCCCTGCGAGCCGCTGACCCCATTGCCGTTAAGGTCGCTGATCTGTAACGAGCGGCCGGTGGCCGGGTCGATCACCAGGCCCAGCTGGTAGTGCGTAATGACGCTTCTCGGCATGTTGAACAGGTAGGCCAGTTCCGAGCCGTGGTAGGCGGTGACGCCACGTTCGCGCCATCCAGACGGTTGCTGACTGAAGTGCATGGCATAGTGCGGGGCGCTACTCTCATCAGCCATCCAGGGGAATACGTCGAGTACGGTGGCGATGGGCTCTTCGGTGTCGTTGGTGGTGATCAGGAACATGAAGGGTACATCGTTCTGCGCGCTGCTTTCGAAAGCCTCTCTTTCGCTGTAGGGCAGATAGTGGTTGTCAATATTGGTGTAGGGCACCAGAGTGGCGGCGGCCTGCACCACCTCCAGCCAGCTGCGCTCGCGCATCTCGGCCAATGATCCGGCGTTCAGGTTCTGTTGCAGTTGCGTGCCGATCGCCTCGGCGCTGCTCAGGGTACGGGTATCGGGATGCAGCGTTCCGCTCTGGCTGATGGCGCGATGGAACAGCCCGGCCGCCTTTGGCGACGCCATCAGGGACAGCACCTTGCGACCACCCCCGGACTCGCCGAATAGGGTGACGTTATCCGGGTCTCCGCCAAAGGCAGCAATATTGTCCTGCACCCATTCAAGCGCGGCGATCAGATCCATCTGGCCGTAATTGCCGGAGCCGTTGTAGCCGCTCTCTGCACTGAGGTCGGGATGCGCGATATAGCCGAACGGCCCCAGGCGCTGGTTTACCGATACCTGCACCACGCCTTTGCTGGCCAACGCCTCGGGATTGTTGAAGGGTTTGGTATTGCTGGTCAGTGAGGTGAAGCCGCCACCGTGAAACCAGACCATGACCGGCAGGCCATCAGCATCCCTGGGCGCAGTCACATTGAGGTAGAGTGAGTCTTCGCTCATGCCGCCTTCGCCAAAGCGGGCGAGTCCGGGGTTCTGGGCGGCCTGATCGCTCCAGGCAATGGCTTCGCGTGTCCCACTCCAGGCTTCCGGAGCCACGGGGGCGCGCCATCGCAGATCACCCAGCGGCGGCTTGGCGTAGGGAATGCCGAGGAACTGCCAGGTATCGGCATCAGCCGCATAACCGCGCAGCTTGCCGTGGGTGGTATCCACTACGCGGCGTTCCGCTGTGGAACGGCTGAAATGTTCCAATGCATCATCTGCGCTGGCAACAGTGCGGGCGCGAGGATCCGAGTCGGTGAAGACGCCGGCCGTCTCCAGTGCTTCCATCAAGGGTGTCAGGCTGGTACGGAAGCCTGCGGTAGGCTGGTCGAAGTCAATATCCGTGGCGCGCAGGGACACCTCTTCGCGGATCGCATCGGTGATCTGTATGCCGTTGTTCAGGTCACCATCCGCATCCAGACTCTGCAATAGAATCAACCTGTTGGTGACTCGCTGATCCTGCGCTGAGTCGGCGCCGTCTGTGATCGACAATGGGGTCAGCACCTCGGCGCCCACCGCCGAACCCAGTGCCAGATCACCGATGGAGAAATGAATGGTCTCATTGCTCCGGTAGCGGAATTGACCCTGTTCATCGGTGAGCGCCGCATCGGTATGTTCGCCCTGATAATCAAGGCCGGTGACAGCGCTATCGATAAAAGTACCTGTATGGGATCTTGAGCCGGAGCTGGACGATGATCCGCTGAAGCATCCGGACAGCGTCAGCGCCAGTGCGCTGAATGAAACGGCCAGCATGGCTGGGTAACGGCGTGGTTGCAGGACACCTTGCATGAATGAACTCCCGTTCTTGTTGTTGTTTATACCGTCGAAATGATCCTTCCTGCTGACGAGCAATTTTCCGCTTCGACTCACAACATGTGCAGCAGAGGTGCGGGTGCGGACCGGGATGAGTATAGGTGGCAATAAGCAGATAAGCGGACTGGTGAAATAATGGGAGGGCATTTCATCGCCGATTAAGCGATAGAAGTAACAGGAGTTATGAGGCAGTATATAAAAATGTCTTGTCGGTATGGAGCGGCTGTAGCGCGTCCAGGCTGGGCAATCTGCATCATTGCCGCTCGGCTTTGGTTGGCCATGCACAGGATTGTCTAGACTGAAGCGCAACCGAGAGGAGGTCAGCCATGTCAGCAGTGATCCCGGCGTTGGTGGTCATGGGTGTCACCGCCTGTGGCAAGAGCACTATCGCCCAGTCGATTGCCGAGCGTGCCGGCGGCAAGCATATCGAGGGTGATCTATTCCACAGCCCTGCCAGTATTGCCCGCATGCGCGCCGGCATCGCCTTGAATGACGAAGATCGGGCTGCCTGGTTGGTGCAGTTGGGGCAGTTGCTGGCAGAGGCAGTAGCGAAGGGCGAGAAGCCGGTATTGAGCTGTTCAGCATTGAAACGGGCTTATCGGAACCAGTTGCGCAAGGCGGTGCCGGGTCTGGGGTTTGTTTTCCTGGATATCAGTGAAGCAGAGGTGAACCGCCGCGTCGCTCGGCGCAAGGGGCACTTCATGTCGCGCGAGCTGGTGGGCAGTCAATTTGCTACGTTGCAAAGCCCGGTTGGCGAACCCGGCGTATTGACCGTTGACGCCACGCAATCGGTAGACGATATCAGCCGCCAGGCGGTGACATGGTGGGATGCTCGCCGTTGATCATTCATCAGGCCGATGCTGCTGACACAAGGTTGTTGATCCATCCGCGGTTTGCTGGACGTTGCCGGTGCGCTGCATCTACTCTCGGGCTCCAGATAAAAATCATATCTATCCGTCAGGAGCATTCCGATGAGCGAAGTGACCACTGAATCGAGTGGCGGCATACTTACCATCACCCTTTCACGCCCGGACAAGAAGAACGCACTAACCAATGCCATGTATGGCGCACTGGCTGATGCCCTGGAGCGGCTTGAAGCCGAATCCGGGATTCGCGTAGCGGTATTTCAGGCGGATGGCGAAATCTTTTCCGCTGGTAATGACCTGGGTGAGTTTGCCGCGCAGTCTGAGAACAAGGGGCCGGCTGTTCGACACGTTGAGCGCTTCCTGCATAACCTCGTAAAAGTCAGTAAACCATTGATTGCGTCGGTACAGGGCAAGGCGGTTGGTGTGGCGACGACCATGCTGTTGCACTGCGATCTTGTATTGCTGGCCGATGATGCTCAGTTAATTGCGCCCTTCATCAACCTGGCGCTGGTGCCGGAAGCGAGCTCCAGCCTACTGATGCCGTTGCGTATCGGTCATGTGCGCGCCTTCGAAATGTTTGCTCTGGGTGAGCCGGTTGCGGCCAGGGATGCGCTGGCCTGGGGCATCGCCAATCGGGTAGTGGCTCGGGATCAATTGCGCGCCGAGACCCAGCGCCTTGCCCAGAAACTGGTTGAAAGACCGGCGGGTGCGCTGGCATTAGCCAAGGGGTTGATGCGCAATAACGAACAGGTGCTGGCGCAGATGGAGCGGGAGAATCAGATATTCTCTGCCCAGTTGCGCAGCGATGAGGCAAAAGAGGCGTTCCGCGCCTTTGCCGAGAAGCGCAAACCGAACTTCAATTGACCAGGCCCGTTGTCCATGGTCAGCGCCGCATCAGAGTGGCCATGGGCGACGAGAATCAACTGCCCTTCTGGAGTAACGCCAGGCGAATCTTGCCGATTGCGGCCATGGGATTCAGCCCCTTGGGGCAGACCCAGGTGCAGTTGCCGATGGTACGGCAGCGGAACAGGCTGAACGGATCCTCAAGGCGCTCCAGTCGCTCTTCGGTGGCCTGGTCACGGCTATCGACTATAAATCGCCACGCCTGGAGCAGACCTGCAGGCCCAACGTATTTCTCCGGATTCCACCACCAGGATGGGCATTGGGAGGAGCAGCAGCCACAGAGGATGCACTCATATAACCCATCCAATAGCGCGCGCTCGTCAGGCGATTGGCGGTGTTCGGTGGTAGTGGCGGGGTCGTGGTTGATCAGCCAGGGTTGGATGCTGTGATATTGCTGGAAGAACAGGCTCTGATCCACCACCAGATCGCGGATGACCGGCATACCGGGTAAGGGCCGGATGGACAGGCGACCGCGTTTGTCCAGCACGTCGGATACCGGGGTAATGCAGGACAACATGTTCTTGCCGTTGATGTTCATGCCAACCGCCCCGCACCCGCCTTCGCGGCATGACCGCCGGAATACCAGGGTCTGATCAGTCTCGTGCAGGTGTTCGAGTACATCCAGCACCATCCGTGAGCGGAACGCGTCGGGAACGGAATAGATCTGCATCCGGGGTTGCTGTTCCGCTTCGGGGTGATAGCGATAGATCTGTACCTCGATCATGCCGGTTTTCCTCCGCTGTATGAACATATCTGCGTGAGTATAGCCGCGTTAAGCCGCCGCGGCCCCGGGCAGCACCAGCAGGAGACGGCCGGCCGGCGATGGTATTTCCATGGTTCTGCAGCTAATGTTCATACAGGCTGGCATGCGAGCGTTACTCGCGCCCAGACTTTCATCTTTTCAGTGCCGATCAGGAGCACACTTCATGTTGAGCGCAATAAAACGATGGTTGCCCGGTCTGGGACTGACGCTGCTGGCCGCGTCGGCACAGGCCCTGGAAGTAGGCGACATGGCGCCGGATTTCGAGTTGCCCGGCTCTGACGGGGAAACCTATCGTCTGGCCGATTACCGTGGCGAGCAGGCGGTAGTGCTGGCGTGGTTTCCCAAAGCCTATACCTCGGGCTGTACTATCGAATGCAAATCCCTGGCAGAGAACGGCCACCTGATCCGCGAATATAACGCGGCCTACTTCATGGCCAGCGTCGATCCGCTGAGCAAGAACAAGGGCTTTGCCGCCGAGACCGGTGCGGACTTTCCCTTGCTCAGCGATGAAGAGAAATCAGTGGCCAAAGCCTATGGTGTATTGCATCCGCTGGGTTTTGCCCGGCGGCATACCTTCTACATTGGCAAGGATGGCCGGGTGCTGAAGATAGATTCGGCGGTCAGGCCGGCCACCTCAGCTGAGGATATGGCCGCAACCCTGGGCGAGCTGGGAGTAGAGCGGCGCAGCGCAGGAGAGTAATGCGCCAGCGTCTGCAGTCAGCCCCTTAGCTGGCAGATCCAGATGGTATGCCGCGCGCCGCGGTTGCCGTGGGCAAAGACCTGTACTTCTTCTGCCTTGAAGCCGGCTTTGGCTAGCCGGTTGGAGAATTGCCGGTCAGCACTGGCCGACCAGACGGCGAGCAGTCCTTTGCTCCTCAGCGCACGGGCGCAGGCCAGTAATCCGTCCATCGAGTACAACCAGTTGTTGTTGCTGTGGGTCAGCCCCTCAGGGCCGTTGTCCACATCCAGCATGATGGCATCGAAGCCATCGGGCTCGTTTTTCAGGATGGCCGCCACGTCCTCATTGAGTACCGTGGCGCGGGCGTCCTGCATCGGGTGGCCGGCCTTGGCGCCGAGTGGCCCACGGTTCCACTCGATAACACCGGGCACCAGTTCCGCTACCTGAACTTCGGCATCCTTGCCCAGGTGCTGCAGCGCCGAGGCCAGGGTAAAGCCCATGCCCAGACCACCGATCAATACCCTGGCGCCGGAACGGCCCGCGATCTTCTTGCACGGAATGGCGGCCAGCGCATCCTCGGAGCCGTGCATGCGGGTGTTCATCAGTTGCCCGCCCTTGCCACCCTCCAGCTTGATGACGAAATCCTCGCCATATTCGAACAGGCAGAGCGCGCCGCCGTCATTCGGAACGGGTGTGGTATCCAGCAGAACATGGCGTTTCATGGCTATCTCGGGTTATGGGTAACTGGGCGGCAAGCTGCCGGATGTATGTTGGCGCGGCGGCCGGCGCTACCGGTTGATGTCCAGGTCCCGGGTTTCCTTGCCGAGCAGCAGGGAGATCAGGGTCAGCCCGGCCATTACCGCCAGATAGACGCCGACCAGCAGCGGGCTGCCATCGCCGACGCTCCATAGCCAGACCGCGATGAAGGGCGCAACCGCTGCACCAAGGATGGAGGACACGTTGTAGGAAATGCCCGAGCCGGTATAGCGCACATTGGTCGGGAACAGTTCAGGCAGCAATGCGCCCATGGGGCCGAAGGTCATGCCCATCAGGCTGAAGCCGAGAATCAGCCAGGCCATTACCCCGACAAAACCCATGCTCAGCAGCGGCACCCACAGCAGGCTGAAGGCAATGATGCCCAAGGTCACCATGATCAGCGTCTTGCGCCGCCCCCAGCGATCCGCCAGCGGACCGGAAATCAGCGTGAATATGCCAAAAAACACCACCCCGACAATCAGCATCAGCACGAAATCGTTATAGCTGTAACCCAGCCCGGACAGCTGGCCGGCAGCCGGCTCTATCGGCGCGCGGCCATAGCTGAGGGAGAAGGTGGTCATCAGATAGAACAGCACATAGGTGGCGAGCATATAAAAGGTGCCGAGAATCAGTTCGCGCCAGTTGTTGCGAACCACTTCGCCCAGTGGCAGCTTGACTACCTTGCCAGTGGTGAGCGTCTTGCTGAACGGTGTGCTTTCTACCAGATGCAACCGGATCCACAGACCGATAATGACCATCACCGCAGAAAACAGGAAGGGAATCCGCCAGCCCCAGTCCAGAAAAGCGTCGGAAGGTCGCGACGGATCGGTCGACGGCAGCACCGCGGCAACAGTCAGAAATAGGCCGTTGGCGATAATAAATCCCAGTGGCGCGCCCAGCTGCGGAAAGGTGCCGAACAGGGCACGCTTGCCCGGCGGCGCGTTCTCGGTTGCCACCAGTGCGGCCCCCGACCATTCGCCGCCGATGGCGAAGCCCTGGGCCAGACGCATGATCACCAGCAGCAGCGGAGCCCACCAGCCGATTGCATGGTAGGTCGGTAGCAGACCGATCAGGAAGGTTGCGATACCCATGGTCAGCAGCGCGTAGATCAGCGTGTTCTTGCGTCCTATCTTGTCGCCCAGATGGCCGAAGAACACCGCGCCCAGCGGGCGTGCGATCATCGCTGCACCAAAGATGGCAAAGGAGGCCAGCAGCGCTGTGGTTTCGTTGCCAGGCGGGAAGAACAGGTGTGGGAATACCAGTACCGCCGCCGTGGCGTAGACGTAGAAATCGTAGAATTCGATGGTGGTGCCAACCAGGCTGGCAAACATCACCCGGGAGCGGGAGTTGGCGGGCGCTGGCTGGGTAGTAACAGTATCGGACATGGCAGGCTGCTGTTATGAATGTGTGTGATGCCCGGCGGTGAGCGTATCAGCCACGGCGGGGCGTAAAATGGAGTGCTATCTTCGCCGATCTGCAGCGGCAGTGGTAGCGTTGCAGCGCACTTCAAGCAAGCCGGTCGGCGGCGCATGCCGCTGCGCTGGTGGCAGCACCCATCGGAAAGCATTACAGTGCCCGCTTTGAAATTGCGGAGTGAATAGCATGCTGGCCCACAGCGCAGAATTGACCATGACCGTCCTGATGACTCCGGACAAGGCAAACTTCTCCGGTAACGTGCATGGCGGCGCGCTGCTCAAGTACCTGGACGAAGTCGCCTATGCCTGTGCCAGCCGTTACGCCGGGCACTACGTGGTAACCATGTCGGTGGATCAGGTGAACTTCCGTCAACCGATCCAGGTGGGCGAACTGGTGACCTTCCTTGCCGCGGTCAATTTCACCGGGACCACCTCGATGGAAATCGGCATCAAGGTCATCACTGAAGATATCCGTGCCAAGACAGTCCGCCACACCAACAGCTGCTTCTTTACCATGGTGGCCGTGGATGACCAGAGCAACCCGATCCCGGTGCCGCCTCTGGAGCCGGCAACCTATGACCAGAAACGCCGGTTCTTCCAGGCCCAGCAGCGCAGACAGATCCGCCGCGAGTTGGAGCAGCGTTACAAGGAAATGAAAGAAGTCGATTTCAAATCCGGAGTCTAGCCAGAGATGTGTCAGAGGCTGTTGCGGTAGTCACGCATGGTGTCGAGGAATGACTTGAGCAATGGCGAGTTGTCATTGATTCGATAGATACAATTCAGATCCACCCCTGAATCCTCGGGTGGATCGATAAAGGGTCGGTAAACAACACCCGGCAGCGCCAGCTTGGTGGCTGATTCGGGGACGGCACATACGCCGAAATTACTCGCCACCAGCGCAACGCCGGTTAGGGTATTACCGACTTCCTGGGCAATCTGCGGTACAAAACCCCGTTGGTGACACAGGCTCATGACCTTATCAATAAAGCTCGGCCGTGGGCCTGTCGGGAAAACAATCACGGGATTGTCCCGCATCACGGAAAAGGGCACCGCTTCGTCCTGCGCCAGTGGGTGGTTTTCATTGATGGCGATGAAGGTTCTTTCAGAGATGACTATTTCGTTAGCGATATCTTCAGAGGGTTCGATGAGTCTGTTGAAGCCGACATCAATACGATGCTGACGCAGGGCGGCGATCTGTGCGTCCTTGCTCATGTTGTGCAGCACTACCTTGACCTCGGGGAAGGTGCTGCGGAATCGCAGCAACAGGGCAGGAATAGTATCCAGAATGGCTGAACCAAAAATACCGATATCCAGCCTGCCCAGTTTGCCTTGCCCGGCCCGCTGAGTACGCTCCGCCGCCTGCTCGACAACCGCGCGAATATTTCTGGCTTCCTGCAACAGCAATTCCCCCGCAGGGGTCAGATCCATGCCCCTTGGCGTGTGTTAATGGCCAATTAAACTGACCCACCTCTGGCCAACAATTTTGACCCACCCGGGGTGGCATTGGCCACCGATCCATGTAGCGTCCCCCGCCTTATGCACAGGCCGGGGACAGATCATTGAAGGAGTGGGTTGTGATTCACAAGATCAAGGGGTTGTACGACCAGGGCCGGGGTTTGTCGGTCCGTGCCATCAGCCGTGAGCTGGGGATTTCCCGGAATACCGTACGCAAGTATCTTCACCTGGATGAAACGCAGATCAGCGTCGCCATTGCTGACCCTTCGCGGACCAAGCTGCTCGACGGGCACCGTGATTATCTGATCAATCAGCTGGTCCAGTTTCCAGCACTCAGTGCGGTCAAGTTGGCCCGACGCCTGAGAGAGCGCAGCGTTGATCTGGCGGTATCTGACCGGAGCATCCGCCGGTATGTACAAACGCTCAAGCAGCAGGTTGCCTGCGGCCAGTTCCGCTATTACGAACCGGTCGTTGAGTCGGTGCCGGGCGTTCAGTGCCAGGTCGATCCCGGTGAGTTGCGTGGCGTCATGATCGGCGGCGTGGAGCGCGTGGTGCATTTTGTGGTTTTTGTGTTGTCCTGTTCCCGGCTAATGTATGTCGGCCTGAGCTTCCGTCCGTTGGATACCGAGCGTTTTATCCAGATGCATGACGAGGCATTCCGTTACTTCGGCGGCGTCACTGAGGAGTGCATTTACGACCAGACCAAGATGGTGGTGATCAGCGAGCAATATCGAGAGCTGACGCTCAACCAGCGCTTCCACCAGTATGCAACCACGGCTGGCTATCGTATCCATGCCTGTGAGGGCTATGACCCGGAGAGCAAGGGCAAGGTGGAGGCCGGCGTCAAGTACGTCAAGCGTGACTGTTTCTATGGCGAGCAATTTGCGGACGAGAACGCCGTTCACCAGCATCTGCATGACTGGCTTGAGACCGTAGCCAATGCGCGTGTGCACGGCACGACCGGACAGCATCCTCGGGAGCATTTCGAGGCGCTGGAGCGCAGCCAGCTCAAGCCCTATCTGGTCCCGCAGAGCCTGCTGCACTTGATGCCTGCAAGAGAAACGCGCAAGGTCGACAAGACCGGGCTGATCTCCTGGCAGGCTAACAAGTATTCGGTACCCATGGCTTGGCAGCAAGCCCGTGTCGGTGTCAGCGCACAGGACAACCAGCTGCTGATCCATGACCTGGAGAGCGGCGAGCTCATCGCCACCCATGACCTGTGCAAGGCCAAGGGCCGGATGATCAAGAACAACAACCACTACCGAGACCAGGCCCAGCGCATTACCGATCTGGAACACAGCATTGATGCGATCCTCTCCGATGATCTGGGCTCTGCCCTGTGCCAATTGCTTAAGCGGACCTCACCGCGTATCTACAAGGACCAACTGGTCGCCGTGCGTGATCTGCTCATGGCCCACGCGCCGGTTGATACCACGCTGTTGGGTGAGTTGTGCGAGCGCAGCGAGCTGACCGCCACCGGACTCAGGCGCTACCTCGAAGCCTGGCAGCAAGCCAGGGCGCGAGGACGCGCCATCAGTGACCGCGAGTATGCGCCGGAGGCGGGTAGCCGCGTCGGCCATGCCGATCTGAATGCTTACGCCC
>Ga0265293_10000684_pt1 | contig 78861 bp, 106 predicted proteins | sample Munlanlewell138R_FD_192505 | JGI IMG/M metagenome (GOLD analysis project Ga0265293, IMG submission 192505) | Leachate microbial communities from a municipal landfill in Southern Ontario, Canada - Leachate well 138R | ecosystem: Engineered > Solid waste > Landfill > Unclassified | place... | reverse complement strand
TAACTGGAAAGAGATGTATCTCTATTCTTTGGATAAAGTTAAGGGTTCAGATAAGGGAAGTACTCCTCGTTCGATTTGTCGTGCTAGCACATTAATCGGCGATGGTGACATTTCTGGTAATACTACTCGCAAGTATATTACCTGTTCTTGTGGTCAAGCCTTCGCAGTTGAGTTCCAGGCATACGTTAAGTACTATATGGAATTGAATTGGGCACAGATCTTTAAGAAACCTGAGATGGTTGCTGGTTTCTCTGTTGATAAGTGCTGGGCTGTTTCTGGTGGTCTTGTTGAAAAGTACCGCAAGGATGAAACCCTGTTCGACTCATTATTGGATGTCATTAGCTATATGCGTAAGGACTTCGCAATTGTTAGCTTGAAGATGCTCTGTAATGCCGATACCAAGAAATTCGCTAAGAGTGTTGGTACTAGTAAGAAATTCTCGAAGCTGGCAAAGGAATACGGTAAGTACCTTCTGTAAAATATAATGGAATGGTAATCAAGATAGCGGTTGTTATTTCATATAATAACCGCTATAATTATTATATAACAATTAAGGAATTAAATGAGCAGAACACTTAATACTGAAGACCGCATCATTCGTACTAAAATCGATTTGATGCATCGTGCTCCCTTTTATGCCTATATTTTAATGGGTATGAGGATTATGCACACTCAAGAACCTGAAATTATTCCCACAATGGCCGTAAATGAATTGGGAGATTTGTTCTATTGTGATAAATTCGTCCAAACGTTAACGGATGGTGAATTGCAATTCGTTTTAGCACACGAAGCTAGTCACATTTCAACAATTACTATTCCTCGTAAGGGTAGTCGTAATCTTGAATTGTGGAATATCGCAACGGACTTAGTTATTAACTATATGTTAATTGAAGATGGATTCGTTCCTCCTAAAGGATTGCTTACCGCTAACTCTCAAGGTAATTGGGTGTTAGAGGATGAAACCGGAAAACGACACACCATTCAAATTAAAGAACGCTTTGCTGAACAAGTTTACGAAGACTTAATGAAGATTATTAAGCACGTTCAATCTGCATTAGGTTCTGGTGATCCTACTAAACCTTATAAAGGTGGATTTGATATTCACATTCAAGGTGGTAAAAATGATGTAGGTGAAAACTGCAGCGGTAAAGATGGTAATGGTGCACAATACGATAAAGATGGTTCTGGTCTATCGGAAGCCGATAAGAAAAATAATGAAGAATATTGGAAAGGTAAAGCTGCACAAGCACATATTGCACACAATCAGCAACGTGGTGTTGGTAGTTGTCCTTCTCTAGGTCGTGAAATGGAACGACTCTTGCAACCTAAAATCAATTGGAAGCAAGTTTTGCAACGTTTCTTGACTAGTACTATTCCGATTGATTTTACTATGCGACGTCCTGGTAAGAAAAGTCAGGGTGTTGGTTATTACATGCCTAGTGTTATTAAAGAAAACATGGATATCCTGGTTGGCGTCGATGTTTCAGGTAGTGTTGGTCAAGAAGAATATAATGAATTCATGAAAGAAGTATATGGAATTGCTTGTGGATTCCCTCAGGTTCAAATGAAGATTGTTCCTTGGAACGATGGTGTCTACGAAGCTGATATCAAAACCGTTCCTCGCGGCAATCCTAACGAACTGTTTGAATTCAAACCTAGTACAAGTGGTGGAACTACAATGGGTAGTTTCGGACATTGGGTTGATGAGAATGTTAGTGGTCATTCAAATGTGTGTATTATATTTTCAGACGGATTTGTAGAATCCGAACCATATATCTCTGATAAATGTCCAACTCTTATTGTAATTTCCAAATCTGGAACATCAACAATTGTAGAAAAAGTTTGTAAAAATATTTGTTGTTTATCAGATTATTAATTATTTTCAACAAAACCGTCAGAAAATTAGGAATTGTTGGGTAAATATTTATATGAAAAATAAACCACGAATATCTCAACAATTAAAAGAAGAAATAATACAATATGCCAAATTATATAATAAAAATAAGGCATCAAAAAAATATAATATATCATACAATACAATAAATTTTTGGATTAATCCCGAATATAAAAAATATACTCTAAAAAAGAATTATGATAATTATGATAAAATACTTGAAAATTCTAAAAAATATTCTTTATTGCGAAGAAAATCTGATATGGCTTATGTAGCCAAACGTAATAAGGATGCAAAAAAATGGCAAAAAGAAAAACGCAAAAATGATCCTGATTGGCGCAAAAAAAATATTGAAATTGCTACAAATTATTACAATAAAACAAAACATACAGAAAATCATTTAGCTCGTTGTAGAAAGAATAGTAGAATTAGAAGGGCACGAAAATTGTTAGTTAATGAGAATTATACAAAATTTGATGAGGCGTATACGAAGCAATTATTTGATAACAAATGTGTTATTTGTGAAAGTACAAAAAATTTAAATATAGATCATTGGTATCCATTATCTAAAGGTTATCCGTTAACAAGAAATAATGCAACATTAATGTGTTTTAATTGCAATAAAAATAAAGGAAATAGTCTTCCTTATGAATTTTATAATAAAGATACGTTTGAAAGAATTACTAAGTTATTAAATTAATTATGGATAGCAATGTATATCGCGTTAAACAATGCAAAGCAAACGATTTAGAGTGTATACTACTATATCGTTTGCTTAATATTCCTGACAATATAGGCTTTCATCCTAAACTTCGTAGAGTTATCATTATTACTAATCCTAGATCAAATAAGACTAGAGTGGAAAATGGAAAAGTTAAAAAAGTTAAACGTTATTGCTCAATAGACATTAAAGATGATATCAAAGATGTATTAACTATATTTAAAAATAATCCCTTTTTCTTAGATTATACTACCTTTACTAAAACAATAAACCCTATTTCCGGAAAAAGAAATAAAACCTTTATACAACACCATTCAACAAGTATAATGTTTTGGATTCCATCAGAACAGCAGAAGGAAAAATATGAACAAATTCAACATACATTGGCAAATAGTTCGAGTTAATGCTCGTAAGTTGAAAGATGTCGGAGAAAAAATTGACTATGTAAAAAGATTTATAGTTAAACATCCCAATATCTTTAATTTTGATAGAGTTATGAATTGGGCAAAAATGACCAAAGTTGCCTATCCTAAACATTCCATACAACAATCTCTTTTTACTAATTTTATTCATCAATTAGAACAGTATCAAGAAGACTATGAAGATCCAAATGATATGGATAATGATTTGACTAAAATATCTATTGAAAATTTGAAGTTAGTATATGATGATCTTAAAAAACGGAAATATGGTTTCCAATTTAAAACGGCACCCAAAGATCATATAGAATTTATGAAAGAATTGAAAGATGAACTCAACAGTCGTTCCACCGGATCCTCGTTTACCTAAATTATTAATTCCTATGATTCGGAGAACATTTCCCGAATTGATTACTTCAGAAATTGTAGGTGTCCAACTTATGTCAGGACCTGTTGGACTAGCTTTTGCATTAAGATATTCTTATTGTACATATGGACAACTTATTAAGCCGGATCAATTAGCATATAGTGTCTTATTAAGCAATCTTCAAATTCATAAAAAGTTACTTAGTCATCCATGGGCAATGGGATTTATTATTGTTACAGATAATAAGGAATTGGAAAAGATATTTCCTAAGGATGTATTTGCATTTAAACAATGCGTGATGCTTTTTAATTGTAAGGTAACACCCCACATTCTTAAATATGCTAAAATGTCTCCCCATTTTGTTGCACATAATACATCATCATTTTTAGCATATAAAGAAAGACCTTATGAAGGATTTTTATTATTTAAGGTGCCTTTCTAATAAATTTCTATATAATATAATATATAACTAAGGAAAGAATATTATGGAAATTATTATAGCAATTGGTATTTGTGTAGGATTTGCAGCATTAGTGTTAACACCTATTGTCAAAAAGGTCATCACAGTAGAAAAATATGATGATAGCAAATGGTTTATGATAAAAAAAGAATTTGAGGAAGTTGATAGAAAATTAAACTCAAAAGAGACAAAATAAATGGATACTGAAGAATCTTTTGCTGTAGATGAATTAAACTCAATTGGTGAGGTTTTATCTGATAGTGAATGTGAACCACTTTTACCTGAGATTATATGGTCTGCACTTAATTTTATGAAACAGGTACCTAATGCAACTATTAGCGAAGCTATGAATTTTGGTGTTGGAGAATGGATTAAATAATGAGTACTGATATTATAACAAATGAATATGTATTCTTCTATGGAGGAATATATTCGCAATGGTTTCCTTGTGAGTTTACTATTTTCAATGTCAAGTATAATTGTGCCGAACAATTTATGATGGCACAAAAAGCTATCATGTTTAATGATTTAGATTCATTTAACAAAATTATGATTGCCACGAATCCATATGATCAAAAAGCAATTGGTAGAAATGTCAAAAACTTTAATAAGGTTCAATGGGAAGAACGCGCTAAAGATATTGTAATTGCGGGTAACTTAGGTAAGTTTGGTCAAAATAAAGAGTTACGTGAACAAATGCTATTGACAGCGGATAAAAAGTTTGTTGAGGCATCCCCCACTGATAAGATATGGGGAATTGGAATGGGTTTAAGTGAAATTGAATCATTAAATCCCGAAAAAATAACACCTGATATGTGGCGTGGAACCAATTGGTTGGGTGAGTGCTTAGATTACGTAAAGATGAAGTTAACGTTAGAGTAATTCATACCTCCCACCATAAACAATTATACCAAGAGGTATGAGATATGAATTATAAAGGTAAAAATAAAGGAAATAGGAAAAGAATTTATAGACGCGCCTATCGTTCAACGGACAGGACAGGAGTCCTCTAAACTCCTTATGGGGGTTCGATTCCCTCTAGGCGTACCAATCAAAGGTATATATGATAAAATATAATGACGTTTTAGTTTTAAATAGAAGTTGGTGTCCTGTACACATTGTAGACTATAAGAGATGTATGGTACTACTATTCAATGAGTCTGCACAAGGATTAACCCATGATGCTGCACCTTATGGTATTAAAGGTTGGTTAGAATATTCTTTAACCCCCCATCCATTTAAGGATCTACACACATCAAGTCGTGCAATTGCATTACCTGAAATAATCACATTAACCCGTTATGATAAATTACCTAGAGGTGACGTTAAATTCTCTCGTGAAAGTGTATTTGCTCGTGACAAATATCGTTGCGGTTATTGTGGTAGGCAATTCCAAAGAGGATCATTAACTCTTGATCATATTATTCCTAAATCATTAGGCGGTAAAACTACTTGGGACAATATTATATCTGCTTGCGGTGAGTGTAATGCTCATAAGGCTGATTTACCATTACATAAATGTGGTATGACCCTAAAAATCAAGCCACATGCACCGCGATGGATGGATCCCATTCGAAATCTATATAAGAAAGGCCGTGCTTGTAAAAGCTGGGAACATTTCTTACACAGAATTGACGAGTATCAAATGAATGAAGAAGATTAAAGAGAAAAAAGAAACTCCAGATTCGTTAGTATTCTATACCCCTAAAATCATGAAAGATGAAATTAGGGTTATAGAAACTCTTCGTGATTCTATTAAGAAAAATACGAATGAGAAAAAGCGGTTAACCAAGATTTTGAACATGCTTAAAAGGCAGGTCAAACTTTTATGAAACATAAAACAATACCGGTACAATGGTTAAATCTTTTAGTATATTGTCTCCACGATTTACGTGATTATGGAGTTGATGTAGAATTATGTCCTACAACAAAAGTTAGAACTGATAGCGAGGATGATTCTTGGAGTCGTGGATTTTGGGACGATAACAATAATAAAGAATTGGTTTTAAAATGTGCCACTAAAAGAGAACCAGAACAATGGTTGCCCGTATTTGCTCATGAATATTGTCATTTTAGACAATGGCGCGATAGATGTCAAGTATGGCACGATAATCGCAAAATAACTTCTGCTGAGTGGTCTGATATATTACATAACGTTCCTATGAAAAAACAACGTCTTATAAAGGTAATCACAGCTGTTAGGAATATAGAATTAGATTGTGAAAAAAGAACAGTAAAACTGTTTAAAAAATTCAAACTACCCGAATCTTTCATTAAAGAGTATATACGAAATGCTAACGTTTATATATTCTACCAAACATATTTATTAGAATATAGAAGGTGGTATAGAAAGAAAGGTATTCCCGTTCCATATGAAAACCCCAATTTACTGAAATTGGTTAATACCACTTTTTATAAAGATTATGATGTGATTCCATCTAATCTACTTAAAGCATTTCGAAAATATTATCCTACATTAACAAAATCTAGAATCTATTGATTTACATAGATAATAGATAAATAGTTTCGAAGGAATAATATGAATCACGTAATAAAAAATACTAATCAGCATGTTGATGTCAAAAAGTTTGGTGAAAATTGGGATTTAATATCTAAATCAAAAAAGAAAAAATATAAATCGCGTCAGGCTGCAAAAAAAGAAAAATTAGATTATAATCCCTTTAGTTTTTTGAAATATTAGTGTAATTACAGCACACGGGGTAAATAATATTATGAAAAAAGGATTAATTACTCCCAAAATTCAAAGTATAATTGAATTAATTAACAATGATTATACTACAGGCGAAATAGTTAAAATAACTGGTTATATACCTGCTTTAATTTCATGGACCCGAAAAAAATACAATTTACAAAAAAGTTCCAATGCAAGAAATAATATAAATGTCTTAGATTGGAATAAATTACAGGAGTATTATAATAAAGGATTTTCAAGAAAGGAAACGGCTTTAAAATATAATATATCATTAGGTACAATAAGTTATGGTGTAAGTAAAGGCCTATTAAAAACACGTACTCCAAAAGAAGCTTTAATTAATGAAAGACAAAGATTTCCAAAGGGAAGAATAATTAAACTTTCTGATAGTGCTAAACATAAAATAAGAATTTGTCGAATAAAATATATGCAAGAACATCCTAAGCAAACAGCTTGGTTTAGAAGATCTTCACATATGTTAAGCTTTCCTGAAATTTTATTTATGAATGAATTAAATAAAAGAAAAATATCTGGATGGTGTTATGATTACAATAATGGAATATACAAATATGATTTTGCCTTTCCTAAAATAAAATTAGATGTTGAAATTGATGGAGGATGGCATAATAGTTTTATTCAGAAAGAAAAAGACATTTTAAGAGACAAATTTAGTATAGATAATGGTTGGAAAATTATAAGATTTCCAGCTAAAACAGTACTTAATAATGTTAATAAATGTGTTGATTTGGTAGTAAAAAATTTAAACAATACTGTCCCCTAGTATAACGGTTAATACACCAGACTTTGACTCTGGCTATATCTGTTCGATTCAGATGGGGACAATTTTATAAATTTAGGGTAAATAATGGTATGATAACTATTAAACAAGATAAAAAAGATGGCCGCATCAACCTTATTGCATTTGATAAAGACAAAGTAGTAGGTTGGGTAAAATTGTGGACTTGGGAAGAAGAGCGATTCGATTGGATAATTGCTGTTTATATTCGACCTGAATATAGAGGTCAAGGTATTTTTAGAATGTTAATGGATGCAGCTAAAAATTCTACTCCTAATGATTTGGCGCTAAGAGTTAATCCCTATAAAGATCAAGAAGGACAAGATCCAACTGAGTTGTTTAAAAAGTATCAACATGTTGGGTTTATTCACCTCCCTGATAAATCCATTAAAAATATGTATTTCATCAAAAAGAAAAGGCCTCAGGAAACAACTCCTGAGGCCGGTGCACCTAAAACTAGATTAGAATTAGATGGGTTGTAAATAGTCACTGCGAACGAAGTTTCCTGCTTTCTTAGAAACGATAGGACGAACATAGTAATATGTCTGTCTGCGTTCGTTTACATAGGAATCTTTGCCAATAACTACTGTTGTGTCCTTATGGACGGCGATTTCTCCTGCTTCGAATTTTTTCATATGTTATACCTTTCTTATTATTAATATAACATAGATATCATAAAGTTCACGCTTGTATTTTACTATAAAATCCGTTAATATATACATATGAGAATTAAAACTAGAGATATGTATGCTATAGTTGCTGGTCAATATGGTGGTGATTTTTTAGTGTTTACCCATGATCTTCCTATTAATGGGATTTATAATACTATTGTCCTACCTGATTTTACAACCCGTGAAATTAAAGCTGAAGATATAGAAAGTGGTATAACTTTAAAGGTTCTAGATAAAGTAGAACGTTTGAAATCGTCTGTATTTAAAGACATATTAGCTGAAGTCAATTATCGTAAAGAATTAGAAAAGAAAAAAGAAATTGAGGCACTAAATGAATATCATGATCGACGGGAGCAATTTACTTCACAGGACGTATTGGATAGCAAAGAACAACAAGAAGGAGATTAGTGATATTTCGGAATTGGAGGGTTATTGTCTTCATCTATTCCTCAAGTCTCTAAGATCTTATGTTGAAAGATTTCTACCTGACAAGATTTATATCTGTTGGGATAAAAAGGCTAAATGGCCTAGTACTAACTTCCGCAAACTATTAATGGAAGGTACCTATAAAGGTAATAGAGATAAATCTTCTTCTGAAGAAGTCTTTAAACAAGAAGAAAAGTTAGAACAATTAATTACAGCATTAGGAATTCCTTCTCTTTACCCTTATGTAATGGAAGCTGATGATATTATTGCTTGGCTTTGTGCTACACATACCGATAATGTTATTATTAGTGTAGATCAAGATTTTCTTCAATTAGTTGATTCTAATACCTCTTTCTATAATCCTCATAGGAAAATGCTAATTACTCCTGCTAACTTTGATCAAGAAGTAGGTGTACCCCTAAATGCCTTTCTATATTATAAAGCAGTAATGGGGGATTCTTCTGATAACATTCCTGGATTTCCTGGATATGGTAAAGTTAGAAGTCGCAAATTAGCAATACAGCTAGCTGCCAATAATGGTGACCTTAAAAAACTAAATCTTGCAGATAATTATTTTAATATCTACGAGAAAAACATAGCGTTAATGAACTTAAAACAAGGTTATAGCGTAGAGCAAGGCGAGCTCGAGCACTATAGAACACAAATGTTTGCTTTAAAAAATATTCAACCTGATTTTGACAAATTTTCACAATTATGTACAGAATTAGGACTAAATAACATTAAAGACAATATATTAGATTGGACTGCATTGTTTACATTCGATAAACCGTTGAACATTGTAGACATGTTGGGTAAATAATTATTGGAGAAAAAATTATGTCAGAATATATAGAAAATAGACCAATTGGTTGCAATTGTTGCGGATATAACCCAGTTTTTGGTGTTGAATCACAATTTGAGAACAAAGGTACAATTATAATTGAATGTAAGTGGACCTGCCCTCGTTGTGGTAATTTAGTCCGTTTGGATGAAAAAACAATAGATGCAAAAAAAGAGGATTAATAAGAAACTTCGTCTGAAGAATTTTGAAGAGTCATTGAGGGAAAGTTTCACCACAATGTCTGGTATGCCACAAAACTCGCGTGGTTATGCTACCGGCATGTCCTCAAGAACTGCATCTAATACTATAGGTACATTACCACAAGGTGGTGGTAAAACAGGTCTTAAAGGGACAAGGGGTGATACAACTGGTTATAACATAGATCAGATAAAAGACCTAGAAAGAGTATCTTCTAAAGCCCCTCCACTTTTACCATTTCCATTAGATAATATATTTCAAGATTTAGTTAGTGGAATAAGATATATTGAAAATGTTGAAGACCAATTAAAAATGGCAATTAATAACAATATAACTTTACCACCCGAGAGATTAGACCTTTTAATGAAAATGAAACGAGTGGTTGCCATTTGTAAAATTCATTTAGCTGATGTTGGTAAACATATTGAAACAATCAGTATAGACGACGAAACAACATAGTTGATTTATACGCCCTATTAATAAATACCTTTATGGATATAAAATCGTTTAAAACAGGGGACATGAATATAATGTCCAAAATAGTATTAACAAAGTCGGAAGCAATAGGACTTTGTTCAAAGAATTATTCCAGAGTCAAAAAAGGTGTTCTTGCCGGATTAATAGAAGAGCTTATGAGAATACCCGAAATAGATAAGGCAGTACAAACTAATAATGTTATGCCTCGTGGAAACAAAAAACTCATTAATGTAGAGGAGTTAAAAAATGAAGCAATTCATCTGGCAAATTCTTAAATCATTATCTATTACATTATTAGTGTCAGCTTTATTTGCTGGTGCTGTTATGCTACTTACACAATCTTGGTTGGGTTTCTTTTCAGGGCTAATATTTGGATTTATATTTCAAATAATAGGATTTTATCTTTGGAATAACTATCTTATTGCTAAACAAAATATTGCAGAACTGCAGTATCAATCTGTTGCAGCCGCACAAGCTGCTACACAACGAACCCTATTAAAATGCTCTCATTGTAGAGTAGATAATGTTGTGGATATTCTATTAGATAGAGGTAATGAATTTACTTGTAGAACCTGTGGGGGAAAAAATGTTGTTATGATTGAATTTTCAACGGCTAGTAAAACAGAAATAATGGAAATGCAACCGGCCGAACTTTTTGCTCCTATTGAAAGAGAACTTAATAACCCCATAGAATTTAGAGGATAATATGATACCAGGCCCTAATGAAATAGATCCAGACATAGTAAAGATGTTTAAGGATAAACCAAATACTGCTATGATTAGTCCCCCAGTAGGATCACAACCTAGTGAACCACCAAAGGGTGATGAATTAAATCCTCTCTATAGGCGAGTTTGGGTTCAAGATTTAGGATTACTTAAATCATTTGATTATGGTGTCAATTTAGGTAGGGCAAGAGCACCTAATAATATAGAATTAAATGATATTTTTACCAGTTTGTTAAATGCTATTAAACAGATAATTGATGTTGAATTATCGTCAATAAATTCATCCGGTAAATATAAAGAAATTTATGCGGCACTTAATAGCTTATTCATAATACTACAAGATAAATGTATTAGTGAACAAACACCCGAAAGAAAAATTAACAACATGAGAGTACTAGCAGGATTACATGGTTTCTTAGTATCCTATGTCAATTCTGTTCGTAATATAAAATGAAATACTTCATCTGTAGTAAATGCGGGAAGAAAAAACTAACTAAACCACAACGTTATAAAAAGATTCTAAACGAATACGGTGGTAATAGGGACTTACTAAAGGCAAACTATGTTTGTCAAGATTGTAAGTTCAAAGCGGCAAAACGATGGGTTACTAAAAAGTTTATGCCGCGATCAGCTCCAACCCGGGATATAGAACATACTGAACCTTATAAAAAACTAGTTCAAGATTTAACAATTGGTGCATTTACTCTTCACCATAACGGAATTCAACATAAAGAATGCAGAGATATATTTTATTATGATGTAAAGCAATTATTAGCTTCTCATAATATTGTTGATTTCTCAATTAATATCCTTGATAATAAAGTAGTATCAATAACGATTAGAGGTATCCCATTTTTAGGCACGCACGACATAAAATTAAAGGAATAATATGACAAAAACAATAGGGTATGAAAAAGCTGGACAAATGCTAGATTCCATGAGTAATTTTGAAATTGCTAGATGGCAGGCAATGATGGACGCTGTTGAATTAATAAATGAAACATGCCAAGAAAGAAAAAAGGATTTTAATGCAGTAGACATTAAACCTAAAGCTATTGAAAAATATATAGAATCAACTTGTGACATATATTGTCGTAATATAGAACGTCAAAGAGAACAAGAAGCTGTAATAAAATATAATCAAGAACTTGATATATTGCCTAAGTTGGTATCTGAACTAAATAGTATAGAGGTATAAATGAAATATATTCCAGGTTTTAAATTCACAATTAACGGTACTATGGGCGGAACTAGAAATACCATATTCAATAATAATGGTCCTAAGGCATTTATAAAAAGCCCTATTGAGGGATTAGAATTAAATACTCCTTATGAAGTATCATTCATTAGACCCATTAAAGAAGATGGTGTTATTACAAGTGTAATTTATTCCTTTGTACAAGTTATTAAAGGACGTGGCAAGAAAAGTATTGATGTTGTGTTCAGTTCTATAAGAGAAGCTGAAAATGCAATAGATTCAGTAGTGGTATCACCTAAAGGAAATATTGTTGATAAAGAACCCGTAAGTTCAAATTTGCAACAACGTCTTCGTGAAAGAACTCCATTATCTTCTAATCAAATTAGAAGTCACCGTAAGCGTTAATAGTTACCATAAAGGTCGGTATTATTACCAGGAGCCCTATCATAGTCCCATACACGATCAGAGTCGTCTTCGACATTCTGGTCGTATTTCTTTTCAGGTGATGGATCTTGTGTTCCACCAGGTTGTAATCCAATATCTTTCATTTCATCGGATACTGTTTGATTTCCACATTCAGGACCAATACCTGGTTCGTAACTGTAATCGAAACGTTTGCAATATAATATCCAAACATAATGACCCATGAATACGTTATATCCTTGTGTTACATTATCGTCTCTTCTTTGAGTTACTTCAAATAAATATGGACATCTTCTAATTTCACCAAAGTTTAATGTTTGACAAAATTCTCCACCACAAGTATATCCTGATGGACTAGTAATAACAGTTGAACTAGTTGCACTGACTGTACTGAATACATTTTCACAAACTTGATCTTGAGTTAAAGGATATGCTGATGCTTCTGCACTATAAGCATCACCACAAGCGCCTGGTCTATCACAACCCCATTCAGATAGTCTTATAATGTCACCGGATTTAGGCTCTGCAGTTGGACCATATTTATCAGCATAAATTGAACGTGGAATAATCGCTGTGAAATCAGAATTTGTTTGAATACCAAACTTCGATAGTAACATACTATCACTTTCCATTATACCTAATATGACCATTGGTACTGGACCATTAAAAGCAGCAGTAGGTTCTTCACCATATAAAAAGTCGTGACTGGATAATGTATAACCATGAACATAATAATCTACACCCATCCCATATAAACTAGCCATTTCGTTCCACCACATATGCATCATACTACGCATACCGGTAGTATTGTCTCTACTAGTGAATCTAAAACTATTTTCGCCTGGAGCGGTGTTTACTGTTCCGCTAACATTAATGCATTTACCCATTTTAGAATCCTCCAGAGGCTCCTCTGTTGTAACGTTGTTTCTTTTGTTTGACTAAAAAATATTTATCAGGACCTTTGCGCCATAATACAATACCTGTACTACCCAAATGCTTAGTAGGATAGTTTTTATTTGGAATAAAGAATTTATACTTTTTAGCAACATCTAATACTTGGGCATTAGTTATACGCCATATACCTCTATTGGCTTTTTTGACACCATCTAACATATTGTCAATACTACTATGTATAGGAGTAACAAACTTTTTATAATTAGGCATTAGATTCTGATGTTTACGATTAGGACTTCTTGCTGATCTAAATCTTGGATCTTTGGCGAGGTCTTTATTTTTAACTCTAACCTTAATATCTCTGACTCTTTCGGTAAGACATTGTTTTACTAATGAATTAAAATTTATTGTGGTTGTTCTTGCTGTTGCCATAATTGACTCCCTAATTTTTGTAAGTATGGTACATCGTTAACATCTAATTCTTCCTTCTTATCTAAAAAATCTTTTAGCTTTTTGATGAATTTACTATAATAGTATTTACCATATAATTTATATATCACATTTTCTGGTAGCCAATTTTGATTAGCATAATGTGATAATTCGTTTTTTGTAAGCTCTCTATCGAAAGCCAATTTTCTTAAATTGGATATTGCTAAATTGGTATTACTTAGTTTTATTATATCATCCTCTACTTCATCTAACTTCTTTTGAACCAATTGTTGTAATTTTTGAATTTTGTGTTCCGGCATTGCCTTATATATGTTCAAATCTATAAGGTCTCTTCTTAATTCTCCTGTTAATATATCTACATGTGAAATAGCCTCTTGGAACTTATCAACATACTGTGTTAATTCTAAATCATTATCCTGTTTTTCAATTTTAAGCCATTTTTCGTTCATGACATCATAAGCAGCATCAACTTTATCTAAATCATATTCATGCTGTAAAAGATAATAATTAATAGGATGTGTAGTACCAACAGCTAATTTACCATTTAAAGACTTTACAACTCTTAATATAGCTTCTAGACTTATTTCATCCTTTTCACCACGTGATTCAATTTCAACATTTACATCTATATCCGAACTTATGTTGTATCTATGTGTCACTATACTTCCTATAATATAAAATCGTTTAACAGGATATATACTATTAATTCTTTCAACATCCCTTTGGATTTGTTTTTTGATAATTGATTGTAATATGGGTGGTGACCCATCTGGAAATGAGAATACAGTTGGATCTAAAGAATTACGAGGAATATCAATAGCTGACTCATTTAAGTAGTAATGTCTAAATGGAATAAAATGTTTCATATATATTATTTACTCCAATAAGAGAATAAAAAAGGTGCAATCCGAAGATTGCACCAAATTATTATCATATGTAATGGTTTAGATTACGATACGCTTGGTTGACCAGGTTTAAGACTAGATTTTACCTTAATATTAGACTTGCTCACCATTTTCTTACCGGTATCAGGAAAACTCTTAGGTTCTGGTTTGTTTTTGAATGTTCCCAATGCGCCCTTGGCTGCTGCTGTTTTACCAACAGTACCCTTAACCTTGATGTTACCCTTGCCCATCATCTTTTTACCACCAGCATCACTGAATGACTTAGGTTCTGGTTGGGAAACTGCTTCACCGAATCCACGTTCCTCTTCGCCACCGAAGTCGTCTTCACCGCCGAAGTCGTCTTCAACTTCTTCGTCACCGAAATCGTCTTCGCCCTCTTCTGATTCACCGCGGATGGCCGAAATAACGCTTGTTAAATCGTCTAAGATCATCTCTAAACGAGTTGCAACGTCAACTTCTTCGCCAACATCTTCATCACTGATTTCAGAATCAATATCCTCACCGGTTTCTAAAGAATCCTCATCTCCAAATCCCTCAGTGTCATCAAACATTTCATCTTGTTCGTTAATTGTATTACTAAACAATTGATCGAATGAACTTTTTATCATATTACTTACTCCTTCTGTTTTAACATCGTTTTTCATTTTCATTGCAATAGGTTTCTTAGCATCTACTTCTTTTTTCTTACCAGCTTCATATTCAACTGGGGTTTCAAGATCTTTGACTGCATCGGGACCTTCGCCAGCAGCCTTAGAAAGGGTTGCTGTTTGTTTTTCTTCCATATCCATCTTTTTATTAACTTGTTCAGTGAATAAAGAGGCTAAATTTTTGACATCATTATTATTCATATGTTCTCCATGTTACAATTATTTACCCTTTGTATGATAAAAATAAGTAAAAAATGAAAATATATATTGCGGGGTAAATAACTATATGAGTAAAGAAATAGGTATAGGAACAGCGGAAGCCTTTTATAGAGGTAATAGATTTTTACCATCTGCAAATGTTCAATTTGAGTGGACACCTGAGATGGTCAAAGAAATCAAACTGTGTACAAATAATGTATTACATTTTGCAGAAAACTACTTTTGGGCGGTTACAGTTGAAGAAGGTAAACAAAAATTAGAATTGTATAAACCCCAAAAACGACTATTAAAGGCACTTGAGAAAAATAGATTCGTTATAACATTAGCTAGTAGACAATCAGGTAAATCTACTACTATGACTATATTTGCATTATGGAACACTTGTTTCCAGGCAGATAAGAAAGTTTTAATTGTTGCTAACCGTGAAGATACAGCCAAAGAATTACTTAGACGTGTTAAGTTTGCTTATGAAATGTTACCTAACTGGTTGAAGCCTGGTGTAGAAACATGGGGTCAGACAGAAGTATATTTTAGTAATGGAAGTAGTATTACCATTAGTGCAACATCAAGTACTGCAGCACGTGGTATGTCTATTAATGTATTAATTATTGACGAAATGGCATTCATTCCAGATCATATTATGTCTGATTTCTGGAACTCCGTCATTCCTATTATTTCATCTGGACACACAACAAAGATATTTGCTGTAAGTACCCCAAACGGTACTAGTAATCTATTTTATGAATTATATAGAGACGCTGAAGCTGGTGATTTAAAAACATGGAAACATATTAAGATTGATTGGTGGGAAATTCCTCGTAAACCAAGTAAAGAGGTATGGAAAAATACCATGATGGAAATTCTTGCTAAGAAGGGACAAAACTTTGAACAGGAATTCGGAAATCAATTTGTTGAAACTGGTGAATCTTCAACAGATGTAGAAGTTATTCAAGCATTACGCAATATGAGTAAAGACCCATTATATATGTATGATGATGATCATTATAAAGTTTGGGCAGACCCCAATCCTAAACACATATATGTAATTGGGGTAGATGTTGCTGAAGGTGTTGGTGGATGTGCTAGTGCTGCAATGGTCTTTGATATTACTAATTTAGCTAATATTCAACAAGTTGCTGTATTTCATGATTCTATGATGGATCCATATCATTTTGCTGAATATATCTCAAAAATGGCTAATCAATGGGGAAATCCCCCATTAATGATTGAACGTAATGGTCCTGGTGGACAAGTAGTTGATGCACTAAAAGAAGTTCATAAATACGACAATATAGTTGAATACAATCCTACCTCAACAAAATCAACAGGTAGATTAGGAATATATTCTCACACAAACTCAAAGAACAAAGCTGTAACTAATATGAGATATTGGATTAATAGTATGAGAGTTGTTAATATATATGATATAGCCACTATTCATGAAATGGAAACCTTTATAAGATATGCCAATGGAACTTGGAAAAAGAAACCTGGTAATTATGTTTATGATGATAGAGTTCATGCTATGTTGTGGGCACTCTTTATATTAAGTGAAGATATAGTTACTCAATATTTTGAAATTGTTGAATATGATACAAGAGGTAAACCATTGAAGATCAAGTCTTTAGATGATTTTCCAACAGGTGATTTTGCACTCGACCCTTATTATAATGATACAGGTGCACCGCTTCCTATGCACTTTAATTATAAGAATGGTGGCGAAGTTGAAGATTTACAAGCACAAGGTTGGGAAGTCTGGCAAGATCAACCTTGGGGCGGAGATTTCTTTAACTCTTAGGAGTAAATAATAGATATGAATCCACAACCCGGAATACAAGTTGAACAAGCAGTACTAAACAAAGGTCGTAAAGATAAATTTATTATGATTTTTACGGTTCCTGATGTAATGAAGAACATAATAAGTAGGAATATAAGAACTGATAGATTTGCAGATTTAGATGCAGTTCAGTTTTCCTTATATAATTGTCCTGTTCCTGATATTAAATCTAATCCTATAGAAGTTCCTTATTCTGGTCATGTATATCACACTTCGTCCTATTCAAGACCTGCTTATGAACCATTAGTTATTAATTTTGCTGTGGACAATGAATTCAATAATTATTGGTTATTTTGGAAATGGTTAAGTGTTTTAAATGATCCTATGGATAGTTTTTATGCTGGACCTAAAGTTTCAGGGGAACCTGACAAACACGAAAACGATCTTCCACATGGCAAATATAATTTTACCACAAACCTTCATGTTTTAGGCATGGACGAATATAATAATGCTAAAATAAGATTTGATTATTATGATTGTCTTATCACTACTCTTAGTAAAATTGGATATAATTTAAGAGACCCTGACGAAATAGATTGTACATGCACAATGACATTTAATAAGTTTAATGTTACCCTATTAGACAAAGAGGTTTAAATATTTTTTGGTAAAAAGACAAATAGTCTTCTAATAAGGGTAAATAATTGTATATTTAAAGGAGTATTAATATGGCATTAGCATTTAATAGAACAATTGAGAGCCCAGGCGTCGAAATTCGCGAAATAGATCTTTCTCTATACGCAGGATTACCTGTCGGCACAAACGTTATGGCAATGGGCTTTGCAAGACAAGGACCAATCGATGAATTACTAAACATTACATCAATAGATGAGTTTGAAGCAATCTATGGTAAACCTAAAAACGCAGCAGAGCGTTATTTTTATCATTCATGTCGTCAGATTTTATTGAAGAATGGTAATTTAGTAGCAACAAGACTTCCATACGGCGAAAGCGATGGAGAAGGTTATGGTTCAGAATATAGCATTCTAGCATATCCTATGGCAGCAGATACAGCAACTTTATCAACTGTATGTGTTGTAATGAATGAGTACAATACTTATAACACTTGGTCTGATAGCTTAACAGGCGAGTTTCTTACTTCTGTTGCAATGTCTTCATATTTTACAAAGAGTGATCCATATACAGATATTCAAATATTTGGTGGAGAAGGCGTTTCAGCAAATAATTGTTCGTTCCCATTCCTATCAGCAATTCTTGGTGAAACAGATGGTTGGACAAATGTAGTTTATACTTCAAACACTCCAGTGGTTGCAACAATTCCTGGAGGTTATGAAATTACAAGAACCTTTACATTGTGGAGTGCAGATCGTATTATTCCTGTAAGTGATACAACTTCTGTTTCAGCAGTTTCAGCATACAGATTAGGTGAACCTAAACAGATGATTATTGATGAGCATGAATATACTCAACTATCACAAGGTTCATTCTTGTGGACTGGTGAAGTTAGTGCATTGGCATCTGATTGCAGTCAGTTTACAGACTTCCAAAGTTTAAGTGCAGCTGGTATGATTGTTTTAAACAAGAATCGTGTTGCAACCAATGAATACATGGAAAGCACATATATTCTATTAGCAGATAATAGTAAGGTTGGTTACGGTACAGATTATGATTGTATTACTGGTTTCAAAACCAAGATTAATGATCTAGATTCTTGTGACTTCTTCCCAATTAGAGAATCAAGTCTTAACTTTGAGTTAACTGGTACCTATAAGGCAAGCAGAGGTTCAACTTCTGAACTTATTGAATCTATTGCTACTTATGATTTAACTCCACCTAAATACAATGATACATTAGTAATGGGTGTTCTTAAATTAAGAAAATCAATATACAACAATCAAGGCGTACAACAGATCGTATTAGATCAGGTTGTTCAGGAATCCTTCATTGGTAGTATGGATATGTATAGAAAAGAAGTACCTGTTCGTGGTGCTGTTGCAGAAACATTCTTCTTAGAAGATATTGTTAATGATAGCTCTAACACAATTCAACTATTAATCAATCCATTGGTCAGTAAAACCGATTGGTCTAAGGGTACAGATATTAATGGTGATGAATCTACCAAAGAAATACGCGTTAATGACGAAGCCATGAATGGTTACGCATTAGGTGCTTATGTTCCTAACTATACCAGAAACAAAGCAAGAGAAATTGGTAACTTAGGTGCTAAGATTGAAAGAGCATTAAGATTAGCAGAAAATATTGACTATGTTCCACTAGACATTATTGTTGAAGCTGGTCTAGGAACAATTGGTACATACTGTGCTGTTGCTAATGAAATCAAAAACACAACTGGTGGAAGTTCTTCAAAATTCTACAACCTTTATAGCGGTTGGGATGGTGGATATTACGATGATATGTATCTTCCAGGTATTCTTGAAGATGATGCCGTTGTAGCAGGAACATATCTTCCTGGTACACCAAAATATGTAGATATCAGTCAACCTGGAGTATCTCCAAATGCAAACGATGCACCCGGAATTGGTGTTGCGTTGAAGACACCTGAATATGGTCCTAATGATCGTGGTGGTAGAGATAGCTTTATTGCCAACGAATATCAAGGTTACTTTGAATTGTTCCGTGAGTTCGCTGAGTTTACTCGTAGACCTGGAACTTTGTTCATTGCAGATCCATTAAGACACATCTTTGTTCAAGGTAACAAGGTAATTGGCGAATGTCGTTTATGGGACGAAGAGAATAGCGAGATGATTGATGCTAACTTCCCACAACACATTTACTGGCCTTTAAGAAATCTATATGCTGAATCCAGCACAAGTTACTCATGCGTATACGCAAACTGGGTAAAGGCATTAGATACTGAATCTAATAATCAAGTATGGTTACCATTCTCTGGCTTCGAAGCTGGTATAATGTGTGACGTCGATCGTAATACTTTCCCATGGTTTGCACCAGCTGGTCTAAATCGTGGTCGTATTAGCGGAATTACTCAAATTGGGTACAATACAACTCAAAAACAACGTGATCTTTTATATAGACATAGTTTGAACCCTGTTGTGTTCTTCCCTCAAGACGGATTCGTTGTTTGGGGTCAAAAGACCTTATTGAAGAATCCAAGTGCATTTGATCGTATTAACGTAAGACGCTTATTCTTAGTATTAGAAAAGGCAACAGTTGCCACAAGTAGATATTTCGTATTCGAACCTAACACTATCTTTACTCGTACAAGATTGGTTGACACAATCAAACCTATCTTCGAAAGAGCCAAGAATAACGAAGGTTTATATGATTATATGATCGTTTGTGACGAGCGTAACAATACGCCAGATACAATTGATAGAAACGAATTGATAGTGGATATTTACTTGAAACCAGTTCGTACAGCTGAATTCATCTTGATCAGCTTTATTGCAACCCGTACAGGTCAAGATTTTTCAGAATTAGTTTAAGGAGAATAGAATATGGCATTAGAATATATGTTTCAACCTAAAGGTTTTTATGACATCGCATTTGAGAAGGATTTCTCACGTGACTTTCAATTAAGAATTCTTAACATAGGTAATAGAAGTAATATGTTGATTCAACCAGAGGATAACGTTTTCATTATGACAGCGTCTCTTCCTAAGTACAAAATTCATAACCAACCTACAAAGTTTATGGGTATGAATTTCAACTTACCTGGTTCAGCAGATTACGAAGGTAATGACGCTTGGACTGTAAAGTTTAGATGCGACCTACCATTTGATATTAGACATGCAGTCGAAACTTGGCAGCATCAAGTCTTTACCCAAATGGAACAGCCTCTTTTACAGAGTGCAGTTACAGGTGGCGGAACTGGACTTTATAATCTACCAGATATGGGTCAAACTGTGGAAATGATTCTTCATGATAGAACTGGTAATCCTTATAGACAATATAAGTTAGTCGGTTGTTATCCTATTAGTATCGGGGAGATGACTTATGACCAAACCGGTAATGGTACAGTTAGAGAATTAGAAGTCACATTGGCATACCAATGGTGGGAATTAATCAGAGATGAGTATCCAGTAATGAATTCCTAATAAATAATTAAGAATAATATACAGCGCTTGAGCATTTGTTCAGGCGCTTTTTTTTGCTCTTGGCATAAATAATTATAAGGATTATATAATTATGTCAGAAGATCTTGTCAATAGGCCATTTAATTTTTACGATGCATTAACTAAAAGTGATTTATCGGAATACGCTCATGCCCTTAAACCATTATGGCTTGTGAGCTTTGAAATGCCAGAGATTATGAGAACAATAATTGGTGGTACTAGAACAATACCTAATTTTAGTGGGGCATATTCACAAGTAAATACTAAAGAAGGTAATCTAATGAATACACAAAATGCAGGTAATGCATTTGGGGGTTATGCATGGGAAAGTATTGATGACTATAATATGACAATGTCTTCAACCCATCAGTGGTTATATAAAACTGGTAATTTATATGCTCATAAAATAAACATTCCTGGTGATTCATATAGTGTTTCTAGAAAAAATGTTGATGGCAATGGCAGAGGTGAAGCTGCAGGACTAATTGGAACTGGTAGAACACCATTTGATAATCTAATGATAGAATTCTTTGAAACTAACTCCTCATTTACTGAATCCGTTATAAGACCTTGGATGATGCATGTTGCTGCTAATAGTATAAAAGTGAATACTGTTAAAACCACAATACATGTTGCTATGTTAGCTATTAAAAATGGAACTAATGAAATTAGAAAATCCTATTCGTTTCATGATTGTTTTCCTGTACAAATAGGTGCTGAGGGTTATGATCAAGATAACGGTATAATGTATCGTACAACACAGTTTGCATATAATTGGTACTCTATTAATGGTTGGGGGCAATAATAATGAATACTTGTGTATTAGATCTATTTGTACCATCAAGGGGTGTATTAATACCATTTAGGGAAATTAACACCCATCAGCAAAAATTGATAAGTAAGGCTTCTATGATTTCTGACAATATTTATTGTACTGAATTTTTGCTTGAACTTTTAGATACTATTAAAAATAGTACAAAGATAGATGATTTAAATATACATGATATGTTGGTTATTCTATTAGGACTAAAGGCATCCAGTATAGATATTAAAGTCCCTTTAAATGTGGTATGTGATAAATGTGGACAGAAACACAAATATGAAATTAGATTAGATAAAATGTATGGCGAAATGTGTAAAATTAATCCTAAAATTATACCTGTTACTATTGGTAGCTATAAGCTTGAAATTGCGGTGCCTAATGTATTAAAGGAAATGTCTATATTATATGAATTGAAAAGAATAGCATTTACAGATGATAAAGATGCCATTGAAAAATCCTTCATATTAAATATTGATAGATATATTAGTAAAATTACCTATAAAACAAACGAAATTGTACAGCTTCCAACACTGGAAGATAAATTAGAATTTTATAGAAAAATGTCAATGGAATCTATTACCCAATTATTAACTGACATACAAAAAGTTCAAATAACATATAAGTTGTTCGATTTTACTTGCGTTGAACCTTGTAAAAAACAATTGTACAGAGTTGTAAACTATGATTTAGATAAGTTCTATTTTATTTTAAAGCTTATCTACAATGAGAGTATTATTGATATTTTAAAGGATACATTCTATCTTCAAAAGATAGGTATACCTATTGACTATTCGGAAAATATAACCCACCAAGAGAGGCGTTTGTTGTGGGGATTCTTTAATGAATTAGAACAAAAGAAGAGTGCGGCGTCAAGAAATAGTACACCGTACGGACCATTAGGAACATAACATGAGCTCATTTTCAGATTTATTTAAAGACGTAGATGTTAAATCATCTTATACTCCCCAACAGCTACAAGACTTCTTTTTAGGTATCAAATCACAGGTTTATGAATTGAATAGTTCTACTGAACCAAACATTAGTCCTAGTCAAATTAAACCACAACCCATGCCTAGTAATATTCCTGTAAGCTTATTAGAACAAGATGTTTTAGAAGAAGTAAAGAATACAGAAAAAATGGATTTGTCTGTTCCTGAAATTATAAAATCAGCCCTGGTGAATAATAATCATAAAGTGGATGAAATTACTATAAAGGAATTGTTAAGTAAGATTAATAATATTGATTGGAATAATATATCTAATCATAAAGATGTTATTACTAATATATTTGAAAGTGTTAAGAAGACTGATGTTTCTGCCGGAGATATAAAAAATATTGAAGGCACCAATGTTAGTGATGAAAATATTATTAATACAATCAATAACACAGATTCATTATATCCAGTACCTACTATATCAAATAATACAAATAAAATAATTGAAAATATTATTTCGGATGAAAAGAAGAATGTTAATGATGAACTGCCACCTGTTGTAACTCCTATTGAACAAGATATAGAAATGCCTGAAGGTGTAACACCCATTAAACAAGATATAGAAATGCCTGAAAGTGTTATAAAGACACCTCTTACAAAAGTAACCAATGTTGAGCACAATATAGATAATAGTAAATCTACAAATCCACATGAAAGTACAAATGAAAACATAACTACTAATATTGAAGATAATATTCATAATTTATTAGTTAAGGAAATAGGTACTAAAGAACAAAATATTGAGAAAGATAAGAACGAAATAGTAGAAGTTAATGATGGTAAGGTTACATCAGTTTTAGATAAGGAAGAATTAAACACCCGCAATATATTATCTATAGGTGACAATATTCAAGATAAATTGGATGTAATATTTAGAAATAAGGGTGGAGATATTCCTGGTGAAGGACATACAGATACTGTTCCTGCTATGTTGACACCTGGTGAATATGTTGTTAATAAAGATTCTACTAAAGCTTTTAAACCTCTTTTAGAAAGTATAAATAGTGGTGGACTAACATCTAAAAATGTTACTATAGATAAAAATCCTGAAGCTAATATCTTAAAACTTCAAGAAGGTGGACTGGTTAGTTCACAGCCTCCTTCACCTATTAATATAGTTCAAAATAAAGAAATTAGTAAAGATTTAAATGAAGCTAAAACTTCTGAGGCTATACAAAAAATTGGTAATAGTGGTGAAGAAAAAGAAACTGATACAGTAACAGGTGATTCACAAAATAAGGCTACAGGAAATATTGGACAGGCAGGTGCGGGTGGATTTGATAATATAAGAGACCCAGCATATTTAATGAGAATAACCGCATGGGAAAGAATAACTGGTGGAGCGGCCAGAGTTAATACAATATAAGGAATAAAAGATGAGTGTATTTAATATAGCACAAAATGTAGATGGAAGATGGTGTGCAGCTGATGTAGGCGAAGGCGTAAAATCAGTTGTTGATACTCCCTACATTGAATTAGTAGAATATCAGCAGAACCAAGGTGCTATTGTTAATAGTTTAAATTATTGGCAAGACTTTGAAACTAAAAGAAGCGGTGTTGGATCACCATACAAAGGATTATATGTTGCTGAATTAACCGATAACATTTATATATTGCCATATCTTATGCCTGGACATCATTCTGTATCACATACATGGGAACAGGGGCCAGGACCAACAACAGAAAATTATGAACCTCTTAAATGGGCGGTCATGGCAGAAGCATTACAATCTGGTTGGGCCGGTGTTGAACAACCTGAAGCATGGACAAGACAAGGTTTACAAAAAGTAGAAGTAGATTTTTATCTTATTAATACCTATAAACCAGATGAAGACATATTAAAGAATATTTTATTTTGGTATACCTTTACACACCAAAATGTACAAGGTCGCCCTGATGCAATTACATATATCCCACCTTGTATTTATACTATGAATATTCCTGGTGTTCGATATAGCCCTGCTTGTGTAATAGAAGGTCTAAAAATATCAAATGTTGGAGCAATGCATTCACATATTGTTCCAGGTGTTGCCACAACACCGTTTATAGTACCGGATGCTTGGCACATACAATTTTCTATTAAAGAACTAATTGTTGAAAGTAGAGAAATATTAGGAACTGTATTATCAGGTCAGTTTGGTGTAGTAGAAGCAATTCAACAAGGACCTACAATATAAAGGAGAAATAATGAAGCATAATGAAATAAAGGGAGTTTCTAAAATACCAACAATTGATTTGGAAAATATATTTAATGTGTTTACTGATGATGTTATGTTAAATAATCAGTATTACTACAATATTACAAAGACTGTTACTATTCCTGAAGATCTTGACGAAACAAATTATGAATTATATAATGTAAACGAAGGAGATACTTGGACAAATTTATCTTATAGATTTTATGGTCAAGTTGAAGGATGGTGGCTTATTTGTAAAGCTAATAATATATCTAATCCTATAGAATTTCCTAAAGGCGGAACTAAACTTAAAATATTAAAGAGAAATGTTGCAAGACAAATTTTAACGGTAATTAATCAATAATGGCTATAAGAGATTTATCAACACCAATAATGGGGCCTAACGGTCTCGCAACCCAATGCTGGGATGGAAAAGGTTCTAATCCCAGTAATCTTCCACGATGTCCAAATAGTGGAAGTACCGGTAATGCTCCACCAGCACTAGGCCCTATAGGAACTATTGCGACTGATCAGGTAAAATTACAAGGTCGTCAAGAATGGGAATATAAGTTGACACTATTAGATGTAGGTCAAGGTTTTGATAAATTGATTGACCCCTTTAACGTTAAGGAAATATATTATGAAGAAGATGTATTTTCACCTTATGCTAGAGGTTATATAGTTTTAGATACATTTCAAGAAGGTCTTGAAAGAGAAGTTCACGAAACAGAAGTACCTACTTGGCATTTTAGAAATGATGGACGAGATGAACTTCTATTAGGTTTAAAACCGATTAATACACAAGATGGTGTTACTTTACCCCCTGAAGTATGGGAATTTGAAAATGTATTCATAATTTATGATAAAGAAGATATGGGTGGTCGTGCAGATAGTAAGTTCAAGAAGTTTTATTTTTGGGATAAGAACTATCAATTAATGTTAGAAAGAAAAATACAATGGAGTACTGCAACGGGTACAAGACTATATACAGATCCTCCTTTGGAGCCAATATCACATGCATCTGATCTTGTAAGATCAATGCCAACTGGTGAAGCAATTGCATCATTATTATGGGATGCTGGGTTTGATGAATATATTGATTTTGATAACTGGGACTGGGGTGGAAGTAATATCTTTTACACCCAAAAGGCAAATGAATCTGTTTGGGAAACACTTGAATACCTTTTGACAAAACATGTATCAAGAGAAAAATTTGATCATTGTATGTTTACAAGAGATAGATGGACAAGAAAATATCAATTACAACCATACCATAAAGTATTTGAAAAGGCTGGTGTTAGTAGTCCTGGTCCCTATCAAAAAGAACATTTGTTTTTTGAAGAGGGTAGAAATGGTTTGTATAATATAACCTCTGATTTAGAAACAATATTTATTGATAAGACAATTATATCGCCTTGGAAAGCACCACTATTAGAAGGTGTATCCTATGAGATAGATATAAAATCTAATAAATGGGGATTTATTACTTCATACTTTTTTACAGACATGGCTGGTATTGATAGTTCTAAGGCAATGGTAACTAAACCTGTTCATACACACTGGAATAAGAAGAATCAATTTGTAATGAATGTCGAAGCTAATGAAATTGAAACCATTCGTGAAGACTTTATTGTTCCTGAACGCGTAGACTATGTATTGGGTAAGTTTCCATTATATACATTAAATATGACTAAAAAAGATCAGATAGCTATTGACCCTAGATACGATTTAAGTAGTAATTTAGATCCTGAACAGGATGCTCTTTCAAGATTAGTTAAAGGTAGAAATGAAACAGTATTTGCTGATTTGTTTTTAAATGAAGTCTTTAGTTTAAGTATGTACGGAAGTACACATAGACAAGCAGGCATGTTTATAGGTATTGATAGAATTGGTAATAGTGATCATGATTTTGATTGGAAAATTTTAGGACAATGGTTTGTTACAAAAGTAATCCATACCTTTACATATGGTAGATATGATAATAAAGTTATTATGGTCAAATTACATGCATATGATGAATTTAAATTAGCCCCTGATGAAAGTATAACATAATGAAAAGTAAATTTGTATCAATGTTTCCTTTACCACCGGATACTGCAACTGGTAAAAGTGGTTCTAGTATAACATTCTTAAATCCTAATACAGAAACTGAACATGACTATATAGATTATGGTATTACAGATGCATCCTTATATATTTTGCCACCTAATGAAAGTAAGAAATGGTGTGATGGATTCATGTCTGCCTATAACTATATTAACAGGGTTGATGCAATTGAATTACAAGGAGCGAAATGTTATCTTCAATGGGTAGATAGATTAGTTTATGAAATAGGTGTTATACATACTGAATTTTATTCTGGTGGTGTTGGTGTTAGAACATCTTATACCGAAAGAAATGTAGGAAGAAATACACAGGAAGATATTGTAAAAATTGGTGCACCATCAAATGCATATGCAAGACCTTGTTCTCCTGTAGTAGGTGTTACAACAGCTAAAAAGCCTCCAGAGACTAGAAAATGGATACATGAATTACGTTATATTCATCCTGAGGTAGATTCACAAATTGAAAATCTATTACTGTTCAAACCTGTATCAGAACATATGGGTGAAAACGTAATTACATACAATTCTGATGTTGCTGCTATTGATGTTCATGAATGGAAAGGTGCTACTAAAACAGATAAAAATCTTATTGATCCGTTGTGTGTAAAAGCTTATGGAACACCCCATGTACTTAGGGAAATTATTCGTGAAAGAATGATTTCCGATGAACCAAATGAAATTAATGCTGCATGGACTAAATTGAACAGTTACATGCATGATAATATGACTATTGAAGTAGATTTAACAACTGCTGAAGGGACTGGTTTATGGACAACTGGTTCTAGAGATCCAAGAGAACCACATGGTTTATGTTACGTAAACGACAAGTATCACCCTATTGATTATATTGATCCTATTAAGGTTCCTGTTGCTAATGATCTATTTGGATACCTAACAGATGCTTGTCAATTAGTTAATCATATGTATCAAATATATAATCAGGTTAGAAGTGAACACAGACCTATAATGTATTTGCCTGCAATAGTAAAAAGTGTTGATAATGATTGGACAATATATAAACCTGAAGTACCAATAGGTGGCTATGAACCAGCACCTATATTAGTTGATTTTGAATTAGATAAATGGGGTTATTCAGTAACACAAGTATTTAATTATAGTTGGACTATTGGTGTTGGACTAGAAATTGAAGAAACATATCCTAGAAAGAAATTAGGATCTGGTACCTTTGAAGCAGATATGAATGGTAACAAATTGAAGAATACTATTACATATACAGTTGATGACAATCATTTAGTTCCTGAGGTGGATTTAGTTAAGCCCCCTGTATAAGTAGAATAATTTGGAAATTATTTAGGAATTTGTATATATTAGGGTAAATAATATTATGAATGAATATTATGTATATGCTTATTTTGATCCTACTGTAACTGACAATTTTAAACCCTTTTATATAGGTAAAGGCAAAGGGCGAAGATATTTAGATACAGGATCTAGGAAATATAATATGCATTTATATAATAAGATACAAAAATTAAAAAAAATGGGATATAAAATTAATCAAATAACCAAAATTATGTATACTAATTTGGACGAGACAACTGCGTTAAACAAAGAAATTGATTTGATAAAACAATGGGGAAGGATTGATTTAAATAACGGTGTACTATTAAATAGAACAGATGGTGGTGACGGTGTTGTAAATAGATGTTCATATGCTAAGCTTTTAAAATATAAGGATGATGTAGTTGACATGTATTTTAATAAAAACAAAACCCTCTTTGAAATTTCTAAGTATTATGGTTTTAAATCTTTAACTCCAACTAGATATTTGTTAAATAATATATTAAAATTAAATTTAAGGCGGGCGGGGGTGCCACATCGAATATTAGATAAGAATGGTATAATTAGTGACTATAAAAATAATTATTCAATTTTTCAACTATCAATTAAATATAAATGTGATAGATCATCAATAATATATTTATTAAAGAAAAACAATATTAAAATAGTTGATGGTCGCTACAGTAGTAAATTGCGCGGGGGAAAAAATTTGTCAATGTTGGATAAATATAGAGATGACATTATTAAACTATATAATGAAAAAAATTCGGTTTATAAAATATCAAAAAAATATGGTGTTGATTTTAGTACAGTTAAAAATCTATTATTAAAAAATAATATAAAAATTATTGATAGGCGGGTTAAAAATATATGAATATAAGAAAATACATAGGCAACTACATCGGTGTGGTTGTGATGAACACCGATCCCGAAAAACGTGGGCGTATTAAAATATGGGTACCTCATGTTGGAGCAACAGTTTACGAAAATTGGAATGAAGATAAATTAGATAAAAACTTTATCTTTCCAGATAAAACTATGTCTCCTGATTTATCTAAAGTCCTTCCTGAATTAAAAAGAATATTACCATGGGCAGAATGTGCAATGCCATTATTTGGTGGTAATGCTCCAGGTCGTTATAATGCATTAGATGAAAAAGGTTCTTCATCAGATAGTAATTATTGGAAAGATGACAATTACGTTGAAGGTAAGCGACCATCAGAGATGTTTAAGAAAGACTATCCAGATGCCTTCTCAGAAGTTAACAATGTAGGAAATCGATTTACCAACCCTCATTCACATCAGTATAAACCATCCGCATATAGTAATTTAGCTAGAGGGTTGTTCTCTATTCCTAATGTAGGAGCACACGTTTGGGTATTCTTCCAAGATGGAGATCCTAAGTATCCTGTCTATTTTGCAGCAACAGCTGGTGAAGAAGATTGGAAACGAATTTATACTCTAAATCAAAGTACTGAAGAAGATTTAAAAGATTTCGGTTCACCTGATTATCCACAAAGTGCAGAGAATGTTGATAAACAAGATACTGGATTTTTAAATACAGATACTAAAACCTTTAGATCTAAAATAGTATTCAATACTAATAAACACTCTATTGAATTAATAGATACTGATTTGCGTGAGATATTAAAGTTTACTCATTATAACGGTTCCTTTTTAGAATTCAATAATTTTACCACCTCACAGTTAGCCGCTGGTAACGATCAAAAGTTAGTTGTAGGTGACCAGTTCTTAACCGTCAAGAAGAATCAAAGTACTTTTGTTCAAGATCATGTAGATCAAATAATTGGTGGTGATCATTTTAGAACAATAGGACAATTTGATAAAGATACAGTACTTCAAATTAAAAGTATTCTAAAAGAAATTCATGATAGGAAGCGCCTATTCGAAATTAAACGTTCTGCTGCGATTGTTGATGATAACGGTACCTGTGGAGAAACTTTTGAAAATGCTAATGGGGTGTCGCCATTACAAACTAAAGCTGGCGGGCCAGCACCTTGTCCTACTTGTTGTAGTGGTAAAGTTTATCACATAGTAGTAAATGAATGTGATACATTTTCTTGTGAATCCTGTAGCACTAATACAATCTCGCCAGGTGTTCATTTAATTGAAGATAAAACTGGTTCTTGTGGTGTTAAATGGGTTTTACCTTGTAAAACATGTTGTGGTGCAGGTATAAGTCCTAGTACTCAAGATGGTAGTTGGGCAGATGATGATTTAAAACAAAGTCTTGCAGGGTTTATCCATGGTAAACAAGCTGACTTATTTCCTTTACAAAGATTATTGGGTAATGGTGGTAATGAAATAGTATCTATTCATGGAAACAAAACTGAAACAATTGGACAAGTATTTAACGATTTTGAAGGTTGGAGAAAAGACCCCACTGGTAAAATTCGTGTTGCTGGCGTTGCTGTAGATCATTTGGGTACTTATGAATATATGAAGCCCGCGCCAATTGTAGAAAGTGTTGATGTAGATCATTTACCAGGTGGAGATCTTCATGTGACCGCTAGTAATCAATATAGATTGTTGGTTGGTGGTGGAGGTGTTCAAATTAAAACAATAGGCAACATAGATATATATGCTGGTATTGTTTCTATTGCTGGTGAACAATTAACACTAAGTTCAAAGGGTGAAGTATTAGTAAATGGTAAAGAACGTACTAGCTTGCAAGGTAAACATATTTCAATTAATCCTGATGATTATGAACAAGCGGTTGTAAATGGTGGATTAGGTGTCACTAGACAACTTATTGTTAATGGAGCCACTTATGTTGAAGGTGAATTATATGTTCATCACATAACTGCACCACTAGAATATCAAACAACAGAATGTGCTGATAGTTTAAAATGTGCAACTTTAGAACCTTGTGGGACGCCACCTGCTGTTGAAACAATTGATGTAATGGGTGTAGCAGTTCCATCACCGTCTTGGGCTCAATCATTAATAGAATGGTTAGCACTACATACACATGAAATGCCCCATACCCAACATTTCCATTACTTTAAGAATGTTCCATTAGACTTATGGTGTAAGAGTGAAGAAGTTCGTATTGATGCTTGTGATAGTGGAATTAACGACACTGAACAACTACCAGCTAAGTTTGCTAAGACACCAGAACCTAATGCATGTAATATACCTACAACCTGTGCTGGAGAAAATACCCCTTGTGACGAAAGTCCTAATATGCCACCTAAGGCTGCTCCAATTCCATAAAAAATGGGAGCACTTTATGGTGCTCCCGATATAAGGATAGTAATAATTATTTGGGGTTATTTGGATTAACCATCATACGAATGAATGTGTCATGAAATAATTTCATTACTGCATTTTTATCATTTGGGCTAGCAGCATATGAAAATACTACTTCATTACCCAGAATATCATGTGCTATAACAACATAATTTTTTAGATATTCTCCCAACACTGAAGGTAGATGTTCCATATCCATTTGGCATTCTTTTTGTAATACCAATTGTTTATTTTGTTCTTCCGATATATGCTTAACAACAGCACTGCTTAATAGGTCTTGTAATGCTTTATCAGCTGCATCAGATTTTTTATCATCCTTCTTCATGTAATTATTTACATCTAATTGATTATTTTTCAATTGGTGTTCTTCCATAATTAGGTGCTTTGTTGTTAATGCCCCATTTTACCAATTGCTCAACTAGGATTTCAAAAGTGTTAGTTTTGATTTTATATTTGCCTGGAATGAATCTTCCACCATCAAAAAGTTCAAAACAACTACTACCTAATTGTGCGCCATTATCTACGTGCTCATTAATATAGCACGTGCAGAAAATACTGGCATTACCTGGATCAATAACAACTGTCCATGCACGATTATCGTTGTGGCTATAATTGTTATAAACTTTATCTACCATGTAACCAGAATCACGTAAACGCTTAATGAAGTAACCTTGTGTTCTAATATTATTTGCCATCTTCTTTTCCTTATTTTATTTTACCAATGCTGTTGCTATATATTTAAGTAGGCAATCGTTGCTACTTAACTCCATCATTAACACCTTTGTTTGAGTGTTAACTTTAATGTTTAAATCATTAAATTTTATTCCTGATAACTTTCTTAATACATCTAAGCTAATAGGTAAATTGTTGAATTTATTTCCCACAAAAGATTCTGCCATTTGAATATTAACAGTATCAATATTGGGTTTTGTCTTATCTGTTAGTTCACCTTTGACACCAACACTGTCACAATTCAAATACAACTTATTTGAATCTTCTGTGAAACTAGATATCTTCATTATCTCATCTAACTTTGACTTTGTTATAATGAATTCACTATCAAAAGTTAACTTATCAATCTTATCTACATTTACAATGGACTTTCTAATAACACCTTCATCCATTAAATGAAACTTAAAGTTTATTTGGGATGATTTATATGCTAAATGATTACTATTAATCTGAAGCTTTACAATGTCTTCAGGAATACAATCTAACAGTTTGATGAATTTTCGAATATCATAAACATTCAAATGAACCTGTTCACCATCTGCTAGACCAGTTTCCATAGTTATATTCGAAAATAGAATAATTTGTCCATCTTTAGTATTACAAAGACTTGTAATATTTTTGGGTGTTACATCTATAACACATCCTTTGTTCGCATCGTCATCACCAACAATTTTACTAATAGGAGACAAGAATTGTCCCGTAAAAGTATCCTTATTAATCTCTATTTGCATTATTTCACCGTTTGGGGTTGTTGTTATTGTGTGTGGAATTTTCTAGGCTGTTCTGGACTGGACATACTAGACATCATTCTCTTCGTTCGTTGTATATTAGCTCTATTGCCATTTATAACAACATTCTTGATTTTGACTATGTCCTTTTCTAGATTATTGATTTTAAACAATAACTTTTTAATTTCTTGTTCTAGCTTAATATTCTTTAGTTTTAACGCGTTTAAACTCGCGTTTAAAGCTTGTTCATTAAACATTTATAGTACCTTGTTGTTCTTGTTTGCTTTTTGTTTTAATAAGCTTTCTCTTTTCCAAAACATGGGTCAAATCCCTAACGAGTTTACCCACTTTTTGGATTTCGATAGTCCAACGAACGTCCATATCATCTATCTTTTTATCTAAATATTCAAACCATTGTGCTGAATTTTGGGGCTTACCCTTTTCATTAATAGTCATAGGTAACAACATTTGGTTATCATCTTGAGGTGCCTGTTGTGGACGAGGTGCCTGTTGTGGCATTGCCTTACGAATATCTTCAGGCATAGGTATCATAAGATTTTGAATAGGACGAGCTGCAATAGTTGTCTCATTCATTTCGTATGGATCTATAATCGGTTGTTGTGGAGGAGGAGCACTCATTGGTCCTCTTAAAAATGCATTAGGATTTGTCCTATTTGCAGGTGGTTGATTATTAGGTTTATTTGTTGTCTGTTTATCAATAAACTTTAAATCGTTGCCGAGTTGGGCGGCAAATAATGCCGCCGCAACATCGTCTCTTTTATCTACTATATCATCAAATTGACTCATTATTTCATTTCTCTTCCTGCATTAATTACACTAACGGCATCGTGTAAATGAATACTCTCGTGATGTTCTGCAATGAAAACATAATCCTTAATTGTCTTATCTAGAATTTTATCTAGCAATGCTGCCATTTTGCGTGCCATATCTTCTACAAAGACAGGATTTTCATACATTAATTCTGTTTGCCACTTTTCATCAGGTCTCTTTAAAATATTAATAATTGGTGCAGCACCAGTCTTTTCAACCAAATCAATTAAATCTTCAATCCAGCAGAGTTGACCGTCAATAAGTTCTACTTTAACAATACCTGTACTACGTTGATTGTGAGCACTATATTGACTAATTTTCTTACTGCAAGGACATAAACTGGTATATGGTACCTTGACCGTCATATAATATCGTTCGATACCATCAACTAATTTTCCTTCTAATGTACAACGATAGTTCATTAAACTAGGAATTTTAGATACTGGTCCGTGTCGTGTTAAAAAGTAATCAAAATTAACCTTTAAATAGGCATCGCTTGCTTCTAACTTATCCTTTACTTCTGTAAGTGTTGTTCGTATAGCCTCTCTAAGATTAACGTTTTCTCCAACGAAAACCTTTTCTAGAATAATACGAAAACGGGACATATTAACTCCCTTAGTATATTTGTTTAAATCAGAATAAACTGAAATATCCGCAATACAGTCATTAAATGTCCCGTCTTTTTTCTCAACCTTACAGGGTAATAATACCTTGTTGATTCCAACCTTATTAATCCTTCGTTGTTCAAAGGTATTGGTATCGTTCTGTACATCTGGCAACTCGTGGGCTTGTTTGGCTTCTGGCATGGTATTATTTCCCTTTCTTATTTATCTTATAGACCCTTTAGTAACTCTTTGATCTTGTCATCTTCAACTTCTGTCTTTGTAGTTGCTGTTTCAGGAGCAGCTTCAGTAGGTGTTTCGACCTGATCTTCGACTACTTCACGAGTCGGTGCTTTCTCATCATCTCTTCCGTACAAGTGAACAGCCAACATCTCTTTTAGTTCTGCTGGTGATTTACGTGTAAAGAATGAGGTCAAGTCATGCAAGCTACCCAATATTTCTTTGCTCTTTGCAGGAGTCATATTAGGAATTGCACTTGGGCGAAGGAATCGACTTGCTGAATAATTCACAAATGAACGTGAACCTTCTTTTGTGCTTTCAACCTTAATTCTAAAGTTGGAACCATTTTCAGAAAGATCAAATACAGCTGCTCCATATTCGTCTGAGTCTTCTCCATCAATTGCTGACTGAATAATCTTGCCTAACTGTGGACCATAACGAAGAATCTTAATTGTTCCGTTATTCTCTGGATTGACAGGATCATCAACAACTAAAACATTGATCAACCACTTTTCTTTGGTTGAAATGTTCTTTGCAAGTTCAATTGCATTCTTGTCCGACTTATTACGGTAAAGCTTAATACGCTCACCTTCAACAGGATCTGGATCACCCCAAGTCTTGGGTGAAATAGCCTCTACATACTGACCTGTGCTTACACTGTTCCAACCATAATGATAATAGTGGAAGAATGTATTCTCAGGACTATCTACATTAGGCAATAATCTTACTAGGTAAGAGTTACCTGCTGTAGTCTTCAAGAAATCCTTAAAATTGGAGTTACCCTTTTTATTATTACTTTCTTGTAGTGTCTTCTTTATACTTTCAAACATGCTTTTGTTATATCCGCTCATAATTTCCTTCTTTCTTTATACTTTTGGTTTTATCTATTTTTATCTTGTTATTTGTTATAATTATATATTATAATTGTTGTTTTTCAACGTGTTGTCTATTTTTTATTCTGTTTAATCCGATTATTATTAATTGCTTTGCATATTTCGATCTATTGTATTTCTCCTTATAATTGTATAGTCTATCTCCAAAGTCACCCATCAATAAATCTCTTTCATCCTCTGGTGTATTGTAGATTAAATCATCAATACCTTTGAATCCGAAAATGACATACGGTGATATTTGACCCTGTCTTATTTGTTTCATCCAGGTATAAGTCACACCTGGTTTTTCTAAAATGTATTCATCAAAATTGATCTTGTTTTGTTCACAATATTTACCTATTGATATGATAGAATCCTTAATATATTGTAATGATTCATCACTATCTGGATCTTGTTCTTGGAGTTGTTTTTTGTAAACTGTATAGGTCCTTGTTGCTGCGGGAGTTATAAAGAAATCTACTCCAAAATATTCTTTATCTTTCCATAATTCATATGGTGCCTTAAAATATAATTCTTTATTAATTGAAGGAAATCTTCTAAAAAAATTTTCCATAATGACCCATTTATTATAATCATCAGAATCTTCAAATCCATTAAAGTCTTTTCGAACTTTAAAAGGTTTGTTTCTGGACCTTCTAGAGACGACTAAATGTGTATTATAAATAGCTTCTAATGTTTCGTTGTCTTTTTCCATTTTTTAATCCTGGAGCTAACAACTTTAGATTTACATAAAATTGGATATCTAACTATCATCTCTCTAACCAATTCTTCAAATGTATCTATTCCTGTCATCTCTAATAATATTTCTCTAATTTGTTCATTCTCTACTAATATTAACAAGTAATTTGTGTAATTCACCTTCTTAACTTGTATAATGGATAAGAATGATCCAAATTGTAATAGGCATTCATCCAATTCTTTATTTCCTAAATAATGTGAGGCATCTTGATTGCATGTCATTGAAGCATTACTAGGTAATGTATAATCATTTTCATTTATGTTCATATGGGGTTAAAGTTTTACTAAACTCAATGAACTTTTCAGAGACAGAGCCACCTGCTGCATATGCATGCCCGCCTCCATCTCCGCACACTTCTTGTCCAAATTCAATAAGACTAATATCTTGTATTTTGACATTTCTTCTAAAGCTCACTCGGTTCGTATTCATATTTACCACAATTGCAATATCTGCACCCTTATCATCAAGTAAATAGTCCGCCACATCGTTAATAGCTGTATTGGCAAATGCACTCATTATCTTACAAGAACGTCCTTGGACATCTTTAGTAATTGAATAGATTTCTAAATCTCTCTTAATTTGTTCAATTTTAGTTAAATGTTGTTTTATTAGATTCTGTTGTTTAATATTGAATCCTTTGAATCCATTATAAAAGTCTTCTATAAACACATTGAATCTGTTTTGGGTATTCCAATATAAAACATTAAGATTCTTTGAATCTGGTAACTGAAGTGTATAACTATCATAATCGTCACCCAATAATATTAATTTCTTTCTATTATTGGAAAGTTTAATATCTGTAATCTTTTCAAATACCTTATATGCCAATTTACAAGCAGATGGATATTCCTTTACAATTGCTGTTGCGTGCTGATAAGGACCAGTATCTACATGTGTTTTGTGATGATCAATAATAAAATGTTTAGGTGTGTCTATTAGATCTTTATGTTCTCCAACATCTAAATCTAATATGAATATCTTATCAAATTTATCTGGATTCCATCTTGATAAAAATTTTGTATATTCAGTTCTAAAGTTTGTCACTGTTGTTGTAGTGCAGCTTATTTCATCATCTGGATGAAACCATACAAATACTAAATAACTGACAACGCCGTCTAAATCACAATCTGTGAATATATGATATTTTTTCATTTTAATACTTTCCTATTAGTGGGTTACTTGTTGTTCCTAAATCTCTTAATATATTTTCTATTGTATCGTCTGCTGCTGTTACATCTTGATTGCTAATTATATCATCGTTTGTTTGATACATATATAATGTATCATAATCTATGCGCATTCCTTTAGTTCCAAAATTGGGACCATATCGATTCTTTTGCATTCCTAAATGAATAATACCTAAATCCTTATCTGTTTCATTGCTCCATACTGCAAACATTACGTCCGCTGTATGTGCTAGACCCATACTCTCACTGGTACTTTCTAATCCAGGATCGGCTTTGTCATAACCAGAACGATTTAACTGTGTTGCACTTACAACTGGGCATTCGAATATATAACTCAATGCTCTTAATTGTTCGGTAACTTGTTTAACATCAGTATAACTATTACCAGTTACAACTGTAGGTGCAATTAGATTAATATAGTCCACAATAATAACATCAGGTTTAATTCCTTTTTTGTTAATCAGTTGTTGAATATATGCTCTAATATGATTTACAGTTATTTCCTTTGGTGCATATTCTTTTATGAATAATCTAGAATTCTTTTTATTTCGATAATCTTTAATGAAATCTTTTAATTCATCAGTTCTTCCTGCAATAGTTCCTAATGGTATCTTAGATAATTGACTACTAATTCTTTTAGCATAAACAGTTTCGGACATTTCCATAGTTATAATAACCACAGTTTTGTCTTGAGGAATAATATTTGCACCAATATTACCTAGCACAATACTTTTACCACTGTTAGTTGCACCTGTTACAACATATAGTGCTCGTCCAGTTTCAATTAGTCCTCCACCTATCATTTTATCTAACCAATCAAAACCGGTTGATATATAGGTATTAGTTTTTTGTAAAGCATCTACATGGGTATCAATATCACCAAAATAATCACATCCTAAACTATCTACAATACTTAGATTACATGCTGCTGCAAAAGTTTCATATACTCTATTAGAATCTACTGTATCATTTGAAAAATCATCGGCAGTTTCTATTACGGCTTGTTGCACCGCTCTTTCTCTGAAGAATCTTTCAGTATTCACTATTAATTCATCATAGTGATATGTTTTATCTAATTCTGCAAAGCTGGCAACAATTCGTTTAAATGCCTCTTTATGTTCCAGTTCTGTCAATTGTAACTTTATTTCGGTTGTATTGGGTGTCTTATTGTGCTTTTTATAAAAGTTGCTAATGACACTCATTACAAGCTTAACATCGGAGTTATTAAAAAAAGCGGGTTGTACCACATCTACAATACTAGCTAAATAGGTTTCATTAACTAGCGAGTTATATACAACCACGCTTTCAAACAACTTCCAATCTATTGGTGAAGTTTTTTCTTTTTTCTTCATTCAGAGGCTTCAGGTAAAGTTTGTTGTTCTTCTTTGTTATATTTTAACTTATCTTTTAAAACTTTCTCTAGTGCCGGAATACATTTCTTTTCCCAAAAATCTACATCATGCTCCCATGTCTTAGCATAACCGATTTTTTCTTCACCCATTAGATATGTTGGTCCTGATGGTGTAATTACTCCAAAATCAACAGCTAGATCTTTTAATCCTGTATACTTAGATAATCCATTTAGGAAATTTAAATATAATTCAGTCTTTAAGAAAGGTGGAACAAAACGATTTTTAACCGTCATTGAAGATAATGTAACACCACTTACCTTATTTGCATTAGGTAAAAGACCTTCATCATCTTTTTCTGCCTTTTCTGTTCTAACTGCCATTTGAATTAATAGACTTGCTAGATATACTGGACCCGAACCACCGGATTGATTCTTTACTAAACTAGGATACATTGCTGCAGGATCTGCATATGTATGGTTAGAAAAGATCATAGTGACATTTGCCTTAGCACATTTATAAGTAAGGGTGCGCATCATGCTCTTAATTGCCTTAGCTCTTAATCCCATGTCTGTTGCATTTTTACCTTGACGTGCATCTTCAATCTCCTTAGAACTAGCTAAGTTTCCTAAACTGTCTAATCCCATAATAAACTTACCATGGAGACTTGGATCCGCAATAACATTATCCAAAAAGGTAACCATTTGATTTCTACATTCTTCAATAGTTTCTACTGGACAATATTTAATTTCACTTGCATTACATCCCATTGATTCAGCAATAGAACGATCGGCAGCAGCCTCTGAATCCCATATTACAGGAATCATTCCCATTCTTTGTGCATTAGCCATAATCTTCATCATGATTAGTGTTTTACCACAACCAGATGGTCCGACAAGTCCTGTGATTCTACCCACAGGAATGCCGTCATATAATGAACCAGAACAAATGGCATTTAGTGCCATACTACCAGTATCGATCCAACGCGTTACAACTGATAACGTATTTTCTGAAAGCATGGAAGCTTCAGGGTTCATTTTATCCAATGCTTTAAAAATACTGGATATATCTACACCATAAGATGTTGTTTTGGCCATTTTAGTCCTCAAACATTTTTACAACATTACCTTTGGGTTTTGCTTCGGTAGGTGCAACAATTGTAGAATCAGGCATAATAATATTGCTGAACATATTATTATATTGTGACTGAAGTTTGATATCCAAAACAATTCCTTCACTTTCAACAATAGTTGATCTATTGTAACTCCAAGTAGTATCTTCATTTTTGTCAGCCTGAAATTCTTTAAAGAATAATGGATACAACTGTAGTGCCATTTGATTAGTTTGCTGATTAGGAACAATATGTACAATGACGGGATTTTTGACTCCCAAATACTCTTTGCCCTTTGGACTATCTACCTCTTCGCCGATAATTGTACGACCTACTGCATCTAAAAACGTTACTAACTTTTTGCTCATAATTTCTAATTTCTCCTTATATTAATTTACTCTATTTCCCTGAAAAATCAACTCAATAAACTCAATAAATCATTGATTGGTTCTTCATTTAAATCAATTACTCTCCACCCTAGTGCATCATATAAACGCTCCACAGCTTTGTATACTGATTTGTTAAACATCATCTCGTAATCTATGTCAATTCCAAACTCTGGCGGATACTCTTGAAGGAATCCAATACAGGATAATCCATACTTATTTTTTGCCGCATAGAAGTACTTTATTTTGTCACCAGACTTAATTTTTTCATACTTGTTATCTATACCCAAATCGGTGATTAACTTATTGTAATAAATTGCAGCTTTACAATGTATTGGTGTCCCTTTGCCCACATTAAGTCCGTTTGCTAAGGCAGCATATTTTTCTAATCCTTTAATACCTCTAGGTGAAGCAATATCTTGAATAGAAAGTTTCTTATATTTATTATATGCATCTCTATATGCCTTCTGAGTTGCATGATAGTCCTTAGTTTCCAAAACCGTCTTTACAATCTTTTTAATTAGGGGTTTAATCTTAGCCGGTGTTGATGTAGAAGCAATTTCGACACCAGTATATTTTGTCTTATTACAAGCAATACCTTCGTCATCTAAAATGTGTAAGATATATCGTTTCTTCTTTTCAAAGAAAATAGCTGCATCACAAATAGATTCCCGTTTGAATACGAAACGACTATCCTTTGTATTCAGATTTTTTTGTGCCCAAATTGTAACATTTTCGTTTAGATACTTACCAAATTCTTCTATTAAGCCATAAGCTGGTTTTGTAACCTTACCATTTTCTGTTAAATCAATTCCCTTTGCTTTTAATAGATTTTTAAATGTAAAATAACAACTATCCGTATCACTATAGATATTAATGTCTTCGTCGACACCATGGTCCTTAGCAAATTGTAATCCAATTTCCGCGGCCTGTTTAACAACAGCTTGCCCCGTTAAAGTAATACTTGATGCAATGTCAACATCTGAAAAGGGACTATATTTATTAGCAAACGTTCCATATAAACGGTTCAGAAGAATCTTCTTAGTATATTGCATAATTTCAAGATGATCAATATCTTTAGTTATCTCTCTAATTTCATCTTCATTTTCTAATTTGGATCTTTTTAGTTTAAGTGACTTTTGTTCTTTTTTGTCCTTAACACGATCAGCATAAATGATATCTACTAGTTCAGGACAGAATCCTTTATGTTTCTGACTAAATAAAATCTTTGCTTTAGAAATGGCAACGTCTTGCTGTTTTACAAATTCTGCAAATTGTGTATGTGTAAGAGTATATCTTTTTTCATTCGCTAACAATAATTCTATATGTTCATCATCTGTTTTAAGTATTTTTCCTAATTTAGTTTCAGGACTAATATTTAAGGTAATGATCGTATTTGGATATAGACTGTTTGCATCAAAACTTACTATTGCTTCATGTAATCCCTTATTAGGATTCTTAACATAACCACCATCATATGCTTCTACGTCACCCTTAGGAAATGTAGGAATGATCATATTTTTTGATAGTGCTTGAAGTGCAAGGGCTCCTGTTACTATACTAACTGTTCCCAATGCAGCTTCAAAATTAGTCATACCTAAATATGCTAACATTCTTACTAACATTAGGAATTGAAGTTTTCTTTCAAGTCCAGAAACAATAGCGGTATCTTGAATGTTATATCTAACAAAAGTATCCCAATCTGTATCTTGTAATTGACTAAGACCAGTTGCATTGAAAGCTAATTTACCTTTGCCTAGTTCTACTTCACCGATATGGTCCAATTTATAACTTTCTTGTTTACCACGACTGAAAGTCATATAAAGATCCATATAGTCAATAATGCTAAGTCCTTCAATAGACCATTTAACGCCTACTTTACCGAATTTAAGAACTACATTCTCACGTTTGCGTAATTTATCTACAGGAGATAATGATTCTGCTGTACCTTCACCTAATATGTTTGTTATACGATTAATTAGATATGGTATATCGAAGCCGTCAATGTTCCATCCAGTAACAATATCAGGAAAATCTTTTCTCCAAAATTTAATAAAACTTCTAAGAATATCAACCTCAGAATTACAATGATAATAGGTTACATTTGATTCTTCATCATTTGGATAAAAACTTTTTGTTCCCCAAGTATGATAATGATCTGTTAAACTATCATGAATTGTAATTAGAGTAATAGGATCTTTTGCTTCTGCTGGTTCTGGAAATGCATCGGGAGAATATGTTTCAATATCTACTGTGAATATTTTTAAAGGGAACTGACTAAAATCTTTATCCTGATTGTGTTTACCAAATTCATCAATCAGAATTTGTTGTTCAACTTGAAGATTATAGAATATTCGTTTTAGTCCACCGTCTTTTACATACTTGTGACGATCGAAACTATTATTAAATGTTACCTTTCTTAAAGGTGTATTATAAATGCTATTGGCATCAGCATCTTTTGGGTTAGTTGTTTCAAGATAAATATATGGACTAAAAGGTTTATCAACAATAATCCTTTCCCCCGTATTTTTGTCCCAGGTCCATAATCTAAATGCACGCTTGCGGGAATTATAATGAATATGTCTGTAGCTTGTATAATCCATGTATATATAATAACATTAAACGCAAAAAACTCAAGTAGCTTGTTCTGGGTTATTTTTGAGTAATGCCTTACGTTCCTTACTTCCATAAGGTGTGAAGTATAATTCTGTATATTCATCTAAATGATCGTTCAATAACATCGTTTGAGAATCCTTATAAACATAATCTGACATTGCTTCATATGTCTTAATATCCTTAGTTAATGATCTGATCTTATTAATCATTTCGATACCCGTATTAAATTTCAATTCTTTAGGAGCAATTTCATATGTTTCAAAATCTTGACACACACAAGGAATACCCAAGTTAGCTGCTTCAAGATACTTAATATTACTCTTAGCCCTATTAAATCTGTTATCAATTAATGGAGCAATAGAAACACTTCCATTTAAATCATAAATGCCTTGAGGATAGTCATACATCTGTTTCCAGTTATGAAATTCCATTTCACCAGTATCTATAAATGGTTTACATTTAATTGGGAAACAACCCATGAACACCCATTTAAATTCTTTACGAGTGGCAATAATATAATCTACTACGTGGGCAAAATCGTCTTGTTGATTAGCCCTATTAATAATATCAATATGTGTGCCCGAACCAGTATAGATAATTCTAGGCCTGTCCTTATTTTCTTTAAACGTCTTCAATAATCTATCTTTGTTATATAGCCCCTGGAACCAATATTTAGGAGGATAGTTAGGAATAACAGTAATATTCTGATTACCGGTTTTCTCTCTGTAATATTCTTTCATATAAGAACAAGTTACAGATACTTCATCACACATAGACATAATTTCTTTTGAGCATCTAGCAATATCGTCACTTATAAAGGCGTCCTTGCATCTATTATATTCAGGAATGTCTTCTCTAAAAATTACATCATCAATTTCATAAAGAATTTTAAATCCATATTTAGGTTGTATATGTTTTAGAAACTTTACAAATTCTAATTGATGTGGGGTTGCCTGTCTTTGTAATCTAACTGCGTTTAACCCATTATAAAATCGTTCATCTACTATCATAGTAGTCAATCCATTAACAACAGCCTTATTATATGCGTTTAAAAGATTTTCAGGCCAGACCATTCTCCACATACCACAACCACCATAATCTGCATAATAGTTTACTGCCCTTTTAAGTCCAGAACCTGGCATCTCAATAGGAGGAGGAGCTTGAAATATTAACTTATTAACCTTACTAATATAAGGAATACCTAATGGCATACCTTGTGGAGCCATAGGAATACCCATATTTCCAATACTATAATTAATATTAGATTGTTGGGGTTGTTGTTGTTGCTGAATTGGATTTTTAAACTGTAGTGCCATATACCTTATTTAGGTATGCACTAGCTAAAAATCAAGTAGATAATTTAGTAATTCCGTTAGATTTTACTAGGTTAATTGTGCTATTAATTGCGACATTCATAGTTAAAGGATTATGTGTAATAATGTATATGGCCTCACCATAATTTTCAACTCTTTCATATAGAGTATTCAAAACACATTCAATACCTTTTCCATCCAAACTACTGTCTAATAGTTCATCATACATATTCAAATTAACTGTTACATCACCTTGAAGTCTTCGTATATCTTGAAATGTAAATAACATTGCCAAGTCTATTCTTTTACGTTCACCACCAGAGAAGTTGTAATAACAACAATCGTGTCCTTTATCATCTAAAATTACTTCTTCAAAGTACTCATTGAATGAACAACGACAATTTGCTTCTAATTTGTTCAAATAAATAGCAAGTCTATTGTTAAGTAAAGTTAGGATTTTCTTAACGATAAAGGACTTAACACCTTCTTCAGATACAACAAACTTAACAGCCTCAAGAATATCAGTTTTTTTACAAAGTTGAAGTACTCTATTATCAAGAGTTCCCTTACGTGCTTCACTTTCATCTATTAGAGTTTTAAACCCTGAAGTACGTTGTTCTTCATTATCTATATCTTTTTCATTCTGTTTGATTATTACGTTTAGATTCTGAATTTTATTTTCGATATTTTCATTTTCTTTTTTATCTAACTCAATCTGATATATCTCTTCTCTAATTTTATCCTTTTTACTATCACAATCAAGGACTAATTTTTTCTGTTTAGTCAGAGTCGACTCTAATAGAATCAATTCAGTTCTTTTTGTAACAAGATGTGAATTTATTTCTTCTTTGCGAGCCTCAACAGCTTCAATATCTTGTTCAGTAAAGGGCCGATGACATTTATCGCACGACAGACCCTTTTTCTCTAAATCTGTAAATTCTTTTTCTAATGATTTTATACTTGAATTAACCTTTATAACATCAGTGGTTAAATCATTAACGGTCTTTTTATAGGTTGCTTCCTCTTCAACTATTTCAGTAATCTTTTTCGATCTATCTTCCTTATCAATAACTTTGATAAGTTTTTTAAGCTTCTCTATATCAGATTTATTCTCAACGATTCTTTCATTAAGTTCTTTAATCTTAGTAGCCTTTAGAGAATCAAAATTGGTTTGTTGAAAATAATATTTTTCTAATGAGGCAACCAAATCATTTAAGGCATTCTTTTCTAAATCCGTTTCTTTTTTCGTTTCGTTATAATCTAAACGGGCAGCATTAAGCATTTCACTAAATACTCCCAATTTTAAAATACCTTCAATAAACTTTCTTTTTTCAACTTTCCTTTGTGTCATAAAGGGAGATGTGCTATTAATTGACATTAATATACTTTGTTGAAATACTTCTGGTGTACAATTAATAAGACTCTGTACATATGCCGTTGTTTTGGGCATACTAGATTTTGTAATATCTTTCTTTTCTTTTAATGAGGGTTGTAATAGTTCTACTGCTGTGGGTTCTATTGTTCTTGTTAAAATATATAATTCACCATTTACTTCAAATTCTAAAACAACTTTACAATTTTTTCGAGTGTGTCTATTAACTATATGTTCCTTTTTAAGTTCACGTATGGTCTCACCAAATAAAACAAAATGAATAGCATCCAGAATGGTACTTTTGCCGACACCATTCTTACTACCTTCTTTGTCTAGATTAATACCCGTTATGATATTGATACCCCTTTGAAAATCAATAGTAACAGGAACATTTCCTATAGAAAGAAAATTTTCAATAGTTATTTTTTTGAAGTCTACTTGTTTCATTTTATCCTAATAGATGATAACCTAACAATATCCAACCAATTGATGCAATACCAAATACAATCCAAGCAGCAATTGGATGTTTCTCTTTATATTCCCAAAATATTCGACTAATAGTCTTATCATTCTTAATTATTGAATAAATTTCAAAACATATAACTAAGGCAGCAACACAAACAGCCATCCAGCCCCAAATATTTAAACCTGCAATGAACCAAGGGACTATCAGAAATGCTAGCATACCTAACAATACGGATACGTCCTTTGGTCCCATTCTTTTAATTTTTACTTCTTTCATATTATCCTTTATATTTACAAAATATTGCGTCTGGAAAATGTTCTTCAATCATAGCACTGATAATACGCCAATCGCCACCACCTCTATCACAACCAACATTATAAGGAAAATATATCATATCTGGTAATCCATTTCTAATAATATAATCCCTTAGTCTTGGTAAAGCAAGTTCCCAAGCGCCATAACTAGTAAATCTATCCCAATGATCATCAATCCCTCTTTTATATTCATCTTGACCAAATAGATTTACCACATATAGATTTTCTTTTATTTCACAGACATCTATATTACCAAGCAATTTCTCTGCATCTCTATATGAATCATATATTTTAGGCCACTTATCTCTAAGGGCTTTAGCTACACCAGAACCCATTACTCCTTGACAATTAACTTGGTGTACTATAACACCAAATTCAACTGTAGTTATATCTTTTGTAATTATATTCATATTATTTCACCCAAAGAAATGTATAACCACAATCAGGACATCTTATATATTGTGTTGCCATTCCTGATTGTGTATCTCTATCTATTAACGTTTTTGTTTCTGCTTTAACACATTCAACTTTACAACCACAATTAGTGCATTCACCACGTAGTTTTTTCTTTGAAAGATCTTTACCGTGCTTAATTATTTTCATTTATTACTCCACTTGTTAATAAACCATTCTTGACCTTTTAAGAATTCAGGTGTATATTCTCTTAATCCTGGTGATTTATGAATACACCAAATAGGCCAGACACCAATTTTTAGACCTACTTGGTTGCATTGTAAACAGAAGTCTAAATCATAGAAATGAAATCTAGAGGGGTTACTTTCATCAAACTTTATTCCCTTATCTAAAAGTGTCTTTACTTTAACTGCCATAAACAAACCATCAATCAATAAAACTCTATCAGGTGTTAAGCCAAAACTAGTTGAATAACATTGTGTATCGTTAGTATAATGAGCAACGGATCCCCTAAAATTTTCACGAGGACCACCCATAATATGCCATAATGCCGGTTCTTTAATATTTAATGGACCTGTGGTACCCGCCAATCCGACAACATCGTATTGTTTCAACGCTTTAAATACTTTTGCTTCTAATCTATCATCATCTATATATAAATCATCATGGGCCATTATTAATGTTTCATCCTTATATGTATTTGTAATATAATGATTATAAACAGATGCTAAACTGTTTGTATTATTTGTTGTAAATTGAATAGGGAATGATTGGCTTTTATTTAATAAAGTATTCCAGCCATCGCCTTTTGTTGCACTGATAATTATAATTCCACTCATAAATATATAATAACATATCTGTACTTTTTTTCAAGTGGTATTAAATATTCTCATGAAACGAACTATAAGACGTAAACTTAATAATACAGGTTTAGAAGCATGTGAGATTTGTGGCGAACCTAACATATTAGAACAACACCATATTAGAGGCCGTAAAATTCATAATGCTAATCATCCTAGCAACTTAGCTAATATTTGCCCTAATTGTCACACTAAGGTTCATAATGGAATTATAGTTCTTGAATGTCATTTAATGACCACTAATGGTTATGAATTAATTTGGCACCATTATAAGGAACCCAGTTTAACTGGGGATGATGCTAAACCTTGGATAGTTTAAGTACGCACACCACACAACGTTGTTCGTAATAATTTAGTCTAAAACAATCCTTATTATCTGTTTTAATCCATGTAGGGATATTATTTGTTTTAAGATATAAGAAATGATTATAAAGATTACCATTTTCCTCAAGATGTTTATCTAACCATTTATTACATCCTATTGGCCATGTGATAAAACAATTTAAACTGTCATCATATATTCTATTAAGTTCATTGATAGCTAACTGTTTATCTATAGGAAAATTATAATCACCATTTCCCATATGTTCTATTGTAGAAATTGATAAAACATTTAATCCTTTATAGTCTATATTTTGTGATAAATCTTTTATTGTTGCTTTTGGGTCCGTTGGATCAATTACAATGTGTGAAGGATCTTTATAATATGGTGTTACAGCACCTATTTCATATAATTTTGTCTTATTCTCAAAAAGATCTAAAAATCGAAACGCAAGTGGTAATTCAACACATCTTTCATTTGTAATTGTATTGTTATAAGAATGATGTATATATTCGTTAGGAGTTACTATTATATTCATTTGTATTTCTCATATCCTATTTTTATTTCAGACATTGGGGTTCCAAAGAATTTTTCTTGGAATTTTTCTTTAGCACGATGTCTACCATAATTGCATTTGTCGACATCCATAGCTGTGCACGAATTATTCTTTGCTCTTTCAACCATATTAAATGTTTTTTGGTTGGCATCAATCATATCTTCGTATTCTTTTGAATCTATTATTTCATTAAAAAACTTTTCATCAAGTTGATCCCTTATATAACGGTAACAATCCTCCCACGTTTTAAGTGCTTGTATTGATTTATTCCTTTTAATGAACAAAATTGCCATATAATCAAATGCATAACATTCATCTACTTTTAAATTTAACATTATAGAATCCTTTTCTTAAGAAATGATAATTCAACATCCGGTATATTCTTATTGTTTGATTTGTCTAATTTCATTATAGGACACTTCCAATATGGTAATTGAGGTGGGGAATTACAAAGAGAAGTATTAATATATGTAACCTCTATTGCATTATATAGTTTATGTTCTCCTATTTGCATTGGAGAACCAAAATTATTTAAATGTGTATGACATAATGTAAACCTTTGTTTCAAATGATTTGCTATAGAATCAAATTGGTTCATATAGTTTGCATCATGAAGGTTATGTATTTCCATAACAATACCCGTAATATTGTCCATTAATTCAAGTGGAATTTTGTCCATATTACCATATTCTGCACCTTCAACGTCTACCTTTAACAATATTTTCTTATTTTCATGCTTAAATCTTTTTATATGTGTTTCATAGGAATAACAATTAGGAGCTGTCCCAAGCCCTTCTCTAAAGAATTTATATTGTGGCTTGGGTGTTGGAAGCCCATGTACTGTTGGGTCAAAGAAATAAAATTCATTATCACAAAAACTACTAATGTCGTTTTCGAAACTAATTTCGCCGCCGACACCATATGTATAAAATATATCCGCCAGATATAAAGATTTTAGAGGTACAACATAACCCCCATCAGAATCAGCACCAAACCTCATTAATTGTTCACCAACGTCATATGGTTGTAAGTTTTCAAAAAATTTATTAATTATTTCATTCATATTATATTTTCCTATATGTATAGGTTATTCCTATATCTTGTTCACTTGTATTAAAATAAACGTTTGAATAATCAAACCATTCACTTCCTATTAGACCACTACACGGATAAAAAATATCTAAATCCGATCTCATCAATATTATTTTTTTCCAAATAGATGGAAAACAATTAGCAATGTGCATCATACTACTATTTATACCTAAAAATATTTCGCACTTTGATATTAATTCAGCGGTGTCCCATAACGATAAACCCTTCTTATTAATAAATGGTGTATCTATATCCCCTTTACCACCTATTTGAAATATATCATACTTTGGATACTTTTTATCTATGTATTCAATTATATTACTAGGAATAATATCGTTTGTAGATTTCCCATTGGTATGTATGCATATACTTTTATTTATCTTATCACTATTTTCGAATCTATATAAATTGGGGTGTCTATTTGTTATTTTAAATCCTAAAATTTTACAAAATCTTTCTGTTGTAGAAAGATAGTCATCTTTTGGTATTGATGCAGATAAACTAAAAATATCTATAATAACATCATACAATTTATCTCTATCTACAAAAGGATTATAATCATATACCCATTTCTTTTCTATATCTATTAATTTCTTACCTGTATTATTAAAAACTGCTTCGGGAACAAATGAATAATATACATTATCTCCTATACCTGGACCTGAATTAATGAATCCTATACGACTTTCTGATTTTAATAACTCTGTGAGTTTAACTATTTTCATAAGTCCCTTTGATATATCATATTTTTAATATTCTTACTTGCATTGGGAAACAAACAGTATGCTTTATTACTTAATACATTATTAACCAGTCGAGAAATATCATCTATACTGCAATTAAGTGGTAAAACATTCTTTTCGAATATTAACCATCTGATTAATTGAGCCGGATGTACTTGACCATACTTGCTACAGAAGTTAGAGAATACAAATGTTGGTTTACTATAATGATATGGAATGTATCTTATACCCGAATCCATTCCTAAAAATAATTCACATTTAGATGCTATATTAAAACATTCTGTAAATGTCGGATCTAATAGAGTAACATTTAATCCGTCATAGTGATTAAAATATTCCTTATTACATATTACAACAACAGGTAATGTTTCGGTAAGTTTTGATATTAAACTATGTGTATATTGTTTATCAGGATTATAGACAGAGTCGGGTCTAGCATACATATGCATGAGAATGAATTTGTCTGGAAGAACAAAATGATGAGGATTACATACTTGTTGATATGGTTTAGGAAAGAAGTAGTAATATTTTAACCAATCAAAATCATAATTTAACCATTTTAATCCATCAATGTGTAAATCATAAAATTTATCACAATTCTTTAGTTCTTCATTAAACTCATCTGGCATATTGTTTAGATGTGCTGGATATGTTTCATTGCCTAACATAGTCTGAAATTTATAATTCTTGTCTTTACGATTTGAAAGTGTTTTTGTATCTTGATATAAATTGGGCCAAAGTTCTTTCATGACACTTTCTTGTTTAGGATTATTATCTGTATCAAACAATACTCTTATTTGGTCATATGGGTATTTTTCCTTTATAGCATGTAGAAATCTATTTGCTAATAAACAATCACCAAGGCCACCTTCAAATCGTGTTAATATTTTCATATATAATTCATATTCCTTTTACCTGGAAAAACTGTTGTTGGGAAGTGAGGTTCCACTTCTTGCATAATAGGGACAGTTCCTAGTCCTATGGCCACAGATAATATAAAGGTTGAATTGGCAGCTAGCGAAAGGGCACCTTTCAGTACTCGTGCAATCTCTAATGCATCCTTAACTGGATAGTATGGAATCTTTATATTAAAGGTCCACTCAAAGACTTCATGTTCTTTAGGTAATCCTAAGAATATGCCTTTATCTCTAAACTTAAATTTGTTAACAAGAAACCATGGATAATTACTTTGCATTCTAGGAGAACGAGATACAATTGTTCTTCTATTAAGTGTAATAGGTTCATCAACAAACAACCAAGGTTCATTAGGATTCCATTCTGGTAATCCAAAGGCTTCCATATGTAAATCTAACAAGTTTCTAGTTTTACTTCTAGCACTAGGATCATTAAACTTATAACGAAACATATTTAGATTATGGTCTATATGTTGCCCCTCTTTATATTCTAATACCCCTTTAATATAGGGTTGTGCTTCAATGAGAGGTTTAATAAACTCATAAGAGGTCTTATTGAAATTTGTTTTTCCATCCATACACTGTGCTTTACAAGAGGGTTCATCTGCACCGCCCGTTGTATCTAAAAATAATAGTCCGCCACCCAACGACTTAATAACAGGAAGAGAATAAATTATATCTCCCAAATCTCCAGAATGTTTAAATGTCTTTTGCATATTTTTCTTTTAATTCTTCTAAGACTTTCATAGCCTCATCTTCTTTAGTATCTGGTAGAAGATGATAAAATTGTTCATTTCTATGTTTGAACCATTGGTTTTCTCTCCAATACATTTGTTGATTGTTGTCAATTAAACCTGGTGAGGGTGCCGAAATATAGTTGTTACTATTTTCTATGTCTGCAAACCAGCCCCAAGGTGGACATAACTTTTTTTGTGTTACACGATATGTATAATCAATTTGATCCAATAATCCATAAGCATATCGTTCATCAAAGAATCCTACATTTTTTAATATGCCTTTGTAATAGTAACAGAATTGATTATTAATTGTATCTGCAAAACTCACACCACAACCATCGTAGTCAATAGAGTTACGGACTTTATAGGTGTTACTATAATTAAGATACCATATACCACTTTTAGATGCTGTTTCAATATATTTGTCAAAAACACTACTATCTTTAATTGTAATAGTGTCCTTTATTAAAAACATATGAGCACAATCATCATTTATTAATTTATATAATAAACTATTCTTTGTCCAAGTAGAACTTTTATCTATTGATTCAATTCGAACTGATTCAACCAAAGGAATTTTTTCGCATAATGGGGTTGGATCATTTCCTGTTGTATTTATAATACCAATACCAATTTTATTATTCATAATTCCTACTTAGTGCTATTATTGTATAATTCAATAGTGTAATCTATTACCTCTTGTTTGTTGTCAATGTCTAGTAATTGAACGAATTCAATAATACTAGTTGGTATATCAATCCCATTAATATTGGCTGATAGTAATTCATTAGTTGTGTTATCTGATACATTATAGTCCACCTTAAAGCTTAATGGTTGCATGGATTGAAGTTTACTACATAATATAGTTAATTTTTCTGGTTCAATATGTCTATCCACTTCAAATGAAACGATGTTGTTATATATTTCTGAAGACCAATATTTTGGTATCTCTCCGGCACTGATCAGTTCAGTTAGTTTCAACTTTTTATGTTTGGGTGTTACATTATTAACTATGAATTCATAATTCATTGTATTCAGGTCTAATGTGAAGAATCCTTTATCATCTCCATAATTTCCCCAATCTTGTTCATATGGACACCCAATATAAACAATTGTTCCAGTTGAATATTTTCTGATCTCTGATGCATGAAAGTGACCAGACATGATTAGTTTTCCATATTTTAATATGTCATTAGATTCAATTCCATTGTCACAAGTTTTACCTGAGACCATTTTGAAATTATTAATAGCAAAATGACCAAATATAATATCGCTATATGGTAGTTTTGTAAAGTCAGATGACCAGGGACAAAATGAAATTTGTCTACCAAAAGCCATTATAGAAGTGGGTTCACTGAATACGTGTATATTCTCCCAGCCATCTAACATACCTAATGAATGTACATCAGATCTATCTTTGTAGTATGCATCATGATTTCCAGGAATGATAATAATATTAAAATCCTTTAGAGATTTGAATATTTCATTCACAACATGGATAGTACTAACAGATATTTCATTTCGATTATGATGAATATCACCAGCAATAACAATATCTTGGATACCCCTTTTGATTAATTCCTTTTTAAGGTTCTCTGTAAATTGCATTGCGGTACGGTGCCACACTTCACTATTCTGATGAATACCGAAATGTGTATCTGATACAACTGCTACTAATGGTTTTCTAAACTTCATATTATTGGCTCTCGTAGTTTAAAAGGTCTGAATTGTTATGATATGGTAATTGTCTATGTGGTAAGGTCTCACTCATAATTCTACCATATGTTTCCTCTTGATAAGCCTTTAGGGCTTCATGTGCTTTCTTTTCTTTCTTTATTCTATTACGAAACGAATTAACTGCAATCTTTGTAAAGTAACTAAAAGGATTTCCTTTTGCTTTTATTGGATTAAATTTCTTGTGGACTAATGCACTCATAATTTTTATTGTTGCATCCCCAATCATTTCATCTTTGTAGGTATTGCCAGTTATAAAAACATATTTTCCCCTTCGACATATAAACGTTCCATATTCGGTTTGAGGACACCAAACTGTACCATTATAATCTATAGTTGGAATATTATATTTTTTATTATGTCTAACATCTCCACCAGCAGGGCGTTTACCACCATGAAAATCAATATTATCAGTCGCACAGCTATATTTTGGTTTGGTATAAAAATATACGCTATAATATTTTGATAATCCAAAAGGTGTTTCATTTTCTACATATGATGTAGATGTTGTTATTCCTGATAATGTACATAGGGCAATAAAATTATCTATATGTCTTTTATCTTTTTGTGTATAACCATATGAATATCCTTGTTTAGAAAGACTATTTGTAGTCCAGCCATCACCCTTTATCATTGTATCTATTAATAATAATCTTTGTTCGTTATTTAATGATAATATAAAATCCATGGATAATATTTTATTTGGGGCTAAATTAATTATATCGTTTGCTATTTTTTTATTGATTCTAAATCCCAATATATCGGTTTTCTTTATACAAACATATTCTTTATATGGTACATTAAGTCTATTAAGACAATTTCTAATTTGATTTGCTTTTTCGTTATTTTTTTGAAATATAGTAATGGAATGTGTTTTTTTACCCAATGTATAGTGTCCTTCTGTAACTGCCCATCCGACAATTTCTATGAAATCATTTGTATATTTTTTATCTATTAGTTGTTCTTTAACTGGTTTACCCATTATAATTATATGTTTTTTTGCCTTAATATCTTCAATTTCTATTAATCCTTCATTTTTAACAACAAAATTATGGTGTGGTGTAACTAATGCATCAAGACCATAATTAGTTATATAGTGCATTTTATCATTATAATTGTTGTTAATATATAAGTCTTTAATATTACTCCATATTAAATGATTACTTTTAATATTATATGATAAAATTTTATCAGATAATTTCATTTCATTATATTTCATCCAGCCCCTATTAGTAAGTGCTTCTGTTTTATCATCTACACAATAATTCATAAAGTTGGGTCGATAAGCTAAACGAATGGCGATATTACTTGCCATAGTAACTAGCTTGTCGGTCATGTTGCCGGTTTTATAATATTCCATCAACTCTAAGCTAAATGCCTTTGGACTAACGTAATAGTCTTCATTGTCAGAAAGATTATCTTGTAGCTGTTTAGCTAAGATAATGTTATCATCTTCTATCTGTTGTTCTTCCTTCGTCTTTTTGTTTAATTTCTTTGGTGACATACTGAATTTTTTCCTCTTCATATAATTCTAACCGCATATCTAAATGTTTCAACCCGTAATATAGGTCATCGGCTAAATCAAATATTATTAGCTTATCTTTATTTTTATGAAGTCTAAGCCCTCTTCCGATACTTTGTAATATTTTCAATTTTGCTTTTCCGATTAAGCAAAATAAAAGATAGTGCAAGTTATCTATGCTAATACCCGTTGCGAAAGTACTTCCAATTGCAACACATATCACATCATTGTTTCGTTCCATTAATGCTCTTATTTCTTCTCGAGCATCCATAGATACATCACCACGAACCATTTGTACATTTCTGTTTGGACAATATTTCTTTATGATGTCTATGATTAATTGCTGGTGTTCTAATCGGTCAACTAAGACCAATGCATTTTTATCGAAATTGGAAACCAGCTTCCCAATTGTATTATTCCTAAATTCGTTTGTATAAATGAAGTCACATTCTTGATTATATAGTTCCGTTGGCTTTTCTATACTTGCTTCCCCTGTAAAAATAGGTTCTGGATCGTATGATATCTTTAATACTACTGCTTCCATGTTAGCAATATAACCCTCTTCACGAAGTTTTTCACTTTTCTTTTCGTAAATGACAGGCCCTAATTGTTTAACAATATTCCAAGAATCTTTTGTTTCCTCAGGAAGTGAACCAGTAAATCCAAATTTATGTGGTGTCTTTATCTTTTTTATTATCTTATCATTAATTTCGTTTCCAGCTCGAAGTTTATGACACTCATCAACAAGTACTAGTCCACACGTGGATAATATGCGTTTATCCTGTTTCTTACTCATTAATATGTTACTACTGGCAATTACAATGTCTGTATCAGTATAGGGATGATTAGCATCCCATTGACTCATAGTATAATATTTATGGATACCGAACCCAATAAAGTCATCAATAGCCTGTGCCATTAGTGTTGGAGACGTAATAATAAGTGTTTGTGATTTTTTTATTAAATTGATATTGTGTAATAACATGGCCATGATAAGTGTTTTACCACCAGCTGTTCCTAACATAACTACTCCATTACCATATTTCATACATTGTTTAATGCAATCTCTTTGGTAATATCTTGGAGGCATATCTAATTCAACCGGAACAAAGTCATCGCTTTTATTCCATCCAATTAAAAAATTCTCCTTGAATTTCTCAGTTATAATAGTAGTATATGGTATATCTAGAGTTTTAATCTTTTTATAGATTTCAGGAAATAAACCAAGAGAGAATCTCCCTCCTTGTGAGATAGGATATTTTCTCATACTAGTCCATTTACGTTCCGTTTTGTAACGAGCCATGGATGCATCTTTATCCTCAATTGAGAGGGCTTCACGAAGTACATCTAAGCAATCGCTTTGAAGTACTCCTTTCTTGTAGCCAGGATCCCAATCGAATACAAATCTTGCCATTATGTTGTTTCTAACTCCATTATCTTAATAATATTACTCATATCATAAGTCATAGATTTTGTAATATATTCTACCTTCTCTAAATAGTCGATAATGATGTCCTGTTCTTTAATCATGTCATCAATACGACGAATAGGTGGTTTTGACTTAATTTTGTTTTCAATAGCAGTATGACTTAGACCTACTGGTCCATCATAATTATTTGTTAGACTATCAATAACATCACGTTTTGCCTTTTCTAATTCGTACTTCTTTTGCTTGTGACGAATCATATAGGCAACGTACTTATGTTTGATGCCTGGAAGCATCAATTGACGTTCACGCAAATTCAATTCGTTAAAGTCGCTGTCCTTTTCGAATTCCTGTTGATAACCAGTTAATATTTCATTTAATGTTAAATTGTTTGTCATAGCATCGTTAAAAACCTTTTATCTCCCATAAATAAGTATATATTATATTCAATATAATTCACGGAGAAATATGAAAAAAAGAACAAAATTTAATGAAATGTTAGCATCTGGTGATGTTTTTGGGTCCGGTTATGAATCTGGTGACTATGCTCCAGGTGATGCCAGACTTCCCAAAGTATTGGGACCAATTATAACTCGTAAGGGTAAAATCAAACAAAAGCGTAAAAAGACACTATTTGATAGCTTTTTTAACAGTTCCTTTGAAACAGAACCGGTCATTGAAGTTGATAATACTTATGTCCTAACTGTCACAAAGAAGAATTTCGAACGTATTATTGAGGGAATTATACAAGATAACACTATGCAATATGATACAGCACGGATGGATGATGGAAGTATTCAGTTTAGATTCTATACAGAAAATGAAAACATTTATGCAATTCAAAGTAGACTTACTGGTCTTTTCAATGATAATATAGGAAAGTCTATCTATTTACATTTAGAACAGACGGCCAAGCTTAATGAAGATAAGGAATTTATACCGGGCGGGGAAGCCCAAAATATGGATGCTCGCGCCTTAGCAAAAAAACATAAAGAACCTTTGCATAAAGTAAGGGCCTCATTAAGTAGGGGTAGACGTATAGAATTCGAACATACACCTCAGCCTGGTAAAGCAAGGGAAATTGCAAAAGATCATATTGCTGAATTGGGTTACAAATATTATCCAGCTCTAGACAGAATGGAAAAAAATTTAAAAGCTTTGAAGAATAAAAAATAATTATGGAAAAAATAAACGTACATGCAGATTTTGGGCATTGGAAATATGATGGTGAGATTCCAACTGATACATATGGATTTATATATTGTATAGAAAACATTGTAACCGGAAAAAAATATGTAGGTAAAAAACAAATGCTCCATGTTAAAAAATTAAAACCATTAAAGGGTAAGAAAAATAAGCGACATTTCATTGAAGAGACAGATTGGAAAGAATATACCAGTAGTAGTAATGAATTAAATGACGACATTGTCAGATATGGTATGGATAATTTCAGTTTTAAGATAATTCGTCTTTGTATTAATAAATGGGAATTAGCTTATTATGAAGCAAAATATCAATTTGACCACGATGTTTTAATAAATGAAAACTATTATAATGGTATAATTAATTTAAGAATTGGTAAAATACCCAAAAAGAGTAAGGAAAATATTTAATTATGTCACAAGAAGATAAATGTATGTATTGCGGTTCATCCAGCTATGGCACGGGGTGCTTATATGGTCCAAAGGGTATTCATGTTCATCCCCACAATAGAGGAAAATGTATTTATTGTGGCTCTTCTTCTATAGGAAGCGGTTGCATATATAATCCTTTTGGAAAAGTTCATGTAAGAGGAGTAGATTTTAATGCTATGATTAAAGAAACAGCAGAACACGGAATAACACTTGGTTATCTTTTAAGAAGACTATCACAACCTATAAAAGAATGGCACGCATATAAACTAGGGTTAATAGATGAAATGGGTAATATTAAAAGAAAACCTACTCTTGCATTAGAAAAAGTAGCCTTTAGTAAAGCTGACATGTATGTTATAAGATTAAAACAGATGTTAAGTGAAGCGGAAATCGATATTTTAAATAATACAGTTTATCTTAAAAAACTAGATGAAGTTAAATCTCCACAACAAATGGCTGAGCATTATGAACTTGAAATTGATGTTGAATACAAAATTAAGGAAAATATTGAGCAACTTCAAAACATTATAATGGAAGCAAATAATTTAGGATTAGATTTGGGCACTATAGAAAAATTAATCGTCAAATCGTTTCAATAACTTTTTTGTCACCTTAAAAACACATAGAGAGTCAATTTAGCATAAAGGATCCTTAAATCTTTAGAAAAACACAAGGACACCCGTTGACATGCAAAAACACTGAGATATAATAGTATTAGCTTTAGGAGCTTAAAGAGCTATAAGATAGAAGCTATAAGAGCTTACTATTCTTAGTACCCCAAAATTAGGTGGTTTATGATTTGTAATTTGCCCGACCATAATCTTCAATTAGTGGATGTTAATGTATTATTTGACGACTTTATTGAAGTAGACATTCTTAATAGTCTTAAAGAGTTTGGGCTATTAGAACCCCGAATTAAGTTAAAGAATTCTGATACACTAAAACTTATATATCATCACGTCACATGGAAGGTGTGTGAGCACATTAAAAACAACCCCAAAGGCCATGTAGTGATGTGTATTATAAAGAATATGCCTGAGAACTGTGAGATACTTAACTACTGTAAGCAAGAAGACTTGTTAAAGGCGCTTAGAGCGCTGTATAAGAAGATTCAACACGCACTACCTATACTCTTTGTTGAACTAGATGGAATCAATACAATCACTGAATTTTGTGATGGTATAAAACAAGGTAAAGGGGAGTGTATTGAACAGTTTGAAAAGATTTTATCCATAATGGGTAAGCGCAACAAAAATGTTTATTCACTCAAAGAGGCTAAACAATTTACTTCAAAGTATAAGCTCCATTTCTTAAATAAACAGTATTTTGAGGAATTAAAAGTCAAATCGGCCTTGATGGTGAGGTAAATAATAATATGAATAATTTTAAGTCTTATGTAGTAGAAATGGGTATGCCACCCGCCCCAGCTGCTGATCCAGCAGCAATGACACCTCCTCCTGGTGGAGATCCAGCACCACCTCCAGCACCAGCACCACCTCCAGCACCAGCACCACCTGAAGAAGAAAAAGAACTTCCAGTTGATGGGACAAAACTAATTAATGCAATTGATTTAATGGACCCTGAAAGAGTCATAAGATATATTAAGTCTATTCAAACAGGAGTAGTTAATCTACAGGATGATGAATATGATATAGAAGATAAGTTATCGGACGATAAATTTGCTCCTAAGAAAGATACTAACCCCAAATTAATAACAACTAAGGATATGATAAATCGATATCTCTTTTTAAGAAGAATTGTAGCAGCCGCAGCGGAGGTAATCAAAACATTAACCTCTGAGAGAATTCAGAATGCTCAAATGGAAACCGATCCTAATATGCCTGATTTAAATACAGAAGCAAAACCAGAAGTACCACCTCCTGCTGCACCTCAAGGAGCACCTCAAGTATGAACAAATTCGATACAATTTTAGAACAGTATGTAAGAAAATTAGTAGAAGCAGGAATGCCAGCTCCTGATCCAGCTGCTATGGGTGGAGCCCCAGCCATGCCAGCCATGCCAGCAGTTCCTGGTGCACCTCCAGCACCTGCTGATCCAGCAACATTGGCTAAAGGTATGGAAACAGATACTATGGGTTCCATTGCTAGTGATCAGACAGTTAAAAGCTTATTTGAGAACATTGAAAAATTTGGAACTGATGGGTTTATTAAATTTTTCAAACAGTTAAAGGGTAAAGCACAAAGCCCACTAACTATAAAGTCACCCGATATAATGAGTTTTAAAGATAAAGATGCTATGATGAATAGTATTAAATCCAATTATAAAGATATATATGCACCATTAATAAAATTTATCAAACTAACAGAAGATAAAGACGGCAATGATATCTTAGAGACAAAATATAGGACCATCATAGATGAGTTAATAAACTTTATGGTTCATAACAAAAGTTCTACTAAGCCAGTTCCTATTAGTCCCTCAAAGTCCGCTGCACTAGGTAGTGGCGGCACAATTACACCTTAATATGAAAAAATTGATTAAAGAAAATGCATTTGATTCCTGTGGATGTCAACCTGAAATAGAAAATTTTAGTGACGATGTTCGTAATACTACCGTTGGAGAACTATTACTGCAAATTAAAGGTAATGATGACGATCTTTATCATGCTTTGGTTCAATGGATCAGAAATCATTATCAAGAATTTGAAGGCGAACCTTTACAAGGTCCACCTGAAAATTTGGCTGCTATGGATGGTGGCATAATAGGAAATATAATGCAGACCATGAAATCTGGAATGGGTCTTGGTGGTGGAGAAAGTATTACCACAAGAGTACCCAAGATTGCAGTTGTTCGTGTTCATAGAGAATCTAAAAAAATCAAAAAGGGTCCTGATACTAAATTGATGATTGAAGCCTTTAAAGATTTAAAAAAGAATAACTTGATATAATAATAAAAACCTGTATTATTATATACATGGCACATACTAAATATTACGCTAAGGACGGCGAACAAGTCCCATCAGTAACAACCGTAATCGGTGGCAATCTAGGCTGGAACAAGAATATGCTCATAGCCTGGACTAAAAAGAAGGCTCTTAAAGAGGGTATCGATAGTGATACTATTGTAAAAGAGTCAAGTGAAATAGGAACGCTAACCCATTACCTATGTGAAAATAAAATAAACAATACAGTCCCTGATATTGCTCCTTATAGTAAGGAACATTTAGCTAAGGCTAAAAATGGTTATTTAGGTTTTTGTGATTGGGAAAAGTTTTGGAAACCAACAAAATATACACATTGTGAAGTTTCATTAGTAAGCGAACAGCATCGCTTCGCTGGAACAATTGATATTATTGCAGAGCGCAATGGTGGAATACATTTATTAGACTTGAAAACAAGTAATCATATTCACCCCGAAATGGTAATCCAATTATCCGCATATAAACGATTATATGAAGAAGTTTATAACGTGCCTATTCTTTCTCAAAGCATAATTAAGTTATGTAAGGACGAACCTAGGTACGATTTTTATCCAGTCAATGATGAACAAGATCTGGCTGGCTGGGAAGTATTTTTGCAATTACTTGAAGTAAATAAACGCAAGAAAATATTAGATACCTTTGGTAAATAACAAAGGAAAATGCGGAATTACTAGCATGGATAACCTCTTTTCAAGGAAACTTCTTTTTAGTATCTTTAACAGCTTTAGTAAAAAATTATTATAAAATATTGCTTATTTGGGCATTTACTATTATAATAACAGGTATAGTAACGATAATATAAGGATAGAATAATGATTATAAGAAAAAAGTTTACATTTGAAGGTGCACATATTGTACGTGATTGCTCTTCAGATAGATGTAAGAAAAGTATTCACGGACACAGTTATACTGTAGAAGTAAAATTCACCGCGGATAAGTTAGATAATGGACAAATGGTAGTTGATTTCGGTTTAATGAAAGGAACTATAAAGGATGCAATAGATTCTTTTGATCATGCCTATTCGTTATGGAACCGAGAGAAAGATGATGTTAAATCATTTATTAAGTCACATAGTGATCGTTGGATTGAAATGCCTTGTTCCCCAACAGCAGAAATGTATTCTGTAATGTTCTTTGCGATGATTGCTGCAATTGTTCATAAGACTGAGTTTAATAATGGGGAATGTGGTGTCAGGTTACATTCAGTTAGAGTGCATGAGACTGCAACTGGGTGGGCAGAAGCCTTTGCAGAAGATTATCTTAATTTCTGGATTCGCTCCGGATTGAAAGAAAAGGATATTATCTTTAGTGATGCGATTAAAAAAGAATGGAAAGATCCAGAAATGTGGAATAAAGTTTTGGATAAGTATAAAACAAAACCATTTTTAAACCCCGAAGTAGAATTATTATATAAGGAGAAAGAATGATACCAAGTACTGGAACAGTTTTAGTAGATTTATGGGCACCTTGGTGTGGTCCATGTAAGGTTATGACACCTATTGTTGAATCACTTCAGCAAGAAATGGGTGGCTTCAAGTTAATCAAAGTGAATGTAGATGAACCAGAAAGCAGAGATATTTTAGAGAAGTATAATATTAGGGCAGTTCCTACATTTTTAATCTTTAAAGATGGTGTTTGTCTTCAGCAGTTTTCTGGTACCAGAACTAAAACCGATTTGAAAGTGTTAATGGAGCAAGTAATATGAGTTTAAATGTAAGCGAAATCTTTTATTCAATTCAGGGGGAAGGTATCTCAACAGGAGTACCTTCAGTGTTTATACGATTACAAGGTTGTAATTTAATGTCTATTGGTGTTAAACCAGGTAGAAAAATACCAAAGGTTTGGACGCCCACTGGAATGAAAAAAATCAATGAAATTAAAGCTGGTGATATTGTTTTATCAGTAGATGAAAATAATAAATTAACAGAAACGGTGGTTAAAATTGTTACTGAATATGATATTGATAATCACGTTGAAATAAAAATGCAGGATAAATCATCAATATACACTTCTCATGAACACCCCTTTTTAACAAACAATGGTTGGATTTCAGCAGGGTCGTTAAAAGATCAAGAAATAATGCATTTTAACTACAAGGATTTTTTATCATATATTAAGAAAGGCGATAAAAATCCAATGAACAACAGGGAGACTGTTAATAAAAGATTAGAAAATGTTAATTATAAAGAAATAGGAAAAAAAATCTCAAAAACAAGAAAAGATTTATTCTCTCAAAATAAATTAAAATCAATAAATACAATTCTCAAAGAACAAGGTATATATGATAATTTTATAAAAAATACGTCAAATAGGATGAAAAATAATAATCCGATGTTTGATCCAGTCATTGTAAAAAAATCACAAGGTGCTCATAATTCGAAAGGATATAAGGGCTATGCATCAATGACAGAATATAAATTCCACTCATTGTGTAAAAAAATGGGTCTACCTGTAAAATATATTGGTAATTTTGATTTAGCTATTCCAATAAAGAATACAAAAAAACATATATACCCTGATTTCATTATTGAAGGTTCAAATAGATTGGTTGAAGTATTATATAGTAAGGGTAGATACGCTAATAGAGATGATAAATGGAAAGAAAATAGAAAGAAAATAGTTAATGATGCTGGATATGATATTGTCTTCGCAGATTTTGACGACAAAGAAAATATTAATAATCTTATAAAATATGAATTAGACGCACTTAATGGTATTAAGGTTACAGATGTTAAACGTTATAATGCAAACAAGCTAAAATGTTATGATTTAACTTGTTATCCTCATCATACATTCATTGTGGATGGTTTAGTTACACATAATTGTGGTGGACCGAGTGGCTCTCTAATGAAAGAGGGTAAAGCAACTTGGTGGTGCGATAGTGAAACTGTTTGGAAAAATGGAACTACATATACTAATGAAGAAATTGAAAAGAAGTTGATAGAATTTGGTGAATTAGATTCTATTTTAAATGGTACTACACATATAGTATGGACAGGTGGTGAACCTACAATTCCACGATGTGTAACAGGTATTATGGAATTTCTAGATTATATGAAGGAAAAATATCCCCAATCAAGAATATTTAGTGAAATAGAAACGAATGGAACAATTGTTGTTCCTTCAGAGTTCTATACAAGACATATTCAGCAAATTAATTGTTCACCTAAGCTATCTAATTCAGGTATGTCAGAAAGTATGCGTATTAATAAAGACGCTCTAGTACAAATTAAGTCACATAATAATCATTGGTTTAAGTTTGTCATTGGAGAAGAATGGGACATTGATGAAATAAAAGAAGATTTTATTGGTTCCAATGCTATTGAGCAAAATAGAATTATACTAATGCCGGGATGTGATAATGTTGCAGACTTAGCCGAGAGAACAAAATTCACATGGGAAATGGCAATGCGTTATCATTGGCGTATGTGCTCAAGATTACATATTCTTTGTTTCAATAAGTTAACTGGTGTTTAATGGTTAAACCGCGTACTGTTTCGAGCAAACATAAGGTTATAAGTAATATAGAATATTCTCCAGAATGTTTTGAATTAGATATATCCCGTAACAGAATTGATTATGAACCTGGTACCTGTGTATCTATCTATGGAAAGAGTTATAGTATATGCTCTTCACCTACTAAAGATAGAGAAATAATAAAACTCCTTATTCGTAAATTTACAGATGGGAAATCCTCTCAACGCATTTCAAAACATCATTATGGTAGTACGATTGAGGTTGGTGAGGTATTCAATTATTTTAAGCCAGGAATAGCAAAGAAATATTGTTATATTGCAACAGGTGTAGGTATATCTCCGTTTTTCTCTGCGCTACGAACATATGAACATAAACCTGAAATGATATTATATGGTGCAAGGACACGAGCAGATTTGTATGAACGTGTTTGGTTAAAATCCAATTACAATATAAAATTTGCGGTTTCAAGAGAAGATAAACATTTTGGTATTCATAAAGGTAGAATAACAGATTTATTAGACCAACTACCTATTGCAGATGATATTACATATTATCTATGTGGTATTGAAGGAATGATTACGGATACATCAAAATATCTATCTGATAAGGGTATTCCATATGACCGTATTCAACAAGAATTATTTTATACAAACCGTGATTAAAATGGAATATAATATATAATAAAAAAATATGAAACTAGCTATAATTACACCGATTCCCCATTTAGAGGAATCATATAAGTATTCTAATATCTATATGGTATTAGGTCATTTATTAAAAAATCCTATTTATAGAGATTTTTACAATAATCTTAGAACAAACAACCCCGATTCATATGTACTATGTGATAATTCTGCAAACGAAGGGTTTATGCTAAAGGGACAAGAATTAATAGACTTGGCAACTAGTGTTAAGGCTAATGAACTTATTGCACCAGATAAGTATCATGATGCTGAAACTACAATGAATGAAACCTTTAATTTCTTAAATGAATTTTATGAAAAGGATATTGCAGGAAATTTTAGTGTCATGGCAGTTCCTCAGGGGAATACAATAGAAGAGTATTTGAAGTGCTATGAAGCATTTGTAAGTGATAAGCGTATTAATGTTATTGGTGTCGGCTATAGAAATTTAATTCCGGCACTGATGCAACAAATATTTGATATGACAGATGAGATGTTAAAATCAATTCCTAATATTGAAAAGTTAACAGAGTCTTTGGAAGATAATTGTTACAACTATACCTTATCTAGATTATATTTCTTTCAGAATTATGTTAAATTCAAAACACTAGCAAGAAACAAAAAGACAATTCATTTATTGGGATTGTATAATCCTTATGAATTAAAACTATTGAATCAATGCTTAAAACCTAGTCAATTAAAACATATTAGAAGTTGCGATAGTGCAGCGCCTTGGCAAGCAGCACAAGCATGTGTTCGATTTAATGAAGATTATGGAACAATAGTGAAAGTTAAAAAGTTCTTAGATTTTGATATGAAATGTGATGGTTGGCAGCGTGCTGCATATGAACATAATATAAAACTACTAAGAAAATGGGCAGAATAAATATAGATTATTGAAAGGATGTTTATGAACAAATCGGTGTATCTTTAGCGGCAGTATAGAACACAGTAAGGATCCATCAAGTTGGCGTAATCAAATGGAAAAGGAATTATTTGGATTATATCAAGTAATGAATCCTTCAACACAATTTTGTCCTTTAGGAAAAGTAGATGAATTTGCGTTTAAGAAATGGATTTATGATAATTTTATTATTCCTGACATTCAAGATGTAATGAGATGTAGTCATTTCTTTATTAAGATTGATAAGACAACGGGTAAAGGTAGTGGTACTTGGGGTGAACTAACAGTTGCTGCTTATCTTAATAAAAAGATAATCTATATGATTGATGGTGTAGAACCTGAAAATATACCAGGTTGGTCATTGGGTTGTTTAACGTATGCTCATAAAGTAGAGAGCATTGAAGATGCAATTAGGTTTTTGAAAGAAGAGGATTAATATGAAAATAGCTGTATGTGGTTCGAGTTGTGTAGGTAAGACAACATTTATCAATGATTTTTTAAAGCAATGGCCGATGTATATTGCTCCAAAACGTTCTTATAGACAGGCAGCAAAGGCATCTGATATTAAATTGAATCGTGATGGTGATCTTGTTGGTCAAAAAGCTATTCAAGAAATCCTATATAATCAGATTGAAGAAACTAAAAACGAAAAGTATGTAATTTATGATCGTGGTCCTCTTGACAATTTAGTATATAGTATTTGGCTTAATGCTAAGAAAAAGGGTGATGTTGACGACTTATATATTGAACAAGCAATTGCGAAGTTTAAGAAAATTGTAAGTGTATATGATATTATATTTTTTATTCCTATTTTAGATGCCTATCCTATTGAAATAGTTCCTGATGAACAGCGAGATACAAATCCTGAATTTAGAGGAGAAATAGATAACCTATTTAAAGGTATTATTCAAACATATCATAAGGGAAAAGATACATTCTTTCCTAAAGATGATTGTCCTGCTATAATTGAAATCTTTGGAACCCCCGAACAACGTCTTGAAATGGCAAAACTATACATTAATTCCAAAGGAGATATCTTTGGTGAAGAAGATAATCTAATGAATGATGTTGAAATATCTGAAGAAGATGTTCAAGCCTTAAAGGATTTAGTGGAAGAAAAGAAATTATCCGTCAAAAAAATACCCCAAATAATTATTTAATTTACCTTGTAATAGGGTAAATAATTACACAAAAGAGGTTATTCATGATTGAAGATAAATTAACGTTTGAAACTGTGTGCGATATGGTATTGGGGGAAATGTCCCGCGTTGCTAAATTTGGCCACATTAAGATTACACCTGAGCAAAGAGAAGAAGCTCTTCAGAATTTAACTGAAGAAGAGCGTGCATATTATGACAATTTAAGTAGATTTAGCGGAAGAGGACCTGCATACCAACAGGCCTTTTTAGGTGTCAAATATATTGTTAATAATTTACCAGATGAACCAGGATTTGATGATGAGTTTGCGGAAAAGACTAAAGGTCTTTCTTTGAATGATTTATACAATATAACTGTACCAGCTTTTGGTGGTAAGAAGATATTAGGTAAAAATCAGTTCCAAGGTTTAATGACTCGCCCTGCAGGTATTGCTAATACTTTAAAGGGTATGATTAAGTGGACACCAGAAGGTTATGTTGCAGGTAATGCAGAGACACCTGATGTTGCAGAAGGTCCAGCAGCTGGTGCCGACAGAATAACAACACCTACTTCTCCAATGGGACACCTACAAAGAAAAATGGGTGATCAAATGCCCAAACACATAACTGATACAGAAAAGATTGATTCCCCTGCACTAACAGGTGCAGACGAGGGCGAACCTGAAGTAGATGGTGATTTAGGTCCTGATATTCCTTATGAAGATCCTACTAAACCTATGAAGCGTATGGGTATGCCACCTTCATTAGATGATGAAGAGGAAGATCTTACACCTGCTAGTGAACGTCCAGAAGATGAATACATTCCAGTACCTGATGATGAAGATGCTATTTTGGCAGGCGACATTGAAGATATTGAAGATGATTCCGATATCATTTTGGGTAATCCTAAAAAGAAGAAGAGAGTCCGTGGACATTCAAGTCTAGAAGACGATCTTGATGATAATGCATTAGGAATCGATCCTGATGTAGATGCAGCCTATAGAGACTACTCTCGTAGTTCAGATATGAGTGATTACTAATATGAAAAAGTTTGAACAACTATGTGAAGGTTTTAATGTGTATAAGGCGGTTAAACGCGAGTATTATCCACGACAAATAAAATTCAGTCCAGAGTTCTTAGAGGCTGTTGAGTCTGAATATAGACGTCAACAAGTTGATGAAGATACGGGTACTCCCCTTAATAATTGTAGAAACAAGTTCCTAAAGGCACTAAACTTTCATTTGCGTCAAGTAGATGAAGGAACTCTTAATGAGGAAACTCAAGAGAAGATAATGGCAAAGCAACGTAAATTCCGTAAGAGTACTTTAAAGAAACGTCCCTCTGAAGTTAAAAGAGTTTTAAAGAAGAACATTGAACATGCAGAATGAAATAGGTGGTAATTATTTAAATACAGCATTTACTGGAACTGTGAATCCAGCTCTTTCTGGACATCCCGAATTTCCAATGATGTTGGAAGATATGGGTACTGCTGCACCACTAGAACAAAAGGAATTTAAAAATCCTGGTTGTGTTCCACCTGTTACTTAACAGATAGTTTATCTTTTGCTTCTTGTCCTGTAAAACTATTATCCACAATAAACTTGTTGGATATTTGATCCAGTTGATATTTCACACAGACATCATTTAAATCTTTGAACTGTATAATATCTTTTGGCCATATAAACACTCGAGCCCCTTGTTCTATTAGATCAAGGGTTTTTTCTCGCCCAGCTTTATCCATAAACTGGTTATCTAATACCCAAATGTGCTGATAGAGACTATATTTTCGTAGAAGCTGTTCTTGTATTTCTGTTAAGTTTGTTCCACAAATAGCAATACCATTTTTAGTAAACATACTATCAATTGGGCCTTCAAAGATAAAAATATGTTCTAAATCAGGATCAATGTTATTCATTCCATAAATTCGTTTATCAGCATTAAGCTTTGAAAGATATTTAGGTCTATCATCTTTTAGATCTTCAGGCATTATCGCCCGAGTTTGATAGAAACGAATTTGATTATCATCATCATAAAAAGGAATTACTAATCTATTCTTATGAACCTTATCTTTAAGAGATACCCAAAAACTCTTCGGTCTGTTCACAGCTTTGTTTAATCTTCGCTGTTGTATAGCGTTTAAACACGCTTGTACAACGAGTTCATTGCTGTAGTAATTAACTTGTGTGCGTTCAAGTAGATTTATACTGTCATCAGGAAGCGTACCGAAATCTACTTTCTTAGTTTTCTCCGAACGAGCACTAATGTAATCATTAACTGTATAACCAAAGTCTTTTGCTTCAGCAAAAACTTCTTTGTAAGACATCTGACAGACATCTTGAATCCATTTTATTGGATCCCATCCCCTATTACAGTTATGACAATAAACATAACCTTCATCTACCACATAATAACCCCTACGTTTCTTACCTGAACTCTTCCCTTCATTACAAATGGGACATTCGAAGTTATACGCATTACGGTGCCTAATTTTAATAGGACGCTTGGTGTATTGGTTAATCTTAGATATTATATACTCTGAGGGTATCATACTTATATAATATAGGTTTTTAAATATAAGTCAACGTTAATTATTGAGATATACCAGACAATAGATCATCAATATTTTCAGTAGAAGATTGAGTAGGTGCTGGATTGTTTTTCATAAACTCTTTTAATGCTGGGCCAAACCATTTATTAAAACTATCATGTTGATCTTTAGGCATTCCGAGTTTTGCAGCGGGGCTTTCTTCTTGTTGTCCACCGAATCCCATTTTATTTAATGCAGTACTATCTAATCCATATTTTGACCCCGCTTGCCCTAAGATGTCATAGAATTTTTGTTGACCGGCTTCAGCAGAACCTAGTCCACCAAATCCTGATGTTGTAGGAGATAATGTAGAATTTGTTTCTGCACTAGCTTGTGGAGGTGGTGTATTTGGTGTTAGAGTGCTTTTAGGTTTTGTTTGATTGTTTAAAGTATCTAATGCTGGATTACCAAATTGTGATGCAACTTCTTTAATTAAACTATCAAAGGGTATATAAATTGATTCTTGAACTTCATTAGTATTATCACCCATAACCGTATCCTTTATTTGTGAGAGACATATATTTCGCGCTTTTAATTCAAAACTTCTTAACCTTGCTTGTATATTTTGCATTGTACCTGTAATATTGTTAATAGTAAGGTTACCATTATCATTTACAATACCTAATTTAGATAACTCATTAGTATTGTTAAATGCTGACAAAATAGTTGGTATATATTCTTCAGTGAATATTTGGTCAAACATTGTTCTTAAACCAGGATTTAATAATCTATTAGACTGTAAATCAAAATGCTCTTGGATTTGATTTATACTAAGTTTTAAAAGATCAGCAACCTTATTTAACAATGTTAACGTCATATTATCAGGTAATCCATTACTCCATATATTTTCAGATATAGTTGTTATTTCATTATCAAAGCCATATGTATCTTTAATAATAGGAAGAATAACACCATTAAATTTTGGATCCGATATATTTTTAGAAGATTCTTTTTTGATAAACAGATATGAACAAAATGAATATATTGAATATAGTTGTGCATAACTAAGGTTTATATCACTAGTATCATCAATACTACTAATGGGTGAATTAGTAAGTTTTTCTTTAAAACAATTGAAAAAAGGTAACAATATAGATGAATGTATTTTTTTGATTATATCACCTGTAATTTCAGTAGCGCCCTCCGCACCAGCTTTTAAAACATCAACTATATTACCCCCTTTGTTTCCTACATTAGCCATAGCACTAGGAATACCATATCCAAATCTTTCTATTGAATTCATGGGTTTTACAGGTCGTTTAGGTTTTGGAGTATATATAAATTTCAGCTTATTAATATCATTATCATTTAGCTGACCAATTTGTTGTTTATATAAAAGATCTTGTTGTGTACTATATGGTAGATCATTAAACCATGGTTCTTGTGTTAAGTTCATTAATGTGTATTTCCTACTCCCATAGCCTTAGCCACAGCAGTTTTTGTATTACGGGATATGTTACGACCTAATCCTGATACTCCTGTGGTTAATTCTTTAAGACCCATTATCTTAAACAATTCACTAATTATATCAAATCCAAAATCAAATATTTTCTCTAACATTTCTTGCATCATTGGACCAGTAAATTGCCCCGCCTGACCACCAGATTTAATTATAACTCCGCTTATTATTTGAACAGGAACAAATATTTTTAAAAGAAGAGATTTATATTTTCGTAATATTTCAAGACAACTGTGAAGAATAGTTAAAGGCATCATAATACCTTTACCAGCTAGTGATGTTAATATACTAACAGCTTTGTCTATAAATACATAACCAAACAACATTGCCATTCCTGGCCATGTTAATTTTCCTACAGCTATCATTTTAGTGGCAGCTCCAGCTTTAGCAGCTCTAGAACCAGCTGGTACTAGTTTAGCGGCAGCCGTGGCCGCAGCTTTTGCAGCACGTCTATTTTTCCATGCAGTGGTACCCCATTTTAATGCATCATCACCAAATGTTCTCAAACCTGAACCAATAGCCTTTACAAATCCCATTTCTGTAAGATATGTGTCTAAGTTATCGTCAAATTTATTGAAACTTTCAGTCTTTGTTGTTTGTGAAAATTTATTTATTAATTCAGATAATGATTCTTTCCAAGTAGTTGTAGCTTTGGATTGTTCATATATATCATTAAATATATCTGGTTGTTCATCATATAGTTTACGTAAATTGGTTATAGCTATTTGAAGTTTTTCATCTGATGTCATTTCTTTAATTTTAGCAAAAGCATCTTTTATAGGAGGAATTATATTTGATAATTCATTTTTTAAATTAGTAACATTAGGGTCTTCGGGAGGTGGAGATTCAGGTTGAGGTACTTCAGGTGGAATATTATTATCAACGGGTGCTTCTACTTCTTCGGTATTTATATTGGTACCACTTAGAAGTGGAGTATTTAATAAATTAGAAACAGATTTGCTTAACGATCCATAAACGTTATTTAGTTTTTCTATATTTAATGCATATTCTAATGAGGGATCATCCATTAAAACACTTAGTGCTCCTAGGTAATTGGGTCCTTGTTCATCATTTCCTTGAAATTTAGCAACAAAGTCAACCATTTGATTATCATCCCAAGTAGGTTGAGGAGCAGCAGGTTCTGTTGAATCGGGTACTTCTGATTCATTTAATTGGTTGATTAATCTATAATCGAATAAAATTTGATTAAATTTATCCATTATTATTGACCTTGTTTTGCTACTTCTGCCTTTGTTACACTATATGTTTCCCCAGTAGTTTCAAATTCACTACCTAAAGCAGCTAATTTAGATCTAATGTCACCTAATAGATTTGCAGCACGTCCCCAAATTTTACCACCACCAGGTTTACCAGCAGCAACTTTAACAGCACTCAATAATTTAAGTGCGTTGTCTTCCATTTCTTTTGCTAATTGTGCCCATTGTGGTAGACCTGCTGTAATAGGATCTGGAGTGTCACCAGCTTCTTTAGTTCCAGCTAAACTCTGTTGTAATGATGGATCCTGGACCCCCAATTCGCCTTCTGGAAGTGCTCCTGGTGCTGCCTGCATATTAGGATCTTGGCCACCCGACATATCTGCAAGTGGACCAGCTTCTGCTAATGATCGAATGAATTGATTTCTAAATTTGTTCATAGTTTTTATACCTTTTAATTATTTACCCTATTCCTATTATTTATATTAAAATAAAACATTATCAGGTAAATAAATATAGGAATAGTTATGGATAAGTTTAAAACACAATATGATGAATTAATTAATGAAATAGAGTTAAACCCATTAAAATGGAATCGAACAACACAACACGTTGGGTTGGGTCTTGCAGGCTTTATACCATACGTTGGACTTCCTGCTGATATGACTAATGCGGTAATGTATTATCAGGATGGTGATAAAATAGGTTATTGGATATCTGTTATTAGTATGATTCCCGTGGGTGATATGGTTAAAATACTTACACCATATAAGCAATTAGCTGGACCTATAAAAAGTCCTGGTGCAATAAGAGTTATCATGTATTTTCTAAAAAAAGGCGCCCCTGCTTTAAGTAAATCACTTCAAACAATGATGAAGGGATTATTAAGGATACCAAAAATAGCAAAAATAACAAAAAAATTAGGAAAATTTATAGTTAATGGTGTAATAGATGAGCGTGCAGTGGCGGAATGGGCCGATGGTATTGCAAATGGATTTTTAAGATGGTGTAATTCAAAATTAGATCCAAGACCTTTAACAAAAAGAGCCAAAAATGGACGTTATGTTTCTAATGAACCTGGACGCCTTGGAAGATTTGCTGATAAGACAGCACAAGGTGCTGAGAAAATAATGAATCCTAGACTAGTTCCTTTTAAAGGATTTGGAAATAAATTAGGTCTTGCCGGCGATGCATATCTACGCACATATGATCGTGTCAAATGGGCAAGAGAACATCCAACACAAGCACAACACGCTCAAGACTTAGAAAAATGGATTAACAAACAAACATCATCCGGACGCTATAGCAATATTGATTATTAATTATTAACAAGATACACCTAGTAATTTCCCTTTGTTTATTATATAATACATATAAGAACTTTAAACAAAGGATATTAAATGGCTCGAGTTAATGTTGGTGTTAATCCTATATATCTTGCAGATCAGCATCTTATTGCTGAGTCTGTAGAAATTACAATGATTGTTGGTTCCCTTCGCAAAAATGACTTCATTATTAAAAGTGAAGTTCCCGATTCATATAATCTGGGTAAAGGACACATGAACTTCTTTAAGACTAAGTTAATATATTTGGCTAGACGTCTAGAAGCAGTTAATAAAGAAATGGTCCGCCGAGGATTCTCTCCAGGTACCACTATTGAATGCTTACAGCAAGCCCCAGTAGAATTTCAGAATGATTGGAATCCTACATTAGAAGATAGTATGATTGTAAGAAATCGTATTGTGGATAAGATGTTAAAGAAAGAAGTAGGATTTTGGAGATATAAAAGTAATCCTATTCTAAACATACAAGAATTTAAAGATTCTATATTGCATAGCGAAGGTTTTATAGTATAATTTATTCATGGGTAATTATAAACCATTTGATAAATCCTTATATGCTGAAAATGATAAGTGGGCTAAAGAGGCTGCTATATCATTGTGGAGCAAGTATGGATATAAGATATATGAGAATCCCGACCAATATGGTCCAGATCTAATAGTTGAAAAAGACGGCGAAGAAATTTTTATTGAAGTAGAAGTTAAATATGCTTGGGATGAAGATGAATTTTATTATCCTGATTTACAGATTGCAGAACGAAAGAAGAAATTTGCAGAGTTATCTGAGAAGCTATATTTCTTAGTATTCAGTTCAGATTTGACAAATGCATTCTTATGCCCTAAAGAAGCAGTATTAGAATCACCACTTGAACAGGTTAGAACTAAGTTTTCTAATAATGAACGTTTCTTTAAGATACCTGTTTCAAAATTAACACAGATAAGGATATCATGAAGTACGAAATAGATGTAGGTAAAATGTTTAGAAAGTCTGATGAGATTGTTATATACAAATCTATGGGTAAATGGATTTGTTATACATATACTAATCAATATCGAATAAATGCAAAAGACCGAAAAGAACTTGTAAAGATGTGTTGCCATGACCATAAAGTGTCACCGAGCGATGTTAAGTTTGTGAAATGGTATAAAATGATAGGAGTAGATAAATGAAAACAGATATTCCGGTATATTGGGATGACGAAAAAGAGATGTTTTATTGGATTGAATGGTATGATACAGGCAATAATGAAATATCAACTAGACATTATATTAAAGTAGGAGATTAAAATGAAGAAAATAGATGTGTCACAAAATGACGGAAGATGGGTAGGGGAGCGAAGTAAGGAATTAATATGAAGACAATAACAAAGACAATAGAAGAATTAATAAAGACAGAAGAATCACCATTGCCGCTCGAAGTTATACCAAATAAAATGGGTATAAATCTTTGTGCTGTAGATTCAATAACATGGACAAAGCAAGAAGATGGACAATTGGTTAATTTGACTATTAATTTTATTCCTGGTACAGATGTTAGGGGATAATTATGAAAATACATATATTTGGCGAATATAAACAATGGGCAATATCTGAAGATGATGGGTGCTTAAGATTTCATCCGCAATATAATACTAATCCCGAAAAGAAAAGTAGCTGGATTTGGAAAGAGGCTTTTGAAGAAATTGAGCGGTTGGGTGGATTCAAAAAGGTTATAGATATGTTAAGATATGTAGATGAACCGGTAGTCCCTGATTGTACAAGTCCAATGAGGATAATTGAAGAAGTACAGAATAGAGCATTTGCAAAAGGATTACCTAATAAAATATTAACAAGTACTGAATTTGTGAATTATATTAGAGGGTTATTTCCAGAATATTATGTAACTTTGAGATCGTTAGCAGAAGGAAAGTAAAGGAAAGGAAAATTATTATGAATGAAACACTAATTAAATACGTTGTTATTGTATTGGATGAGTTTGATGACAATGGAAAGATTTTGGAGAAGACTATAAAATTCAAAGTTCCGGTGAGTAATGAACTAGCTGGTGATTTCGGTAAATGGCTAGAAGATCATAAAGATCAGAAATATAAAGTAAGATTGGAAGATTGTAAGGAATAATATGAATAAAGAAAAAGTTGTAGTTTTGTTTTCAGGAGGCCAAGATTCTACTTGTATGCTGTTAGAATGTATTGATAAGTATGGCGCTGAAAACACTCTAACATTAGGATTTGATTATGGTAATCGTCACTTCGCGAAGGAGAATGAAGCAGCGGAAAAGATCTGTAAGCGCTTCAATATACCACGTAAAGTATTAAAGGTTCCTTTAGGGGACATTACTAAAGGGAGTGCGTTGACTGACACATCTGTAGAAATGACTACGAGCATGGACGAACAAGTGAAGACGGTAGTACAACTAAGAAATATGATGTTTCTTACCTTTGCTGCCAGCTATGCAGCAGAAACTGGTTGTAGTGCTGTATATCATGGAGCTTGTGATGAAGATCAAAAAGTTTATAGGGATTGCAGACCGATTTTTTTCAGACTAGTAGAACTCGCTATTCAATCAGGATTAACAACACCTACTAAAGGATCTGATGATGTTAATAGCGATATAAACTCCGCTGTAGATGATAGTGGGTTTATGCGGTGGGATTTCAAGCTTGCAGAGCCTCGACGCGATATTCGAATTGAAACACCTCTCATTAAAGAAAGGAAGGAACAGACGCTTGCTCGTATTCTAAAGAAGTGGCCGGTCGAAATATTTAAGGATACCTGGACTTGCTATAATGGCGGACTTGGAAAGTATAACGGAAAGCCTTGTGGAGTGTGTTGCAGTTGTCAGGAAAGATTAGCAGCTTTTATGGCTTGCGGGGTTGAAGATCCTGTTGAGTATTATAGGGATATGCGTCGATAGGTTTATCATCACAGTCCCAAATAATTATAAAATTACATTGAAGTTGGTCTTGAATGTATTTCTGACGTTCTTTATCCTTTATTTGTCGTTTAGCTGATTTGTGGTATTTTTCATAAACTTCATAAATAGTGTTTGTTTCTTTGCAATAACCATCAGGATAAAACAATCCGACTCTGAAATTTCTATCAATAATACAATTATCTTGTTGTTCCTGTAGATCTAAAATACTTTGTTCGTTTGTACCTTTTTGCGGACAATATAACATATTATTTTTATATCTGGTGGTTAGTGCCTTTAAAACAAATTGAGGATTTTGAGTTATTATAGGTACCCCATATCTTTTAATACACGTGTTCTGTGCCTTTGTTCTAATGTCTTTATTTTGCATCGGATTTTCGACACCGAATTTATTTTTCCATATTTTCTTATTTTTATTGATTATAGATTTATTACCTAAAGGGCTATTGGAACCAAATCGTTTAATACAAGTATTTTGATGTTTCTGTTTAATCTGTGAGCTATGCATAGCATGCTCAACTCCATAATTATGTAACATTGTTTGCTTATATGATATTTTAAAGTGATCAGATTGGGATATATTTTTAACCCCGAATTTATTGAATATTGTTTCTTCGCGTTTAGATCTGGTCTCGATGGATTTCCGCTGGCACTTACCACAATATTTCTTAAAGCCTTTTAAAGCACCCAACCATTCATATCTTACAGGATTACCACATATTGCACATAATGGTTGAGTTTCTATATTATTTAATATACAGTATAAACGGGCACATAGTTTTATGTTAGTAGGTAGGAAGCTGGTTGATTGCACAATTTGTTGAAAATTGGGTCGTATTATCAGATTTTGTTTTGACCAATATGATGGTGAAACTGTATTAACAATATTTCTTACAATATTTTTAAGTTCTTCTGTGTACATTTTAATCATTCCTTTATAAGTAATAGCAGCGGGACAGTGGTCAGTCATTCCGACCATTTTCTAATAGTTTGCGCTATTAGAATTACCGCTATAATTATTTATGGTTAACACGTTGATTTTCATGTAAAGTAAGTTATATTTATTATATGAAATTTTCAGATATATATGTTCACTGAAGAATATGATGCATTTTATTGTACCTCTTACAAAGACAATATCTTTATGCATAATATTATTGCTAATCGGTTAAACGTTCCTATAGAAATGTTTGATGAAAAATTCTTGAGAGACGTTTATAAACGGGTATATGATGGTGTTGGTACAAAAATATCTATTCATTTTAAAGATGATTTAAATAAGTTTCCTTATACAGGACAAATAGATAATAAGAAAATATTGCTTGAATTGTTTAATGCAGCA
>Ga0265293_10000683_pt1 | contig 78963 bp, 58 predicted proteins | sample Munlanlewell138R_FD_192505 | JGI IMG/M metagenome (GOLD analysis project Ga0265293, IMG submission 192505) | Leachate microbial communities from a municipal landfill in Southern Ontario, Canada - Leachate well 138R | ecosystem: Engineered > Solid waste > Landfill > Unclassified | place: Canada... | reverse complement strand
AGATCATTATTTCTCTATGAATGTAGCTTAGTAAGACAAAGATATTCAGCAGAGAATTAATTTAGAGGTCTGTGTCACAAATGTTTGACTTCTCTAGAAATCAACTTGCTGTTAACCAGCAAGTATATTCCCATTGCTCATTAGGTGTTATACAATATCCTTATGTATACTCACCAGGTCATGTTCATATTGAATGTAGTACTTATTCAAGTATGAGTATTACAACAGAATTATTCCCATTTTATCGACACAATAGTCTGTATAATTTTGGTGCAGATATGGATTTTATATGTGGAGAAGATTTTTCGGGTCATATGTTTTATACCTATGCATACATTAGAAGTGATGCAACAAACTATCCAGATGGACGTAGATTTGATTGTGAAAAAATAAGACTCTACTACAATATCAATGATACTGGGTGGAATTCTAATCAATATGTTGAGTATGATACAAATGACTATTATATGCCTAGCATTTTTAGGTACCAATTAGACTTATATAAGACAAATATGCAATGTGGTGATACAATCAAATTATATATTGTAGCTTATAGAAGTAGCAGTAACAGTGCAGATAGTACATTTTGGGGCTCAGAAGCTATGAATTTTGGACTATCTCCTATGTACTATCAGCAACCTCCAGAATATCTCGATATAAATACACAGTATTTCGAATACACACTAAACCAAGCTCATGACTGGAGTAATTGGACAGAAACGGCTGAGTCTACATGCTCAACTCTAGGGAAAGAATCAAGAACTTGTAATAACTGTGGTGCAATTGAACAAAGGGATCTTCCGTTAAATCCAAACAACCATTCAGGAGGGTCAAACTGGGTAACAGTTACCAATCCAACTTGTACATCTTCAGGTTCTGAAAATCTAATATGCAATGGATGTTCAGCAGTATTGAATACATCATCAATTCCAGCATTAGGTCATAATCTTGGTACATGGTATACGGTCCAGTCATCTAATTGTTATGTAAAAGGAGCTGAAAGAAGGGACTGCTCAAGGTGTTCATATTATGAGCAAAGAGATCTTCCATTAAATCCAAACAACCATTCAGGAGGATCATACTGGCAGATAGTTACCAATCCAACTTGTACATCTTCAGGTTCTGAAAATCTAATATGTAATGGATGTTCAGCAGTATTGAATACATCATCAACTCCTGCATTAGGTCATAACATAGGTTCATGGTACACTGTTCAAGCATCTACTTGCTGTGTAAAAGGAACTGAAAGAAGAGACTGCTCAAGGTGTTCATATTATGAGCAAAGGGATCTTCCGTTAAATTCAAGCAATCATTCAGGTGGAAGCCATACTGTAATTATAAGTAATCCAACTTGTACAACAGCAGGCTCTAAAAGAGAAATATGTAACGGGTGTTCTGCAATACTTGGCACTTCACAGATTCCTGCATTAGGCCATAACTTATCAGGCTGGAATACTATCATAGCATCAACATGCTGTACACCTGGTACTAAGTCAAGACACTGTACAAGAACAGGATGCAATTATACCGAGAATGAATCATTACCTATTAACCCCAATAATCATTCTGGAGGTACATACTGGACAGTTACAAAATCAGCAACCTGCACAGCCTCAGGCATACGCTCACAAATCTGTTATGGGTGCAGCGAAGTATTGTCAACACAGGTTATACCAGCTCTAGGGCACAATTGGGGTGGATGGATATACCAATATACATATTATGATGAGAACTGGCAGAGCAATGTGCGTGTGTATAAAAGAACATGTTCAAGATGTGGAGCTGTGGAGTATGACTATATATAATCATAAAAGAAGAGTAACTGTGTAAAGTCACTATCGAAAGAACCCCATATGTTAGGGTAGTTATTACTTAATATAACTGGGGTTCTAGTACTTTGTACTAGGATTTATAAAAAAATATCTTGCATTTCGCTGTTTACAGACTTTTTTTTAGACAATAATCTCATCCAGAATGAAACGGCATGTGTATCATATGAATTATAGACTGTAAGTTGATACTATTTGATGCTAGTCATTATTGCAAGCATCTAGTATTAGGAAAAGCACACTAATCCTAAGTATATTTGAAAATTTGGCGTTTGTCCCTGGAGAGGGATTGTAAAAAACTACTATATAATATGAGGAGATATATGAGAGGCTACAGCCCTATCGTACAACAATGAAATGGAGCAAATGAAAAAAGTTATAATTTGTGTGTTTATGTTGTTTAGTATTTTGATATTATCATCATGCGATAAGCCAGTTGAAACAATGAACCCTAATAGCTCTAATGTTATAGAATCAGGATTACCAAGACCCGATGAATTGCCTTCTGCTTCAGCAACGACATCACCCAGTTTGGAGCCAACTCTGACCTCAACACCTATACAACAAAGGCCATCAGCATATACCAAGTCAGAATATTTTATATTTGATGAAACCACTGGAACAATAACAGGATATAGAGGTGAAGGTGGTCAGTATGTAAGTATACCTAAAAGTATAAATGAAGTAAGTGTAACCCAAATTGGTATGTACGCATTTGCTCAGATAGATTTATACGGAGTTATAATACCTGAAGGTGTTATAGAAATACAGGAAGGTGCCTTTTATTACTCTTTTTTGGAAGAGGTGGAAATACCAAAAAGTGTGAAGATAATAGCAGAGAGAGCTTTTAGTGTGAACAATCTGGTAAATATTATCTTGCCTATTGATCTGGAATACTTAGGTGCAGAAGCTTTTGCAGGGAATAAGCTTACACAAGTTATTATTCCTGAAACACTGTCAGAAATAAGTGCAAAAGCTTTTAGTATCAATGAGCTTACTTCTGTCATTATTCCTGACAATATAACTAGCATAGGAGAGTATGCTTTTAGGAAGAATAAGCTAACATCAATAAGTCTTCCAACTGATTTGAAAAAGATTTGTAAAGGATCTTTTAGAGAAAATAAATTATCTGAAATTGTAATACCAAAACAAGTTGAGATAATTGACGAATATGCTTTTTATGAAAATATGCTTAAAGACATAACAATTCCTGATAGGGTAGAGGCAATTGGTAAGTATGCTTTTGCTAATAATAATATTGCAAATATTACCCTTGGTGCATCGTTGATGGAAATGGGTGAATATGCATTTAGTAATAACAAAATTAAACAATTGAATATTGTAATAGGATTATCAAAAATTAGCAAAGGGTGCTTTTTAAACAATGAGTTAGAAGACCTGCTTCTACCAGATAATATAATAGAAGTTAATAGTTATGCATTCCAAAACAACAATATTAGCAAACTTAAATTAAGTCAAAACTTGAAGATTATTGACAGCAATGCATTTTCAGATAATAAACTTACTCAAATTGCTGTTCACGAAAGCACAGATATGATAATGGATAAAGCTTTTGCGGAGAATGAGATTAAGTCAGTTTTAGTTGAAGGCAATGTCATATATATAGCAGAAGACGCCTTTGATGATATTGGAGGAATGAAAGCATTATGTGTAAAAAACTCATATCCAGATTATTATTTTAGTAAAAAAATGGTCGAAATTTCCTATTACCCAGACAAATCTATAAATGCATCAGTTCCTGCCAATCGAAGTGATATAATTAGCAAAGGTATCTTCATGCAGTCCGAAGAAGAAAGTTTCAACTTTATGGAAAACTGGATAAGAGAATATCTCATAAGCAGATACGGAGAGACCTGCAAATTGAAAACTTATATTAAGCTTGTAGATAAAGATATTAAGGACGAATTCATTTCTCCGGATAATATTGTGTATATAAATGAGTATTCTGTTATTTTTGAATACCAAGTTGAGCATGGGTTGCAAAAAAAAGATGTGAGTTTACAAGCTGTATTAGTAAAGACAAATGGTTTTTTGTATTACCTAAGTGGAATTGAAGAAGCACATATTGATTTTAATGATAAGGATGTGCTATATAGATATCTTTTAGATGACTATAGATTTGAGTACTTTGCTATTTCTGATAATAATTCTACTTATATTGTGTCAAAAGACATAGAAAAAAGTGATTATTTTCCTGATTATCTAACTAATCTCGAAGATACTATCAATATGAAGTTTGCAAATACTGATTACATTTTGATAGAATCTGGCAATTCGATTTACCTTAAGAATTTAAAAACAAATGAAATTATTGTAAAACAAAGATTAGATAATATACAAAATTTCAGATATAAAGTATTAGATGTGCTTGATGACCAAAGATATGTTTATGCAAAACTAGGCAATAGTGGGTATCAAGGAATTTATGTTTATAATATCAAGAATAATACTAATGTACAGTTGTATTTTCAAGAATATGATTTTTATATGATACCCATATATGTTCATGGGGGTCATATCATAGTTGCACATGGTGATGATCATTCTTTAAGAATAGAATCCCTATTTAAGTTGGACATATCCGAAATTGACACAGGTAGGCTCACAAAGCTTTCAAATGATACTATTCATTTACGTGAATTTGTTATTAGTCCTAATAGCAAGTATATGGTTTATGTTGCTTCTCCTGCTTATGCAGAGGGAGTACACCTAGAGGGAGTTAAGTATTTTATCTCTAATAAAAAGGCTTATTACATACGAAATATAAAAGTTATTGATACCTCAACTGGAGAGGTTCTAAAGGGTGGCACAATTTTTGAGAGTGCAGATAAATATGACGATGTTAATAATAGATACACATATGAAAATCTAGAGTTTGCTTTCAAAGATTATAAAGTATATATGAAATACAAGGATGTATATTTTGATATTGATATATATGAATAAAAAGAGTATCAAGACTTTGAAACATAAAAATTCTAGCTACTAGTCTAGATGTTTTTATTTACTTTTAGTCCTGTTTGTTCTTAGTTCTGTCATATCTGATATCTTCTGGGCTACTTTAGCAATAGGCATTTCGTAGCATGCTGTACTACAAGAGATTTTACAAGAAGAGCAACTCTTTCATACTTTTTAAGGCCAAGTTATTGGATAGATAATGAGTTGCTCTACAATAAGAGAAGATTTAGTAGTTACGAAGAGTTATCATGGAAGGTATTGGAGTTTTATACACCTAATGAAGTCTCTAAATCATTATTTCTCTATTAATGCAGCTTAGTAAGACAAAGATATTCATCAGAGAATTAATTTAGAGGTCTGTGTCACAAATGTTTGACTTCTCTAGATTTGCGGAAACTCAAAAATTTATAGTTCATTGCAAAGGTTTTTTTGCTATGATATAATCACAATGTTTTATTGGAGGGAACATGAACTTCTTCAGCGATTCATTAGTCTATTTTATTAAAAAGCCACTTATACCTATTTATGTGGCTACTGTGACTTTGGTTTACAGTATTTTAATGATCTTTAACCCATTAAAGAGTTTAATCAATTTCTTGGACTTTACTATAACCGATGATTTAGGAACAAGCATTGTAATTTTTTCTAAAAGCTTTTATACCTTTAAATATTTGCCCTACTTCTTATTAGGTATTTTAGGGGTTTCGGTTATTTTGGCCCTCTTCTCTTCACTGATTTATAGTGGTTTTATGAATATTGTACATTTAACTGTTAAGAGAATAAAAACTAATTTTTCAGACTATTTACAAGGTTTGAAAAAGGGATTTTTCAAAAGTACTTTGGTCTTTTTCCAGTTTTACCTTACCATATTGTTGATTGTAGGCTTTCTACCTTTAGCCCTTACCCCCTTTTATATCCTAAGGGACTCGGTTTTAGAGTCAGGAAATGACCCCTTAATACTTTATCTCTTTTTAGCAATTATTATTCTTGTAATTGTTTCTTTAGCAGTAATTATATACATGAAATTTATGTTCAAATTTCCTTCTATCTTCTATTTTTCCAGATATCCCATTGAAAAGGCTAATTCAGCTGTAAATGCAAGATACTGGAGAACTTTTGGGAAGGTCTTTATTCTGCTTCTTCTATTAGTGGGGATTGAATTTGTTATGTTTCAAATAACCAATAAAGCCTTGGAGTTTTTAGTTGGGTTTGTACTATATACAGTATACTTTAGTTTCTTTGCTGTATTTCCCTTCTACACATTTGACAAATTAGTAGAACCCTATAAACTTAACGATTAATAGAATATTTAAGGAGGCGGCATATGCATGATGCAATTGTAATAGGAAAAGGTCCTGCTGGTATTCAGGCAGCAATATATTTAGGACGTGCAGGGTTTAAGACCCTTCTTGTATATAAAGATGAAGGAGCCTTGGTTAAGGCTGATGAAATAGATAATTATTATGGCTTTGAAAATGGCATAAGCGCCAAAGAATTATTAGACAGAGGCACAAATCAAGCTAAAAGATTTGATGTGGAATTTGTCCAAGACGAGGTCATAATGCTTCAAAACATGGGTGATAATACAGTTACTATTGAGGGACTTAAAAAAGAGTACCAGGCTAAGTTTGCAATTATTGCAAGTGGATTAACCAGAAGAAGCCTTAATGTACCAGGGCTGAAAAACTTTGAAGGAAGTGGAATCTCTTATTGTGTAACCTGTGATGGTTTTTTCTTTAGAAATAAAAAAGTGGGCTTAGTTGGTTATACCCAATATGCTGAAAGGGAACTCAACGATATCTTTATGTTTACACAAGATGTTTACCTACTTACAAATGGTAAGCCAATTGAGTTTGATATTACTCCATTTGAAGGGCTAAAAGTAATAGATAAGCCAATTGCCTCTATATATGGGGAAACAATACTTGGTGGTGTTGAGTTTAAAGATGGAGAGAAGGAAGATTTTGCAGGTCTTTTCATAGCTTATGGGGCTGCAGACACCACTGCCTTTTGTGTAAAATCAGGAATATCAGTAGTAAATAACCATATTGAAATTGATGACAAAAAGATGACCAATATGGATAGAATATATGCTGCAGGCGACTGTACAGGAGCTTATGCTCAAATATCTGTTGCTGTTGCAGAAGGTACCTTAGCTGCTAGAGAAGTTATATCTAGACTTAGGGCCGAAAGAAGGAAATAATTTAATATCCCTTTAGGGATTTGGAGGATAGAATGAATAAAGAAAAATTTTATATCACAACTGCAATTGCTTACGCATCAGGAAAACCCCACATAGGTAACACCTATGAGATTATCTTAACTGACACTATAGCAAGGTATATGCGAATGCTGGGATATGATGTTTTTTTTATGACAGGGACCGATGAGCATGGGCAGAAAATTGAAGAAAATGCAAAAAAAGCTGGCATGTCTCCTAAGGAGTTTGTAGATAAATCAGCCAAAGAGATTAAAAGGCTTTGGGACTTAATGGATACCAGTTACGACAAGTTTATTCGTACAACCGATGATTACCATGTGCTACAAACCCAAAAGATCTTCCAAAAACTATATGACAAGAAAGATATCTATCTAGATAAATATGAAGGCTGGTATTGTACTCCTTGTGAGTCATTTTGGACTCAATCTCAGTTGATAGATAATAAATGTCCAGACTGTCATAGAGAAGTAGAAAAGACAAAAGAAGATGCATATTTTCTAAAGCTTTCCAAATATCAAGATAGACTAATGAAACACATTGAAGAAAATCCTAGCTTCATACAACCAGAATCTAGAAAAAAGGAAATGGTTAATAACTTCATAAAACCAGGCCTACAAGATCTTTGTGTTTCTAGGACCTCTTTTAAGTGGGGAATAGAAGTACCTTTTAATAAGGAGCATGTTGTCTATGTTTGGATAGATGCCTTATCAAACTACATAACTGGTTTGGGCTATGATGCTGATGGTAATAGTGAAGAGAACTTTAAAAAGTACTGGCCCTGTGATCTACATGTAATTGGAAAGGATATAGTTAGATTCCATACAATTTACTGGCCCATAATGTTAATGGCTATGGATATACCCTTACCTAAAAGGATACTTGGACACCCCTGGTTACTTTTTGGTGATGGCAGTAAAATGAGTAAATCCAAGGGTAACATTCTTTATGCTGATGACCTTTCTGACTATTTTGGTGTGGATGCAGTTAGATATTATGTCTTAAGTGAAATGAATTATGCAAATGATGGAATTATTTCACATAAGCAAATGATTGATAAGATTAATGCTGACCTAGCTAATGTTTTAGGAAATTTGGTAAATAGAACAATTACCATGGGGCACAAGTACTTTGATGGTCTGGTGTATAGGCCTGAAAACCTAGAAGATGGTTTGGATGTAGATAAAGATTTAATTAATACCATATTAGAAACTCCTAAAAAAGTAACTGCCTTGATGAAAGACTACAAGGTTAATGAGGCTATTCATGAGATTTTGGCCCTAGCAAAAAGGTCCAATAAATATATTGATGAAACTATGCCTTGGACCCTAAACAAAGACGAACAAGACACAATTAGATTAAAAAGAGTTATGTACAATCTTTTAGAGTCTATTAGGGTTTTAGGGGTTCTTTTGTCTTCTTTTATGCCAAGTACAGCTAACAAGGTTTTAGATTTTCTTAATACCAAACAAAGAGACTATAATTCTCTTTTATCTTTTGGTAACCTAGAAGATCAAATTGTGTTAAATAAAACTCAAATTCTCTTTAATAGAATAGATGTGGATAAGAAGATGGCAGAAATAGAAGAAGCTCTTAAAAAAGATGATGAAAAAGAAGAAGATTTAGCAAATGTTCAACTCATAAGCATAGATGACTTTGCCAAGGTCGAGCTAAAAACTGGTAAGATTTTAGAGGCTGAACCTGTTAAAGGAGCAAAGAAACTACTTAAGCTTCAAGTGGATATTGGTAGAAAGATTCAAATTGTCTCAGGTATTGCCCAGTACTATAGCCCTGATGAATTGATTGGAAAGAACATAGTTGTAGTAAGCAACTTAAAACCAGCCCTTTTAAGAGGAGAAAAAAGTGAAGGTATGTTGCTTGCAGCATCTAATAATGATTCATTATCTCTAGTTAGCCTAGATAAGGATATGGCCCCTGGTACCGGTGTTTCCTAAGAGATTTTAGGTAAGAATAAAAGTGAAGAATAATTGATAAGGAAAAACTGTTTATACAGTTTTTCTTATTGACAAAGATTAAACAATACAGTATATTGTATCCAGGTTAGCGAATGCTAACCATTGCTAAACCAGAAATACTAATATGAAGGAAATTTGAAAAAATGGCAATAATATTAACAGCACTGGACAAGGGCGAAAGGGGAAAAATTAGTCATATAAATGCAGGCAAAAATGCTTCAAAAAGGCTCTATGAAATGGGGCTTAATACAGGTGCATATTTGCAAGTTATAAAAAATGACTATGGCCCAGTCATTGTGAGTATTAATGGGAATAAGGTAGCTCTTGGAAGAGGGCTAGCTGAAAAGGTTATGTTGACTAATCTATCAGAATCTTAATGAATTAGTCTTTTTCATATAATAATTCTAAGGAGAAATTTATGGCGAATAAAAAGATTGCACTTGTAGGCAATCCTAATAGCGGAAAGACAACCCTTTTTAATGTCTTAACCGGTTCTAGTCAGCACGTAGGTAATTGGCCTGGTGTAACGGTTGAGAAAAAAGAAGGGATTTTAAAATATAAGGGGAAAGAATACGATGTAATAGACCTACCAGGTATATATAGTCTAGGAGCTTTTTCTGAAGATGAAATAGTTGCTATGGAATACATCTTATCTTCTGATGCTGATGTAATTATAAATGTGGTTGATGCTGGTAATATTGAAAGAAACCTCTATTTAACCACCCAACTACTAGAAATGGGTAAAAACATTGTAATTGCACTTAATATGGCAGATGAGGCAGAAAAAAGAAATATCAAATTTGATATTGATAAGCTAATTGAAAAAACTGGTGTTGCTGTTGTTCCTACCATAGGTCATAAGGCTGAAGGACGAGAAGCCATATTAGATGCCACTGTTAAGGCTATTAAAAACAAGAAGGTATATGAAAATCCTCTAACCTATAATGAAAATGTTTCTCATCATATAGAGCACATCCAAGAAATATTACCTGAAAAAGGTTTGCCTTTTCCCAAAAGATGGACAGCTATTAAAATTGTTGAAGGTGATAGTCATGTTTTAAAAAGGCTAGAGCAATCTGACCTTGATCCCAAGGTAATAGAGGAGATTAAAGAGTTTGGTAAGTTCCATTCTAGTGATAGTTTTGAGTTGGAAATAGTAGACTCTAGATATGCCTTTGCAAATCAAATTGCTCAAGAAACTGTTTTTAGGCCAGATGAGGAAGTAGTAACTCTTACAGACAAGATAGATAGAATTTTAATTCATAAGTTTTGGGGAATACCTGTATTTGCCCTCATAATGTTTATTGTTTTTCAAATTACCTTTGTAGTAGGAGAAGACCTTTTAGGTGAGCTAGCTGTAATGGTTGTAGAAGGTCTAGGAGGTCTATTAGAGAAGTTTCTACTTTTAGTAAACTCTCCAGAGTGGTTAGTTTCTTTCTTCATTGATGGAGTCATAAATGGGGTAGGAGCGGTTATAGAGTTTGTTCCTTTAATAACTGTACTTTATCTCTTATTGGGCTTTTTAGAAGACTCCGGTTATATGGCAAGAGCTGCCTATGTTTGGGATTCTCTTATGAGAAAGTTCGGCCTACAAGGCAGAGCTTTCATATCCATGATTATTGGCTTTGGCTGTAACGTGCCAGGTATTATGTCTACAAGGACCATGGATAATAGAAAAGATAGAATGATAACCATGCTCATTAATCCTTTTATGTCTTGTGGGGCAAAAATCCCCATATATTCTGTCTTTATTGCAGCCTTCTTTCCTAGGCATGGGGCAATTTTACTGTTTTCCCTTTATGGCTTAGGAATTATTGTGGCTCTTGTAATGGCTAAAATATTTAATAAGACCCTATTTAAAGGAGAGTCCTCATATTTCATTATGGAGTTACCCCCATATAGAATACCAACCATTAAAAATGTTCTTACAAATATGTGGAATAATGTATCTGGTTTTCTTAGAAAAGCGGGAACCATTATCTTCTTAGTTATAACTCTTATGTGGGTATTGGCAGTATTACCTGGTTCAGCAGAACCTTACAGCCAAGAAAGTTATTTAGGAATTATTGGCTCCTTCCTAGTTCCCATATTCAAACCAGCTGGTTTTGGAACCTGGCAAGAATCGGTTGCTCTATTTGCTGGTATACCTGCAAAAGAAGCTGTGGTTGGTACCTTAGGAATGCTCTATGCAGGACAATATATGGAAGAGGGTAATATTTTAGTAAATGTAATACAACAACACTTTACTCCTTTAACAGCCCTTTCATATATGACTATGGTATTGTTATACACTCCATGTGTAGCTGTTTTGGGTATAATAAGTAAAGAAACCAAGTCCATAAAGTGGCCTGTCTTTGTGGCTCTGTACACCTTTTTTACAGGGTGGATTGCTGCAATCTTGGTCTTCCAAATAGGTACCTTGTTAGGACTTGGATAAGGTAGGTGATAAAAAATGTTAATAGATATTCTAAAAAGAATAGATAAATATGGTTACTTATCAAGGTCTCATTTAGCTAGAGAGTTAAACTCTTCAGAAATGCTTATTGATGATGGAATTCAAAGGTTGGTTCAAATGGGCTATTTGTTACAACATGTTACCTCTTTAGATTGCATGGACTCTTGTGGTGCTTGTCCTATGGCTAAGGGCTGCCACAAGGAAATTGTAAAGACCTATGAGATAACCCATAAGGGAAAAGCTTTAATAGCTTAGATAATATGAAAGTAATCACAAACTTACAGAAGTTAAAAGTCTAATATAATTATCGATGAGATAAATATTGATGATATAAATATTGGTAATGAAAAAGCACATAACTGTGCTTTTTTTAATGAATAAATATTTTACTAAATAAATATTTGACTAAATACTTGTTTTACAAATCTAAGCCCAATAAATCTCACCCTTATCTTCAAAGATCATGGTTTCTTTAAGAAAAGCTATAGCTTTCTTAAGGCCCTCTTGACCGCTCATTAGGCTATCTTCGTGTTCAATGGATACAACATGGTCATAGCCTGCCATTCTCAATTCAGCAAAGATATCATTCCATTCTTGCCTATCGTGCCCTGTTCCTACTGCTCTAAATAACCAGGCTCTATCTTCTTCCATTTTATATGGTTTGGTGTCTAGCACTCCATTTACATCTGAGTTGACATCATAGATTTTAGTATCCTTAGCATGGAAATGGTAAATAGCTCCTTTAAGGGCTCTTATGGCTTTTTTAACATCAATTGCCTGCCAGTATAGGTGGGAAGGATCAAAGTTTGCACCAATTGTTGGGCCTACTGCTTTTCTTAATCTTAAGAGAGTTTCTGGATTATATACGCAAAAACCTGGATGCATTTCTAGGGCAATCTTTGTTACACCATGCTTTTGTGCAAAAGCTACCTCTTGTTTCCAGTAGGGGATAAGTACTTGGTCCCATTGATAATCAAGGACTTTTAAAAAGTCATCTGGCCAAGGACAGGTTACCCAGTTGGGGTATTTTGCATTTTCATGGTCTCCTGGACAGCCTGAGAATGTAATAACTGTATCTATACCTAGTTGTTCAGCTAGTAAAACAGTTTTTCTAAAGTCCTCTTGAAAAGATTGGGCAATCTCTTTATCTGGATGTACAGGGTTGCCATGACAGCTAAGAGCAGAGATCTCTAAATTATATTTTTTTGCTAAATCCTTAATTTTTTGAATCTCATCAGCTTTATCATATATTTCTCTGGCATTTACATGGGCAGTACCTGGAAAGCCTCCAGTTCCTAGCTCTATTGCCTCAACCCCTGCATCTTGCAGATATTTCATAGCCTCTTCTAAACTTAATGAGCCTAACACAACACTAAATACGCCTAATTTCATTTTCTTTCTTGTATGATACAGTCAGTGAATTATCATACTCCTCCTTGTATAATACTTGTTACTTTTGAGACCAAGAAATTCTATCTTCTTAATCTTGTAGATGCTTATCTCAATTTTAACATAGATAAAAAGTGAAAGGCAAAAAGGGAGAAATTTTGATATTGAGAAGATTGCATTTCTACTTTTTTTCCCCTTATTATGATATACTCTGTGAGAAAACATCCCCTAGGGGATTGGGAGAAGGGGTTTAGGAAAAATAATGGAAGATAGATGTGATTTAAAAACAGAAAAAAGAAAAATGACCAGCAAACAAATTGCAAAGATAGGAATTTTAGGAGCGGTTTCCGGTCTTTTAATGTTGTTGGAATTTCCACTTTTTTTTGCTCCAAGTTTTTATCAAATAGATTTTAGTGAAGTTTCAGTGCTTGTTGGTACTTTTGCTCTAGGTCCTGTAGCAGGGGTCTTAATTGAGGCAATAAAGATTTTAGTTAAGTTCATATTTAAGGGAACTTTGACAGCTGGGGTTGGAGAGTTTGCCAACTTTTTAATTGGGGCTTGCTTAATTGTTCCTGCTGGCATTATTTACAAAAGAAAAAAGAACATGGCAAATGCCATAATTGGTATGTTGGTTGGAACTCTTTTTATGACTTTAGTGGGGGCTTTAGTAAATTATTATGTTTTAATACCTGCCTTTTCTAAGGCTTTAAACACACCAATACAAGTATTTATAGATATGGGTACAGCTATAAACTCTAAGATTACCACTTTGTGGGATTTAATACTCCTAACTAATGTGCCTTTTAACTTAGTTAAAGGCTTGGTTACCAGTATTTTGGTCTTCCTTTTATACAAAAGGATATCACCAATCTTACACAAATAGGCCTTTTAGGCATTTTATACAAAAAGCTATCTTTCTTTTTGTATAGATACTGTCTTAAAAAATTAGCTATAGAATGATAAAATTATATTAGAAATATATTGGAGGAATTAAAGATGGCAAAAGTTATTCTTAAGAACGTGTATAAAAAATATGAGCCTAACCGTGGAGGGATTACCGCTGTTTCAGATTTCAACCTTGTTGTTGAAGATAGAGAGTTTTTAGTTCTATTGGGACCTTCTGGTTGTGGTAAAACAACAACACTAAGAATGATTGCAGGTCTTGAAGACATAACAGCCGGTGAAATATATATCGGTGATAGACTTGTTAACGAAGTACACCCCAAAGACAGAGATATTGCAATGGTTTTCCAAAGCTACGCATTATATCCTCATATGACAATTTTCGATAACATGGCATTCGGATTAAAATTAAGAAAAATGCCTAAGGCTGAAATAAGACAAAGAGTTCACAATGCTGCAAAGATTCTTGAAATTAGACATCTTTTAGACAGAAAGCCCAAGGCTTTATCTGGTGGACAAAGACAAAGAGTTGCTCTTGGTCGTGCGATTGTTCGTGAACCAGCAGTTTTCCTTATGGACGAACCCCTTTCCAACCTAGACGCAAAACTAAGGGCTCAAATGCGTGTAGAATTAACAAAATTACATCAAAGATTAAACACAACCTTTATCTATGTTACTCATGACCAAGTAGAGGCCATGACCATGGGATCTCGTATTGTTGTTATGAACGCAGGATTTATCCAACAGGTTGATCCTCCACAAGTAATGTATAACAATCCTGAAAACATTTTCGTTGCTGGCTTTATTGGAACACCACAAATGAACTTTGTAGAAGCTGTTGTTCATGAAAAAGGTGAAGAAGTATGGTTAAAGATTGACCAAGCTGATATTAAGTTTGATGACAAGAGAGCTAAAAACTTAATAGGTAAAGGCTATGATGGTAAAAATGTTGTTGTAGCAATGAGACCTGAGCATTTCAGCGATGAGCAAGTATATATTGACCAAATGGCAGATGCTATCTTAGAAGTAGCTATTGACGTTGTGGAAATGATGGGACCAGAAGCACTTCTATACTTTGCTTATGCAGGCAGTAACTTTATTGCTAGAGTTAGTCCTTCAACCAAAGTAAGACCTGGAGAAACTGTAAAGATTGCTATCGATACTGCTAGAATCCACTTGTTTGATAAGACAACAGAAAAAGTTATATTTGTATAAACTTTGAAATACAAAATAGAGAATTTAAGGGATATCTTGATTGATATCCTTTTTCTTGCCTAAAAATTTCCTATGGTATAAAATGGGGAGAGAGAAAAAAGGTCGGTGATAAAAATGGCTATTAGGCAAATAAGAACTGATAATGATGATATATTAAGAAAAAAATCCAGAGAGGTAGTAGCCTTTGACCAAAGACTACATACCCTTTTAGACGATATGTACGAAACAATGCTGGCAGCTCCTGGTTTAGGGCTTGCAGCGGTTCAAGTTGGAGTTTTAAGAAGAGTTGCGGTTATTGAAATAGATGGAGAAAAGTATGAAGTCATAAATCCAATAATAACCAAAGAAGAGGGAGAAGACATAGATGTGGAAGGATGCTTGAGCATTCCTGAATACTATGGCACAGTCAAAAGACCTGCAAAGATTGAGGTTCAGTACAAGGATCGTTATGGAAAAGATCAAAAAGTAGAGGTTGAAGAGTATGCAGCCCATTGTTTTTGTCATGAGATAGATCATATGGATGGTATACTTTTTAAAGATTTAGTTATAGAAGAGATTGATCCAAGTGAACTGGAGGAAGATCAAGAAGAATTTGAAGAAGATTAAGGACATAATTTTTATGGGCACTCCTGTTTTTGCCCTACCTACTCTTAGGGCTTTAATAGAGTCGGACTACAATGTGAGGGCTGTTGTTACACAACCAGACAGACCTAAAGGAAGACATTACATTGTAGAATTTTCTGAAGTTAAAAAACTAGCTATAGAAAATAATATCTCCGTTCTTCAACCAGATAATATAAGAAAAAGTCCTTGGCCAAAAAATTTAGAAAATATTGGCTGTGATTTAATTGTAACCTGCGCTTTTGGGCAGATTTTGCCCCAAAGTATTTTAGATATACCAAAATATGGAACTATTAATGTTCATGCATCCTTATTGCCAAAGTATAGGGGGGCAGCTCCCATACAAAGGGCTATCCTAGAAGGCGAGTTGGTAACAGGGGTTACAACCATGTTGACAGATATCGGCATGGATACAGGGGATATGCTTTTGTTTAAAGAAACAGAAATAAGTGACCTTGATGATGCATCAAGTTTGCATGATAGATTGGCTGAAATGGGAGCAAGTCTTTTAATTGATACTATAAAGCTTTATGAAGAAGATAAGATAAAACCCATAGCCCAAGATGATAGTAAGGCAACATACGCACCAATGATTAAAAAAGAAGAAGGAAAGCTAGACTTTAACAAAAGTGCAAAAGATATTTTCAATCATATAAGGGCTTTTAATCCTTGGCCAGGCACCTATACCACCTACTGTGACAAGGTTATGAAAATATTAGAAGCTAGCTATTCTGATGAAACCATAAATGAGAATCTGGAAAACGGTACTGTAACAGAGATATATGAAGATAGAATGGTTGTTAAATGCCAAGAGGGCAGTCTTAATATAAAGAAACTACAATTTGAAGATAGAAAAGCTATGCAACTAAGACAATGTGGCCACAATATGGCTTGTGGCATTATTTTAGGCCAATAATATGAGAGTAAGAAGGTTGGCAGCAAGGCTGGTCCACGATATTTTGTATAAAGATAAATATTCTAATATGGCTTTAGAAAGCTATATGAACAGTGAGGATCTTTCAAAAGAAGATCGTGGTTTTTGTACCCATCTTACTAGAGGAACCTTACAAAACAGCATTTATCTAGAGCACCTTTTAAAAGACTATATTAAAAACTTCAACCGCACAGATAAGATGGTTTTATCAGTGCTAAAAGTAAGCCTTTACCAATATCTCTTTATGGATAAGGTTCCTTCTTATGCAATTGTAGACCAAGCCTGCAATGTCACAAAAGCTATGGGGAAAAAAGGAGCAGTTCCTTTTGTAAATGCAGTTTTAAGAAATTTTCTAAGAAACTTTAAAGGTCATCCTGAAAACCTGCCAGTATACATTAGGTATTCTTGCACTAAAGAAGCCTATAAGGCTATGAGAACCCTTTTAAGTGAAGATGAAACTATAGATATTCTAAAAAAATTCAACGGTCCTTCAGAAACCTTTATTTCCATAAACACCCACTTTCATAAGAAGGAAAACTTGCTTATCCAACTAGAAGAAGAAGGCTTTTCTCTTTTAGAAACAGAAGATGAAAGTATAATTATTAAAGGACCACTTAGCCCCTTTTCCAGTGATAACTTTAAAAAGGGAGCCTTTGTAATACAAGATGAAAAGGCAGCTAAAATAGCCAAGATTCTAGAAGCAAAAAAAGACCATAATGTATTAGATGCCTGTGCTGCACCAGGAGGTAAAACTATTTATCTGGCTAATCAGATGGAAAACCAAGGGCAAATTTTAGCTACAGACCTTTGGGAAGCTAGGGTATCTCTAACAAGAGAAAATATTGATAGGTGTGGTTTTACCAATGTCCTTACAAAAACTCAAGACATGACTTTTTTTGAAGAGGAATATTTTGAAGCCTTTGATAGGATTTTAATGGATGTTCCTTGTTCTGGCCTAGGTGTAGCAGGCAAAAGACCTGAGATAAAATTAAAATATACTGACTCAGTAGATTTAATTAAAACTCAAAGGGCCATAATCAGAAATTGTAGTAAGTATCTAAAGCCAGGCGCTTCTATGGTCTATGGGACTTGTACAATAAATAAGGCAGAAAACCAAGATATTGTAAATGAATTTTTAAGTGAGAATAGGAACTTTTATCTAGACTATGAGTTTTTTGAGCAAGGCTTTTATGGGGCTAGAATTATCAAAAAATTTTGAGTTAGCCTAACTTCTTTAGGTTAAAATAGACAATATTTTTTAAGTATATATACAAGCTAAGCCACATTTGTTATAATTTTAACAAAGGGGTAATCTTTGTCTATCTATTTGCTTTTTCTAGGCATAAGACAAAAGATTAAATATTTAAAGGAGAAAAATATATGAGAAAACTATTTTCACCTATCAAAATAGGAAACTTAGAAATTAAAAATAGGTTTATGATGGCAGCAATGGAAAATGGCCATGCAAACTTTGGTGGAGGCATAAATGAAAACATAGAGGCCTTCTTTTTAGAAAGAGCTAAAAATGATGTTGGCTTAATTATGTCAGGTTCTATTGCTGTTACACCTGAAGGCAGGGGACTTCCAACTCAGCTTTGTACCTATGATGAAGCCCTATTACCAGGAATGAAAGAAATGGTAGATAAGGTACATAAAGCAGGTGCATACATGGGAGCACAACTTTATCATGCAGGAAGACAAGCAACAGCTGCCATAACCGGTATACAACCAGTTGCCCCCAGTGCAATCCCTTGTGCAATTTTAGGAAATGATCCTAGAGAAATGAATAAAGATGACTTTAAAACTATTTTAGATGCCTTTGTATTGGGAACAAGACGTTGTATAGACCTAGGCTTTGACATGATTGAAGTTCACTTTGCCCATGGATATTTGCTACACAGTTTTTTATCACCCCATAGTAACAAAAGAACTGATGAATATGGTGGTAGCTTAGAAAATCGTATGAGATATCCTTTGGAAGTACTAGACAATATAATTAAGGAAGTTGATGGCAAAATTCCAGTTATCATTAGAATCAGTATAGAAGAATACTTAGAGAACGGTCTTGGCTTTGAAGAAGCTAAATTAGTCTGTTTAGAAGCGCAAAAGCATGGTGTAGATGCCATAAGTATTTCAGCTGCAAGTTATGATAGCGTGGAATATATTATTCAACCCATGTTTATACCCCAAGGATTCTTAGTTGAATTTGCTAAAGAAGTTAAGAAAATGCTAGATATTCCTGTAATAGTTGCAGGAAGACTAAACAGTGCTGACCTTATAGAGGATATTATTGATGATGGAAGTGCTGATATGGTTGCAATCGGTAGGGGCTTAATTGCAGACGAAGAACTAGTAACAAAAATTAAAAATAAGGATTATGCATCTATAAGGTATTGTATAGCTTGTAACCAAGGCTGTATTGATAAGGTCTTTGTTGGCGAAGGTGCAAAATGCTTGGTTAATCCTAGAGCTGGATATGAATTAACAAGAAATATCCGCCCTGCAAAGGAAGTTAAAAGGGTGTTAGTTGTAGGAGCTGGTCCCGCTGGTCTAGAAGCTGCAAGAATTAGTAGATTAAAAGGCCATGATGTTGTAGTTTTAGATAAGGTTCCTAAGATTGGTGGAAAGCTAGAGTTGTTGGCAATTCCTCCTGAAAAAGATAGTTTCTTAAAGTTTAGAGATTATCTATACAGTCAAATGACCCAATTAGGTATTAAGTTTGAGTTGGTTGATGTTAAGTCTTTTGCTGATATTAAAAGATTTGATCCTGATGAAGTTATTGTAGCAGTTGGAGCTACTCAATCAAAGCCTAAGTTTGATATAAGTGGAGATTCTCATGTAGTTATGGCTGAGGATGTCTTAACTGGTAAAGAAAGAGTTGGAAAGATTGTAGCAATAATTGGTGGTGGCCTTGTTGGAGCAGAAACAGCCAAGCATTTATGTTCACAAAATAAAAATGTCCATATAATTGAAATGATGGATGCTATTGGTAAAGATTATGGTGCAACCTATATAGGTCATAACCTATCCTTTTTAACTAAAAAAGGTGTAGTAAGCCACTTAAACTCTAAGGTTGTAGCAGTAGATAGAAACAAGGTTATCTTAGACAATGGTAGCATCAATGTAGATAGTGTTGTAGTTGCAGTGGGCTATGAAGCTAATACAGATTTAGCAGAAGTTATTAAAAAAGACTTTGCTAATGTCTATACCATTGGAGATGCTAATGCTCCAAGAAGGGTATTGGATGCAATTTCTGAAGGTTTTGAAGTAGCAAACCAACTATAAGTAATATAAGAGAAATTGAGAAGGTCTGATAATAAGGGCCTTCTTTTTTTTGCAATTATTGATTTTTGCATAAGGAAAATATATAATTTCCATAATGAATAAGATTAAACAGCATATACTTTCATATACACATAATGAATTAAAGGATCTTTTTCAAGAATATGGCCTTAAAAGATACAGGGCCATACAAGTTTTGGAATGGATTTATGAAAAACTGGTTTTTGACTTTGATGAAATGACAAATATAAGTAAAAGTGACATTTCGCTCTTAAAAGAATCTTTTTCTTTAGATATGCCAGAAATTGAAGAAAAATCTCTTTCAAAAGATGGAACCATAAAATATCTTTTTAAATACCCAGATGGAGCTACAGTAGAGACTGTTCTTATGGAATATAACTATGGGACCTCTGTGTGTGTTTCATCCCAATCTGGTTGCAAAATGGGCTGTACCTTTTGTGCTTCATCATATGTTCCCTTTAGTAGAAACCTAGAAGGTTATGAAATAACAGCTCAGATTTTAAAGTCAGCCCAAGAAAGTGGTAAGGATATTAAAAGATGTGTTGTTATGGGGATTGGAGAGCCTTTTGATAACTATGATAATCTTGTAAACTTTCTTACAATTATAAATATGAAAGAGGGCTTCAATATGGGAGGAAGAAGAATAACAGTTTCTACCTGCGGTATTGTCCCTAAGATTTATGATTTTGCAGATTTAGGTCTTCAAGTCAACCTTTCTGTTTCCTTACATGAAACAGATGATGAAGAAAGATCAAAAATAATGCCTATTAATAGAAAGTATAAGATAAAGGATTTAATAGAGGCTTGTCAGTATTATTTTGAAAAAACTAACAGGCAGGTCTCTTTTGAATATGCCCTAATTAATGGAAAAAATGATAGTTTGGAAAAGGCTGAAGAATTGGCTAAGCTTTTAAAGGGAGTAATGTGTTATGTAAATGTCATTCCTGTAAACCCTATAGAGAAAAGCAAAAGCCATAAGCAGAGCAAGAACATCTCTAACTTTTGTGCTATACTAAAACAACAGGGAATACCCGTAACAATTAGAAGAGAACTGGGCAGTGATATTGATGCTGCTTGCGGTCAATTAAGGAGACGTCACCATGTTTAACTATGCGTCAAAATCCGATACCGGTAAGGTGCGAGAAAACAATGAAGACCATCACATAGTTGTGCTTTATGATGAAGAGAACGAATTTGCAGCTGCCATAGCTGATGGTATGGGAGGGCATCTCTTTGGAGAGATTGCCAGTAAGGCTGCCATAGATACCTTTGAAAAGAAAATTAGAGACAGAAAATTCAAAAACTGTACTAATATAAAGGAATATCTTCTTCACATTTCTCAAGTAGCAAACAGGGAAATTTTGCAATTTAGCAAAAAGCATAAGGTAGTTTCAGGTATGGGAACCACCTTGATTGCAGTCTACATTAAAGATGATACCCTTTATATTAGCCACATAGGAGATTCTAGAACCTATCTAGTTGATGATGAAGGATTGAATCTTTTAACTAAAGACCACTCTTTAGTGCAGGAACTTTTAGATAAGGGTGACATAACCATTAGTGAGTATAAGGCGCATCCAAAGAAAAATGTTATAACAAAGGCTTTAGGTATTAGTGAAGAGCCTGAACCTGATATCTTTCAAGTGCCCTTTGAATCTGCCAACTACATATTGCTCTGTTCTGATGGATTGACCAATATGCTTGACGATAATGAGATATTTAATATAATTAATCAGGAAACTGATTTGGAAAGAAAAGTAAAGGATTTAACTGATGCTGCCAATGAAAAAGGTGGCACAGATAATATTACTGTTATAATTATCCAACCAACAGATAAAACGGAGGCTGAGAAATGAGCGTGGCTCTGTTAAACAATAGATATGAACTACAAAGCAAAACCGGTATAGGGGGCATGGCCTATGTCTATAAGGCGCAAGATACCCTTTTAAACAGGACAGTAGCGGTTAAAACTCTTAAAGACGAGTTTGCTCAGGATAAGGAATTTATTAAAAGATTTAAAGATGAAGCCCTAGCTGTAGCAAAACTATCCCATGAAAACATTGTTAATGTTTACGATGTTGGATATGACAATAATCTTAATTACATAGTTATGGAATATATAGAGGGAACCACCTTATCCAACTATTTAGAGACAGCTGCTCCCTTGGATTCAAAAGAGGTGGTGGATATAGGTTTGCAGATTTTTGCTGCCTTAGAACATGCCCATGTAAATGGGATAATCCACAGGGACATAAAGCCTCAAAACATCCTCATATCTAAAAATGGAAAGATTAAGGTTACCGACTTTGGTATTGCAAAGGCCATTAATGCTCAGACCCTTACAACAGACAATAAGGCTTTTGGTTCTGTCCACTATATTTCACCTGAACAGGCTAAAGGGCTATTTCTAGATAGTAGAACCGATATTTATTCTACAGGTATTGTTATGTATGAAATGGTGACTGGTAAGGTTCCCTATGATGCAGATACTCCTATAGCCATTGTCATGAAGCACTTACAAGATAAAATAGTGGAACCTATTGAATTAAGAAGTGATATTGATCCTGAATTAAATAGAATTATATTAAAAGCTACAAAGAAAAACCCAGCTGACCGTTATGAATCGGCTCAAGAGGTTATGGCAGACCTAATGAACATAGGAAACTATAACAATGGGAAAAACGGAGTGACCTTAGATTTTCTCAATGGAGAGGTGGGAAGCTATACTGGTATGACCATGGATATACCAAAAACAGATGAAGATGACCTTTACTTAACAGATGATGAAGGAATCATGCAAGGTAAAACCACCGATGTCCAAGAGGTTATACGTAATTCTGGAAGAATTCCTAAAAATGAATACTATGATTTAGAATATAATGTGCCCTTGGTTTACGCCAGAGGCCGAAAGAAAAAAGAAAAGAAGTATGTATTTACTACTTTAATAGCTATCTTGTGTGTTTTAGCTATCTCTACAGTTTTTGTAGTCTATGCCATAGATGAATTGGCCAAGGTTGTAGTGCCAGAACCAAAAGAATATGAGGTTTTGAACTATGTTACCTATGACTATGAGACTATAAAGGAGAAGCTGGAAAAAGATTTTGATATTAAGGTTCTCAAAAAAGAAGTTCCCTCTGATGAAACTCCAGCAGGAATTATCATGGACCAGGATGTGGAACAAGGTAGGATCTTTAAAGAGGGAGTGGTAAACACTATAACCTTTACAGTAAGCTCTGGTAAAAATGTTGTGGAAGTGCCTTTTTGTATTGGGATGGACTATAGGATTGCTCAAAATGAACTTATTGCTGCAGGCTTAGTTCCTGAGATTGTTGAACAATTTGACCAAGATAGTCAGCCAGGCACAGTTCTTGCCACAGTACCAGCAGCAGAAAGCCAAATCAAATATGGAGAAACAGTAAGACTTATTGTTTCTAAGGGATCTCAATATGCTAAAGTTGCAGTTCCTGATTTAATAGGTAAAACCAAAGAAGAAGCAAGGGCAGAATTAGCTAAGTTTAATCTTAAAATGAATATTATGTCTGAAGAGCAAATAGAAGGTAAAAAGATAACTGTTACTTATCAGTATCCAGATGCCAACGTTCAGGCCTATGAACAAAGTGTAGTGGACGTTAGACTAGCCTATGACCCTGAAAATATTGCCTATGAAGATATTGAAGTAACCTTTAGGTTTAATCCAGCCCCAGAGGATCTAGTGGACTTAGAATTTCCTTTAACTCTTAGGTTTAAAATAGATTTTTCCGATAAATCTGGATCTACTCAAACTACCCATATCATTAGGGACATTGGAGATTTCCCCTATGAAAAAGAAATTAGACTACCTGCAAAGGGAGAAACTAGAATATCAGTCTTTATAGGTTCTGTACTATACAAAGAGCCCTATGTGCTTAAGTATTTTGAGTACTACAGCGACAATGACTAAGACACCAATAGCTTTAGTCCTTGAAGAGGGACTCAAAACACTACTACTACATAAAACGAGGAGGGGTATGATTAGTCGCTGACAATCATACAAGAACTATATCCTTTTAATGAAAAAAGGCCTAATAATTAAATCTTTAAGTGGAGACTATACTGTAAAAACCCAAGAAGGACTTTTTGTCTGTAAGGCAAGGGGACTCTTTAGGAAGGATGGCTTTAGCCCCCTTTGTGGTGATGAGGTAGAGTTCGAAGTTACTAATTTAGAAAAAAAAGAAGGATATATTTATCAAGTAGCAAAGAGGAAAAATTCTCTTGTAAGACCTCCTGTTTCCAATGTGGACACCTTGGTTATAACTTTTTCTCCTTTAAACCCTGAGCTAGACCATATGTTAATTGATTACCTAATACTTTCAGCTAAGATGCAGGATATTAAAGCTGTTCTTTGTGTAAACAAGATTGATTTAGCTAGTAAAGATTTAGTTGAAGATATAGAAAGACAATATGCAAAAAGTGGTTGTGCTCTTGTGAAAACTGATGCCTTAAACAATATTAACGTTGATGATTTATCTTTACACTTGGCCCAAGGAATCACGGTATTTGCAGGCCAATCAGGAGCTGGTAAGTCTACTCTCATAAATAGTTTGACAGGAAAGGATGTAATGGAGACAGGTAGTTTAAGTTTAAAAATTCAAAGGGGTAAAAACACTACTAGGCATTGTGAACTTCTACCCTTTATAGAAGGATTTATAGCTGATACTCCAGGGTTTTCTAAGTTTGACCCCTTAACCCTAGACCATAGTCAAATAAAAGACCTTTATACAGAGTTTGAACCCTACAGGGGTTTGTGTAAATTTAATGATTGTCTACACTTAACTGAGATAGATTGTGCGGTCATTGAAGCTGTTGAGAAAAAAGAAATAGATATAGACCGTTACAGTAGATACAAAATAATATATAATATTGCTAAAGAAGCATTTGAAAACAGGAGGGGCTATTAATGGTAATTATTTCACCTTCACTTCTTGCATCAGATTTTGCAAAATTGGGAGAAGAGATTAAAAAGATTGAAATAGGAGGAGCGCAATATGTCCACATTGATGTTATGGATGGTCATTTTGTGCCTAATATCTCCATTGGAATACCGGTTGTGCGTTCTGTGAGAAAGATTACAGATTTAGTTTTGGATGTACACCTTATGATAAGTGAGCCAGACCGCTATATAGAGGATTTTGCCCAGGCAGGAGCAGATATTATATGTGTTCAATATGAGGCCTGCACCCATTTAGATAGAACTGTGAATTTAATAAAAAGTTTAGGTAAAAAGGCAGCTGTAGCCTTAAATCCTGCAACCGATGTTAAGGTTTTAAGATACATCTTACCCTTATTAGATATGGTTCTCATTATGAGTGTAAATCCAGGTTTTGGTGGCCAGAGCTTTATTGAATACTCTTTGGATAAAATAAGAGAGCTAAAAGAAATGATTGATCAAACTGGCAAAAAAATTGATATTCAGGTAGACGGTGGCGTAACACCAGAAAACTGCAAAAAAATAAAAGAAGCAGGAGCCAATATTTTAGTTGCTGGTTCTGCTATCTTTAAATCAGATGATGTATCAAAGGCTATAAGGGATTTGAAGGAAAATTAATAGGCTCTTACCTTTACTTCATAAACATTAGTTAGAACTCTTGTTTAGAAACTTAAGTAAAACTTTTAATTAACTCAATAATTTCATCCTTATCCTCTTTATATATATTAATCCTAAGACTGTTAGCGCCTGCTTGTCTAAGCAGGTCTTTTTCTCTTATATTATTAATTCTAAAAGGCCCTAGAATGTATGAAGTGCAGGTATCACAATAGCTAACTAAATCTAGGTCTTTGGACCTTCTATCTTTTAGTTTCATATCCTTATCACAACAAAGAGGTTGAGGATAAAAGGCACCCTTTACACAGTACTTAGACTTCATTACAGGAATTCTTCCATAAGCCATATACTCTAAATCCTTATCCCAGGAAAAAGAAGAAAAAGTATCTAGATTATCTTTTTTCAATTCATAAGAAAGACAAATTGCCTCTAGGTTTGGAATAGTTTTTAAAAAATCTCCAGTATAAGTGTTAATACAATTTATACCAAAATCAGCTACCTTGGTATTGTTCATGCCTAAAACACCTAAAGAAGAAGAGATTATTCTATCCTCTGAGCTTATCGTTTTAAATTCAGGATTTTGAGCTTTAAAAGAAGAAGAGTCTAGGTCATGACCAAAAGGAAGGTACAAGTAGGCTTTGGGGTTATCTTTGTGTTTTAAGTACATATCATGAGGCATGTAGTATCTATGGGCATCCAACTTTTCAATATCAATATCTGGCCTATCTTGGAAAAAGAAAAGGGTAACCTTTGGTTCTTTTTCTACCTTTAAATCCTTACTAATATTTATACTTCTGTAAAGTTGTCTATAGTTTTTTTCTTCATTTTTCTCATTGCTTCCAAAAACATCAGAGTCAATGCTTTTTTGTATACCAGTATTTTTATAAATCTCTAAAAGACCTTCTAGAGCATCTCTTCTTAGCTTGTTTATGGAGCTGGTGGGAAAGAATATTTGGCCCTCTACGTCCATTTTAATACCTTCAAATTCAAAAAGGCTGTTTCCTGTTTTATTAAGGTTTTTAAGTATATCTTGGTTAGCATCTTCTTTTTTAGCTAAAACCCCTTCAATGTCGCTTGTAGCTACAAAAGACCTGCCTTTTTTATCATATACCTTTAGTTTTCCCAGCTGATTTTCTTTAGTAGAAAATGTGGCAAAAACCTTATTCTTTCTAGAGTTAGGATCATTCATAGACCTATTGGCCCTATCATTAAGCTCTTTATCAAAGGTAAGATAGACAGCCTCTCCAACTTGGATTTGTCTGCCAGTATAGACTAGGTCATATTGCATATACCTTTCTTTAAGAATATCTACATAGCAACCTTCTTGGCTACTTATGAAGCTGATGCCATCTCCATTTACAAGGGGAGTGATGGAGCTAATGGTAACTCTTTTTTTCTTTTTATCTACAGACAAGACCTTCCCTATCTCCATTCCAGTATTACTAGAAAACTCATAAGCCATCATGTTTTTGCCTGGCTTTTCATATACATAACTTTTGGAAAAACCTTCTCTATTAAAAGACATTAAAAGGTCTTTCATATAGGATTCATCTTTTTGTCCATCTAGGGCATTTCTATAGGCTCTTGTGACTGTTGCTACATATTGGGGACTTTTCATTCTTCCCTCAATTTTTAAGGATTTTATGCCAATTTTTCTAAGGTCCTCTACATGGTCCACTAAACAGACATCCTTAGTACTTAAATAACTTTTTTGACCTAAACTTTTATCCTCTTCCATTAAGTCATAAAGAAGACGACAGGGTTGGGCACAGGTTCCCTTGTTTCCAGACTTACCCCCATTAAAATAGCTAAGATAACATTGCCCTGAATAAGAAACACATAAGGCTCCATGGGCAAAAATCTCTATATCCATATGGGTCTTAACTAAATCTTCTAAGACTTCTTTACTAGCCTCTCTTGCAGCTATGACTCTAGAAAATCCAAGGTCTTTTGCCACTTCTATATCTTTAGGGCTTAATATACTCATCTGGGTAGAGGCATGAAGAGCTAGGCTTGGAAGATTGTTTTTTATTTCTTTTGCCAATCCCAAGTCTTGAACTATTATTCCATCAATTCCTGCCATATAAGCTTTATAGGCATTTTCCATTGCTAAACCCATAACATGCTGATCTATTAGGGTATTGAGGGTGAGGTAGGTTAGAACCTGTCTAGATTTATTGTATTCTAAGGCCTCTTTGAGTTGGTCAAAGGTAAAGTTTTTTGCATTTGCTCTTGCACTAAGACTGGTAAGGCCTAAATACACTGCATCTGCACCGTTTTGAACTGCTGCTATTAAACTTTGCATATCTCCTGCCGGTGCTAAAAGTTCCAAATTTTTCTCCTTCTTATTGGGATTTTCTTGGTATATGATAATATAAGTGTAGGAAATTAACAAGAAAGTCTGGAGTTTTTATGCCTTTAGATGGATTATCAGTAAGAATATTGGCCTTAGAATTAAAAGAGATATGTATTGATGCCAAAATACAAAACATCTTTATGCCCACAAAAGACACTATTGTCTTTAGTGTCTACAGGGAACATCAAGCTCACAACCTGATATTTTCCATGAATCCAGGAAATGCTGGAGTATATCTTTCTCAAGAAAAACTTAAAAATCCTAAAACTCCTTATGGATTTTTGATGTTTTTAAGAAAGCATTTAGGCTCTGGATTGATTTTAGATGTTTATACAAAGGGATATGAAAGAATAATATTTTTTGATGTTGAGCAGATTGATGAAAGCGGAGCTCTTACTAATAAAAAGATAGTTGTAGAGCTTACAGGTAGAAACTGCAACTTTATAGTGCTAAACAAAGAAGATAAGATTATGGAAGCCCTAAGACATGTGGACAAGGACATGTCTCAAGTAAGAAATATAATGCCAGCTTATCCCTACTATATGCCACCTGCCCAAGACAAGATTGATATAGAAGACTTCAATTGGGACTTTATGGACAGATACAAAGATTTTCCTCTATCTTCTGCCTTTTTTAAGGCTATAGGGGGAACTGCCAGTATCTTAGGTCAAGAGCTGGCCTATAGGGCTGGGGTGGATGAGTTCACCTTAGTGAAAAATTTAAAGCTAGAAGATAAGTCGTCAATTGAAAGGGTGATTGATTCTTTTGTAAAAGATTTAAGGAATAAAAGCTATAGTCCTACAGGGGTTTTTGATAAAAAAAGAGGAAGCCTAAAAGATTACTATATATTTAACCTATCTCTTTTTGAAGATTACAAGGATATTGAACTAAAAAAGTATCCAAGTTTTCTACAAGTCTTTTCTTCCTATATGGAAGGAAAAAAACAAGGTGGTGAGCTTGTTCAAGCTCAAAATCAAGTGTCTAAGAGTTTAAAAAACCTTTTAACTAGACTGGAAAGAAAGATTGGCATTTATGAAAAGGACCTTTTGAGTTTAGAAAAGATTGAAAAATACAAGCTTTATGGGGAGCTTTTAACAGCAAATGCAAATATTCGGATAAAAAGACAAGATAAAATTAAGGTGTTTGATTACTACCAAAATGAAGAGATTGAAATTACTTTAGACCCTGGTAAGGATATGGCTGGCAATGCTCAAAGCTATTACAAAAACTATAAAAGGGGAATGGCAACCTATAACTATGCAAAAAAAGAAATTGAAAAAGCTAAAAGAGAATTAGAATATCTTTTGTCTGTAAAATCAAATCTGGATTTAGCTCAAACTAAAGAAGATGTAGATGATATTAAAAATGAGCTTCTTGTACAAGGCTACATAAAAGAAAAAGAAAGTAAGAAAAAAAGAGACAAGAAAAAAGAAGTTGTCCCTTCTTTTAGACCCTACCATTACTTATCTTCCCAGGGTTTTAGTATATATGTGGGAAGAAACAATATGGAAAATGACTCTTTAACCTTTGAATTTGCCCAAGCTAATGATATTTGGTTTCATATAAAAGGGGTTCATGGAGCCCATGTGGTTGTTAAAAATACTAATAAAGATTCTTATCCTCCAAAAGAGACAATGACCCAAGCTGCCATTTTAGCTGCCTGGTACTCACAAGCTAGAGAAGCTGGTCAGGTGGGAGTGGATTACACTTACATTAAAAATGTAAAAAAACCTAAAGGAGCAAAGCCTGGTTTTATAAATTACTTCAACTATTCAACCGCTTATGTAAAAGGAGAAAAAGACGAGTTAAGAGATCTAGAGCTTACTGACAAGAAGAGCTAAGGTTTACAAAAAGGTCCTTTTCTTGTACTATGTTTTAGTAGGAGAAAATTTTATGTTTAATAAATTAATTACTGAAAATTTGTCAAAGTCATCCTTTATCAGGGCTATGTTTGAAGAGGGCAATAGATTAAAAGCAATACATGGTGAGGAAAATGTCTTTGACTTTTCTATAGGTAATCCAGATATGGAGCCACCTTTAGAGGTAAAAGAAAGATTATTAGAGCTTGCCCAAAGTAAAGAAGTGGGAATGCATAAATACATGGGAAATGCTGGCTATGATAAAACCAGACAAGCTATTTCTGATAGCCTATATAAGGACTATAACTACAGGATTCCCAAAGAAAATATCATAATGACAACAGGGGCAGCTGCCGGCCTTTACACTATACTAAAGTCTATCTTAAACCCTGGTGATGAAGTAGTGGTTTTTAAACCCTACTTTGCAGAATATGGCTTTTATACCATGCACTCTCAAGGGGTTTTGGTAACCTGTGATTATGATGAAGATTTTATGCCCAATGAAAAGGCTTTTGAAGAAGTTTTAAGTGAAAAAACTAAGGTGGTTTTAATTAACACACCTAATAATCCTACAGGTGTCATTTATCCTGAAGAAAAACTTCAAAGATTAAATGAGATTATAAAAAGGGCAGAAGAAAAATTTGGCACTAAGATTTATCTGGTTAGTGATGAGCCTTATGTGAAAATAGTTTATGACGACACAAGTGTACCTTGCGTTTTTGATTACTTTGATAAAGCAATAATAGTCAACTCTTTTAGTAAGTCCTTAGCCTTACCAGGAGAAAGAATTGGCTATATAGCCATAGATCCTAAAATAGAAGCTTGTGACCTTTTAGTCAATATCTGTGTTTTTAACACTAGAACCCTAGGTTATGTAAATGCACCAGCCCTTATGCAAAGGGTAATTGAGGTTGCTGCAGATGCACAGATTGATATAAAAGAGTATAAAGAAAGAAGAGATATTCTTTACAATCATATGAAAGAGTCTGGTTTTCAGGTGGAAAAACCCAAAGGTGCTTTTTATCTTTTTGTAAAATCACCTGTAGAAGACGAAATGGAATTTGTTAATAAGGCAAAAGAGTATAATATTTTGATTGTTCCAGGTAGAGGCTTTGGTGCACCAGGTTATGTGCGAATGAGTTTTTGTATTAAAAAAGAAACCATAAAAAGAAGCTTGCCTCAAATATCTCTTTTAGCAAAGGAGTATTTTAAATGATTAAAATCAATATCAAGCATAATGACCAGTCTTTGTCCATGGATAAGTTAACCTTTGGCACAGGGGTATTTACTGCTTATGATGAAAAAGAAAGTTACTTTCTCTTGATGGACAAGTATTATGAGAACTTTAAGACTTTTGACACTGCCCGCTCATATAACCAATGGCTTGAAGGAGGAGAAAATCTTTCTGAAAGTATTTTAGGGCAATGGATGGAATCAAGAGGTAATAGAGAAGATATTATTCTTGTTACCAAAGGAGGCTTTCCAGATAATTTAAAGTTAAAAGAAAATGTTAAAAACAGAATTACAAGAGAAGATTTAACCTATGATATAGATACCAGCCTTTCATTTTTAAAAACTGATTATGTAGATATCTTTCTTTTACACAGAGACGATGAAACAAAGCCTGTTGAAGAGATTATGCCTATTCTAAATGATTTTGTAAAAGCTGGTAAAACTAGATTTATTGGGGTTAGTAACTGGAAAAAAGAAAGAATAGAGCAAGCTAATAATTTTGCTTTAGAAGAAAACCTAGCACCTTTAGTAATATCTCAGCTTTTCTTTTCATTAGCCCAGTCTACAGCAGAAAAATTTGATGATCCTACCATAGTTTGCATGAATGATGAAGAATATAACTGGTATGAACAAAATAATATGCCAGTAATGGCTTATACTTCTCAAGCTAAAGGCTTCTTTTCTAAGTACAATACAAGCACCTTAAGCCATAGTAATATTAAAAGGTTCTTGTCTGAAGAAAACATAGCCATTGCCCAAAGAGTTAAAAAGCTAGCTGAAGAGTTTAGTATTTCACCTACCTGTGTAGCTCTTGCCTATTTAACCAATAACAAGGTTCAAACCTCAGCAATTATAGGTTCTAAGAATTTAGCACAGTTAGAAGATTCCATGTCTGTTAGAGATATCTTGCTTTCACAAGCCCAGATATCTTGGCTGAAAGAGGGGTAAGTTTTGGAGAATAATAAAAAGTTTCAAGTACATCATGCTTTTCTTCTAGTTTTTATTCTAATGGCAATATTTATAGCTGTTCAAAGTGTAGGCTTAGTTTTTCTAAGAGAAAATATTAATTTACTACAGCTTATTAGTGAAGTACTAGGTCTTGGTCTTCCTGTTTTGTTATATATGCTTTTAAGTAAAAGAATAAAGACCCATGGTTTTTTTGAAAAGGTTAAGTTTAAAAATATTTTACTCATATCTCTTGTAACTCTTTTAACCATACCTGTGTCCATGTTGGTAGCAAGTTTTAATGTGTGGCTAGTAGAAAATACTGTTGGTCTTACTAAGGCTCTAGATAGTGTTATAGAGCTCAGTAGTTTTTCTGACTACTTAATTGCTATTGGAGTTATGGCTATAGCTCCAGCCATTTGTGAGGAGCTGGCCTTTAGAACAATTTTCTTTTCTGGTCTTGGTAGTCTTGGTAAAAAAAGAGCCTTTATATTGGTTTCTCTTTTCTTTTCCTTAGCCCATGCAGTTCCTGAAAAACTTTTGTCCACCTTCTTGCTATCCATTTTGCTTTGCTACTTTCTTTATAGGACTGGGTCCATATGGGCCTCTGTTACAGCCCATTTTGTAAATAATTTTGCTGCCATAACCATTTCCTACATAGCAGGCATGTTTACAGATACCAGCGGTCCTGAAGAGAGCATAATTATAAAAGGGGTATCACAAGAACTTATTCCCTTCATATTTTGGGGTATCTTAAGTGCTATGGTTATCCCTATGATAGTTATACTACTTAAAAAATTCCATAATAATACAAAAGCCACCAGTTTGAACTTTGAAAAAAGCGAAAAGTTTAGTGGAACAGCCCTAGCTGCTTTTCTTCCCGCTTTAGCCTTTTATCTAATCTTGCTAGGCTCAGTAATATTATCAAACATCCTTATAGATTTTCCCATGTAGGAAAGATGCAAGATATTAGGCTTTAATAATATCCAATATCTCTTTTAAGCTCTTTACATAATAGGTGGCAGGTGCTGTGTTTTTAATGTTATGGGTATCAAAATAGCAAGAATCCACATGAGAATTGTTAGCGCACTCTATATCCAAGTCCCTGTCTCCTAAAAAGAGTATCTCATCTCTATTAAGCTTGTACTTATCAACCAAGTAATCCACCTTATCGCTTCTAGGTTTTAAGGGAAAACCGGATTCTTTATGTAAAATTTCTGTAAAGTATTTTAAATAGTCCTTATCTTCTAAAAATCGAAAAACCGATAGCCCTCTATTTGTAACCATAAAATTATATCCACTAACCGCTTTTATCATTTCTTTTGTGCCAGAAAAGGGATAGGTATTGGAAACATCCATCTCTTCTTCAGCTAGGAAAAAAGCTTTTGATATGTCTAGGTAGTCAATATTATTTCTCTTTCCAATCTCTTTAAAGGTAAAGGTTAAGGACTGGTGAAGATTTTTTAATATAAAGTCTAAATCTTCTTTTATCCCCATATTTTCAACCACTTCTTTTACCACTTTGGCAATTTCTCCATAGGTATCAAAAAGAGTTCCGTCAAAGTCCCATATTAAGTGTTTGTATTTCATAATCTGCCTTTCTTGCATATATTTGTCCTAATTAATTAGTGCTAGCATTTTAGTCTAATTGATTAGGACTAAACCTTTGCATTAAGTCTATGTTTAAGTATAATAAAGTATAACATATGAAAGGAAGATGATTTAATGTTTATAAATAAACCTGTAATATTACAAGATAATCAAATGCTAGATGCAGCCTCTTTTAGTCCAGAGCTGGTTGAGAAAGCTAAAAAGGGAGCAATGTCCCATAAAATTTTAGCAGCTCATGACCTAGATAAGGGTAAGGGAGATAGGCTTAGAATAAAGTTTGACTCTTTAGCCAGTCATGACATTACTTATGTGGGTATTTTACAGACCGCTGCAGCTTGTAATTTAGAAGAATTTCCTTTGCCATTTGTTTTAACCAACTGTCATAATTCTCTTTGTGCAGTAGGAGGAACCATCAATGAAGATGACCATTTATTTGGTCTTTCAGCTACAAAGAAATATGGGGGCATTTATGTGCCAGCTCATTTAGCCATAATACATCAATACATGAGAGAGGTTATGTCCAAGTGTGGAAGTATGATTTTAGGTTCAGACAGCCACACCAGATACGGAGCTCTTGGAACCATGGCCATAGGAGAAGGTGGAGGAGAACTAGCAAAGCAACTTCTTGGTGAAACTTATGATATAAGTTATCCAAAAATTTGTCTTGTCTATCTAAAGGGAAAACTCAAACAAGGAGTTGGACCCCATGATGTAAATATATATATTATTAGAGAGCTTTTTAAAGAAGCAAGAGTAAAAAATATGGTCCTAGAATTTGTAGGTCCTGGCATTAAGGATCTTTCTATGGATGACAGGATAGGAATTGATGTTATGACCACAGAGACCACTTGCTTATCTTCTTTGTGGGAAACTGATGAAAAAACCCTAGAATATTTTAGAGCTCATGGAAGAAGTGAAGATTACAAAAAGTTAAGCCCCAATGAACTAGCCCTTTATGAGTGTGCTATTGAGATTGATCTTTCTAAAATCGAACCTATGTTGGCCCTACCTTTCCATCCTTCTAATGGCTATACCATTAAGGAATTTTTGGAAAACAGCCATGACATCTTAGACCAATTAAACCTACCCATATTAAAACAATACGGAGATCCTAAGAAGAAGACCTTCTTTGCAGGCCAAGGTATAATTGCAGGTTGTGCTGGTGGTTCATATGAAAACATTGTGGAAGCGGCTGCCATTTTAGAAGGTAGCTCAACAGGGAATGATTCTTTTTCTCTTTCTGTTTATCCTCAAAGTCAACCGGTTGGATATGCTTTGAACAAGCTGGGAGTAATGAGTAAATTAATGGAAACTGGAGCCTTGGTCAAAACAGCTTTTTGTGGTCCTTGCTTTGGAGCTGGAGATATTCCTGCTAACAACACCTTTTCTGTAAGACATGTTACCCGTAACTTTGAAAACAGAGAAGGCTCAATACCCCAAAAGGGACAAGCTGCATATGTGGCCTTAATGGATGCCCGTTCGGTTGCAGCAACAGCTTTGAATAAAGGTTATGTTACCCCAGCTACAGAGGTGGATTACATAAAGGATGTGCCAGCATATGAGTATAAGGCTGAGATATATGAAAAGAGAGTTTACAATGGCTATAAAAATCCTAGAAAAGATGAAAAACTCATATTTGGCCCTAATATAAAGCCATGGCCAGAAATTCCTCAATTACCAGAAGAATTGCTCTTAAAGGTTGCAGCTGTCATAAAAGACCCAGTTACCACAACCGATGAGTTAATACCTTCAGGTGAAACCTCTTCATATCGTTCTAATCCTTTAGCCTTAGCTGAGTTTACCCTTTCTAGAAGAGTACCCCACTATGTTGCAAATACTAAAAAGGCCTTAGAAGAAGATGGAGTTGATGGACACTTAATTTTTGCTAACATGCCTGGAGATGGTTCTGCAAGAGAACAAGCTGCCTCTAGCCAAAGGGTCTTAGGAAGCTATGCAAACATAACTTTGGAATATGCAACAAAAAGATACAGAAGTAATATGATTAACTGGGGAATGATTCCCTTTACAGTAAAAGAAGATCCTCTATTAGAAGAAGGAGACTATATCTATTTACCAGAAATAAGAAAGGCTGTAGTGGATGGTCATAAGGAAATAGAGGTATTTGTAGGAAAAAGTAAAGACCAGGCTCTAAATAAAGCAAAAGAAGCTAGAAGTCTCATATTGGATATGTCTGATTTAACAGCTGATGAAAGAGAAATGCTGGCAGATGGATGTATGATTAATTATTACAAAAAGAGACTAAAATAAAAGTAGAGGTAAAGGCTTTTTGAAAAGAAAAGTAAAAGTATTAGTTTTTTTAATAGCAGTTTCTCTTGTACTTCTTTTATTTACTTCATGTAATGAAAAGATACAAGTTGAATCTCCCCTAGCTAGCCCTAGTGGTCCTCTAGAAAGTCCAAGTGACCTTGTAGATAATTGGCCATACGAAGAGATAAGCCAAAATATTTTACCTATCTTTAAAGAAGGGCAAATAACTAGATATACTTTTGAAGATGAAAGCTTAGTAATATATATTTCTAATGTTACAGATGAAGCTTATGACCAATACATAGTAGACTTAAAGCTTATGGGCTACGTAGAAGAAGAGGCAAGCACTAATGAAAATGCTGACAAAGAGTTGGAGAATCTCTTGTTGGTAAAGGGTCTTTATAGGTTGAATTTAATAAGGGAAAAGAAAGAGGATACTCTGGTTTTAAGCCTAGTTCTGCCTCTTTCTTGGCCTCAAGTAGGATATGTAAGCATGTTGCCCCCTTTTCCAGATATAGATATCTTGCAAATTTTAGGAGAAGGGGATAACCTTACAATAATCGCCCAAGATAAGGGGCAAGAAAAGTTTTTAGAATATGTAGAAAAGGTAAAAGCTGCAGGCTTTGACCAAGTAATGGCCAGTTCAGATACCTTGTATGTGGCCACTAGCGAAAAATATCTAGTTACCTTGGTTAGACAGCCTGAACAAAAGCTTTTGGATATAGGTGTATATGAAAAAGAATGATTTTAATAAATTTATAGATATAGTGGATGTAGAAAGTGATTTGTTTGACGATTTAGACTTAACAGAAAGGGATTTTGATATTTTGGATCAGCTTGACGATGAAATAGAAGAAACCCTAAAGAAGATAAGGATATATGACCTTCAAACTAATAGTCAAATGAGCGACCTGCTTTCTAAAGAAATTAGCAAGCAAGGCGATAGGATTAATGGGCTTATGGATAAGGCTTCACCTGCTTTAAAGCAATATCTTATTGACAGAATGAAGAAAATAAAGGATACTTATCTTAATTGAAGTTAAATAATAAAAAAGTTTTGTATTGAAAGATATTTCTTAGTAAATCTATTGACAGAAAAACTTAATGAGGATACAATAGTCTATAATGCGCTCCTTTGCGTATTTTTGCGCCTGTAGATATGTAATATCTTTAAAAAACAGGTGTCAATGGCAGTTTAAATGCTGGATTTCAAGCTAAATTCAGTGACAGAGGATGATGTAAAAAGGACATGAGGTGACTAATTAAATGATACATCCCATTCAACACGGAAAAAGAGAAAGAATGAGTTTCTCAAAGATCAACGAAGTTCTTAAAATGCCCAATCTAATTGAAGTGCAAAAGAAATCCTATCAGTGGTTTTTAGATGAAGGATTAAAAGAAGTCTTTAAAGATGTTTCTCCGGTTCGTGACCATTCGGACAATCTTATCTTAGAATTTATTGATTATAGGATAGCGGATAAACCTAAACTTGACGTACAGCAATGTAAAGAAAGAGACGCTACTTATCAAGCACCGCTCAGGGTTAAAGTCAGACTTATAAGAAAAGATACTGGTGAGGTAAAAGAGCAAGAAATCTTTATGGGTGATTTCCCCATGATGACAGATACCGGTACCTTCATAATTAACGGAGCTGAAAGAGTTATAGTCAGTCAGCTGGTCCGTTCTCCTGGCGCATATTATGCGGAGAAAAAAGACAAGGTTGGAAAGAGCCTCTTTTCTTCTACCTTAATACCAAACAGAGGAGCCTGGATTGAATACGAAACAGATTCTAATGGAGTTTTGTATGTAAGAATAGATAGAACCAGAAAGCTTCCCCTTACCATCTTTTTAAGAGCCTTGGGCCTTGAAAGAGATACAGACATAGGTGAAATGTTTGGCGAAGACTATAAATTAGATGCAACTTATGCAAAAGATGATACTAAGACTCGAGAAGAAGGTCTTTTTGAAATCTATAAAAGATTAAGACCTGGAGAACCACCTACTATTGAAAGTGCAGAAAATCTATTTATGGGTATGCTTTTTGAACCCAAAAGATATGACTTAGCCAGATTTGGAAGGTATAAGTTTAATAAAAAATTATCTATAGCTCCCAAGATTTTAGATAATATTGCAGCAGAAAATATAGTGGACACTGAAAGTGGCGAAATCCTTGTAAATAAGGGAGATAGAATTGATGAACTTCAAGCTACCGCAGTGGAAAATGCTGGAATAAATAAGGTCTTACTACAATGTGATAATCATGTACACACAGCAATAGGTAACGGTACAGTTAATGCTGCATATTTTGTAGATTTTGATTATACAAGAATGGGCTTAACCGATAAGGTTAACTACCAAGTATTAAAAGAAATCTTAGACACCTATGAAAGTGAAGAAGATATAAAAATCGCTTTCGAAAAGAGAAAATATGATTTATGTCCTAAGAACATAACAAGAGAAGATATTTATTCTTCTATCAGTTACTTAATTGGCTTAGATTATGAAATTTACACTACAGATGATATAGATCATTTGGGTAATAGAAGAATCAGGTCTGTTGGTGAATTGCTTCAAAACCAATTTAGAATTGGCTTTGCAAGAATGGAAAGAGTCATTAGAGAAAAAATGACTATCCAAGATATTGATATAGTTACACCACAAGCCTTAATAAACATTAGACCGGTTACTGCGGTTATTAAAGAGTTTTTTGGTTCTTCCCAATTATCTCAATTTATGGACCAACCCAACCCCTTGGCAGAAATTACTCATAAGAGAAGATTGTCTGCTTTAGGACCTGGTGGTTTAAGTAGAGAAAGAGCAAACTTTGAAGTTCGTGACGTTCACTATTCCCACTATGGAAGAATGTGTCCAGTTGAAACCCCAGAAGGTCCCAACATTGGTCTAATAGCTTCTTTAAGTACCTATGCCCGTATAAACGAATATGGCTTTATAGAAACCCCATATCGTAAGGTAAACAAGGACACTCACGTTGTTACCAGCGTAATAGATTATCTAACAGCTGATGAAGAAGACAACTATATTGTTGCCCAAGCCAACTCTGAGTTAACCGAAGATGGACATTTTGCCCACTCTAGAGTTAGCTGCAGATATAGAAACAACAAGATTATGAGAGACTCCAACACAGTTGACTATATGGACGTTTCTCCTAAGCAGTTGGTATCTGTTGCAACATCAATGATACCTTTCTTGGAAAATGACGATGCCAACAGAGCTCTAATGGGATCTAACATGCAACGTCAAGCAGTTCCCCTAATTAAACCTGAAGCTCCCATTATCGCAACAGATATGGAATACAAGGTTGCTGTTGACTCTGGGGTATGCGTTATAGCTAAAAGAGATGGTAAGGTTAAAAGTATCTCTGCAAACAAGATTGTTATTGAAACAGCTGATGGAGATACAGATGAATATAGAATTATTAAGTATAAAAGAAGTAACCAAGGAACCTGCATAAACCAAAAGGTTATTGTGGAAAAAGGTGAAGAAGTTAAGGCTGGTGATGTTATAGCTGATGGACCTTCCACTGATTTAGGTGAAATTTCCTTGGGTAAAAACGTTCTAGTAGGCTTTATGACCTGGGAAGGTTATAACTACGAAGATGCTATCTTAATCAGTGAACAGTTGGTAAAAGATGATGTATTTACCTCTATTCACATTGAAGAATATGATATTGAATCTAGAGACACTAAATTAGGTCCTGAAGATATTACAAGAGATATTCCTAATATTGGAGATGATGCCCTTAAAGACCTGGACGAAAGAGGAATTGTTCGTATAGGTGCTGAGGTTAGATCTGGTGATATTTTAGTTGGTAAGGTTACACCTAAGGGTGAAACAGAGCTTACACCAGAAGAAAAACTACTAAGAGCTATCTTTGGTGAAAAATCTAGAGATGTTAGAGACACCTCTTTAAGAGTACCTCACGGTGAGGCTGGTATTGTAGTGGATGTTAAAGTTTTCTCTAAAGAAGATGGAGACGATTTAAGTCCAGGAATTAACCAAGCAGTAAGAGTTTTCATTGCGCAAAAAAGAAAAATTGCAGTGGGAGACAAAATGGCCGGTAGACATGGTAACAAGGGTGTTATAGCTAGGGTATTGCCAGAAGCTGATATGCCTTTCTTGGCTGATGGAACCCCTCTACAAATTATCCTAAATCCTCTAGGAGTTCCTTCTAGAATGAATATTGGACAGGTACTAGAAGTTCACTTAGGCTATGCTGCAAAAACCTTAGGATGGCATGTTGCTACCCCTGTTTTTGACGGTGCTTCTGAAATGGATATTATAAAGTGTCTAAAAGATGCTGGTTTAGCAGAAGACGGTAAAGCTGTTTTATATGACGGAAGAACCGGTGAAGCTTTTGAAAATAGAGTTACAGTAGGCTATATGTATATGATGAAACTTCATCACTTGGTTGATGACAAGATTCATGCCCGTTCTACAGGACCATATTCCTTAGTTACCCAACAACCTTTGGGGGGTAAAGCTCAATTTGGTGGTCAAAGATTCGGGGAAATGGAAGTTTGGGCTCTAGAAGCTTATGGCGCTGCAAATACCCTACAAGAAATTCTAACTGTTAAGTCTGACGACGTAGTAGGAAGAGTTAAAACATATGAAGCTATTGTTAAAGGTGAAAATATTCCTAAGTCTGGAATACCTGAATCCTTTAAGGTTCTTATAAAAGAACTACAAAGCTTAGCCCTGGATATCAGAATACTTAAAGAAGATCACAGCGAAGTGACCTTAAGAGATGGAAGTGAAGATGATATACCTAGATTGGATATAAATATTTCTGGTGATGAAGGCTACACTTTTGATAATGATGAGCTTTTCAACATGGAGCTTGCTGCTAAAAGAGCTAGACAAGAAGAAGTTGAAGAAGAAGCTGATATAGAAGAAGATGAAGATATGCCAGGTTTAACATTGAAAGATATAGACGATGAAGATCTATAAGGACATGGGAGAGTAAAAGATGCAAGATTATGCAAATTTCGACATGATAAAAATTGGTTTAGCCTCTAGCGAATTGATCAAAGAATGGTCAAGGGGAGAGGTGAAAAAGCCTGAAACAATCAACTACAGAACACTAAAACCTGAAGCTGATGGACTCTTTTGTGAAAAAATATTTGGACCCACAAAGGACTGGGAATGTCATTGTGGAAAGTACAAAAGAATTAGACACAAGGGGATTATTTGTGACAGATGCGGTGTTGAAGTTACAAAGAGTAAGGTAAGAAGAGAAAGAATGGGTCACATTGAATTAGCGGCTCCAGTTTCTCATATATGGTACTTTAGGGGAATTCCCAGCAGAATGGGTCTAATCCTAGATATGAGTCCCAGATCCTTAGAAAAGATCCTTTATTTCAACTCCTATGTGGTGCTTGAAGTAAACTCTGATGATGTTAAAGTAGATGACAAAACTATTGAAGTTAAGGATCTTTTAGCAGAAATGCAATATAGAGAATTAATTGATAAATATGGAAGAGGTTCTTTCAAGGCTCAAATGGGTGCTGAGGGTATTAAGGTTCTTTTGCAAAACATTGATGTAGATGCAGAATGTGCCTTACTAAAAAGTGAATTAGCCACTAGTACTGGTCAAAAAAGAGGAAGAATCATTAAAAGGTTAGAAGCTATGGAATCTTTCAGGGTTTCAGGTAACAAACCAGAATGGATGATTTTAGATACAATACCTGTTATTCCTCCTGATTTAAGACCCATGGTTCAACTAGATGGTGGTAGATTTGCAACATCCGACTTAAATGACCTTTACAGAAGAGTTATAAACAGAAATAATCGTCTAAAAAGACTTTTAGAGCTTGTAGCTCCTGATGTTATAGTCAGAAATGAAAAAAGAATGCTTCAAGAGGCGGTTGATGCCCTCATAAATAATGGCAGAAAAGGAAAGCCTGTGGTAGGACCTGGTAACAGACCCCTAAAATCTCTATCAGATATGCTAAGAGGAAAACAGGGAAGATTTAGACAAAACCTACTTGGAAAGAGGGTTGACTATTCTGGACGTTCAGTTATTGTTAGCGGTCCTGAATTAAGCATGTATCAATGCGGTTTGCCTAAAGAAATGGCTTTGGAACTTTTCAAACCTTTTGTTATGAAGCGTTTGGTAGAAGATAAATTTGCTCAAAATATTAAAAGTGCTAAAAAGATGGTAGAAAGAATTCGTCCTGAAGTTTGGGATATTCTTGAAGGTGTTATTAAAGACCATCCAGTTCTTTTAAACAGAGCACCAACCCTTCACCGTTTGGGAATACAAGCCTTTGAACCAGTTTTAGTAGAAGGTAGAGCTATTAAGCTTCATCCCCTAGTTTGTACCGCATATAACGCAGACTTTGACGGTGACCAAATGGCTGTACACGTACCCTTGTCAGCAGAAGCACAAGCTGAGGCTCGTGTTCTAATGTTGTCTTCTAATAACCTACTAGCTCCTAAGGATGGAAAACCCATAACTGTACCTACCCAAGATATGGTATTAGGTTGCTATTACTTAACCACTGCTAAAGATGGTGAAAAAGGCGAAGGTAAGGTCTTTAGAGATTACAATGAAATGCTTTTAGCTTTAGAAGAAAAGGCAATTACCTTACACAGTAAGGTTAAAATGCGTGTTCAAAAGGAAGTTAATAGTCAAGTAAGAAGTAAAATTATTGATGTAACCTGTGGTAAGGCAATCTTTAATGAAGCTATTCCCCAAGATTTAGGTTTTGTGGATAGAAACAATGAAGAGACTATGTTTGATTTAGAAGTTGGTCAAGTGGTAGGTAAAAAGGATTTATCAGCTATTATTGACAAGTGTATCACCAAACATGGAATATCCAAAACTGCAGAAGTTTTAGATAAGATTAAATATATTGGATTTAAATATGCCACCCAAGGTGCTGTTTCCATATCTGTTAGCGATATGATTGTTCCTTCTTCTAAAAAGGAAATGCTAGAAGAAACAGAAAAGAAGGTGGATAAGGTAACTCATGACTTTAGAAGAGGTCTGATTACTGATGAAGAAAGACACGACCAGGTTATTAAATTATGGAGAGAGGCTACTGACCATGTAACAGAAAAGCTTATGCAAGGTCTTGGCGACTTAAATCCTCTTAATATAATGAGTAAATCTGGAGCAAGAGGAGACACAAACCAAATCAAACAGCTAGCTGGAATGAGGGGGCTGATGTTTGACACATCTGGTAAGACCATTGAAATTCCCATTAAGTCCAACTTTAGAGAAGGCTTAAACGTTCTAGAATTCTTTATTTCTAGTAATGGAGCTAGAAAGGGTCTTGCTGATACAGCTCTAAGAACCGCTGACTCTGGTTATTTAACCAGAAGACTAGTTGACGTTTCTCAAGATGTAATTATAAAAGAAGAAGATTGTGAAACAAGAGACCAAATAACAGTTGAAGCTGTTAAAGAAGGAAATGACATAATTGTTGAGCTTAGAGAAAGAATTAACGGTAGATATGTGGTAGATGCCATTGAAGACCCAATTACAGGTGATGTTATTGTGGAAGAAAATGGATATATCGACAGCTATGCAGCTGATAAAATAGTTAAGGCTGGAATTACTAAAGTTAGTGTTAGATCTGTTTTAACCTGTAAGGCAAAACAAGGTGTTTGTTCCAAGTGTTATGGAATGAACCTGGCCTCTAGTAGACCAATCTTTATTGGAGAAGCTGTAGGAATTATTGCCGCCCAATCTATTGGTGAACCTGGTACTCAGTTAACCATGAGAACCTTCCACACCGGTGGTATTGCTGCAGAAGACATAACCCAAGGTTTGCCTCGTGTTGAGGAATTATTTGAAGCTAGAAAACCTAAAGGTTTGGCCATAATTTCAGAGATTTCTGGTGGTGTTAAACTTAATGATACCAAGAAAAAGAGAGAAATCATTGTTACTAATGATGAAGAATCTCAATCCTATACCATTCCTTATGGTTCCATTTTGACAGTTAAAGATGGAGATAGAATTTCTAAAGGAGATAGGATAACAGAAGGTTCTGAAAATCCTCATGACATTCTTAGAATTAGAGGGGTCAATGGAGTATATAAATATATAGCCTGTGAAGTTCAAAAAGTGTACAAACTTCAAGGTATAGATATAAATGATAAGCATATAGAAATTATTGTTAAGCAAATGCTACGTAAGGTAAAGGTTGAAGATTGTGGTGACACAGACCTTATCCCTGGAAGTTTTTATGATGTAAGTGAGTTTGAAGAAAAGAATGCCCTAGCAGAAAGCCAAGGAAAAATACCTGCTGATGGTGAAAGAGTATTACTAGGAATTAGTAAGGCCTCTTTATCCACAGATTCCTTCTTGTCAGCTGCTTCCTTCCAAGAAACCACTAGAGTATTAACCGAAGCTTCCATTAAAGGTAAGACTGATAACCTAATTGGTTTGAAAGAAAACGTTATTATCGGTAAACTTATACCTGCTGGAACCGGAATGCCTGCATATCAAGATCCAATTTTAGAAATGGATCCAACAGATGATGATGAACAGCTTACAGATGAGGCTTTTGCAGACTATGAGGATTTCTTTGACCAACCCCAAGAAGGGTTAGAAAATGTTGACGAAATCCAATTTGAAGAGTATGATAATGAAGGCTTTTTTGAAGACGCTGTTTCATTAGATGAAGTGAGCGAAACTGAAGCTCAAATAGGACTTGAATAGTAGTAGAAATGGATGTTAGAAAAGTAATAGGACTAAGAGAGTCATTAAAAGCTTTAAAGGACAATAAAGTACAAAAAGTCTTTATTGCCCAAGATGCAAACCCCAACCTAGTTTCTCCTGTTTTGCACTTATGTGAGGAAAATCAGGTGGAAACAGAATTTGTTGAAAGCTCCCGTCAACTGGGACTTTCAAACGGAATAGGGGTTTGTGCATCGGTTGTGTGTATTTTGAAATGAATATAAATTTTTTAAGAAAGGAGGACCAAAATGCCAACATTTAATCAATTGGTAGATAAAGGAAGACAGGTTAAGAAGAAAAAATCTCTTTCACCAGCCTTGCAAAAAAGCATGAATACATTGAAGAAAAGAACTACAGATGTATCATCTCCGCAAAAAAGAGGAGTTTGTACCGAAGTTAAGACAAGTACTCCTAAAAAGCCTAACTCAGCTTTGAGAAAAGTTGCTAGAGTAAGACTTACAAATGGCTACGAAGTAACTTCTTATATTCCTGGAATCGGACACAATCTTCAAGAGCACAGTGTTGTTCTAATAAGAGGTGGTAGAGTAAAAGACCTACCAGGTGTAAGATACCATATCGTAAGAGGATCTTTAGACACTCAAGGTGTTGCAGACAGAAAGCAAAGCAGATCCAAGTACGGTGCAAAGAAAAAATAAAAGTTAATATGTACCTAAGTGACAGGTACTTCACATATATAAACGATATGTACCTGCACTGACAACTTATGGTTGAGTACCGATGAAAAATTATTATTAAGGAGGGAAGACAAGTGCCAAGAAAAGGACATGTCCCAAAACGAGAAGTATTGCCTGATCCTTTATACAGGGATAAGGTAGTAACAAAACTAATTAACAACATAATGCTTGATGGCAAAAAAGGTGTTGCTCAAAGAATTTGTTATGATGCTTTTGAAATAATCCAAACCAAAACAGGTAGGGAACCTTTAGAAGTATTTAGACAAGCAATGGATAATGTAATGCCCCTATTGGAAGTTAAAGCAAGAAGAGTTGGAGGCGCCACATATCAGGTGCCTATGGAAGTGCGCCCAGAAAGAAGACAAACCCTAGCCCTTAGATGGTTGGTTGCTTCTTCTAGAGCTAGAAATGAACGTACTATGAAAGAGCGTCTTGCAGCAGAAATTATGGATGCTGTAAACGGTGTTGGTAGTACCTTTAGAAAGAAAGAGGAAATGCATAGAATGGCAGAAGCTAACAAGGCATTTGCTCACTATAGATGGTAATCGATAAAGTAAACAATATGTCTAGAGAATATACACTGGAACATACCAGGAATATAGGCGTAATGGCCCACATAGATGCAGGAAAAACCACTACAACAGAGAGGATCTTGTACTATACCGGAAAACTTCACAAAATGGGTGAAGTTCATGAAGGTGCAGCTACAATGGACTGGATGGAGCAAGAGCAAGAAAGAGGAATAACCATTTCTTCTGCTGCCACCACAGCCTACTGGAAGGGGTATCGTGTCAATATTATTGATACTCCTGGTCATGTGGATTTTACTGCTGAAGTTGAAAGAAGTTTAAGGGTCTTGGACGGAGCTATATCAGTCTTTTGTGCCAAAGGTGGAGTTGAACCCCAATCTGAAACAGTTTGGAGACAAGCCAACACCTATAAAGTACCCAGAATTGCCTATGTCAACAAAATGGATACTACCGGTGCAGATTTCTACAACTGCGTTGAAATGATTAGAACCAGACTTAAAGCTAATCCTTTACCTGTACAATTACCCATTGGAAAAGAAAATGACTTTGAAGGAATCATTGATTTGATTGAATTCAAGGCCTACTACTATATGGATGATTTAGGTAATGATATTAGGCAAAAAGATATCCCAGAGGATATGCTAGAGCTGGCAGAAAAATACCATACTGAATTAATAGAATATGCTTGTGATCAAGATGAAGCCTTGATGGAGAAGTATTTCGAAGGTCAAGAAATTGAACAAGATGAGATTAAAAAGGTATTAAGAAAAGCTACCATAAGCTTGGATGTTATTCCTGTTTTTTGTGGATCTTCATATAAAAACAAGGGAGTACAAAAGCTTTTAGATGCTGTTACTGATTACCTACCCTCTCCTTTAGAAGTACCTCCTATTGAAGGAATTTCTATGCATGATCATAGCAGAATTATAAGTAAGCCTGCAGACGACGATGACAAGTTTTCAGCCTTAGTCTTTAAGATTATGTCTGACCCCTATGTGGGAAAGATTTGTTTTTTCAGAGTTTACTCAGGCACTATGACTACAGGCTCTTATGTCCTAAACTCAACAAAGGATAAAAAAGAGCGCATAGGTAGAATCCTTATGATGCACGCTAACAGCAGAACAGATATACAAAAGGTCTATTCTGGTGATATAGCCTGTGCTGTAGGACTTAAGTTCACTATAACTGGAGATACCCTTTGTGATCAAAAGGACCCAGTTATACTAGAATCTATGAATTTCCCTGAACCAGTTATATCCATTGCAGTAGAAGCAAAGGATAATGCCAATCAGGAAAAAATGATTAATGCTTTACTTAAGCTTGCAGAAGAAGATCCTACCTTTAAGTATAAAACCGACCAAGACACCGGCCAAATGCTCATCTCTGGAATGGGAGAGTTGCACTTGGATATTCTAGTGGACAAAATGAGAAGAGAATATGGTGTTCAAGCAACTAAAGGCACACCTCAGGTTACTTACAAAGAAACCATTACAAAAGAAGCAAGAGCAGATGTTACCTTTTCAAGACAAACTGGGGGCCACGGCCAATATGCCCGGGTTGTTTTGGATGTGAAACCAGGAAAGCCTGGCTCTGGCTTTACCTTTACAAACAATATTGTAGGAGGAGTTATACCTAAAAACTTTATACCGGCTGTTGAATTAGGGATTTCTGAATCACTAAACAATGGTATTAAAGGAGGTTATCCTATTTTGGATGTGGATGTAACCTTGGTAGATGGAGATTATCATGAAGTGGACTCTTCAGATATGTCCTTTAAGATTGCAGGTAGTATGGCTTTTAAAGATGCTTGTGAGAAAGCCAATCCGGTTATACTTGAACCTGTTATGCGAGTAGATATCTTTATGCCCGAAGAATATTTAGGCGGGGTATTAGGAGATATTACAGCAAAAAGAGGAAAAGTAGAAAATGTTGAAGCTAAGGGAGCAGACTCAGTAATAACCAGTATAGTTCCCTTGAGAGAGATGTTCGGATATGCCACAGACCTAAGGTCAAATACCCAAGGAAGAGGGTCTTTTACCATGCAATTCGACCATTTTGAACAGATTTCTGCTGAATTGGAAGCACAAATACTAAAAACCTACTATTGACACAAATAATATTCATATGTAGAATATATTTGATTAATAATTTGAATTAGCTCATTATAATTGGAGGAAAGAAATAAAATGGCAAAATCAAAATTTGAAAGAACCAAACCGCATGCAAACATCGGTACAATTGGACACGTAGACCATGGCAAAACAACACTTACAGCAGCCATTACAAAAACATTGGCTTTAGCAAATACAGGTATCGTTTTTAAAGCTTATGATCAAATAGACGCAGCTCCAGAAGAAAAAGCAAGAGGAATCACAATTGCTACAGCTCACGTTGAGTATGAAACAGAAAACAGACACTACGCTCACGTTGACTGCCCAGGCCACGCCGACTATGTTAAAAACATGATCACAGGTGCAGCCCAAATGGACGGTGCTATCCTTGTTGTTTCTGCAGCAGATGGACCAATGCCTCAAACCAGAGAGCACATCCTTCTTGCCCGTCAGGTTGGTGTTCACTATATCGTAGTATTCATGAACAAAACAGACCAAGTAGACGATCCTGAATTGCTAGAATTAGTTGAAATGGAATTAAGAGAACTATTAAGCGAATATGATTTCCCTGGTGATGATATTCCCATCGTTATGGGTTCAGCTCTTAAAGCTCTAGAATCTACATCTACAGATATGAACGCTCCTGAATATGCTCCTATCTTGGAACTAATGGCAGCAGTTGACTCATATATTCCTACTCCTGAAAGAGCAGTTGACAGACCTTTCTTGATGCCTGTTGAGGACGTATTCTCCATTACAGGTAGAGGAACAGTTGCTACCGGTAGAGTTGAAAGAGGACAAATAAAGATTCAAGACGTAGTAGAAATAATTGGACTTAAAGACGAAATCAGTTCAACAGTTGTAACAGGTGTTGAAATGTTTAGAAAAATTCTAGACTATGCACAAGCTGGAGACAACGTAGGATGCTTACTAAGAGGCGTTCAAAGAACAGATATCGAAAGAGGACAAGTTCTAGCTAAGCCTGGTTCAATTAAACCTCACACAAACTTCGAAGGTCAAGTTTACGTATTGACAGCTGAAGAAGGTGGAAGACATACTCCATTCTTTACAGGTTACAGACCTCAGTTCTACTTCAGAACAACAGACGTTACTGGTGTTGCTGAACTTCCTGATGGTATTGAAATGTGTATGCCTGGAGACCACATCAACATGAATATCGCCCTAATTACTCCAATAGCAATGGAAGAAGGACTAAGATTTGCTATTAGAGAAGGTGGAAGAACTGTTGGTTCTGGTACTGTTGCTAAGGTATTTAAGTAAACTTTAGAATATAAATTATCAAGCTTAAAACAACAAAAGATTAAGGTTGATTCTATAAAGTAACAATTAGAGACGAGCAATCGTCTCTTTTTTAGAAGATTTCTTGCCTATCTTGAGAAAGACCTTTAAAAAAGGTATAATGGCCCTACAAATAATTTTCAGGAGATTTATCATGTCAATTACAATTAAGGATTTAACGGTTAACTATCTGACAAACCCAACAGGTATTGATCAGTTACCCAGATTTTCATGGAAACTGGATTACGATGGTAGAGGAAATTACCAACGCACATACAGGATTAAGGTTATGCAAGGCACCAAAATAGTTTGGGATTCCAAGGATGTAAGAAGTGAAGATACTATACTTGTAGAATACCAAGGAAAAGCCTTGGAACCAAGAACAACTTACAGATGGAATGTATCTATTACCGATAAGTCTAAAGAAAGAGCTCAAAGTGAAGATGCCTTTTTTGAAACAGGAAAATTAGATGAACAATGGGAAGGAAGATTTATTCAAAGTGGCTATAAGGTAGCTCGGGAATTAATGTTTTCTTCACCCTATCTAAGAAAAAGATTTGCCATTGATGACGAAGTGGAAAAAGCCTATTTATACATCAGTGGTCTGGGCTTTTTTGAGCCATACATCAACGGTGAAAAATTAAATGACCATGTAATGGATCCTCCCTACACAGCATATAATCTAACTACCCTTTATTACACCTTTAACGTAACAGAGCACTTGAGAAAAGGTAGTAACATGATAGGAGTTATGTTAGGAAATGGCTTTTTCAACCTACCTACAGCAGACCAATGGTTTACCCAGGCTGCATCATGGAAGGGAAGTCCCAAAATGATATGTGAGCTTCACATAACCACAAAGAACAATAAAGAGATTTGTATCCCTTCAGACACTACTTGGGAAAGTCATATGAGTCCCATTACCTTTAATAGCTTAAGAAATGGGGAGTACTATGATGCTAGACTGGAAATAGATGATTGGTGTATGCCTGATGGAGCCCTAGGACAATGGGAGCAGGTTCAAATATCAAGAGACCCTGGTGGAATCTTAGTAGCCAGTGAACTACCCTCAGTAAAAGTAGGCCAAGAGTTCCCTGCAGTAAGCGTAAAAGCTGTTCCAGAAAATGCCTATCTCTTTGACTTTGGTCAAAACATGTCTGGCTTTGTTCGCATAAAGGTAAAAGGTCCTAAGGGAACTGAATTTAAAATTGTATATAACGAAAGACTAACAGATGATGGTCTTTTAGATATTGTTCAAAATGCAGGATTTACTAAAACTGGTGAATTCCAGGCAGATAGATACATTAAAAAGAGTGATGATGAGGAAATCTGGCAACCAAGGTTTGTTTACCACGGCTTTAGATACGCACACATTGAAGGCTTTACCTATGAGCCTGATTTAACAGCAGCTACAGCAATTTTTGTTCATACAGCTGTAGAAGAAAAAGGACAATTTTCATCCTCTGATGAGATGCTGAACAAGATTCAAAAAAATGCCAGAATGTCCACCTATTCCAATCTCTTTGGCTGTCTAACAGACTGTCCTCATAGAGAAAAGAATGCTTGGGCTGGAGACACTAACATATCTGTAGAGCAAACCCTCTTTAACTACATGATTGGACCTGTATGGTTAAAATGGATGAATGATATTAAAGACTCCATGAGACCCAAAGGCAATGTACCTTGTATGATTCCAACTCCTGGTTGGGGCTACAATTGGGGTAATGGACCGGACTACTCAGGGGTTATGACTTGGTTACCTGACCATTTAAACACCTACTATGCAGATAACAAGATGATTGTTAAACATTATGAAATGATGAAGAGAAACTTTTCATACATGCTAACCATGATGCAAAATGATGTCTGTGTTAATAACTATGGAGTAGGTGACTGGTGTGCTCCCTTTGATGGACCAGCAATATCAGTAAATATGTCTTCTTTCAAGGCTCCTATTGATTTAACAGATACAGCTTGTATGTATTCTTTGGCAAATACCCTAGAAAAGTTTGCACACATGCTAAAAAGAAAGGCTGATGCAAAGGAATTTGCAAAAAGAGCTAAGCTAATTAAAGAAGGCTTTAGAAAAACCTTCTTTAACGCCAAGACAGGAAGGCTGGCAGGAGATGGGCAAACCTGTTATGCAGCTATGCTTTATCATGGCCTATATGAAAATGAAAAAGAGTTTAAATTAGTTTATGATAACATGCTAAGAACCATCGATGAAGCTGATGGCCACTTAGATTATGGAATGCTTGGTAACAAGTATGTTAACAATGTTCTTGGAAAAGAAGGAAGAGCTGATTTAATCTATTCCATGATAACCAAAGATACTTATCCAAGTTTTGCATACTCCATTAATGAACTGGATGCAACCACCCTTTATGAAACCTGGTCTGGCTTAGGTTCAAGAAACCACCATATGTTTGCAGATATCTCTGCTAATTTCTTCAAATACTTTGCTGGTATTCAACCTGATCCTGAAAACCCGGGCTTTAAGAAATTTGTAATTGCCCCAGGATTAAATATACCGGTTGAAAAGGTGGATGCAGTTTATGACAGCATTAGAGGAACCATTAAATCTGGCTTTGAAAAGAAAGATGATCACATCCTACTTAACATAGAGATACCTGTTAACACCTGTGCAGTACTTAAATTGGATAAGGATATGGAAATTTATGAAGATGGAAATCTTTTAGGAAAAGAAAGCCTAGAGCTTGTATCTGGAAAATATAGTTTAGAGGTTAAAAGAACTGCTTAAGTAAGATTAGAGTATTTAGAATATATTTAGTTATATGAAAAACAGCTAGCAATAGCTGTTTTTTTACGAGTAAATTAAAGTATCTTAATTAAATACATATTTTTAAAAGTCTTAACCGTTTTATCTTCTTTTTCTAACCCTATAACTTCTTATCTTATTGTGGTAAAATGTTCTAGCGGATTGTCTTATGGGCTATTGGGGCTGATATATCCCTTTTTTTGCCATTTGCTGGCTTAGAAATCTTGATTATGCAAGACCCCTATGGTACACTAAACAATAGCGCAAAGATGCGGAGGTAGCAAATGGATAGTAAATTAATTAAAAAAGAAGGCTATAAAGTGGAATTGGAAATTGCTCTTACAAAAGAGGAATTTGATGGATATATAAATAAGGCCTATAGCAAAGATAAGAACAAATATACAGTTCAAGGCTTTAGAAAAGGTAAAGCCCCTCAATATCTTATAGAACGAATCTATGGCAAGGGAATCTTTTATGATACAGCCATGGATTTAGCCCTAAATGCTGAATATCCCAAGGCAGTAGAAGAATTAGAACTAGACGTTGTAGATTATCCAAGAGTGGATTTAAAGGACATGGACGATGACAATGGTCTTGTTTTTACCATCGAAGTGGATGTTAAGCCTGAGGTTGAACTAGGCAAATACAAGGGTGTTGAAATTGAAAAAATAGAGGTTAGTGTTACAGACGAAGAAGTTGAAGACAAGCTAAAAAATGAAGCTGAAAAGAACTCTCGTATGGTTAGCATTGACAATCGCCCAGTAGAAAAAGATGACACAGTGCTAATTGACTATGAAGGCTTTGTTGACGATGTAGCTTTTGAAGGTGGAAAAGGTGAACAACATGATTTAGTAATAGGTTCCAACTCCTTCATTCCTGGTTTTGAAGATCAACTTATTGGTCATAAAACTGGCGAAACTTTTGATATTAATGTAAAATTTCCTGACGAATACCATTCAGAAGATTTAAAAGGCAAAGATGCTGTATTCAAAGTAACTATTCATGATATTAAAGTTAAAGAACTTCCTGTAGTAGATGATGAGTTCATTAAAGATATTAGTGAATACGATACAGTAGCCCAATATAAAGAAGAGACTAAAAAGCAATTACAAGAAAGAAAAGAAAAAGATGCCCAAAGCAACATGAAAGAAGATGCCCTTATGGCAGCTTGTGACAATGCCAAGGTAGATATTCCTAATGCTATGGTAGAACAAGCCATAGATAGAATTATTGATAACATGAGAATGGAAATGCAATACAGTGGCGGCTATACTCTAGAACAATACTTTGCCTACACAGGTATGAAAATGGAAGACCTGCGTGAGCATAACAAAGTAGGTGCTAAAAGAATGGTAGTAAGAGATTTGGTTCTTGAAGCTATTAAAAAGGCAGAAGATATCCAAGTTACTGACCAAGAAATTGATGAAGAACTAGAAAAAGAAGCTAAGCTTTACAGCATGGAAGTTGAGCAAGTTAAAAAGGCTTTAGGCGACTACAAATCCTACTATACAGACAGAGTTGCAGATGAAAAGATTAAAGATCTAATCTATAGCAATGCTAAAAAAGTTAAAGATTTAAGCAAGAAAAAAGAAGAAGCTAAAAAAGCTGATACACAAAAGAAAGAAACCAAAAAGAAAACCACAAGCACAGCTAAGTCTACTAAAAAGGATACCGAAAAAGTAGACAAGCCAGCTAAAGAGGTTAAAGAAGTAAAAGAAAGTAAAGAGGATTAAGGTCCTCCTTTCGAGAAAGGACTAAACATGAATCTAGTACCCTATGTTATAGAACAGACAAGTAGGGGAGAAAGGTCTTATGACATTTTCTCAAGACTACTAAAAGATAGAATCGTTTTTTTAGGAAGTGAAGTAAACGATACCACCGCCAGTTTAATAATTGCCCAAATGCTATTTTTAGAGCATGAAGATCCTGAGAAAGATATTAAGCTATACATTAACAGCCCTGGTGGGTCTGTAACTTCTGGCTTAGCCATATATGACACAATGAAACTGGTAAAATGCGATGTGTCCACCATGTGTGTGGGACTGGCAGCAAGTATGGGAGCTTTTTTATTAGCTGCAGGAACTAAGGGAAAAAGATATGCCCTTCCTAACAGTCAAATCATGATTCACCAACCTTCAGGTGGTGTACAAGGACAAGCTACAGATATTATGTTGCATACAGAATGGCTTTTAAAGATTAAGGAAAACTTAAATAAGATCTTAGCAGAAAATACTGGTAAATCCATAAAGCAAGTTACTAAGGATGTGGAAAGAGACTATTTTATGTCTTCTGCTGATGCAGTAAATTATGGATTAATTGACCAAGTATTAGAAAAGAGATAAGACTCAGGAGAGTTTAATGACAGAAAAAGACAAAAAAATTAAATGCTCCTTTTGTGGTAAGGATGAAAAGCAGGTCCAAAGACTTATATCTGGACCTGATGCTTTCATATGCAATGAATGTGTAGATTTATGCTCTGATTTATTAGATGACCAATTTGCTTATGAAGAAACAGATTTTTACCAACAAATGGAGAGCACAATTATAGATGAAGTTCCTCACCCAAAGGAAATAAAAAGAAGATTAGACCTTTACATTATAGGACAAGAAAAAGCTAAAATGGCTATTTCAGTAGCAGTCTATAACCACTACAAGAGAATTAGTCATAACTTGAATAATAAGTCAGAAGATGATGTGGAAATACAAAAGAGCAACATACTTATGCTAGGGCCAACAGGCACAGGTAAAACCTATATAGCCCAAACCCTAGCTAAAATATTGGATGTTCCCATTGCTATATCAGATGCCACAACCTTAACCGAGGCTGGTTATGTGGGTGATGATGTGGAGAATATTCTCTTAAGACTAATTCAAGCTGCTGATTATGATATACAAAGAGCCCAAAGAGGTATTGTATATTTAGATGAAGTAGATAAGGTTGCAAGAAGAGGCGATAGCCCCTCTATTACTAAAGATGTTTCCGGAGAGGGAGTACAACAGGCTCTATTAAAGATTTTAGAAGGAACAGTTGCAAATGTACCACCTCATGGAGGAAGAAAGCATCCTGCTCAAGAGTTTATTGAGCTGGATACTTCTAATATTCTTTTCATATGTGGTGGTGCCTTTCAAGGTATTGAAGATATTATTCAAAACAGAATAGGAAAAAGAACAATTGGTTTTGGAGCTGAAATCCACGGAAAAGAAAGTGTGGAAAAAAGCAAGGTTCTATCTGAAATAGAGCCCCAAGACTTATTGAGATATGGCCTTATTCCTGAATTTGTAGGTAGACTTCCAGTCATAGCTACCTTAGAGCAGCTGACAGAAGAAATGCTAGTGTCCATTTTAAGTGAACCTAAAAATGCTCTAATAAAGCAATACAAAAAGATTTTAGAAATGGATGGCTGTGAACTTATCTTTGAAGAAAAAGCCCTTTTTGCCATAGCTAAAAAGACTCTTGAAAGAAAAAGTGGAGCAAGGGGACTAAGGTCCATTCTTGAAGCTGCCTTAATGGAGGTTATGTATTCCATTCCTTCAGATCCTTCCATTGAAAAATGTATAATAGAGGAAAGTACCATATTAAACAATACTCCTCCTAAGTTGATATATAGAGAAAAAGTAAAAGAAGAGAGCGCATCATGACAATTTGGGAAGCCATAATACTAGGGATAGTTCAAGGGTTTACAGAGTTTTTTCCAGTGTCCTCCTCTGGACACATTTTTTTGTTTTCAAGGATGCTAGGATTAGATTCTCCATCCATGGCTTTTACCTTAGCAGTTCATCTTGCTACCTTGGTAGCAGTATGTTCAGTATTATGGAAGGACATTCTTATTCTTTTAAAGAAACCCTTTCAAAAATTAACCCTTCTATTGGTTATTGCTTCTGTTCCAGTAGCCTTTGCAGGTCTTTTGTTAAATGATCTTTTAGATTCTTTTAATGATAGTATGTTGACCCTTGGTATAGGGTTTTTAGTTACTACTGCTTTTTTAGCCTTAGCTGCATCTTTTAGGGAGGGAGACATAAAAAAAGAGGATATTAAATGGTATGATGCTCTTTTTATTGGGGTAATGCAAATGATTGCCATATTACCAGGTATATCTCGTTCAGGTTCAACCTTAACAGCGGGACTTTTTAGAAGAATGAAAAAAGAAGATGGAGTTAAGTTTTCTTTTCTCTTATCCATACCAGTTATACTTGGAGGATTTTTAGTACAAGGCTTTAAAGCATACAAATTAGGTTTTGTAAATATAGATATTCTACCAACCCTTGTAGGCATGGTTTTTGCAGGAGTAACAGGATTTTTTGCAGTCAAGATCTTTCTTCGTACTGTTATGAAAGGGAAGATTAAGTACTTTGCTTACTACACAGGAGCCCTAGGTGTTTTTTGTATACTAGACCAGTTCCTTTTTAAATTATTAACATGATTATTTTAGGTATTGAAACAAGTTGTGATGAAACCAGCGTTGCTATTGTAAAAGATGGCAGATTTGTTTTGTCAAATATAATATCATCTTCAGCGGATCTCTTTATTGAATATGGGGGAGTGGTTCCAGAAATTGCTTCTCGTAAACATGTAGAGTTTATTCTGCCAGTTATAAAAAAGGCTATTGAAGAAGCTAAGATAAATAAAAAAGATATTGATGCCATTGCAGTAACCCAAGGACCAGGTTTGGTTGGTGCTCTTTTAGTAGGTATTACTGCAGCTAAGGCTATGGCTATGGCCCTAGACATCCCCTTAATACCAGTAAATCATCTTAAGGGCCATATTGCAGCCAACTACATCACCTATCCTAAGCTAGAGCCTCCCTTTGCCTGTCTCTTGGTCTCAGGAGGCCATACTAACGTCTTATCCATTGAAGACTATGATATGGTTAAGAACCTGGGAGGGACCAGAGATGACGCTGTAGGGGAAGCCTACGACAAGGTGGCTAGGGTTATGGGACTTGACTATCCAGGTGGTCCTAAAATTGACAAATTGGCACAAAAAGGAAATCCTGAAGCTATAAACTTTCCAAGAACCCACTTCAAAGACAATCCCTATGATTTTTCTTTTAGTGGGCTAAAGACCGCAGTCATAAATTATATTAATAATAAAAATCAGAAGAATGAAGAATACTCTAAAGAGGATGTAGCAGCTTCTTTCCAAAAGGCAGTAACAGATGTTTTAGTTCAAGCAATTTTTCATACTAATTCAAAAGTAATAGCTGTAGCTGGTGGAGTTGCTGCCAACTCAGGTCTAAGAAATGCCTTAAAAGAAAGAGGAGAAAAAGAAGGGGTAGAAGTATACTTTCCCCATATAAACCTTTGTACAGATAATGCTGCCATGATTGCAGGTGCTGCCTACTATATCAAAGAAGATGACTTTGATATTAATGCTGACTCCTCATTGGAACTGTAAAGAATAAAAACAAAGAATAAAGAATAAACAGTAAATAGCAAACAATAAACAATAAATAATCAAAATGAAAAGAAAAATATCTAAAAAGAAAATAGAGATAGAAAGTAAAATCAATGAAGAGGACCTTCAGTGGTTTGATGTAAGACGCGACCCTTTTTCCCTCTATGGCTTATACAAGCCAAAAGAAGAAAAAGTTTTTAGAAGGATGCCAGAAGAAATAGCTTCGGCTACCAGTCCGCAAGTCTATCTATTACACACCAATACAGCAGGAGCAAGAGTAAGATTTGTTACCAACTCTTCCTACATTGCTATTAGTATGACCAAGCCTAAAAATGGCACAAAAATGCCTCATATGCCTCTTTTAGCTATTACTGGTTTTGATTTATATAAAGAGGTTGATGAGATATCTACTTACGAAAAATCCTTTATGCCTCCTTTGGATATTGAAGATAGATATGAATCCATAGCCTATTTAGAAAAAGATAATAATCCTAAAAGTTATACAATAAATTTCCCTCTATATGATAATGTAAATGCATTATACATTGGTCTTCAAAAAGATGCTCTTTTAGAAAAACATAGAGACTATAAAATAGAAAAGCCCTTAGTCTTTTATGGCTCTTCCATAACTCAAGGGGGTTGTGCCAGCAGACCAGGAAACACCTATCCCGCCTTTATATCCAGATGGTTAGATTGTAACTATATTAACCTAGGTTTTTCTGGTGGAGCAAAGGCTGAAAAGGCCCTTGTAGACTATATGTCAAAACTAGATATGTCACTTTTTGTTTCAGATTATGACCACAATGCACCTAGTTTAGAACACCTTAAAAACACTCACTTTGCCATGTATGAAAAGATAAGACAAGCTCAAGAAAACCTACCCTATATTATGATATCTAGACCTAACTTAAAAAAGACAGAAGAAAGTGATATAAAAAGAAGGGAAATCATATACACTTCCTATCAAAAAGCTCTTGAAAGAGGGGATAAAAATGTCTACTTCATAGATGGAGAGAAGCTTTTTGAAGGTATAGATAGAGATGCTTGCACAATAGATGGAGCCCATCCTAATGATATTGGTTTTATCCGAATGGCTCAGGTAATATCTAAGAAGATAAAAGTAGTTTTAGACCTTTAATAGTTGACATTTAATTGTGTAAAATAGTATAGTAAGACAAGTCGGGGGCGTGGCGCAGCTGGGAGCGCGCTTGAATGGCATTCAAGAGGTCAGGGGTTCGATCCCCCTCGTCTCCACCAAATTAGAATGAGTTGGCTTCCATTTTTTGGAGAAAGGATATAAAAAATATCCATCCTCTAGAAGAAGGAAGCCTTTTTTCATGCGTACAACAATACAAGATAAATTAAAAATGGCAGAAGCACATATACTAGAAGGTAAATCGTTATCTCACGTTCTCTTATTAAGTGACCTAATTTCAAACCAATAATTATTAATTTATTGACCTAGTTTTATACTAACAAATACAAGGGCTAAATAAATCCAAAATTTAGGAGTATTTATTATTATAAAACATTTGTTTTTTATTCGTTTTATGTTAAAATATAGATGTTAAGGGGCATAAGTATGAAAAACATTTAAAATAATGCCCGTTAAAAGGTGATTGTATGATTAAAAGAGAAATATATTTAAATAGAATTCGACCATTTTATAATGATGATTTAATTAAAGTAATTACTGGGGTAAGACGATCAGGAAAATCGTTTTTAATGAATCAAATCGTAGATGAGCTTTTAGAATCTAATGTAAAAAAAGAACAAATTATTTTTATTGATTTAGATTCTAAAGCATACAAAGGGCTTAAAACTGGTAATCAATTAGAAAGAGAAATTGATAGATTTCATATAAATAAAGAAGAAAAAACTTATTTGTTTATTGATGAAATACAAAACATTAAAGATTTTGAAGAAATCATAAACGCATATAGAACAAGTTTTAATATGTCTATTTTTGTTACAGGAAGCAATTCCTATTTATTAAGTGGAGAATTAATCACAAAGTTAACAGGCCGTTATATCGAGTTTTCAATTTTACCTTTCACTTATGTAGAGGCTATTGAGTATATAGAACAATTAAAAAGTACGACCCAATTTAACATTCAAAACTATATTATTTATGGCGGACTGCCTAAGAGATTTGAATATCAAGAGGAAGAACAAATATTTAAGTATGTTGAAAGTGTAACTAATCAAATTATCGACAAAGATATTTTAAAAAGAGCTAAGATTAGAAATAAATCGTTATTAAAGAGATTGGTTGATTATGTTTGTGTTAATCCGTCAACAACTTTTAGTTCTGCTTCAATCGTGAAATATTTAAAAAGCGAGTCTGTGAATACAAAGATACATACAATTAACAGATATTTAGATTTTATCGTTAATTCTAAGATTGCAAATAGATGTTATCGTTATGATATTAAAGGTAAGAAAGTTCTAAAAACTGAAGAAAAGTATTATTTGTCAGATTTGGCATTTAGGACAATTAGGTCGAATACTAATAATGTATCGTATTCAAATACACTTGAAAATATTGTATATAATGAGCTGATCTCAAGAGGTTATAGAGTATATATAGGTAAACTATATAATAAAGAAATAGATTTTATAGTTATGAAAGAAAATAATATAGCTTATATTCAAGTATCATACTTGATAGGTAGTGATAAAACATATGAACGAGAGTTCTCAGTATTAGAGTCAATTAAAGATAATTATCCGAAATTTGTTATTTCAATGGACCCTTTAGATATGTCTAGAAACGGCATAAAACATTTAAAATTGGTCGAGGATTTCCTTTTGGATAAGAAAAGTATATTTTAATTAATCTAGTATAACAAAGTTAATAAAAGATACTATATTCAATTGCTTGTCAAACTTTTTTGTTAGTGTTACTCTAAAAAGGGTCCACTTTTGACATTAATTCTAATCGAAAAAGGATGGACAAAGCCAGCATTTTGGGATTAGAAAGTTTATTTTTTATTTTAGTAGAAACAACCACGAGATATTTTCAAAAAAACAATTATTAGCGATTATAAGGATTAAAATTTAAAGATGACTTAACAAAGACAAAATTTAGGGATGCATAAAAAATGATAAGGCGCAATTGTATCCTGCAGTAACCCCCTTCGCATTTTTGTAGAATTAGTCTGATACAATTTGTATCGGACTTTTTTCCGCCAATAACAACACTATAATAAACTATAATCTATTAGACTCTAAATTAAAATCAATAATAATTACAAATAAATAACAAAAAATAATGATTTAATGAAAACACTTATAATTGTTTGTACGATTACATTTCAAATTTACACTATTTATATCGTTTGTGAAATGTAAAAACTGCAAGTACAAACATCCTATACTTGACAAGTACACATTATTGCAAAATAGCAAGTACAAAACATCCCTTTAACAATAGACAAAACATCCCTTTAACAATAGACAAAACATCCTTTTAATTATTGACAAAACATCCTTTTGGCTGTATTGTATAATCAAAAGGGTGATTAAAATGAAAGATGAAAAATTATATTTAAATAGAATTATTGAAAATAGAATTAAGGAATCAATGTTAACAAATGGTTGTGTTGTAATCGAAGGTCCTAAGTGGTGTGGTAAGTCAACAACCGCAGAGAGGTTTTCTAAAAGTGTAGTAAAACTCCAAAAACCAGCAACATTTAGGCAATACAAAATGCTTGCTGATATCGGAGATGATAATTTATTATATGGAGAAAAACCATTACTTTTTGATGAATGGCAAAAAATACCCGATCTTTGGGATTACATTAGAAATGAAATTGACGAAACAAATGCTAAAGGGTTATTTTTACTTACTGGTTCTGCAAAACCTATTGAAGATAAAGAAAGACATACTGGTATTGGTCGTATAAAGAAATTATTGATGAGAACAATGAGCCTTTGGGAAAGCAAAGAAAGTACAGGAGAAGTTTCTTTGAATGAACTGTTTAATGGTTTAGAAAAAGTTTCTGGTAAAAACCCTTATAAATTAAATGATATCGCACATTTTACTTGTCGGGGTGGATTTCCAAGTTCAGTAACGGAAACAGATAAAAAAAGAACTCTTAATTACGCTAGAGATTATGTAGAAACTTTACTTTCTACCGACATCACTGATGTTGCTGAAATTAAAAGAAATCCGACAAGAGCACGAGCAATCCTAAAATCTTATGCTAGAAATATTTCAACATCAGCTCCTATGACAACTATACTAAAAGATATAGAGAGTAATTATGAAATTGAAGATATTAAAACAATATATTCATATGTTAATGCTTTTAGCAAGCTGTTTGTCATAGAAGATACGGAGAGCTGGGCTCCTAAACTTAGGTCTAAAACAACAATTAGGACTACAAACACAAGACATTTTGTGGACCCTGCCATCGCAACTATCATTTTAGACGCAAACCCTAATGATTTAATGAATGATTTAAACACATTTAGTTTAATATTTGAAAATTTAGTTATTAGAGATTTAAAAATATATTCAGATACACTAGATGGCAGTGTTTATAATTATCGTGATAAAGTTGGTTTAGAAGCAGACGCAGTTATCCATTTAAATTCTGGAAAGTGGGGGCTTATTGAAGTGAAATTAGGTGGCGAAAGATTAATTAATGAAGCTGCTAATAATTTACTTAAGTTAAGTAAAAAAATTGATCAAGAACAAATGAATAAACCAAGTTTCTTGGCAGTTGTTACAGCAGCAGATGAATTTGCTTATACTAGGAAAGATGGTGTTCATGTTATTCCCATCGCTTGTTTAAAACCATAAAATATAACAATTAAAGGTAAATTAAAAATGGTAGAACTCCATTTAGAAGAAGGAAAAAAATGAACACACCAACATTTAATACATAAAGGCTAATACAAAGAAAATTTACATTAGATGATTTAAATGCTTTGTTTGAAATATTAAATTATGTGCGAGAGTAAGTTCCATAAAAGTTTTATTATACTGGAATTAACTTTTTCAATTCACCATTATAAAAATAATTAACTAGGTGTCATACAATGAACTACCTGTTATTTATGTTTTCCCCTTCTACCTACTATGAAACCGTCTTAGATGGGGACTGGACAGAATCCTGTGTTTTTATGGGAAGGAGATATTTGAACAAAGCAATCATTAAAAAACAAATGGGATACATTGTGATTCCATAGATAGCTGTTGTAACAAACATTGAACTAAAATAGTCTCCCATCAAATCCTGAATTAACAGAGCAAGTGTCACAGCTAGTGTGGAATTACGGCAGCCTACCTCAACTGAAATGGCACGGGCTTGAGGGTTGTTGAGGCGAAGAAGCTTAGCCAGCCCCAAAGTCCCAAGCATTCCAAGAAGTGAAAGCAGTATCACCATTACATAGAACAGTGCGCTGTAACGCTGAGTGTCTGCTAGTTTTTCAAAATTGGTATAGAGGCCTACACCAATAATCATGGCTAGAGCAAATACACCAAGGGCAGAGAAGAAGGGTGTAACTTTCTTTGAAAATTTTTCCCACTTTCTACGGATTAGTAAGCCCAAAATCAAAGGTACAAGTACCAAAAGGGTAATGGTTTGTACAATTAAATCCGCTGGTACCTTTACATTGGGTATGTTATTACAAAAGGCAGTGAGAATAAGAGGTGTAAACAGCAGAGAAAGCACTGTGGATATTGAAGTGAGAGATACCGAAAGGGCCAAATCACCTTTGGCATAGTAGGTCATTAGGTTTGAGGTTACTCCACCGGGACAGGCACATATCAATATCATACCTGCGTATATAAAGGGGTAGTGCTGATAATAACCGAATATGTAGGCAATTCCCAAGGCCATAAAGGGCATGACTAGCCATTGAAGTATTATTCCGATAATAATACCTTTGGGCTTTTTGAAAACTAGCATGAATTCCTGAAAAGTCAAGTTCATTCCCATACCTAACATTATAAAAAAGAACATGAATACTGTGGCAACCTTAAATACACGATCCAGTAACAACTGGTTGGGAGCTTTTGTAAAACGTATGAAGGTATAACTTTCGCCATCAAGGTCCGCACTGGTTAACAGACCTACAAATTCCAATTTGTCACCTGTCATTTTGTCAATTCCATCATAGACAGCTTCTGTATCAGGTGTTAAGGGTATTGAAAGTAGATAAAGGCTTCCGTCCAAGTTACGAACCAGATATTGCCCTTTTTCCTGTCCTGTTACAGAAAGCAAGCGTAGATTTCCATCAAAACTTATTTCAGATGCATTTGTCCAATCCGCTTTTTCTCCCAGCATCGCTAGACGTGATAAAAAGTCACTGTCACCATCTGTAGCTGCTTGTGAAAGGCGGGTATATAATTCTTCGCCCTTGTCCTGTGTAGACTCCTTTGCACTTACCGGTGTTATAAGCAAAAGTAGCAACAATACTGTTACCATGATAATCAACTTTTTTTGAAAATTTTTATGCAAAATAAAACGTTGGTGTTTTTTTCCCATTTCCCACACTCCTTTATAACTAAAGAAAAATATTTTTATGAATCGGTACAACCAGATTATAGATAGGGGTGTAAAACTTGTCAAGTTTTACTGATAGTTGTCTATCCAACCTTCTATATGCCAACAATTGCAAAGAGGTAAAGTTTCATTATTGAGAAATATTTAATAAAAGGATTGAAAATTTCACGAGAATAATTTTATGGAATTAACCTGTGGGGGTATAGCTCAGTCAGGAGAGCGTTTAAATGGCATTCAAGAGATAGTGATTCGATTCTCCTCGTCTCTATCATATTGAAAGCATAGGTTTGATGCAATGTTATCAAGTTATTTCTGTGGTGAAAAGGCAAAATCTCCTATCCATCGCCAGCAGGGAGACCAATAGTAGTCAAATATTAGGTTATTTATAAGCCTCCTTTTTATTTTTAAATCAACTTCTTAACGATTAAGCTAATTGTTAAGGACTTAATAAAATCACTACATTTTTGATATTAGGTAAGTTTAAACAATATCTGTCACCAAGACAAAAGATATTTTTTTAGAATAATTCGATAAAACAGTATTTCAAAAAAATATAATAAGAATTATAAAAGGGTCAAGGAAATAATAGCACAGAGAAAAGGTAAACACTTAACGATAGTAACCACAGTTAAAACTGTGAAGTTTGTAAAAAACAAACAACTTTACACCAAAAGAAAAATATGATTTAATAGTGTGTAGAATAGTGCAGGAGGGATACAATGAATTTAGGAAGAGAAACAGAAACTGTAGAGTTTAAAGAAACAACAGGCGAACTTAATGAGTCTTTAAAGGCTGTTTCTGCTATGCTTAACAAACATGGCTATGGTACAGTTTATTTTGGTGTAAAGAACTCAGGCGAAGTTATTGGTCAGCAAATATCTGATTCAACAACAAGAGATATATCAAGATATTTTGCAGATAAAATTAAACCTGCTGTTTTCCCTAATATTACAATATTGAAAGATGGAACTAAAGAATATATTAGGGTAGATTTTTCTGGTAATAATAATCCATATTCTGCACAAGACATGTTTTTTATCAGAGTAGCTGATGAAAACAAGAAAATAAGCATTGAAAAACTAAAAGATTTTTTTGACTCATATAATACAGATAATTCAATTTGGGAAAATACTCTTACTGAAGAAACAATAGTTGATATTGATGATGAATCAATTAACATGTTCAAAAAAGACGCCATTCTCGCAGGTAGAATTGTAACTGAAGATCTTAAAGGAAGAGAATTAATTGAAAAGTTAGGACTTTCTAAAAATGGGTACTTAAACAATGCGGGGAAGTATTTATTTTCCAAGAATAAACCGATAAAAGTAAAACTTGCTGTTTTTGCAACCGAAGAGCAAGTTACTTTTATTGATCAAAATCTTGTTAGTGGAAATATTTATCAATTAATTAAAATAATTCAGCAATATATTGAAAAACATATTAATTGGAAATCGATTATTTCTGTTGGACCACGTCAAGAAGTACCGGAAATCCCAAGAGAAGCAATTAAAGAAATAGTAGTTAATAGTTTGTGTCATGCAAAATATAACAATAATACCACACATGAAATTTCTATCACTCCAAAGCGAGTCTCTATATATAATCCAGGTAATTTCCCGTATGGTAAAAGCCCTGAAGATTACGCTAGTAAGAATATTAGATCAGTAATTTTGAATCCTTTAATTGCTAATGCTCTATATTTGTCTAAGAATATTGAATCATGGGGTACGGGTATCAAAAGAGTATATTCATTATGCGAAGAAAACGGAGTTAAAGTTACTTTTGAGAATGAAAAATTTGGTTATAACTTTATTTTCTATCGTAATAATTTGGGTGTAGATTTGGGTGTAGATTTGGGTGTAGATTTAAGTGAAACAGAATTTTCGATTTACTCACTTATAAAAGCCAACAACAAAATAACTACAGTTGAACTGGCAGAGAGAATCTTTAAAACACCTCAAGCAGTAACATACAATTTAAAGTCATTACGAGAAAAAGGATATTTAAAAAGAGCTGGTTCTGCACGCTATGGGCATTGGGAAATTTTAAAATAAGGTGATTTGTAGTGGTGAGTTAATAACGTTTTAATAGAGAAATTTGAATTTATTAGGATACAAATTGTCACTATAAAACTAAATTATACAGAAAAATCAGTATATCAATTATTAGTTGCTGATAGTACGTTAACTGTAAATGAGATGGCAATAATACTTGGTATAAGTAAAGTCATTTCCAGAATTTAATGATTTCTCTATTAAAACTGAAAAGTAAAGCCCGAAAATTTGTCAATTAAGCATTTTTTAAGGTTGGCAACCTAAAAACTTGTAAATTTAGCATTTTTTTAGTGTGGACAGGTTATGCTAATAGGACAGTTTTCTCTGGACATAGCATATTGTAATTTTAGAAGGAGAAATCAATGTTAAGAAAAATTAATGCAAATGACTAATGGATTTAGTATTACATTGAACAAAAATGCCATATGCGTCAAAAATGTTCAGTATGTGAGTATTACTCTTAAAAGGATCCACTTTACTTTAGTATTTTCCTCCCTTTGTTATATAAGATTCACAATCTTTAAAATATTTTGATAAATTGTTAGAGTATTATATTATAAAGATTAAGAAATTGTAAAGAATGGTCTGGTATAGGAAAAGTCCTGTATTTTTGTGACTTGCCTATCTTTCCACCTGCAAAAACACTGGACTTGCCTATGGTTCCCGTGACTTTCAGTCTTACTTAATATATAAATATTGTGTAATACCCTTTTAGGAGATAAAGCCATGAAAAACAAAAAACTAACATTTGGTGAGTTTTTGGCTGAACGTCGTAAGGCCAAGGGATTAACTCAAGGTGAGCTTGCAGAGAAACTTTTTGTAGGGGATTCTGCTGTGTCAAAGTGGGAGAACAACAAATCACGGCCGGATATTGAGCTGGCTAAATCTTTAGCTGAGATTTTAGGACTCTCAGTTGATGAACTATTATCTGCGAGTATAGATTACAAAAGAGCAGAGGAAAAGCGAGAAGCAAGATCTTTTCGTACCATTCGCACAGTCTACAATATGTTTTGGCACATCAGCTTTGGAATAACTATTCTAACCTGCTTCATTGTCAACTTAGCGGTGTCCCATACTCTATCCTGGTTTTTTATTGTCCTAGCTTCTTTGATGCTTGCCTTTTCTCTTCTTGTTTTACCCCAGTATATTAAAAAAGAAAAACGTTTAAGATATGTGCCATTGATATTCTTGGCTTGCCTGGTTTTTCTTCTGCTAATTATTTCCTTATTATCTCATGGTGACGGATGGATCTTTATTGTAACGGCTGCCTTAATTTTGGCATATTCAATTATTTTTACACCCCTATTAATCAAGCACAGTAATTTTTCTAAAAAGATAAAACAACACAATGCACTGATTTCAGTAACCCTTGATTTTACCTTGCTAATATTTATGCTTGGCGTTATCAATATCTATACTGCCATTAAAGGTACTACTAATACCTTTTGGCTTTTAAATACTGCATTACCGCTAACAGCAATTTTTGCAATTCCCATATATCTAACTGTATTTATCATCAAAAGTAAAATGCATTGGGCTTACAAAACAGCTGTACAAATCAGTTTGTGGACCATTGTTGTAAATCTATTCAATCCTATTATAGGGGTCTTCTCAAGAAGGCCTTCTACAAATATCGGATACTTTTGGCGAGCTAATTTTCATATATGGAATTCTTCTGAAGCTATAACAAATAATGTTTATTGCCTAGTCACTGTAGTTGCTATTTTATTGGCATTAATATTTGTGTCCATTGGATTATGGGCATCAGTCAAAAGTCAAAAGGCCCATAAATCTACAAAGGCCTAATTTCAGTTAAGCTGGTCTTCATATGATTGTTTACCATAGAAGACAAGCCTTAATTACTTTAGGTTTTGTCACAACATAGGGTTGGAAAATAAATTTAATCATTTACTAAATGAAATTTTGCTTTATCAGTTACTTTGACACCTAATCTGTTATCTATCAAACTTATCAATGAAGATTCGTTTTCTTGGAATATAAGATTGTCCCCAGCTATTTGGAATACATAAATATATTTATCATCATTTGTTGTCATGGTTAATATATGGCCATCTATTGTATAAGTTCCGAGGGTTAAATAACTACTTAGCATATCATAGGAGAATAATATTTCATTGTCAGAGATTCTGATACTTGGAATTAATACTGACTCAGTTTTTTTGTATTCCATTACATAACTTCCATTTTTTAATATTATTTTATCAGTATTGGAATTACATCCTATTAGCGAAAATAGTAACAAGGCTATTATGATACTAAAACAAATTTTCTTCATGCAAATCATCCTCCAATTATCTACATATCTACATTTTAATTCACTTTTATAACGAATGAGATTAATTATATTGGTCTTAAATAAAGTATACTCCTGAAATACTAACAAGTATATCTGTAAGATCAATTTGAAAATTTTAAGATGGAAAGAGTGGATAGACTATACTGATATTACGGATTATTTGAACAAAATTGACGCAAATGGCAAAAGTGTTCACTTTGGGCTTGATTATATGTAATTTATAGTGTAATATGAAAGTGAATGAAAACGCCATAAATGGCAAAAGTGTTCAGAAGGTGTAAAATGATTATTAAAAGAGATGAATATTTAAAAAAACTAATTTGTAGTAAGCACATTAATTTAATTAAAGTTGTTACAGGTATTAGAAGAAGTGGGAAATCATTTTTATTAGATCCCCTATTTACTAACCATTTAAAAGAAATGGGAGTAAGTGAAGATCATATTATTAAAATTGATTTAGATAAGCTTGTTAACCATAAATTTCATAATCCATATGTGTTAGATGAATATATTAGAAGCAAAATAGTAGATGATAAAATGTATTATATTATCTTGGATGAGATACAACTTGTAGAAAAATTTGAATCTTTGTTAAATGGTTTTTTGTATATGAAGAATGTTGATGTTTATGTAACTGGAAGTAATTCTAGATTTTTATCAACAGATATCATTACAGAGTTTAGAGGGAGAAGTCATCAAATAAGAATATATCCACTTTCTTTTAAAGAGTTTTATGACTTTAATAATCTTGATAAAAGTGTTGCATATCAAGAGTATATTAAATATGGAGGTATGCCACTATTAAATTCCATGAATGACGACCAAGAGAAATCTGAGTATTTAAAGAACCTATTTAATTTAACATACTTTAAAGATATTGTTGAAAGAAACAATATAGAGCGGGACGAAGTGCTAGAATCACTTACAAAAATACTTGCATCTTCTATTGGATCTCTTACAAGTGCTAGAAAACTCACTAATACTTATAAAAGTGAAGGTAATAAGGGACTATCTATAAATACTTTAATATCCTATTTGAAATATTTAGAGGATTCATTTCTTGTTGAAAAAGTTGATAGATATGATGTTAAAGGAAAAAGATATATTGAATCAACTTCTAAATATTTTTTTACTGATATGGGTCTAAGAAACGCTATGCTAAATTTTAGACAGCAAGAAGAAAATCATATTATGGAAAATATTGTTTACTTAGAATTGGTAAGAAGAGGATTTGATGTAGATGTTGGGATTGTAGAAATTAGAGAAGGCGGTTCTAGAAAGCAGCTAGAAGTTGATTTTGTTTGTAATAAAAGTTACAAAAGATATTATATTCAAGTAGCACTTCATTTAGATACAAGAGAAAAGACTATTCAAGAAACAAGACCATTTTTAAATATTAAGGATAATTTTAAAAAAATTATAATTGTTAAAGATGGAATAAGTCCTTGGATGACAGAAGAGGGAATATTGGTTATTGGTATAATTGAATTTTTATTAAATTCAAATAGTTTAGATTTGTAAAAATGATATTTTATTGATTAATTTAATTATTGTTGGTCTTGCTGCATGTTACAGGAAACCGAAGTAAAATGGACCATTTTTCGATTAGAGTTTTAGCGTACAGACATTTTTCTGAAGGAAAGGAGTACAGTATGGATAAGAGATTTAATTATATTGCCCACACTCTGTCTCGAACAAAACGTAAGGTATATGAAAACTATGTGGTCAATGCGATTTGGAATCGACTGAACACAACAGAGATAAAACCAGTATCTCAGCAGTATATTAAGCACAATGATGGTTATTATCTAATTGACCTATATTTCCCCCAACTTAATATTGGGATTGAATGTGACGAAGGTCATCATAAGCAGAATATTGAGCAAGATCAATATAGAGAGATGACCATCTTTGATTTTCTCAAACAGGTTAAAAAGGTTTCGGAATATCAAGCACTGCATGTTGATGTGACTAGAAGCTATGAAGAAATAGAGGCAGAGATTAATACCCACGTTAAAACCATACTCGCATGCATAGAAAAGCAAAAGGAGAACGCTTCCTTTGAAGAATGGCAGGACATTTCACCACAGGAGTATTTTGCTGATAGAGAAGTTATTACCATTGAGGATGATATTGTCTTTAGGACGATTGCAGAAACCTGTAATACCTTATTCTCTACAAAGTATACAAACATGCAACGTAGTTGGTTTGTTCCGACCACATTCTGCAAGAAAGATGGTCAATCGTATAAAGTATGGTTTCCTAAATTGGCAATTGAAAACAAAGCTGTATCAAGAGGGTGGTATAATGAATTATCTCAGGATGGGAAAACCATCTTTGAGTTTAATGAAGCCTCAAAGGATGATCCTTACGAATTGAAATCCGATCATTTCATTCGAAGAGTAACTTTTGCACTAGTTCAAGATCCCATCACACGTGAAAAAGGATATCGTTTTGTAGGTGTTTTTAAACTTTCAGGAATAGAAAACAATAAAACGAAATATGAGCGGATTGACGAGAGTTTCCCGCTTATCAAGCTATAAGAGAGACTTAGATTGTCCCGACCAACGACATCAAAGGAACTAGAAAATCAAAGTTTATCTTGTATTTGCTACATTCATACTTCAGCTTATTGTGTAAATTATCTTGCCACCAAGAGGGCATAACCCTTGGATTGACTTATGCTTCTTATTTAAAAAGACTTTCATATTGTAAGTTAGGTTTTGCAGTATGTATTAATTAAATCGCTGATACGGAACATTGTGATTGATATTGTTCCGTATCTAGGTTATGCTAATTATGAGAGGAAGTGGACACATTGGAAGATAAATATATTACTACAAAACAAGCTGCTGAAAAATGGGATATATCAGACCGTCGTGTTCGGGTCTTGTGTAAAGAGGGGAAAATACCTGGTGCTTTTAAAGATGGAAAAGCCTATAAAATTCCATCAGATGCTGAAAAGCCCGCCGATGGGCGAGAACGAAAAACGGAACAAATCTCTGTCCGATGGCTCAAGTGGGCCGACCAAGTAATAGCTACAATTAATAAAGAAAACGTTGTTACTTTTATTGCACCTGAGTACAACGATGTGGTATCACTTTATACTTATGGCAAAACCAACTGGACACCTGAGCAGTTTACTGAGTTTTTGTCACAGCGAATTGTAAATCGCGACCGTCGAGATATTGAAAAGATACTCTTTCGCTTGGGACTATCTCACTTCGATGTTTTAGCAATTTCTGAAGTTACAAGAGGTATTCATCCCAAGGATTTATTGTGGATTGCTCACAGTGAGAATGAACAGCTGGATAAGGTGATAACAGATGTATTCGATTCAGTCTTTCATCAAAAAATTGATCTTCAAGGTGATAGCATTGATACGCCAGAAGGCTATAATATTAAACGCTATGGTGTTTACAAAGGTAATTACGGTATATACAAACAGCGTATCAATCCCTTGTCAACCGATGTGGAGTCAGAAGTTGCAGTCTATCTCTTGGCAGAAAAGTTAGGTATAAGATGCTGTCCTGCTTATCGTGCCGGTATTGATACAGTCTTCTCAACTTTTCTTTACGACTTTTCTAAAGAATACATAGTTCATTTTCGACGTCTTTTTGAAGGAGCTCGTTCAGATAATGAATATCAAAATCTAGTTGCCGTCCGTCCTCAGTACAAAGATGATATTACACGCATGGTTATACTGGATTTTATTACCCGTCAAGATGACCGGCATTTATCCAATATCGCTATTAAAATTAGTAATAAAAATGAATCTTTTTACCCTCTTTATGATAATGGACGCAGTCTGTTTTATGAGGATACTGAAGAAATGGTTGAACAAGCTGTGAAAAATCCAATCAATTATGCAACCACTTTTGGATACAGTGGAACTTATTACGACTATGTCCTAGAGATTGCAAGGGAACAAGTAAGCTTTAAGGAGCTGATAAACCTGGATATATCAAAAGATGAAGTTATAGATGTTTTAAAGGCTGCTGAATTTAAAGGTTACCGCTTTGATGGAGCTTTGGAATGGATTATGAAAACCCTTGATATTATCCGGAAGTTGGGGTAATAAACAATTTATTTACTAATACATAAAACCCTATTTCTGATGATTTGCTGTGTAAGTAATGTCGCCATTATAGGTGTAATTAAAATATTATTGGTTGATATTATTTATCTAAAATTCTTTTATACTACTTTACTAATGTATAGAGTTTGCATGGTATTAGTAAATTATTACCTTTACTTTTGTACACCATCGCAAAACACAGCTTTGCCAAATTTTACATAAGTGTGGTTATATATTTGACATAACCATGCATTTGACTATAATGGAATTGTATTCCATTATATACGAAAGGAGTTAGTTGGTCATTATGTATATACAAAGGCACATTGAATCAGTTGTTAGACGAATTGCAAAGCGCAAACCTGTTGTAATTTTAACCGGTGCACGACAGGTTGGAAAATCTACTATGTTAAAGGAAATATTTAAGGATATTAAGTATATAACTCTAAATAGTCCGTTAATACGCCAAAGTGCACGGGATAATCCATCCTTATTTTTTGAGATTAATAAACCACCAATTGTAGTAGACGAAATTCAAAAAGCAGGAGAATTATTTGACTATATTAAGGATCTTGTAGACGAGGTCAAGACTAAAGGGCAATTTTATCTGACAGGTTCTCAGAGTATGATGCTGATGAAAAACGTCAGTGAGAGCTTAGCAGGTCGAGCAGGTATTATAAAAATGTTGGGGCTTTCCATGCGTGAGATTCTTGGAGTCCACTATGGTGAAGTCTTTAAGCCAACTAAAGAGCAGCTTGATACAATTACAGAAGAGCAGATTAACTTTGATTATGACTCTTTCATAGGTTATATCCATAAAGGCTTTTTTCCTGAACTATATGAAACTCAAAGTGATTTGAAAGACTGGGCAGACTTTTATAGCTCTTATTTCCAGTCATATATCGAAAAGGATATTAAGGATGTTCTAAATATTCAGGACGAGTCCGCTTTTATCAAATTTGTGCGAGCAACTGCATCGTTGACAGGACAAATGCTCAACTATACCTCATTAGCAGAGGTTTGTGGAAAGGATGTCAAAACAGTTAAGACTTGGTTGTCAGTTTTAGAATCTGGCGGACTTATTTATCTTTTGGAGCCCTATTACAACAATTTTAACAAACGTATGATAAAAACTCCAAAGTTGTACTTTTTGGATACAGGACTTGCTTGTTGGATACTTGGCTGGAATACACCCCAGCAACTTATTAGCGGGGCAATGTGGGGACACATATTTGAAAGTTTTGTTTTTGCTGAAGTTTTGAAAAGTTATTACAACGATGGGAATGTTCGCCCACCACTTTATTATTACCGGGACAAAGATAAAAATGAAATCGACCTAGTCATTGAAGATGGGGACACCTTGCATCCTGTTGAAATAAAAACGACCTCTGATCCTACAAAAGCTATGATAAGAGCATTTGAATATCTTGAAAAGATCCCAGGCAAAAAGATTGGTGAAGGTGCTGTGATTTGTATGGCAAAAGAAGGTCTGCCCTTGACAGAAAAGGTCTGGATTTTTCCTATGCATTTAATTTAGTGTAAAAAACAAAGTGGGCTTTACTTTATTTGATATAAGCATTAGTAGCTTAAGCAAAAATAAGCGCATTATTTTTGATACTTTTAATCAAATATTATATAGATCATCAGCTGTTATAAGAACAAGGCGCTCATTTGAAAGAGAAGTAGCAGCTTTTGAAAAAGGAACTTTTGAAAAGAAGAAATAGTATCTGTCCGTGTATTCTTTAAGAAGATGTGTTTTCTCTCTTAATCTGTCAATCTCTTCAACATCCTTTAAGTTGTTTTTCCATTTGCATTCACCAAGGATTATTTCTTTTGTTTTGTGATTTGCTAGAACTAAATCAAAATCGGATTGTGTTTTTGCTTTCGGATCATTTCCCCACCATGTACCGTGACTTGTTGCTTTAAAGGGAAGTTTGCTTTCACGATTTAAGCGAATAAGATACTGTAATGCAATGGTCTCAAAAGGAGGTTTTCCAATATAGGCAGCAAAGTTTTCTCCGAAAACTTCATTTGTAGCAATGTCGTAGCCATATCCACTTTCTACTTCGGGTTTGTTTGGAAAAACAAAGCGATACCAAAATAAATAACTAAAGTCATTTATTAAATATATACCACGGCGACTGGTTTCTTTGTTTTCTCCGAAAGGAACGGCTTTACTAATGATGTGAAGATCCATAAGAGTTTTTATGTATTTCATAACTTTTGTTGGTTCTTCTTTGATGGCATTTGCAATTTCACTGATTCTCGTTATACCTGATGCAATTGTTGAGATAATAGCGTTGTACATTGCTGGCTCTCTTAACTCTTGTTGTAAAAGCATCATGGGTTCATTGTACATATAGCCAGATATATTAAAATATAGCCGCATTATATTTTCTTCAACGCTTTCATCTGGATTTATTTGTGCAAGATAATGGGGGGTACCACCAATGGCTGAGTAGAGAGATATTTTTTCAATGGCGGAAAATCCAGGCATGAAATGAGCTGCATCAAAATAATCAAAGCCTTGAATGTTCAATTGAGCGGTACGCCTACCAAAAAGAGGACTTTTATATCCTAAAACCTTACCCTCCATAAAACTGACTTGGCTACCACATAGTATAATGAAAATTTTACTTCTCTTCAGTTTGTGGTCAATTAAATATTGCATTATGGATAGTAGAGTCTTATTTGCACTAACAGCATAAGGGAATTCATCAAAAGATAATATGAATTGGGTAGTCATTGCCTTATCAGCTAGATAATCAAATGCACTTTCCCAAGATTCAAATGTTCCGATACTTGGGTGGATATTGAAAAAATCATAGATTCTTTTAGAAAATGCTATTAAATTTAATGTATCCGTAGTTTCTTGAGCGGTGAAGTTTATTGCAGGTTTATCAGCAATAAATTTTTGAATTAAAGTTGTTTTACCAATGCGACGACGTCCATACATTACAACCATTTGAAAATTACCTGTATTGTATAGTGAGTTTAAGGATGATAGTTCTTGCTCTCTGCCAAAAAATCTATCCATTTCAGACCTCCAAATTATATACTTATAAGTAATATACTTATGAGTATATAAAGTGTATATTGTTTTTAAAACTTCGTCAATGGATTATTGTTGAAAATAGTTACATCTCATTTATGTTCATTTACGTTTTGTATGAAATTCATTTAATTGCAACAAACACTATTGCAAACTCCGTATCGAGATACCTTTCTGAACAGCATCCCTTTGTCAAAACATGGATTTGAAATAGAAAAGCTGAAAAGAATCTACATATATTTAAGTATTATCCATAAAAACTCTTGATATTGTTCACAAATAATATATAATATATGTGAACAGTGGTGATGTTATGGAAACAATTAATAATCTTGAAAAAATCAAAAATGTAATTAATCAAAGCAACCCAGGCAGTGTTTTTATTGCTTCTGATTTTGCAAATATTGCAAATAATGAAGTTATAAGAAAAAACCTGTCGCTGCTAACCAAAAGGAATTTTATTAATCGGATCAGTCATGGATTATATATAAAACCAGAATACAGCAAATTAACAAATGAACTAATTCCTTTTGATATAGACAAGGTTGCAAGTGCCATTGCTAGAAATTATGGATGGAGAATTATCCCTTTTGGACAAACAGCCTTAAACATTTTGGGGTTGTCAAATCAAGTTACTGTAACCTACGAATACTTAAGTGATGGACCATATAGATCTTATGAAATAGGTGGTTATAACATTAGTTTCATGCACCGAGCAAACAAAGATTTAAATGATATTCCTTATAAAACAGCACTCATTATTTCAGCTATTAGAGCTCTTGGCGAAACAAATGTTACGAGTAATCATATAGAACTAATTAAATCAAAGTTAACTGATGAAGAAAAAAAACAAATATTAGATGATACAAAGTATATTACAAGATGGGTAAGAACGCTACTGGAAACAGTCGTTGCAGAATAAAAAGGAAAACGTATGTTAAAATAATCAATTTAAAGTTAAATGAAATTAATGAATAAGTAAGGCTAACTGCAGATAAAATGAAACTTCCGCCATCTATGGTTGAAAAGGATTTTTGGGTAAGTTATATGTTGGAGTACCTGTTTAATCGTTTTGAGTACAGACATTTACTGGAATTTAAAGGTGGAACTAGTTTATCTAAAGGATACAATTTCATTGAACGATTCTCTGAAGATATTGATGTTGTACTAAATCTAGAAGCTCTAGATGTGTCTAAAATAGAATTCAATAAAGTAAGAAGTAAAAATAAACAGAATGAATTTAACAAAAATTTGTTAAGTAAATCATATGAATTGTTAAAGAATGATTTTTATAACAGGATTAAACAAGATGTCGGTCTTGAATTAATACATTTACATGAATTTATTTTTAATGAAGTAGATGCTTCAATTAGCTTCAAGTATCCTCAAATACATCAAGATCCAACATTACTACAAGAAATAAGATTAGAAGTTGGAGCGCTTGCATCATGGACGCCTTTTGAAGAACTAAGTATTAAATCGTTTGTAGCAGAGTACTATTCTAACTTTTTCAAAAAACCAGAGTTCAAAGTGCTGACTACACAAGCGAAAAGAACCTTTTGGGAAAAAGTAGTTATTCTTCATAAAGAAGCAAATAGAATAAACGGTAAAACACCTCATAGATACTCAAGGCATTATTATGACGTATACAAAATGATTCAAGCAAGTATTAAAACTGAAGCATTAAATAATCTTGATTTGTTAAAAGACGTGGTTGATTTTAATGTTAAGTTTTACCCAACAAATTGGGCCAATTTTGAAGATGCAAAACAAGGGACATTCAAATTAATACCAAGTGATGAAACATTAGTTAAACTTTCTAAGGATTATAATGACATACAAAGTATGTTGTATGGCGATAAACCAACATTTGCTCAAATTATAGATAGAATTAAAGAGTTTGAAAATTTGTTAAATCTTCAATAGGTATGTAAAATGAAGTTTAATGAGAATTTTGGTTTTTTTAAAAATGAAAAAATAAAATTGCTAATAATAGGAAAAATCCGGTAATTAAAATATAATACGTCCCTCCTTTGTATTTTGAAAGATAGTCAAGATATAAGCGGTAACTATATGACATTGCTTAGAGAATACACGCTAGCTTATTGCCCCCAAGTATTAACAATAATTGATTTTAATGTATATTTATATACAAAAGGCAGCATATAAGGGTACTGATTTTAGGCCGTTTTTTTCGCCAAAATTTCTTAGAGATAAACGTATAGAGTAATCTGGACTATATTCATTTATAAATACACTGAGACTTCGAGATTTAACATGCTCGCCCTTTTTCACTTCAATACCAATAATTTGAGGGCCTTTTTGTATCACAAAATCCAATTCAGCTATACCGTCACTTTGCCAATAATAAAGATCATAGCCTTTTGCACTTAATTGCTGAGCAACATAGTTTTCTGTTACAGCTCCCATAAAAATATTTCCTTGACCCGAAAGTATGGTTTGTTGAGAAATTCCTGATTTCATAACTAAAAGACCTACATCACTCATGTATAGCTTGAAAGAAGATAAGTCTGCATATACTGAGATAGGTTCTTGTGCACGACTTATACGTTGACACTTTAGTACAATACCCGCAAAATTTAACCAATCTATTGAAGCGCCGAACAAGGAGGAACTACCTCCTTTTTGCACAACCTTATATTGAAATTTTTTATTGTCTTTAGCTAATTGAGCTGGTATTGAATTGTAACAAGCCCTAATTTTAACGCTATCCGTGTTGGAAGCATATTTTGCCATGTCCGCAATATAGTTATCTAAAATACCGTTTTGTACAAGCGGGACATCTAAAAAACTTTCATTTTGTAAAAAAGCATTAATGCAAGCAGGCATTCCACCGACAATTTGGTATTCACGATAAAGTTCTATACCCAGATTGTGTAAAGCTTGGGGAAGAGGTTTCATATGTAAAAAGGCTTCTTTTATTTCCTCACAGAATATTTCTTTTCCACGAGCCCATAGATATTCTTCAAAGTCGAAAGGATGTAAAGTGAGAGTTTCAACTTTGCCAACAGGAAAAGAATAGCGGGTTCTGTTAATTGCAACACCCAATAGGCTACCAGCTGCTACAATATGGTAGCCAGGAGTTTCTTCACTAAAATATTTAAGCGAAGTCAGTGCACGTTCACATGCTTGTATTTCATCAAAAATTATTAGGGTTTCACCTGGAACAATTCTTTGTCCAAAAGAAGACTCTAAGTAGCGAATGATCTTTAATGGTGAAATATCATCATTGAAATATGATGTAACCGAGAGGTCAGTTTCAAGATTTACATAAACAAGATTTTTGAAATATGTATTACCAAATCGACGGAGGGTATAGGTTTTACCTACCTGCCTTGCGCCATTGATAATAAGGGGTAAACGATTTGACTTTTTATTTTTCCAATCTACTAGCTTTGCATCTATTTTGCGTTTCATAGTTATTACCTCGCCATAATATTATGCAAAACAGATAGTTAAGTCAAGAAAAATAGTAATTTTATGCATTAATTCTAACTTAACTATCAAAATGCCACTAATCTCTTTATATTTTCCTTAGTTCATCCATCATTGCAGACCTATCTTTATATCTTATCTTCCAGTCTTGAATTATTTCTCTTACCTTTTTATCTCCGTTAGGAAAGGTTTCCATTTTGTTAGTGTTACTCTAAAAAGGGTCCACTTTTGACATTAATTCTAATCGAAAAAGGGTCCACTTTACATTAGCTTCCTGCCTAATTAGTATTAGGCAGG
>Ga0265293_10000682_pt1 | contig 79036 bp, 64 predicted proteins | sample Munlanlewell138R_FD_192505 | JGI IMG/M metagenome (GOLD analysis project Ga0265293, IMG submission 192505) | Leachate microbial communities from a municipal landfill in Southern Ontario, Canada - Leachate well 138R | ecosystem: Engineered > Solid waste > Landfill > Unclassified | place: Canada... | reverse complement strand
GAAACGACAACACCCCATGTGTTGTCACCTCACAGCAGAGCAGCACACCCGCTTCGAGCGCTACCGTATCCCCGGAATCCTGCTACCGCATCGCCGGAACAGCGCTACCCGATAGGGCGACGCGCCAGGAGTTGCCGACTTAGAAGTCTCAAGGTTCGGACGTAGCGGACCGTTGGTGAAAATGCACTTCATCTGTTGCGGTCCACTTTGTGCCCCCGGAACCTCAGTGAGGTAGTTGAAGGTCACAGTGCGGCCATCACCGCTCTTGAAAACGGTTCCCTTCGATCCATCCGAGTTCTCGATGAAGCACTCGTAGCTCGAGCTGTAATTGGTGACATTCGCCACCGGTGTGATTGTTTCACCCACCGTGATAGTCCCACCCGCCTGTAACGGCAACGGGCCAATCTGAGCGGATTGAATCCCTGGATTGTCACCGGTCGTGGTAACCGGATCAAAAACCACATTCGTTGATGTCAGTTGCTGATTGCCACTCAAAGTGAACTGGTCGCCAGATGCGAAACGCTCACCTTCCACATTCTTCTGCACCGTCAGCACAGGAGGGCTCGTAGACGTCGCCAAATCAACAAAACTTCCCGAGGCAGGACTGTTCTCTCTCGAGTTTCCAATGACGTTGAAGTCTGCTGGATCTGAAACGCTGATGCGTCCGCCGTTTCCTGCGCCGATACCCTGTTGCACCACAAGCTGTCCGGTGGCCGTGTATGCAAGGCCGTTGGTTCCGTTGCCACTTAGGGCATTTCTGCGTTCCGTCTGGCCCCAAGCTCCCACTGTTGAAGAGGGGATTAGGGTCGGAACGGCCGTTGTCGCAGGCCAAGAGATTGTCGGCAGGTTTGCAAACTGATTGAATTCCAGAGTCGCGAGCATCGTTCGCCCTGGATTATTTGCGCCGCTGCCAGTGCCGGTGTTACTCACGACTAGCAGAAGGTTGCCAACCGCATCGAATGCAATATCACCGTTATAACTGTTGGTGAAGTTGTCGTGTTGGCGAATGTCGAAGTGCGACACTTCTCCTGCCACATTGTTCGCCACGTCATAGCGATACAGGTGCGCACGCACGTTTCCTTCACCGTAGGGGTTAGCTGGCGGATTAGCGGCCCCAGATGGCGTCCCACTGAAATACAGGAAATAGAAGGAACCGTCCCGCGGGTTTACCGCACCACCGACGATCGTTCCACCGGTAGGAGAATTCAGCGACATGTCCGTCACCATGCGCTGCGGCGCGCAAGCGTAACCGGTTGCTTGTGAACCAGTGGGTGAGCCCCCTGCCGTGCAACTCACACCGGCCGGGTTGTAGGGCACTCCGGGCATCGACATCATCTCGTACTTCCAGATGTCAATATTGTTTGCTCGAGACGCAGTCGAACCCTGTGTCGTGTAGTAAAAAATGCCATCACTTGTCACACCAAGTGAGTTCGCAGTTCTCGGTTCGGCAGGAAGGAACCCCGGCCCGGTCTGCAGTGAAACGAGTTCACGTGCGCCACCCATGACGACGTTCGCTTCGGCAACTGGTGTGGTATTCGACATGTCGAAACTTAACTGGCGAATGCTGATTTGTGGAGTCCTGGTTCGCGTAAAGGTGCCTCCAGCAGTCACCTCAGCGCGATCGAGCGTATAAAACACATTCGTGTTTGCGTTGAAATTAGGCACTGAGAAAGTACCGAACCCCGGTCCATCAATCTCGGCCGAGGCTTCCTCACTGAGGTTCCTGATTTCAGGCTCGACATCGATGGGGTCTTCAACAGCATCTTTCAAGCTAGTGGGGTCATCTGCGGGGCTGTCGAAGCTTTCTTCAGTACCGTCGCCAGGAGCTTGTAGAACCTCGTCTTGTCCTTGCTCGTCCTCAGAGGGAGGCTGCTCCGTCGGCACTTGCACGTCATCGGTCACAGGAGCGTCAGACTCAAGCGCGTACACCACCGCTCGAGCTTGAGCAGCGTCACCGATGGGCGTCACGAAGCCCACCATGACGCTCAGCGCGAGCGCAACGGTGATACTCAGACGACGCTTGAGCCGCAAAATTGTCCTCCCCAACAGATACAGAAGGAGCTGTTCGAAGGGACGGCTTTACGCTGCGCCCAGAACCTGCTCCGCTTTCCCCAAGACCTCAACTTATGAGAGTCGCATCGGGCAGTGCATGCTAGACGAGGGTTTCTTCAACCAGATCTTCACCCTCTCCGCTAGAGTGCACACAATGACGTTCTTAAGCGGGGGCTCTGAGAATGGGTGACGGTAATACTGAGGGGATCCATGCGCTCACCAAACTCCGCGCGTCTGCTCGCGAAACTCGACTCCGGAACAACCAGTTCTTCAGGCGACCTCACACCGATCCTGCTGTGCGCACCAGCCGGCTACGGCAAATCGAAGCTCGCGTCGGAGTGGCTCGCACAGCAGAGTAAGCACCGCGTCGTCCGGCTGCGCTGCCTCCCCGACTCCCGCGACACCCTCTGGGAAGATCTCGCCCACGCCATGAACAGCGGCCTCGGCACAGGCATCGACCCCACCGAGAACCCGCAGAGGGCACTCCCCCGCGCGGTCGCCCAACTCACGGAACCAACAGTGCTCGTCATCGAGGACTACCACTTCGCCACAACCCCCGAGAACGACCTCGGCCTCCTCGACCTCATCGGGCCGTCACTTCGCCTACTCATCGTCGCCCGCCGTACCCGCGTGCTCGGCGGGCCCCTCTCCGCACGCCGCGTCCCCATGCTCACCGTCGCCCTCGAGGACCTTGCCTTCACGCCGACCGAAGCGAACGACCACGCCATCAGCCGCTTCCACGCGCCAGATTCCCCCCTCACCGCGGCCGCCCTCGAACTCGCCCACGGCTGGCCCCTCGCCGTGCGTGCCGCATTCGCGCCCACGGCAGCGCCCGTCGGCGGCGCGGATCCCTACCCCGCAAACCCCGCCTTCCCGCTCGACCCGCTCGCGGCACTCACCCGCTTCGCGCTGAATCAACTCAAGACCGTCACCGACCCGGCGCGCACCATCCTGCTCGCGTCCACCCTCGTCGACGTCATCGACCGGCACGAGGCACGCAACCTTCTTGCTGACGCGCCAAACCACGGCGACGACTCTCACGATTCTGCACGCGACGCAGTCAACGAGCTCCTCGAACTCGGCCTCCTCCTCCCCTCCGCCTCCGGCGACACCGAAGAGTTCAGCTGCCACCCCGCCATCAAACGGGGACTCGCCTCACGCGTCGAGGGATCCCTCACCCCCGAACAACGCACCAGCGTCGTACGCAACCGGGCCATGCGCATCGCAGGCATCTCACCGCTCACCGCCTTCCGCATGTTCCTCTCGATCGCGGACTACGAACAGGCCGAACTCGTACTCGCGCAGCACTTCGCGACCATCACCGACGAACCCTCCGCGAACAACGAGGAACTGCGATCCCTCACCCAAGACGTGCTGCTCGCGCACCCCACCTTCGTCGCCGCACGCCTCCACCTCGCCCGCGCGGACACCAACATTCCGTACTCCACAATCAGCTACCTACTCTCGCTCTGGCAGCGCAGCCTCCACCGGATCCAGCGGCAGCTCGACGACACCGGCGATATGCGCGGCCCGTACCTGCTGCAGGCGATGATCGCCGCACGCCTCACCGGCCAGGTCGCAGCTGCAAACCGCATCTCCCGCGAACTCGAAGCACAGGTCGACGCTACCGGCGTTTTCACCCCCAACCCGCAGCACATCGGGTTCGGCGCACGCCGCGTCGTCGGCTCCGGGTCGCTCCCCGTATATCTGCGCGAACTCGGCACGACCGCGCTCATCGCCGGCGACATCAGCCGGGCCCGCAGCATCTGGGAACGGCTGCGCGCTCACTCCGAAAAGCTCATCGCCCACCCCTGGCACGGGTTCCCCGCCTCCTCAACCCGCACCGTCAGCGATGTCGAATCCGGTCGAACCTGGCTGCTCGGCGCACTCAACGAGATGGCGCTCACCGAAGCGCTCGACGGCAACATCAACCGCGCCGCGCAATACCTCGCCGAAGCAGACGAACTCTCGGCGACGACCGGCGCACGTGCCGCAAACGTCACCTGGGTGAGCGGCGAAATCGCCCGCGCCCACCTCGCCTACGAACTCTGCGACGAGACACTCCTCACCCGCGCACAAACCGCGCTCGCACCCATGCCCGAACGCGCCGAACACTGGGCGCTGCTTCTCCTCGCCGAAGCCGCCGAGAAACTCGCATCACGCGGCGTCGCCTGGGCGCTCCCCCACCTGGAATCCGGGCTCACCCACATCACCGAAACCGGGCAGGACCCGCGCGGCTGGCTCCCTGTCGTCCAGGCCTACCACTCCATGCTCGCGACCGTCTCCAGTCACCTCGACACCACCGAACGCGTCATCGCGGCCATGCCCGACGGCGCCGCCGCCACCCTCATCGAACGGGCACGCCAGGCGCTCTTCATGCACGAAGACGTGCGGGCAATCCTCATCACCCACAATGTGAGCGACACGGTCGCCTCCCACCGACAGCGCGCCCACCGCAGCCTCATCACCGCCTGTGCCAGCTGGTCGACCGGCCAGACACGTGAGGCCTTCGACGCGTTCGACCGCGCCATCACCATCATCAGCGGCTTCGGGCTGCGCTCGGCGCTACGCGCCGTGCCCTACGACGTGCTCGTTGAACTTGCCGACGCCTCACTCGCCGCCGGGCGGGCCGACGCCGTCGACCTCGTCGCGAGCGTGCCGGTCGCCGCCCGGGCGCGACGCTACGAGAAGCTCACCGACATGGAACTGCGCACCCTCGACGCGATCCGCGACCAGGGGAACATCAACGACACCGCAGACTTCCTCTACGTCACCGCCGCAACAGTGAAGAAACACCTCAACGCCGTCTACCGCAAGCTCGACGTCAAGGGGCGCGACGAGGCGCTGCTGCGCGCGGGGCGTATGGGGTTGCTCGACTGAGATGGGTGGGAGTTGATCCCTGCGCTGCTGGATGTGCCTGTTCTGTGGGTCGATCCCTGTACTGCTGGTTGATCCCTGTGCTGCTGGTCGATCCCTGCCCTGCTGGTTGGTCCCTGCCCTGCTTCCCCCTCACAGCCCCCTTGCGATCTACGCTCAGCGGGGGATCTACGCTCTGCGTACCGCAAACCCCAAGTTCGAGTACGCAGAGGCGAGATCCCCCAATGAGCAGAGAAACCTAGGGCTTGAAGAGCGAAAGCACGGACTGACGCTGGCACAAGCTGAGCCCTGCTGTCATCCCGTAGAGTGAAGTGCAGCGCCGCAGTGCGGCGGGATCATCGCCGCACACGATCTCAAGACCCGCGGGCGATGCGCACGGAGGGGAATAACCATGACGAGTTTCGCCGAGTTCCTGCGCACCAGCGGCACGGTGGCCGAGGAGGAACTCGCGGCCGCCGTCGAACGCACCGGGGATTCGCCGCAACTCGGACGGTTTCTCGTCGACCGTGGCCTCATCAGCGAGCAATTGCACGCGCGGGCGCTCGCTGCGACGACAGGCTATCCGTTCCATGATCTTTCCGACCTCCGAGCAGACCCCGATGCGATTGCGTTAGTGCCCAGGTCTCTCAGCCGCCGACTCAATGTGCTGCCGCTATTTGTCGAGGGCGACCGACTGCAGCTGGCGATGCTCGACCCGACTGACATCGTCGCCATCGATGACGTCTCGAGCGTCACCGATCGTGTGGTCTCGCCGCTCGTCGTTGCAGCCGACGCCCTCCAAAACGCGTTCTCACACTACCTGCGGTCAGACACCGAACTCAGCAACCTTTCTGCACAGATCGGCGAGAACGCAGCCGAAACCGCGGCACTCCCCGAAGCCACGACCGACGAGGATGCTCCAGTCGTGCGCTTCGTGAATCTCCTCATCATGCAGGCGATCAACGACCGTGCAAGCGACATTCATATTGAGCCGGGAGAGCGCTACCTCAAGGTCCGCTACCGCATCGACGGCGTGCTGCACGAAATGCAGCGCGTCGACCGCAACATTCAAGACGGCATCATCTCCCGCCTGAAAATCATGGCCTCCCTTGACATCGCCGAGCGTCGCGTGCCGCAGGATGGCCGCATCTCCGTCGACCGTATGGGCACAAAAGTTGATCTGCGGATCGCCACCCTGCCGACCGTGTGGGGCGAAAAGATTGTCATGCGCATCTTGAGTGATGCCTCTGCGCGAATGCAGATGCGTGACCTAAACTTTTCGGAAGCGAACAGCGCAGCGTTTACGGAGTCGATCACCCGCACGAATGGCATGGTGCTCGTGACCGGCCCGACCGGATCCGGCAAATCGACAACGCTCTACACTGCGCTCCGCTCGATTTCAACGAACGCAGTGAACGTTATTACCGTGGAGGATCCGGTCGAGTACCGCATGCCCGGCATCAACCAGGTGCAGGTGAACCCGCGCGCGGGCCTCACATTCGAAACCGCGCTCCGGTCGATCCTCCGCTCCGACCCCGACATTCTGCTCGTCGGCGAGATTCGCGACAAGCAGACCGCCATGCTGTCGGTTGAGGCGGCTCTCACCGGTCACCTCGTCATGTCCACCCTGCACACCAACGACGCCCCGAGTGCGCTCACCCGACTCATCGAGATGGGTTGCGAGCCGTACCTCGTATCGTCAGCACTCACCGCGGTGGTCGCTCAGCGACTCGCAAGGCGCCTGTGCACGCAGTGCCGACGTCCGGCCGACGTATCTGCGAGCTTTCTCGAATCCATCGCGTTTCCCGAGCCTGCACCCGGCACCTCCCACACCATTTATGAGGCAGTCGGTTGTGCCGCGTGCGCAAACACCGGCTACCGGGGTCGGGTCGGCGTGCACGAGGTCATGACTCTGTCTGAAGAGATTGAACAGCTCCTCGTCAACGAGGCGTCCTCCGCTGAGCTGCGCGACTTCGCGATCGACCAGGGCATGCGATCCCTCCGCGATGACGGCTGGTTGAAGGTCGCTGCGGGGCTCACCACACTCGACGAGGTCTACCGCGTCACCGCGTAACGGCGAGCGGTGGCTTGGCTACCGAACCGCCCGAGACCCTACGCGCACCTAACCGGCGATCTCACCGTAGAGCGTAAGGATCGGCAGGTAGAGCGCGATCACCATTGCGCCAACGAGCGCACCGACCACGACCAGCAGCAGCGGTTCAAGTGTCGACGCAAGCTGGTCTGCCTCCGTGTTCACCTCGTTCTCGGTCGTTTCAGCGATACTCGCGAGCATTTCTGGCAGTGAACCTGACTCTTCGCCGACCGCCACCATGTGCGCGAGTGTCGGCGGGAACACCGTCGCCCGCGCGAGCGGGGCTGATAGGGATCCGCCCTCACGAACCGATTCGAGCGCGTCAAGCACGGCCCGCTGGATCACCGCGTTCCCGCTGCTCTCCGCGGTGACCGCGAGCGCCTGTGTGAGCGGCACCCCGGACGACAGCAGCATGGACAGGTTGCGGGAGAACCGCGTGACCTGGATTCGACGGATGAGGCTGCCGAATACGGGCAGTTTCAGTTGAATCGGGTCCACCACCGCCCGCACTCCTGGCCTGTTCTTGTTGAGCCGCCAGTACACTCCGATAGCGATGGCCAAGACGAGCAGGAGCGGCGCTAGCCATGTCATGTTCGCCGACAGGTTCACGAGGAACTGCGTAGGCCCCGGGAGCGTCGTGCCGAGTCCCGAAAACATTCCCTCGAAGACCGGTACCACGAACCACACCATGGCCACCATGCCGAGCACCGCAATTACGAGCACCACGAGGGGGTACGTCGTCGCCGCCTTAATCTTGTTGCGGAGTTCCGAATCGCGCTGATACGTATCGGCGAGCGATTTGAGCGACGTCCCGAGAAACCCGCCGGTTTCCCCAACCCGAACAACACTGACCATGAGTGGCGGAAACACGTCAGGCTGCTGCTGCAGTGCCTGCGAGAATGACCCGCCGGTTTCAATGTCGCGTTGCACCTGGTCAAGTGCCTGACGCAGCGTCTTCTGCTGGGTCTGACCCGCGATGATGGTGATGCTGCGCAGCAGCGGCACCCCCGCGTTGATCATTCCGGAGAGCTGCCGGGTCATCGTGGCGAGGTCTGAGAGGGAGACCGGTTTGCGCAGCCACGGAATGTCGATGTCTTGCTGGAGGCCCGTCTTCGACACCTCGGCGACTTTCAACGGCACGAGCCCCTGTGCCTTGAGCTTCGCCGCAACCTGCGCTCGCGAAGCGGCTTCCAGGGTACCGTGCAGGGTCTTGCCGCTCGACTGGTCGAGGGCACGATATCGGTAGGAATCAGACACGGCCACGGTTTACCACCTCGCTGTGCTTTCGTCGCTGCCCCAGGCCTCCATGTCGACGTTCTCAGTGCGCACGTGAATGCTGTCGAAATTCATCGTGTGCACACCCGTGTTCTTCGCATCGGTGAGTGAAATCTCTCCACTCTGCAGAAGCCGCCGCAAATCTTGGTCGAGTGTGTGCATCCCGTGTGCCGCGCCAGCCTCCATCGCGGAGTACAGTTGCGCGACGTCACCTTCACGAATGAGGTTGGCGACGCCGGGTGTATTCACCATCACTTCGGTTGCGACGACCCGCCCCCGGCCCTGCGCACGCGGAAGGAGGGTCTGACTCACGATGCCGAGCAGGGTGTCGCCGAGTTGGCGGCGGATTTGGTCGTGGCGACCGTCAGGGAATGCGCCGACGAGCCGGTTGATGCTCTTTGCTGCCCCCTGGGTGTGCAGCGTTGCGAGGACGAGGTGACCCGTTTCTGCCGCGAGCATCGCCGCTTCCATGGACACGGTGTCACGAAGCTCGCCGATGAGGATGACGTCGGGGTCTTGCCGCAGTGAACGGCGGAGCGCCTCATGAAAGGAGGCGGTATCCGAGCCAATTTCTCGCTGATGGATGAGTGCGGTGCGGCTCGTGTGTTCGAACTCGATCGGATCCTCGATCGTAATCACGTGAGCGGGCACCTCATCATTGATCGCGTCGACCATGGCCGCAAGCGTCGTTGACTTTCCCGAACCGGTCGGCCCGGTCACGAGCACGAGGCCGCGCGGACGCAAGGCCAGCTCCTGCGCGATCTGCGGCATGCCGAGCTGGTCGATGCTCTTGATCTCGTTCGGAACGAGGCGTAGTGCCGCGGCAAGCTGCCCCTTCTGGCGAAACACGTTGATACGCACGCGACCGATACCCGCCTGACCGTACGAGAGGTCGACCTCGCCGTGCTGTTCAAAGTGTTTGCGCGCGTCATCACGCATCTCAGCGATAAGGTGCGTGGTGATCCACTCGTTCGTGATGATGCTCGATGAGTCACCGAGCTGCTGCAGCAGTCCCTCCACACGGATCAAGGGCGGCAGACCCGCCGTGAGGTGCACGTCAGACGCGTCATTTGCGGCGGCTGCGGTGAGCATGGCCCCCAGTGTCACGCGAAATGGCATGGTTACTGCACTCCCGTCAGCACGAATGCGTCGAAGTGGACGGTCGTGCGGTAGACATCGTGGGCGGCCGTCTGCGACGCGACCTGGGCGTCGTGAATGCTGAAAACGCGCGGGGTGTTTGCGAGGGCATCAATAAACCGGGTCGCGGTCGCCGCATTCGGCGAAACGACCTCGACCGTGACGGGAATACGCAGACGGTTGCCGAGTTCTGCAGCGGTCTGGCTGCCGGCACCATCGACACCATCGGCACCATCGGCACCACCATCCGACACGTCCGCTCCATCGATCAGCGCCGCCTCGTCGGCAGAATCGAGCGCTGCAGGACCCGCCCCTCCCACGCCCCCGCCCGACATGAGCGAGAGCGCGTCATCCGAGGTGGGAGGGCTCCACTCGGATGCGTCACCCGCGGTGGCACTCACAATCTCGACCCCCGCCTCGGTGGCCGCCTGGGCAACCGTCACAAACATGGCGTCGAGGTTTGGCTGAGCCGGAATCTCGGTGCGGAGATCTTCGGTCTCGGCTTCCAGTTCGTCGATGCGCGTCTCAGCGGCCTGCAGCTCCGTGAGCTGGGCCGCGAGGGCCTCGTTCTGTACCTCGACAGCCTCCGTTTCACGGTGGGTGGTGACTGCGGCACTGATCTGCGGCACGGCAAACATCACGAAGCCCAGCACGATGACGACGAGGATCGCGAGGGCCCCACCAGGTTGATGAGCATGCGGTTCGTTGCGGTATTCATGCGCTTATCCCTCCTGCTCATTCGCTGCATCAGCGGCGGAGGCCGCTTCGGCATCGTCCACAACCTCGGGGCGCTCATACCGTTCGAAGTCGTTCGTGTAGATCGTTTGGTCGGTGTCAAAGCGAACCACGTATTGGAACGGGGGCCCACCGGCAGCCGAATTCTGTGAGGTGACGCTCAGTGCTTCGGCGCTCACGACCCACTCGAGGGTGTTAAGAGCACGGGTGAACTCGGCAATATCGAGTGCGCTGTTCGATTGGATCGTGAGTTCCGCGGCGAGCCCAATGTCGCTGGCGGGGTCTTCGACAGCGACCCCGCCAGAGACGACGACGGCTTGGGTGAGAATGCCGCCGCTCGGAAGCTCACTCACAATGTCGCTGAAAACGGCTTCGAAGTCGATGTCGTTCGACATGGCTTCGGTGCGGAACGACCGCAGGTCAGTCGTCGCAGCAAGCATTTGGTTGACGTCTGAGAGTTGCGCGATCTCCCCGATCAGGGCAGTACTGCGGTCCTGCTCGGCGCGAAGCTGCTGGGTCGCGGTGCCGTGGTAGGCGACCGTGCCGAGAATGATGAAGGCGATGAGTACGACGGCGAGGAAGATCACGCGTACCCAGTTGCGCATGAGCGCCTGCTGGGAGCGCCGTTCGATTTCAACGGCAGGCATGAGGTCGACGTGCGGTTCTCCCCAGTCGCCGAGACCGTTGCTGGTCGCCTGATGACGGCTCATCGTCGCCCTCCCCCAAGTGCCAGGCCGAGTGTGCTCACGAGCACGATCGGCAGGTCGTTTTCCAGCTCAATCTTGCTGGCGGCTACGTCGCCCACCGTGACCACCTCTGAGGGAAGACCGAGTGCGGCAGCGAGCGTCTGCCGTGTCTCGCTCTGGAGCACGCCGCCACCGCTCAGCAGCACCCGGTCGATGGGGAGCGCGTCGGGTTTCGCGATGTAGAACTCGAGGGTGCTGCGTATTCGGCTCACGAGGTCTGCGACTGCGGACGTGTCGAGCGTTTGTGGAACCGTCTGCTGAATCGTTGTGGGTGCGGTGTCGTCTCTGAGCAGGTCAGCGAGTTCAGCCGGCTCATCGAATGCGGCACTGGGCGCCGCGGTCTCGCCGGAGGTGAGGTCAATGGAGATGATCCGCACCAGGTCTGGGATGCCGTGGGAGTGGATCACCACGTACGTGGTGTGATAGCCGACATACACCATGGCGACCGTCTCATCGGGTGCGGTCAGTCGTGTTGCGACGCGACTCAGCCCGAGAGGAATGAGGTCGACGCTCGATGCGGTCACTTTCGCATCACGCAGGGTAGCGACGAGCGCTTCAACGTTGTCACTGACTGCCGCAACGAGGAGCCCGTGGAAGTGTTCGTCGTCTTCATGGAGTGGAAAGAAGTCGAGCACGGCCTGGTCGACGGGGAGCGGCAGCACCCCGTCGACTTGAAACGGAAGTGCCGCGCGAATGTGTTTGCGGTCGAGCTTGGGGATGGTGTGGTCGCGCACGAAGACCCGCCTGCTCCCGATGCCGAGCACCGCGTGCCGAGAACGGACTTTACACTGTTGCCAGAGTTGCCGGATGGCGAGTGCAACCGCTTGCGGGTCGATGATTTCGGAGTCTTTGGCCACACCGGGTGGGAGGGCGACTTCACCGGCCGCAAGGATCGTGGGCTCGTCGCCCTTGCTGATCTCGACCACCTGCACGCTGGCTTCGGTAATTTCGATGCCGACGAGTGTCTTGCTCATACGGTGACTCGCAATCGGGGTGTTGGGGCCGTGGGGTCGGGCGTCGTGTTCATTCTCATTGTGGCGTACGTCCTCCGTCACGGGATGACCAGCTCGAGGTACCAGCTGGCGATGAGGTTGCCGGCTCCTGCGCCGAACCAGGCGCCGAGAATCATCCACGGACCGAAGGGGACGGCAGTCTTGCGTCCGGCACGGCGGGCAAGCATGAGCGCGATGCCGAACACGCCGCCGAAGAGGAAGGCGGCGAATGCACCGACGGCGAGCGCGCCCCACCCGAGGTAGGCGAGCATGAGCCCGATGGTGCCGGCGAGTTTTACGTCGCCACCGCCCATCGCGTCGGGGCGGATGAGGCGGATGATGCCGTAGAACGCCCAGAGTACCGCCGCGCCGATGAGCGCACGGAGGAGCGCGGCCCAGTCTCCCGACGCGAGCGACGCGGCGATGAGCAGCGCGATGAGCAGCGGGTATGCGGGGAGGGTGAGCGCGTTGGGGAGCCGGAAGGTGTCGAGGTCGATGTACGCGAGCGCGATCGTGATGCTCGCGAAGATGGCGTACGCGACGAAGAGCAGCAGGGCCGCGGCGACGCCGGTGTCGGGTGTGTGGTGGATCGCGGCCCCTGCGACGAGCGCGAACACTGTGCCGGTGAGCGCTTCGACGAGCGGGTAGCGAACACTGATGCGTTCGCCGCAGGACGCGCACCGCCCACGGAGCATGATCCAGGAGAGCACGGGGATGTTCTGCCACGGTGTGATCGCTGCCGCGCACTTCGGGCATCGACTGGGCGTGTTCAGGGATTCCTTGTGCGGGAGTCTCGCGATGACGACGGTGAGGAACGATCCGATGACGAGCCCGAGCAGCGCCGCGAACACCAGGAGCAGCGTGGTGAGCGGGGTGATTGCAGCGACCGGCGTCATCGCCCGCCCCCACGCGAGATGAGCGGCCCGAGCCGGAAGGTGTCGTGGTCACCGGGAGCGGGGTCTACCGGGTCGTCTTCGTCGACCGTGGTGTCTTCGGTGAACCCCGGGAGCGTCAGCGCCTCATAGAAAAGGTTGAGTCCACTCGCGATGTTCACTTCGCCGGCCTGAATGTTTCCGCGCCAGGTCGCGAGGTTGCTCGCATTAACCTTGCACGGTGTATACAGCACGCCGTGCACGGTGTCTTTCATGTTCATGCCGCTGATGTTTGCGACCGTACCCGGGTTGGGGCAGGTGGGTCGTGCTGCATCGCTTGCGCCCGGTGAATTTTGGATGATGTCGAAGCGGCGCACCGTGCTATCTGCGCTCTCCACGGTGAGCTGCTGCGCTTGAACGTTCTGCCCGACGAGGATCGCGATGTCGGTTTGCAGGGCCAGACTTTGCGCGGCGAGGTTCACCTCGGCGCACCGGCTGGCGTCAAAGATCGTGGGAACGGTCGCAGAGGTGAGCTGTGTCGGCGGGAGATATGGGTGACTCCAGGTCGACATGGAGCAGGACTCGAGTTCCTCCACGACGTAGCCCTCCCAACCGGCGCTCGTGATCTCATAGTTGATCCAGTTAACCGGTGGCGCGGTGGGAACGGTGATGTCGGCAATCGGCGCAATCGGCGCAATCGTCGCACGCGCGGGTGGGGTGAGTCCCGTGACGTTGGTGCGGGTGAGCTCGGTGGTCGGGTTCCCCGTCACCCCGCCAGCGAGGGTCAGCGTGCCCGTCACGGTGGTGGAATTGCCCATGCTCGCGCTTGCGGTACTTGAGGAGGTCACGTTTCCAATGATGGTCGTGTTGCTGGTGCCGATGCGGCCACCGGTGACGATGCCGCCTTCGAGCCGGGCTCCATTGGCGGTGACGTTTCCGATCGCGGTCGCCCGACCGCCAATGCGGGCATTGCTCGACTTGACTTCGAGTTCGCCGTTTGTCGTGGCTGCATCATCAATCTGCGTGCCCGACTCGAGCGTGAGTTTGCCGTCGCTCAGGACTGATCCGCGAACTCGGCTGCCGCTGGACTTCAGTGTCGTCGTACCGCCGCTCACGGTGGATCCCTGCACCTCCGCGGAGGAGCCGACCACCAGCGTGCCGCCGCTGCGCACCGAGCCTTGCACGCGCGCATTGCTCTTGAGGGTGACGTCGCGAAGCGCGGTGACGTCACCACCGACCCTCCCGACGGAGACGTCGCGGCCGCCGGTAATGGATCCCGCGACGTTGACGACATCGATGTCGCCACAGGCGATGATGTCTCCACGAATATCTGAACTGTTGGTCTGGGTGACGGTGCCCGAGGTGTAGATGCTCCCGAGGGAGATGTTCGTCGAACTGATCGTGACGTTGCCCTGGGCGTACAGGTCACCGGAAATATGACAACCGTGGGTGATCCGCACATCGCCTTCCGCGACGTACACGTTCCCGGGGATCACCGACCCGTTGTAACAAATCTCCTTCGTCGATGCACCGACTCGGAGGTCGACGGAGGTGTGTTCACCGACCGGGGTGATCACGATGCCATTACTCAGGGTGAAACTGCTCGCAGCGTACAACGCGTTATCGGTTGCTGGCTTGGGCGGAGCGGGCTGCGGCGTGACGAACGAGTAGGTGGCCGTCACCGTGGAGGCGCTGTCGTCGGACCCCCATCCGGTCGACGTGAAGGTCATGCTGTGCTGTTCAGGGGCGCATTCTGCCTGGGCCAGGTAGTGCGTCGGGGCTTCAAGCTCGACCGTGGTCGGGGCGCAGAATTCTGAGATGCTGTTCGCGGTGGCCCCGTTGCGTTCCACGGTGGCGATGGCTGCGGCGAGGCCCGCGTCGGCGGCGGCGCGAGATTGCACGGTGTCGCGATCATCAGCGACCATGCCGGTGGTGTTCATCGTGACGGTGACGAGTGCGGTGATGGCGAGGGCGGAACGGCTTCGTCAGGTATGAGTCCGCCCCCGAAGTGAGCCCCAAGACTGCGTCAGATTCACCATCCAACGCAGAAATCATGATGATGTACGCCGTGCTCCCCTCGCGGATTCGGCGTGCCGCCTCAAACCCGTCAATACCGGGCATGTTGACATCGAGCGTGACAAGAAAGGGCTGCTGTTCGAGCACGAGCCGCACCCCGTCAAGCCCATTATCGGCAACAAATGTCGTAAGACCGGCGGCTTCCGGCACACCCCCAAAATGCGCCGCCGACCTTTCCCGATACTAGCGCACGCCGAAACTCATGGGGAGGGCGGTTTCGAGCGTATTCATCACACCGCGCGCTCCGCCATCTCCACGACATTCTTGAGGAGCAGCGCGCGGGTCATGGGCCCGACACCGCCGGGGTTCGGCGACACCCAGCCCGCAACCTCCTCGACGCCGGGGGCGACGTCGCCGACCACGCGACTCTTCCCTGTCTCAGGGTCGGTCTTGCGTGAGACGCCCACGTCGAGCACGATCGCGCCGGGCTTCACGCTCTCGGGCGTGACGATCCCCTCGGCTCCGGCGGCGGCGACGATCACGTCGGCGCGCCGCAGCTCGGCGGCAAGGTCGCGGGTACCCGTGTGCGTGAGCGTCACGGTCGCGTTCACATTGCGCCGCGTGAGGAGCGCCCCGATCGGTCGGCCCACCGTGACTCCGCGTCCGACAACGACGACGTTCTTCCCCTCCCAGGAGAGGCCGTTTCGCTCCACGAGTTCGATCACGCCGCGCGGTGTGCACGGCAGCGGGCTCGAGATCTCAGTGTTGACGTTGAGCACGAGCCTGCCGAGGTTCGTGGGGTGCAGCCCGTCCGCATCCTTGTCCGGGTCGATGCGCTCGAGAATCGCGTCGGTGTTGAGGTGCTTCGGCAGCGGCAGCTGCACGATGTAGCCGGTGACCTCGGGGTTCGCGTTGAGTTCGTCGATGACGGCCTCGAGCTCCTCCTGCGTGGTCTCCTCAGGCAGGTCGCGGCGGATCGACGCGATGCCGACCTCGGCGCAGTCGCGGTGCTTGCCCGCCACGTACCACTGCGAGCCGGGATCGGAGCCGACAAGCACGGTGGCGAGGCCGGGCTGGATCCCTCGCTCGCGCAGCGCAGCGACCCGCTCGGTGAGTTCGCGCTTGATCTGCGCGGCGGCGGTCAGTCCATCAAGTTGTTGTGCGGTCATCGCGGTCCTCACCACTGCTCGAGGCCGGGGTAGAGCGGGAAACGCTCAGCGAGAGCCGCGGTGCGCGCCTTGAGTTCGGCGACGTCGCCCGCCTGCTGCAGCGTGAGGGCGACGATCTCGGAGACCTCCGCGAACTCGGCGTCGCCGAAGCCGCGGGTGGCGAGCGCGGGGGTGCCGATGCGCAGGCCGCTCGTGACCATCGGCGGGCGCGGGTCGAAGGGCACCGCGTTGCGGTTCACGGTGATGCCGACCGCGTGCAGCGCGTCCTCCGCCTGCTGGCCGTCGAGCTCGCTGTTGCGCAGATCCGCGAGCACGAGGTGCACGTCGGTGCCTCCCGTGAGCACGTCAACCCCGGCCGCCCTCGACGCGTCGGTGGTGAGCGCCTCGGCGAGGAGCTTCGCGCCCGACAGGGTGCGCACCTGGCGCTCCTTGAACTCGTCGGTCGCGGCCAGTTTGAACGCGGTCGCCTTCGCCGCGATGACGTGCATGAGCGGGCCGCCCTGGTGGCCCGGGAAGACGTTCGAGTTCAGCTTCTTGTGCATCTCGAGGTCGTTCGTGAGGATGAAGCCGGAACGCGGCCCGCCGATCGTTTTGTGCACCGTCGACGAGACGACGTGCGCGTGCGGCACCGGGTTCGGGTGCAGGCCCGCCGCGACGAGGCCAGCGAAGTGCGCCATGTCGACCCACAGGGTCGCGCCCACCTCGTCGGCGATCGCACGGAACGCCGCGAAGTCGAGGGTGCGCGGGTACGCCGACCAGCCGGCGATGATCACCTTCGGCTTGTGCTCGAGCGCCTTCTGACGCACCACATCCATGTCGATGAGCATGGTCTCGGGATCGACGCCGTACGAGGCGACGTTGTACAGCTTGCCCGAGAAATTCAGCTTCATGCCGTGCGTGAGGTGGCCGCCGTGAGCGAGCTCGAGGCCGAGGATCGTGTCGCCCGGCTCCGCGATCGCGGAGAGCACCGCGGCGTTCGCGGAGGCCCCGGAGTGCGGCTGCACGTTCGCGTAGGCGGCGCCGAAGAGCGACTTGGCGCGATCCCTCGCAAGATCCTCGGCAACGTCGACGAACTCGCAGCCGCCGTAGTAGCGGCGGCCCGGGTAGCCCTCGGCGTACTTGTTGGTGAGCACCGATCCCTGCGCCTCGAGCACCGCGCGCGGCACGAAGTTCTCGCTCGCGATCATCTCGAGCGTGGAGCGCTGCCGGTCGAGCTCGTTCTGGAGCACCTCGGCGATCTCGGGGTCGACGACCTCGAGCGGCTCGTTGAAGAATGCGGACTGTGGTGACATGACGACCTCTCATCCCCTGCGCACGCAGGTCGATTTCCTGCGGCCCAGGCGAGCGGCCTTGAAATTACGTCGCTCCCCGATGGTGGTCCCATCTGCACGCCAGTCACGACGTGCACCAGCTTACCAACTCCACCGCCCACGGAACAGGTCTGTTCACCAGAACATCGTGCTGTCCACCTTCGCGAGGCTCGGCCACTCGTCGGGCCCGAACGTGCGCACGGGCGACTCCGGCGCGTACGCATCGGGGTCGAGTTCCCACCCCTGTTCCTCGGCAGGGATCCGCTCCCGCCAGTTAATCCACAGGTCGCTCGGCACCCGTTCGGGGGCCGTCTCCGCGGTGATGCGGGTGCGGGTCTCGGTGATGCGCTCCGAATCTTCCAGCATCGGGTCAACGAGCCGTTCGTGCCGGTCCACGGTCAGTGTGAACCTCGCCCCGTCCGCACGCTCCCCTGCGAACTCCACGCGGGTGTTCGGGAGGGATCCGTCCCGCAGCGCCCAATCCTCGTCCACCTCGGCTGGTGACAGTTCCCACCCCGCGGTGCGCGCTGCGGCGAGCGCGCGATCCTCCACCGCGTTCACGGGTTCGTCGCTCACGTACCGCCAGCTGCTCGTCACAACGATCTCCTCGGGGGAGCCCCACCCCGGGCTATCGGCCCAGGCACGCCCTCCTGCGACGGTCCAGTCGGCACCGTTTGAGATCGCGGCCCGGATCGGCGACAGCTCTTCCTGCAGCACTTCCCAGCGCGCCTCCTGCCGCTCAGCGACCTGCTGGGTTTGCACGCCCGCCACCGCGACGCCCACGCCCACCGCGAGTGCCAGGAGTGCGGGTGCCGCGATCCCTGCGAACCACACCCAGGTGCTCCCGTCGCGCCAGGTGGGCGCGGATTCTTGGGCGGCGCCCTGGCCAGCCGCCTGCTCTGCTTCCTGGCCAGCCTCCTGCTCTGCTTCCTGGCCAGCCTCCTGTGCCGCCGCCTGGTCGATCGAAGCGGCGCGGATCCGCCGCGACTTCGCGATCGCGAAGAACGCGCCGGCGAGCGCCACCCCGTAGCTGACCACGAGACACACCCAGCCGACGACGAAGAGCCCCTCCTCGAGCGGTTCGCGCACTCCGAAGAACATTTCGCCGAGCACGGAGTCGACGCTTCCCGAATCGCCGACGCCCCGGTTGCTGAGCGCCAGCAGGATGAGGCTCCACCAGTTCGCGATCATCGCAATACTCACGAGCGTCGTCGACGAACGGAACCCGCCCGCCCGCCGCATGAGGAACCGCGGCAGCACGTTCGCGAGCGCGTAGATCGGCAGGAGGACCGGCGAGAGCAGCAGCAGAAACAGCATCTCCCAGCCGCCCGTTCCGCCGAAGAACAGGAAGACGAACAGTACGACGGGCAACAGCCACGACGTCCACGGCCACGCCTGCCACAGGGTGCGGTTCGCGACCCCGCGCTCGGCGGCCCAGTCGCCCGGTTCCTGGAAGCGCGGTGCCCGCTTACCCCGCTTACCCCGCGGAATGTGCTGCGGGGCCGGAGGCTGCATCGTCGAGCTCATGCCTCGAGCGTAGACGGCGGGGTATGCGCGCGCGGATCCCTCGCCCGCGTTTCAGCTACCCTTGGACATCGTGAATACGATCGCTCCCATCGCAGACGACACCCAGTGGGTGCTCACGCTCTCGTGCATCGACGGCCCCGGTATCGTGCACGCGATCAGCGGAGCGATCGTGGCATCGGGCGGCAACATCGCGGAGAGTCAACAGTTCTCGAGCCACGACACGGCGCGCTTCTTCATGCGCCTGCAGATCGAGGCGGTCGCGCAGCCCGAGACCTTCGAGGAGCGGTTCACGGCGTCGCTGAAGACCGTGACCGAACGCTACAACATGACCTGGCGGCTCGACCGCGTCGGCCGGCCGGTGCGCACCCTCGTGCTCGCCTCGACCGCGACGCACTGCGTGAACGACCTGCTCTACCGGCGGCGCAGCGGGCAGCTGTCGATCGAAGTGCCGCTCATCCTCTCGAACCACGAGACGGTGCGCGACCTCGCAGAGTTCTACGGCATCGACTTCGAGCACCGCCCGATCGCGAGCGCCGATGACAAGGCGGCGTTCGAAGAGCGCGTGCTCGAGGCGGTCGCGGAGCACGACATCGAGCTCGTCGTGCTCGCCCGCTACATGCAGATCCTCTCCCCCGAACTGTGCGAGGCGCTCGAGGGGCGGGCGATCAACATCCACCACTCCTTCCTGCCCGGTTTCAAGGGGGCGAACCCCTACAAGCAGGCGCACCAGCGCGGCGTAAAACTCATCGGCGCGACCGCGCACTTCGTGACCACGGACCTCGACGAGGGCCCGATCATCGAGCAGGATGTCGTGCGCGTCGACCACTCGTACTCGCCGCAGCAGCTCGTGCAGCTCGGCCAGGACGAGGAGGCGCGGGTGCTGCGCCGTGCCGTCGGCTGGTTCGCGGAGAACCGGATTCTTGCTGACGGCGACCGCACGATCATCTTCAGCTAACCATCGCATATTCGCCTATTTTTCTAGGCACAACGGCGATATACTGGCGTTGTGACTAGAAATCTAGGCAGACGCAGGTGGGCGACGGAGCGCTGGGAACAGCACCTCGGCGACCAGATCCGCCGCGCACGCCAAGATGCAGGGATCTCGCAGGCAGACCTCGCCAGACGCGCCAACGTCAACCGCAACTCGATCAGCTCACTCGAACGCGGCGAGGGATCAAGCCTCGCCACCCTCATCAAAGCGGTCAGAGCGCTCGGTCTCGACCAGTGGCTCGACGAGCTGGCCCCCGAACCCGGCCCGAGCCCCCTCGCGCTGCTCCGCGAGCAGCAGTCCCGCCAGGTGCAGCGAGTGCGCTCACGACCAGACGAGACGGGAGCGTAACCGTGGCCTTCACCCAGGTCGAGGTGCTCGAGGTCCGCGCGTGGGGTCGGACCGTCGGCGCACTCGCATCCGGCCGCGCCGGAGTCGCCGACTTCGAATACGATCCCTCGTGGAACGGTGGAGAGCTCTCACCGCTCCTCATGCCCACCTCACCCCGCGGCAGGATCTGGTCGTTCCCGCAGTACTCCCGCGACACCTTCCACGGCCTCCCGCCCATGATCGCCGACTCGGCGCCCGATCGCTTCGGCAACTCGGTGATCGCGGCGGCGCTCGCGGCCGAGGGCATCTCCCCGGCCCAGGTGCGCCCCATCGACCGCCTCGCCTACGTCGGCGAGCGAGCCATGGGCGCCCTCACGTTCCATCCCGCGCAGTCCCCCGGAGGCCCCGCCACGTCGCTCGAGCTCGCCGAACTCGTCGAGGCCGCGCGATCGGCACTCGACGGGTCCCTCACTGAAGACGCCCGCACCGAGGCCGTGCAAGACCTCCTGCGGGTGGGCAGTTCGGCCGGTGGGGCCCGCGCCAAAGCGATCATCGCCTGGAACCCGAAAACCGACGAGATCCGCGCGGGCGGCATCCCCGCCCCGCCCGGGTTTGAGCAGTGGCTCCTGAAGTTCGACGGCGTGGGAGCCGACGAGCAGCTCGGCCACACCGGCGACTACGGGCGCACGGAGTACGCGTACGCGCTCATGGCCGAGGCGGCAGGGATCGACATGAGCGACTGCACTCTCCTCGAGGAGGGCGGTCGCGCGCACTTCATGACCCGCCGCTTCGATCGCCCCGGGAACACGGGAGAGCGCTTGCACATGCAGTCGCTGTGCGCGCTCGTCGGCGCCGACTACAACGAGGTCGGCACCCACGACTATGCCACCCTGTTCCTCGCGGCGGACGATCTGGGGCTCGACGTCACCGAGGAACTGTTCCGACGCGCATGCTTCAACGTCATCGCTTCGAACAACGACGACCACACGAAGAACCACTCGTTCCTCATGGCGGAGGGTGGGGAGTGGTCGCTCTCCCCCGCCTACGACGTCACCTTCGCATACAGCCCGAACAGTCAGTGGCTCCGTCAGCACCTTATGTCAGTGAATGGCAGGTTCGAGGAGATCTCGCGCACCGACCTGATGACCCTGGCCGACCAGTTCAGCGTGCCCGACGCCCGCGGCATCATCGATGACGTGCGGGCCGCGGTCTCACGGTGGCCCGAGTTCGCTGCGGACGCGGGACTCTCCGCCGCGCGAAGGGAAGAGATCGCGCACCGCCTCGACGAGGTCGCCCGCGAGCTTTAACGCAGATGCTCGACGTCGCCCGCGGAGACCTCGAGCACGCCGCCCGTCGGCAGGTCGACGATGAGGGATCCGTCCGGCGCGAGCGCGCGCGCACGCCCGTCGACGATCTCCCCGCCGGGCAGGTGCACCCGCACCTCCGCCCCGATCGTCAGCGACGCCCGCGCCACCCGCGCCCGCACCGCGGCGGAATCCGTGCGGGCGAGCTCCACGAGCCGCAGCATCGCGGTCGCGTAGTCGGCAAGCACGGCGTCTGCGAGATCCCTCCCCGCGTCATCGGCGAGCGTCACCGCGCCCCCAACGTCGGCGCCAGCGACGAGCAGCGACGTCGCGCGCTCCGTGGGGAGCTCCTCCTGGGGAAGCAGCAGGTTTACACCGGTGCCGACCACGAACGCGCCGTCGCGGAGCATCTCACTCAGAATGCCAACGAGCTTGAGACCCGGCCGGCCCGCCATCGCGTCGTCTTCATTGCGGACATGCACGTCGTTCGGCCACTTCACCCCGACACGCATGCCCTCACCGAAGTGCCGCTGCAAGGCCCCCGCCATCGCGGTGCCGGCCATGAGCGACAGCCACCCCGGGCCGAGCTCATCGCCACTACCGCTACCGAAGTCGCGCACGAGGAGCGAGGCCGCGATCGCGAGGTCCGGCGGCGTCACCCACCCCCGGTAGAGGCGGCCGCGGCCGGCGGTCTGGTTCGCCGTCGCGAGGAGGGTGCCGTGCGGGAGGACGCCGTCGCCTGCCGCTACGAGCTCGCGCAGCTCGGCGTTCGTCGACGGGGAGCTCTCCCGCCAAATGACGAGGGGCAGTGCGTCGCGGGTGCGTGTCAGTTCCACCCCACCACGCTACCGCGGGTCGGTCTCGACCGGACCCGTCCCAACCGGACCTGTCTCGACCTTGCGCGGGAAGACCTTGTCGAAGATCCACGCGTACACGAACGCGTAGATGAGAAAGAACACCATGAGGCCGAGATCGAGAAGGAAAGCCTCCGCCCAGCTCACTCCGAGCACCCAGGAGACGACCGGCACGAGGAATATCACGAGCCCCCCCTCGAAGCCGAGGGCGAGCACCATGCGACGTTTGAGGGTGCGGTGCTGCGACACCTGCCGTTTCTCCCACGCCTCGAAGATGGTGGTCCAGATGTAGTTCCAGATCATCGCGACCGTTGATGAGGCGACTGCGGTGATGCCCGCACCTGCCCCGCTGTGTCCGAGCGCGAAGAGCGCGATCGTGACGATCACGATGGCGACCAGCTCGAAGGTGACGACGTAGATGATGCGGCGAACGTGTGGTGACACAGATCCCTCCCGGGAAAGAACTCATGGGAAGTCCTTGCGGGTTCGCATCCATGAAACGTACGGTGTGCGGTGCGCCGAGACCGGCGCACATCGCGTTCCATGTTAGCAACCGGGCCCGAAGTTTCGCGCACACCGCATCGGTGCGGGCTCCTACGACGCACTTCCGCACCTAGCACCCACACCAGGTACCCACGCTCCCCGACAACCACCGGCACTCAGCGCCACTGGGCAGGGGTACTCGCCGTGGCGCAGGGGTACTCGCGGAGAGCGCCACGCGGCAGCACCCTGCGACAACCCATGGTGGCTCATCAACAATGAAATCGCGGATCGATTGGAGGAGTCACTGAGCGCCCGGCATGGGCCCCGCGATAGGCTGGGCTGCGTGACTGGAGACATCGACTCGCTCGCGACCACCGCTGGACGCATCGCCGACCACCGCCGCAAGTATCAGGAGGCAGTGGGCGACCGCGATGCTGCTGCGGCAGCGAGGCAGCATCCCCGCGACAAGATGACCGCCCGCGAGCGCATCGCCGCGCTCCTCGACCCGGCCTCGTTCGTCGAGTTCGACAAGTACGTGCGCCACCGCAGCCACGGCTTCGGCATGGAAGACAACCGCCCCTTCGGCGACGCCGTCGTCACCGGCGCCGGCACGATTCACGGACGCCAGGTTGTCGTCTACTCGCAGGATTTCACGACGTTCGGCGGTTCCCTCGGCGAAGTCGCCGGAGAGAAGATCGTGAAGGCGATGGAGTTCGCCCTCAAGACCGGCGCACCACTGCTCGGCATCCTCGACTCGGGCGGCGCCCGCATCCAGGAAGGCGTTGTTGCGCTCTCGAACTACGCAAAGATTTTCCGTCTCAACACCATGTGCTCGGGCGTGATCCCGCAGATCTCGATCGTCATGGGCCCGTCCGCGGGCGGTGCGGTCTACTCCCCCGCACTCACGGACTTCGTGATCATGGTCGACAAGACGAGCCACATGTTCGTCACCGGCCCCGACGTGATCAAGACCGTCACCGGTGAAGAGGTCGGCTTCGAAGAGCTCGGCGGGGCACTCACCCACAACAAGACGAGCGGCGTCTCACACTACCTCGCGAGCGACGAGCTCGACGCGCTCGACTACGCGCGTTCACTCATCAGCTTCCTCCCCGACAACAACCTCGCCGAGTCCCCCGTCTACGACACGGATACCGCGCTCGAGATCACCGACGCTGACCGCGCACTCAACTCGGTGATCCCCGACAGCCCCAACCAGCCGTACGACATGAAGACCGTCATCGAGGCCGTACTCGACGGTGGCGACTTCCTCGAGGTGCAGCCGTTGTTCGCGCCGAACATCCTCATCGGTTTCGGCCGCGTCGAGGGCCGCACCGTCGGCATCGTCGCGAACCAACCGAACCAGATGGCCGGCACGCTGAACATCGATGCGAGCGAGAAAGCGGCGCGGTTCGTGCGGTTCTGCGACGCGTTCTCGATTCCGATCCTCACGCTCGTCGACGTGCCGGGCTACCTGCCGGGCACCGACCAGGAGTTCCAGGGCGTCATCCGCCGCGGTGCGAAACTCCTCTACGCGTACGCCGAGGCCACCGTGCCGCTCGTCACGATCATCACCCGCAAGGCCTACGGTGGCGCATACATCGTGATGGGGTCGAAGGAGATGGGCGCCGATTTCAACATCGCCTGGCCAACCGCCGAGATCGCTGTCATGGGCGGCGCGGGCGCCGTGAACATCCTCTACCGCAAGGAGCTCGCCGCCGCTGAGGCCGCAGGCGAAGACGTCGAGGCGCTCCGTGCCGAACTCACCGCAAAATACACGGCCGACGTCACCTCCCCATTCCTCGCGGCCGAACGCGGCGAGCTCGACAACGTGCTCGAGCCCGCGGGCACACGCCTCGCGGTGATCAAGGCGCTGCGCGGCCTGCGCGGCAAGCGCACCGAGCAGCCCGCGAAGAAGCACGGGAACATCCCGCTCTAAGCGAGGGATCCGCATGAACACGACACCCCTGCCCCCCGACGCGCTCGAGCGTGATGCCGCGAAGCGCGAGGAGATCGGCGACCGCGACGACACGCTCCGTGGAGACGACATCCGTTTCGTGACGCGCGACGTGAGCGACGAGGAGCGCGCCGCGGTGATCGCGGTGCTCACGGGCGTGCGTGCGGAGGAGACGAAGCGCGTGAAGCGTGTCGCCCGGCGCGACCGCGAACCTTGGGCGCGCTCGCAGCGCGTTCCCGAAGGGATCGGCGAACTGCGACTCGACAACGGTCGCGAGTAGCCACCGCCCACGCTTACCCTGTCGAGGCCCGATAGGCTACGGCCATGATCACCCCGTCAACCGAGGAGTCCCGTGCAGACCTCGCGCGGCTCCTCAACTCGGGGTTCGAAATCGACTTCCAACCACGCGGCATCATCTCTGACCGTCCGCTGCGGCACGCGGCCGTGCTCATCCTTTTCGGCTCGCTCGACCGGATCCTGGCGGGTTCCCCGGTCACGACTGTGCCGCCCGAACTCGACGTGCTGCTCATGCGGCGCTCAGAGCACCTCCGAAGCCACCCCGGGCAGATTTCGTTCCCCGGCGGCGGTAAAGAATTGGGCGATGCGGACCTCGTGGCGACCGCGCTGCGCGAGGCAGCGGAAGAGACAGGGCTGGATCCCTCTGGCGTGGATGTGCTCGGTGCCCTCCCGCCCGTGCTCGCGCCCGTGAGCAATCACCTGGTAACGCCGGTGATCGGCTGGTGGGCTTCGCCCTCGCCTGTGCGCGCCGACGGCGGGGAGGCGGTCGACGTGTTCCGCACGCCGGTCGCGGAACTGCTCGATCCCTCGTCTCGCGGCACCTCCGTGATCGATCGTGGCGACCGTGTCTTCCGCGGGGAGGCCTTCGAGTTGCGGCACGGTCCCGTCGTCTGGGGGTTCACGGGCATCTTGCTGTCGCGGCTGTTCGACGGCCTCGGTTGGACGGTGCCGTGGGAGGCGACGCGGGAGTTCAGAGTCCTGCCGTAGGGTCGGCGCCCACCTTTGCTGTTTACGGCGCGGCGGTCGCAGCGGTACCCACGCTCCCCGACGAATACCCGTACTCATCGACGGTGAGCACGGGTAGTTGTCGGAGAGGATGGGTAGTCGCGAGCAAAGGTGCTGGGGGCAGAGCCAGCGGGGCCGGGGCACTGGGCAGCACCCGCGACGCGCGCCGACCCCCTAGAGCGCGGCGGGAAAGGACCCGCCGGTCAGCACCTGGAACGTCGTCACTGCCTGCTGGTCGCTCAGCGAGGCGACGTAGTCGAGCACGGCGCGGCTGCGACCCTGCCGACGCAGGCCGGCGTCGCTCGTGTCGCCCATGAGCAGCTCGGGGCTCCGGTCCCGCACCGCGAAGCTCGCCTCGGTGGCTTCGTCGACCCACTCGAGCAGCCCGCGGGGTGCGCGGTCGCGGTCGTCGGTGTCCGCGAGCCAGGCGTCGAAACCGAGCACGAGCTCCTCGACGATGCGGGCTCGGCCCCGCTGCGGTTGTGCGTGTTCGGGGCGTTCGAGCACGAAGTGGGCGTGCACGAATTTGAGCACCATGACCTGGTGCCAGGCCTGCTGGTTCAGGCGCACGAAGCCGCCGCGCACGTGCGGGTGCTCGTCGACGACGATGGAGGTGCGCAGGTGGTCGATCCAGTGCCGGGTGAAGCTCGATACGGCGCGCTCGCTGTCGATGCCGCCGTCGTAGGGTGAGGCGAGGAGGGTCTCGCCGATGTCGCGGCTCACGTCGCGCACGGCTTCGGTGAACGCTTCACGCTCGGCGATCCACGCGTCCTTGAGGCTGAGCCGACGCCACAGGAGTTCGAGGGATCGGCCAGGAGCTCGCCTGTCGGCGGCGAGCGCTTCGACCGGTTCGGCGGCGAGCGCGTCGGCGTCGGCGAGCCAGGCGCGGAACTCGGTGGTGATTGCGGACTGCTGGAGCACGCCGGCGCGGACGAAGTCGTCGAGGTCGTGCACGGCGTAGGCGATGTCGTCGGCGAGGTCCATGACGGCGCACTCGATGGTTTGCATGCCGGATGCGAGGCCGGGGAAGGCGGCGAGCGCCTGGGCCATGTCGACGGCGTCGATTGCGTAGGCGGAGAATTTCTCGGCGCCGCTTTCGGGGTCGAGGCCGACGCCGCGGGGGCGTTCGGCGACGGGCACCCGCTGTTCGGTGACTCCGACCCATTCCGAGCGGGTCCACGGGTATTTGAGGGTTGCGGCGCGGGTGGCGGCGGTGAGGTTGAGGCCGGGGAAGTCGCGGCCGAGGGTGTCGAGTTGGGTGATGATGCGGAAGCTTTGGGCGTTGCCCTCGAAGCCTTCGGCGAGGCCGAGGCGGGTGCGAGCGACGCGGTCGAGTACGCGTTCGCCGAGGTGTCCGAAGGGTGGGTGGCCGAGGTCGTGGGCGTGGGCTGCGGCCTGCGCGACGATGGTGTCGCAGCCACCGAGGCGTGCGACGATGGCGCCGGTGTGGTCGTCGTTGGGGTGTTCGCCGCGGAGGAAGGTGCGGTGTCTGGCTTCGTGGCCGGCGAGCTGGGCGGCGATGACGCGGGCGACGGCGCTCACTTTGAGGGAGTGGGTGAGGCGGTTGTGCATGACGGGGCCGACCCCGGATTGCGGCACGACCTGGGTGACGTCGGAGAGGCGCCCGAAGTAGGAGGAGAAGCGGAGCCGTTCGAGGTCGACGCGGTATTCGCGCGGGTCGCGTGCGGTGGCGGCGCGCCCTTCGGAGTCGCCGATCGCGGCGGGTCGGTGCTGGGAGGAGACCTCTTCGACGTAGCGGCGCGATTCGCGGTCGATGCCGGGCGTGGCTTCGTCAATGGGGTCGGCGCGTTCGCTCATGTCTTCATTCTTAGCAGTACTCTGGTGCCATGGGTGCGACGGAGCAGACGCAGCGGACGCCACGGTCGGAGCATGCCGAGCGGCCCGCGGGTTCGGGGCGAGGGGCCGGGAATCGGACGCGCGGGGAGAACATTCCCGCGATCGAGCGGGCGACCGGGCGCGAGTGGGCGGACTGGCTGCGGTTCTTCGAGCAGCACGGGGCGAACGGTCTCCCCCATCCCGAGATAGCGCGGCTCGCTCGCGGCGAGATGCCGGCGGAGCTCAAGAACCCTGACTGGTGGGCGCAGGGGGTGGAGAAACCCCGCACCTCGCGCACGGAGAAGCGCAGTTTCTGGCGGTTCTCGCTCGACGGGGCGGGGAAGGTCGAGGTCGCCGCGATCGACAAGGGTGACGGTCGGGCACGACGGGATTCCCGACGCTGACGGCATCGAGGAGTGGCGCGCGCACTGGAAGCGTCTGCTGTCGGAGCTGTGACCGGCAGGGCAACGAGCGAGGGGCGGAAGAGCATGAGCGAGTCGATAGGGATCGTCTGGAACCCGTCGAAGGTCGACGAGCCGGAGCTGCGCGACGCCTTCGCGGCGGCGGCGGAGCAAGCAGGTCGGCCGTCTGAGGCGCGCTGGTTCGAGACCGCGGAGGACGACCCGGGCGGTGAGGCCGCGGGGCACGCGCTGGCGGCGGGCTGCTCGCTCGTGATCGCGGCGGGTGGGGATGGCACCGTGCGGGCGGTGGCGTCGAGGCTCGGTATGCGTGACGCTGGCGGTGGCGACGGGCCACGCGCCGAGCTCGGGATCGTGCCGCTCGGCACGGGGAATCTGCTCGCGCGAAACCTCGAGATCCCACTCGGCGACCCTCGGGCGGCGTTCGAGCGGGCCTTAACGGGTGAGGGATCGGCCCTCGACCTCGGCGTCGTCTCCCTGCCCGAGTCTTCCGAGGCGCGGGAGATCGGCTTCGTCGTGATGATCGGGTTTGGCGTGGACGCGCAGATGATCGAGGAGACCGACGACGAGCTGAAGGCGAAGGCCGGCTGGCTCGCGTACGTCGAGTCGCTCGGCCGGGCAGCGTCGGGCACCGAATCGGTGGTCTTCTCGCTGACGGTCGACAACGAGCCCGCGCGCGACGAGCGGGCCCACACGGTGCTCGTCGGTAACTGCGGCAGCCTGCAGGGAGGGATCCCTCTCCTCCCCGATGCCGAGCCCGACGACGGGGAGCTCGACCTGCTCGTGCTCAGCGCAGATGATGCGGCGTCGTGGATCGACACGGCGCGGAACGTGGTGTGGGACAACGGCCTGAAGCGGCTCCTGCCCGGCGGTGGCACGGGGAGCACCGACGACAGCGGCGGCAGCAACAACGCGGGCGAGGATCAGGCAGAAAGCTCGGACTCCGTGTCGCGGCTCCGAGCGCGGCGCATCTCAGTCGAGCTTGCTGAGCCGCGCGTGCTCGAGGTCGACGGCGACACGGTCGGCGAGGTGTCGTCGTTCGAGGTCCGGGTGCTGCCGGGGGCGCTGCGGGTTCGCTGAGAGACCCCTCCGATCCCTCGCGGTTCAGGCTCCTCACGCCTGCCTCCGAGGTTTCTCCGGGACTCATCTGACACTGTGGAGTGGTCCCGCCGGGCCGATACGGTCGCGGTGAACCGTGCAGACCAGGAGGAGCCCGCGTGCAGAAGTCCCAGAAGATCCTCATCGGGGTCGGGGTCGGCGTGATCGCCGTGATCGCGATCGCCGCGATCGCGGGTCCCACGCTCTACCGGGATGTCATCGCACCCCCCGCGGCCGAAGCGCCGAGCCTCAGCACGAACGACAGTCTCCTCACTGACGCGTCGAACGGATCCCTCGACCCGACCGAGCTCGCCGGCGAGTGGGTCGTGCGCGACGGTTCCGAGGCCGGGTACCGGGTGGACGAGGTGCTCAACGGCACCGATGTCACGGTCACTGGCCGCACGGATCAGGTCGAGGGATCCCTGGTCATCGGCGCGACCGGGCTCACCCTCGAGGCCGCCGACCTGTCTGTCGACGTCGCATCGATCACGACGGACAGCTCCTCACGCGACGCCTACTTCCACGACACGGCGATGCGCGTCGCCGAACACCCGACGGCCGTGTTCGCGCTGACCGCGCCCGTCACGTTCACCGAGGCCCCCGAGACCGGGGCGACGGTCGACGCGCAGGCCGCGGGCGAACTCATGATCGCGGGCGTCACACAGCCGGTGACGTTCGACGTTTCCGTGCGCAGCGACGGCCGGCTTGCGGAGATCGCCGGGGCGATCCCAATCACGTTCGCCGATTTCGGGGTCAACGCGCCGAGCCTCGGGTTCGTGTCGGTCGAGGAGACCGGTTTCGTCGAGTTCCAGCTCGTCGCAGAGAAGGGCTGAGCGGGCTACAGCTCCTGCGCCGCCCGCGGCAACTTCCGCACCCGCGCCCGACGGCGCCGCTTCTCGGGAATCATCGTGCGCATCTCCTCGAGCTTCCCGAAGCACAGCAGGCGGTCCTCCGCCTCGAGTACGACGTGCTTGCGCGGGTTCGGGATGACCTGCACGCCGCGGTGCAGGGTGAGCACGGTGATGTCGCGCTCCCACAGGCCGAGCTCGCCGAGGGTCTTGCCGACGTGCTCCGAGCCGTGCATCGTGAGCTCCGCGACCCCGTAGCCGGTGGACACGCTGAGCCGCTGCCGCACGTCGATCTCGGGGAAGTTCACCTGGCCCGCAATGAAGTCGACAATCGCGCCGGCGACGTCAAGCCCCGTCGCGGTCTCGATGCCCTGCAGGCCGGGCGACGAGTTCACCTCCATCACGAGGGGGCCCTCGTCGCCCTCGAGCATGTCGACGCCCGCGACGCGCAACCCCATGATCTGCGCCGCCCGCACGGCGACCTGCTCGTAGGCGGGGTCGAGCTGCACCGCCTCGACCGTGCCCCCGCGGTGCACGTTCGAACGGAACTCGTCGCCCGACGCGATGCGCCGCATTGCCGCGACCACCCGATCGCCGACGACGAGGGCGCGCACGTCGCGGCCTCGGCTCTCCGCCACGAACCGTTGAATGAGCACGTTCTGCTGCGTCGAGTGCAGCGTCTCGATGATCGCCTCGGCGACCTTCACCTGCGGCGCGAGAATCACCCCGATGCCCTGCGTGCCCTCGAGCAGCTTAATCACGACTGGTGCCCCGCCGACGCTCTCGATCGCGGGGCGCACGTCGGCCCGGTTGCGCACGAATGCGGTCGCGGGCATGTCGATGTTGTGGCGGGAGAGGATCTGGATGGCGCGCAGCTTGTCGCGCGCGTTCGAGATGCCGTTCGCCGTGTTCGGTGTGTACACGTCCATCTGCTCGAACTGGCGGACGACGGCCGTGCCGAAGTAGGTGATGGAGCTGCCGATGCGGGGCAGGATCGCGTCGTAGTCGCTCAGGTGTTTGCCACGGTAGAGCAGGTCCGGCTCCTCCCCCGCGAGATCGATGGAGAAGCGCAGCGTGTTGAGCACCCGGGCCCGGTGGCCACGATCGGTGGCCGCCGCGACGAGCCGCTGCGTCGAATACGCCTGAGGAGCGCGGGAAAGAATCGCGAGTTTCACCGGGGATCCCTGCCAAGATAGATGCGTGACCGTACACGACCATTCAAGCACCCTCACGGGCTGGCGCGAGTGGGTGAGCCTGCCGGGGATCGGAATTCCGTGGATCAAAGCCAAGATCGACACGGGCGCGCAGACCTCAGCGCTGCACGCGACGAATATCGCCGAGTTCGAGCGTGACGGCGCGCCGTGGGTGCGGTTCACCGCGCACCCCTGGCAGGCGTCCGATTCAGACGAGGTCTCGGTGGAGCTGCCCGTGCACGACCGCCGCACCGTGCGCAGCTCGTCCGGGCACGCGCAGGAGCGGCTCGTCGTACTCATCGCGCTGCAACTTGCGGGCCGCACCCTCGACGTCGAGCTGACGCTCACGGACCGCGACGAGATGGTGTTCCGCATGCTCATCGGTCGCGAAGCCCTGCAGCAGGGGTTCGTCGTCGACTCCGCCGAGTCGTTCCTTGGCGGGCGACCGCCGCGCGCGGTGCGCCGCCGCAACCGCGGCCGCGTGTGACGCCGTTTTACTCCGCGGCTGGCGCCGAATGGCCGACAGCGGGACGATGGTCGCATGACCGATACCGATCCGAGCGGGGTTCCGTTCTCAGAGCTCACCCCTGACGTGCTGCGCGCGCAGCGCACGAGCATCAAGTGGGCGCGCTTCCCCAACGACGTGCTGCCCCTCTTCGTCGCCGAGATGGACTTCACGATCGCCCCCGAGATCCGCGACGCGCTCGTCGCACAGGTGCAGGCGTCGGATATCGGCTACGTGCACGACTCTGGCGAGCTCGCGGCGGCGTTCGCCGGTTTCGCGAGGGATCGCTGGAACTGGCACGTCCCCCACGATCACGTGCAGCTCGCCACCGACGTCGCGACGGGCGTCGTCGAGTCGCTGCGCCTCTTCCGCCCCGACGGCGGAAAGCTCGCCCTCCCGGTGCCCGTCTACCCGGGCTTCTACGAGATGCTCGAGGAGGTGCCGTTCGAGGTCATCGAGATCCCGCTGCTCGAGGCTAAAGCGGGCGGCGACGCCTCATCGATCGCACCGGCGCGGCTCGACCTCGCCGCGATCGAGCGGGCGTTCGCGGACGGGGCCGACACCCTGCTGCTGTCGAACCCGCACAACCCGCACGGCACCGTGCACACCGCGGCGGAGCTCACGGAACTCGCCCAGCTCGCCGCGCGTTACGGCGTGTTCGTCGTGTCCGACGAGATCCACGCGCCGCTCACCCACGCCGGCGAAACGTTCACGCCCTTCGCTCCGCTCGCCGCAGCCGCGGGCGCACTGTCGGTCACGACGATATCGGCGAGCAAGGGCTGGAACATTGCGGGGTCGAAGTGTTCCCTGATCGTCGCGGCCGACGAGCGCGCCGCCGCGACGCTGCGGCAGCTGCCGCCCGAGGTGCTCACCCGGGTGTCGATCCTCGGTCTGCACGCATCGATCGCCGCGTTCCGCGACGCCCGCGCCTGGCTCGACCGGGCCACCGCCCAGGCCCGCGCGAACGACGAGCTCCTCGCCGAACTCGTGCGTGAGCACCTGCCCGGGGTGCGGCACACGCGACCCCGAGCGAGTTACCTCGTCTGGCTCGACTTCCGCGGGGCGGGGCTCGGGCCCGATCCCTATCGACGCATCCTCGACGAGGCCCGCGTCGCACTGAACGACGGCGCCGCGTTCGGCCCGGGCGGGGCGGGGCACGCGCGCCTCAACCTCGCCTGCGCGCCCGCAACCCTCCGCACGGCCGTCGAGCGGATCGCCGCAATCCTGCCCGGAGGTATCTCATGAGCGCCGCTTCCCCCATCACCGACTGGACCGGCTACGGCTTCGACACCCGCCAGGTGCACGCCGGCGAATACCCCGACCAGAACCACGGGCTCAGGGTGCCGCCCATCGCGCTGTCGGCCGGATACCTCTTCGAGGACTTCGACGACCAGGCGAGCCGCTTCGACGGGAGCATCCACTGGCACCCCGAGGAGGCGGGGCCGGGCGGTGATTCTGGCGCGGGCGGGTTCTCGCCCAGCGAGCGCTCGCCGATCTATTCGCGGCAGGGGAACCCCACCAACTGGGTTGCGGAGGAGCGGCTCGCGTCGCTCGAGGGCGGCACGGTCGCCGTCGCGGTCTCGAGCGGGCAGGCCGCGATCTCGTCGGCGCTGTTCGCGCTCGCGCAGCACGGCGACCACATCGTGTCGACCGGCTCGATCTACGGCGGCACCCGCATCCTGTTCGGGCGCAGCTTCAAGCGCTTCGGCATCGACTTCGACTACGTGTGGGACGCGGACGACGACGCGGAGTGGGAGCGGGCGATCCGCCCCGAGACGAAGGCCATCTTCACGGAGTCGATCCCGAACCCCCGCAACGACATCACCGATCTGCGGCGCATCGCCGAGGTCGCAGCCCGCTACAACCTGCCCGTCGTGGTCGACAACACGGTCGGCACACCGGCGCTCATCCGCCCCATCGAGCACGGCTGCCACATCGTCGTGCACTCGACCACGAAGTTTCTGACGGGGCACGGCGCCGCCGTCGGTGGCGCGATCGTCGACGGCGGCAACTTCGACTGGGCTGCCGCGGAGCGGGCAGGACGCAGCTATCCGCTGATCACGCAGTCGAGCCGGCCCGGTGTGGCCCCCATGCTGGATCGGTTCGGCAAGGGCGCCTACGCGCGGGCGGTGCGGGAGTCGGTCGTGAACGACATCGGCCCCTCGCTTTCCCCGTTCAACGGGTTCCTCCTGCACCAGGGCATGGAGACGCTGTCGCTGCGCATGGAACGTCACGTCCGGTCGTCGCACCGCATCGCCGCGTGGCTCGAGACGCAGCCGGAGGTCGTCTCGGTCGACTACGCGGGCCTGCCGTCGAGTCCGCTCCACGAGCGCGCCGTGCGCGACTACGGGCTCGACCCCGACACCGGGCTCGCCCGCACGGGCTCGGTGTTCGGTGTCACCGTGCGGGGCGGGCTCGCGGGCGCCCGGGAGTTCATGAACGGCCTGCGTGTCTTTTCGCGCATGACCGGTATTGGCGACACCCGCTCGATGGTGCTCCACCCGGGCACCACCACCCACGGCACCTTCCCGCCCGACGTGAACGAGCGGCTCGGCATCACCCCGGGACTGCTACGGCTCTCGGTCGGGATCGAATCTGCCGAGGATTTGGTGAGGGATCTGCGCGGGGCGCTCGACCGCGTCGCCGCGCTCTGAGCGCCCCGGATCCCTACTCGTCGTCCAGTGCCGTCACATACGCGGCATGGATTCCACCGTCGACCTTGAAATCTGTCGCGTTAATGTACGACGCGGCATCGGAGGCGAGGAATGCCACCGCACCGGCGATCTCTTCCGGACTCCCGAAGAATCCCCGCGGAACGTGTACAAGCCTCCGCGCCTTCTCAGAGAGGTCGAACAGGCCCTCGAGGAGCGGTGTCATGACCGGTCCCGGGCTGATCGCGTTCACGCGAATATTCTTCTTCGCGAACTCGACACCGAGTTCCCGCGACAGTGCAAGCACTCCACCCTTTGATGCTGTGTAGGCGATCTGGGATGCCGCGGAACCCACCGACGCAACGAGAGAGGCCGTATTGATGACGCTTCCTCCACCGTTCTGCACGAGGTGAGGTATGCCGTGCTTGCAGCACAGGAACACACTCGTCATGTTGATGTTGACCACCTTGTTCCAGACGTTCAGATCGGTGTCCAATACCGACTGGTCCTCAGGGATGGCGATACCCGCGTTGTTAAACAGGATGTCGATCTTGCCCGTCTTTTCGGCGATCTCCCGATACAGGCGTTCGACCTGCGCCTCGTCGGTGAGATCGCACGTGAAGAAATGATCGACCTGAGCATCTCCCTCTTTCAGGTCGACGCCGACGACGACGGCGCCTTCACGGCGGAAGACCTCGCACGTCGCCTTGCCGATCGACCCGCTCGCCCCGGTGATCACCGCGACTTTGCCGTTCAAAGTTCCCATATGCTCATTCCTCACAACTGTTTACTGACTACTGACCATTGACTCTTGCGCGGTCACCGATGTCACGTCGCTGCCACGACAGACCTCGACAAAGCGCTGGATAATTCCGCCGAGATCGGCTGCTTCCGGGTGCCACTGGACTCCGACTGCGAACTGCGACGTTCCCCACTCTGCGGCTTCGACGAGACCGTCGCCGGGGCTCACTGCAGTGACCCGTGCTCCTGCTCCGACCTCTGCTACCGCCTGGTGGTGGTGGCTGTTCACATGCAGCGTGCCCGGACCAAATACTTTCGCCAGTTCGGATCCCTCCGACACCTCGACAGTGTGGTGGGTTCGCTCATCAAGAAACCCTGGCGCCGGCCGGTGTTTTCCGACACTTTCATCACCGAGATCTTGGTGGAGTGTGCCGCCGGTCGCCACATTCATGAGGTGGAGGCCTCTGCAGATTCCCAGTACGGGAACCTCGAGCTTCATCGCGGCGGTGACGAGTGCCAGTTCGCTCCGATCCCTGAGGGGAACCGTTGCTTCAAGCAAAGGGTCCCGAGAAGCACCGTAGAATTGCGGGTCGATATCGGCACCGCCCACTAAGAGCAACCCATCCAGCCGGCCGACGATTTCCTCAGCGTTGAGAATCGTTCTCTCCGAAGGAATGAGCGCAATCGGTACCGCGCTCCCGTGCTCCAGGTGGCCAAGATACGTGCTCGCGACAATCGCCGCGTCCATATCCCAGAAACTCCATCTCGCACGCTCATACGCAGCGCACACCCCGACTATCGGATCCCTGGCCATTGACACTCCTCACTTGCCAAGCGGCACATCACTGCACGACACTTAGGCGGTCTCAAAATACAGTCCGACTTCCCAGTCGGAGACGTGTGCTCTCCACTGTGCAAGCTCTGCGCGCAATGTTGTGACGTAGTGAACGACGAAGTCCTCTCCGAAGACTTCACGCGCGATGCTGCTCTGGTCGAATATCTCGACGGCCTCTTCGAGGGATCGCGGAAGTGGTTCGAGCGTCGGGTCGGCGTATGCGTCTCCTTCGACAGGGTCTGGGAGTTCGAGCTTGTTCTCGATGCCATAGGCTCCGCCGGCGAGGGTTGCCGCGACGGCGAGGTAGGGGTTCACGTCTGCACCTGGCATCCGGTTCTCCAACCTCATTGAGCTCGCGCTCTCCCCCACGACACGCAGCCCCGTCGACCGGTTATCAAATCCCCAGCTGACGGTCGTGGCCGCCCACGAATAGGGCCGTGCCCGCCGGTAGGAATTCACCGTCGGCCAGTAGATTGCTGAGAACTCCCGCATCGTGGCAAGCACGCCGGCCACGTAGTGCTTGCCCACCTCGGAAAGCTCGGGAGCAGGACCCTCAGTACCAGGCTTCATCATTACCGCCTCGCCGGAGTCAACCGCCCGAATCGACTGGTGAATGTGGCATGAGGATCCTGCCCAGTCGGATTTCGGAATGGCCATGAATGACGCCGTCCGCCCCTCCATCGCGGCGATCTCCTTGATGCCATTCTTGTAGAGGAACGCATCATCTGCAGCTCGCAACGCATCGGTGTATCGGGTGTTTAGTTCGTACTGCCCCGGGCCCGTCTCAGGGTTGACCGCCTCGACATGAATCCCTGCATCGATGAGATAGCGACGCCAACGCGAAAGGAATTCACGGTCGAGTGAGGAACGAAATACCTGGTAGGTATAGGCGCGCGTGGAGAGCGGGCGGAGATCCCAATCGCTTGCCCGGAGATCCTCAGGAGTGCCTTCACTGACATAGAACTCGAACTCAGTCGCGACGAACGGATCGTAGCCGAGGTCGCGAAGACGCTTCCGCGCATTGATGAGCACTTTCCTCGGTGTAATCGGAACTTCAGCACCATCGGGAAGATGATAGATACCATTCACCGCTACAGTGCCCTCGTGCCAGCTCAGAACTCGTGCGCTAGCGAGGTCCGGACGGAAGAAGATGTCTGGGTACCCATTACGGTGCGTCGGGAAATAAGTTGAACAGTCTTCGGGGGCGAAGACGTTTTCCATTCCGTCTCGAGTGATCGCAAAGAGCACATCACAGTAGGGAACTCCGTGATTCCCCGCGAGGGAAATGAAGTCCTCCAGCACCATCCGCTTACCGATCCAAGCACCATTCGTGTCTGCGGTGCCAGGGATAACCGTGTCGATCCCATTTTCCTTGCACCACAGTTCGAAGGCCACAAGATCGTTCTTCGCCGTATCCGGAACAGTATTCGTCATGAGCTTCACCACTTCGATTCGTCTTCCATCATCCGTTCAAGCACCTGAGGCCTGCGTTTTGCGGTAAAGATCAACAGGATCACGCCGATGAGCACCCACGCGACGTACGCCCAAGGCAGAATCGCGTACTCCCCTGGCGGAATGGGCCAGAGCGAACTGTACAGCGGGAAGGCAAAGATGATCGCCGCGAGAATGGGGAGCACACCGTGCCGTATCGGCCTGAAGAACCCCTCACGTTTCGCGTACACAACGATCGCAATATTGGTGATGATGTACGAAACCAGGAAGAAAATTCCAACCAGGAACCCAAAGTAGCCCCAGACGTTGAATGGTCCCACGACAAGCCCGAGTGGGATGCCGAGCACGAGACACACGGCCCCCATCACAATCGATGCATTCGCGGGAGTGCGACGGTGCGAGCTCAAACCAACCCAGCGAGGCAGGACGTGGTCGCGGCCAAGCGTGAAGAGCACCCGAGTTCCGGCGAGATAGCCCGCCTGGCTGAAGCCCAAGATACTCACGATCGCTGCGATGACGACAACGCCAAGACCGAACTCTCCCCAGTAGTGCAGGGCAATAGTCTGCAGCGGAGCCGGGTCAAGACCGAATTCCTCAATGCTCGCAACACCGTAGCCGTGCACCATCGCATAGCTCACAAAAATGTAGAACGCGGGGAGGATGGTTGCGACAGCCCACAGGCCCTTCTTCACGTTCTTCTTAGGCTCCTTGACCTCCTCGGAGAGAGTCGTTCCCTCCTCGATTCCGGCGTGAGAGAGCACGCCGTAGGTCATCGCGAGACCGATGCCCGCCCAACCGAGGGTTCCGGCTCCGCCCGGAATGAGTGGTTCAACGCTGAACCCGGTTCCCTGGCTGTCTCCTCCGGAGAACACGATCCAGAACGCCAGAAGGAGGATGACGGCGACCGAAACACCGATGAGCACGAGGGAGGTACGCATACTCTCCGTGATACCGAGCATGGAAAGCGCGGTCACTGCGGCGAGCGCGACGAGTGTGATCAGCCACCAGGGAATGTCGAGCCCGAACTGGCTCAGCAGCCATTCGGCGAGCCACCCGCCGAAAACGGCGAAACCGGCGGCGGCGAGAACCATGTAGGCCCCCATGAACGTCCACCCGTATACAAAGCCGAACTTCGCCCCCCAGGTGCGGAGGTTGTACGCGTACAGACCGCCCGCACTCTGAATATGTCGAGAGAACTCAGCAAGGGAGTTCATGAATAGGAGGATCGCCGGCCAGACCAGAATAAATGCGAATACCAGCGCGAGACCCGCGAACTGGCCCATGAACTGGAGGTTGAGCGCGATGACCGCTGCGGGCCCGCATCCAGCGAGTGAAAGAAGTGCAACATGCTTCCAGTTCAGTGAGTCGGTCTGCAGCTTCATCCGATCATCAGAAGCCGACTCCACCCCCGGTTTAGACTCAGCAGGTTGGTTGTTATTTATTTGCGACATGGGATTCAGCCCTTTCGTCTTCGTTGACTGAGGTGAATTGTGTGCTCGAGTACTCGGGTCGTTGAGTGAACTCGAAGCGTGGGTAACCCGCGTTGGCCTCCTCTTCGGCTAACTTTCTATATTTTCCGACCCCGGCGACATACGGCATGAACACTCGTGGCTTTCCTGGAATATTGGCGCCCAGATACCAAGAATTACCGTGGAGGTACAGGGTGGCCGCCGCTTCGTCATGGACCGTCTGCATCCAGTTTCTCTGCGCAGCGTCGGTCGGTTGAACGAACGCGATGTTCTCTCGTTCGATCTTCTCGATCAGGCGACTGATCCAATCAACATGCTGTTCGATCGACACAATCATGTTGCTGAGCACCGAAGGGCTTCCAGGACCGGTGATGATGAACATGTTGGGGAAACCATGCGAGGCAATCCCCAGGTGCGTGTACGGGCCCTCCGCCCAAGCCTCCCGCAGCGAAACCCCGTCCTCACCGATGGGGTTGATGGCGAGGAGAGAACCCGTCATCGCGTCAAACCCGGTCGCAAGTATCAAATCATCGAACTCAAAGCTCTGAGTTCCCGTCTGCACACCGGTCGGTGTAATCCGTTCGATGGGGTCTTGCGTGACGTCAACGAGGGTCACGTTTTTCCGGTTAAAGGTCTCGTAGTACCTCGTGTCAAGACAGGTTCGCTTCGTACCAAAGTAGTTGCCGCGAGGCTCAAGAACTGAAGCGATCTTTGGGTCTTCGACGATAGAACGAACTTTACGGTGGATGAAGTCGATGACGAGTTCGTTGGCATCGGCATCCGTGGAAAGGTCGGTGTAGGCGGCGAGAAGTGCACCGTACCGGCCTGAGTTCCAGGCGTCCTCGAAGACTCTTTCCCGTTCCTCCGCGGAAACGTCGAACACGCTCTGCGTGGGTACCGGCACCGGGACGCCTGTAAACGAGTGTTTGGCCGATTCGCGATATGCGGGGTAGTCAAGCTTTCGCTCTACGACTTCGTCTTCGGTGAGTGGTCGATTATTCGCGGGGAGAGTGAAATTGGGGGTGCGGTGGAACACCGTGAGATGCGCCGCTTCTTCCGCGACAAGTGGAATGATCTGGGTCCCCGAGGAGCCGGTTCCGATGACGCCGACTCGCCTCCCAGAGAAGTCAACGTGGCCGTGGGGCCATTCAGCACTGTGCAGCAGGCGCCCTTGGAACTCGTCGAGACCGGGAATGTCCGGAACGTGACTCTTGGAGAGGTTCCCGACCGCAAGGATGAGGTAGTTTGCCGTAAAACGACTGCGGTCAGTCTCTCCGTCACGGACCGCCCCAGAATCGTCGGATCTCGCAGTCTCGACCACCCAGACTCCGCGTTCTTCGTTCCATTCCGCACCGACGACGGATTTGTTGAAGTGGATGTCCTTCTTCAGATCGAATCTCTCGGCAACATGCTGCGCATAACTCAGGATTTCGGGCTGCGTTGCGAACTTTTCGCTCCATTCCCATTCCTGCTGGAGTTCGTCGTCGAAGGAGTACGAGTAGTCGAGAGACGTGATATCACAGCGCGCACCCGGATAGCGGTTCCAATACCAGGTACCGCCAACCTCTGGACCGCGTTCAATGACGGTGGCGGCCAGTCCCAATTCCCTGAGCTTGACAAGCTGATACATTCCAGCAAATCCTGCCCCCACGATGATCGCATCCTGATGCTGATCCGTCTGCTCCATTGCATTACCTCTCAGTGGTCATTCGTACAGTGCTTAGACACTGCACGTAGTTCATCTGCGATCCACGAGACCGCAATTTTCGAAGATTTCATGACGTTGTATAGCTGGAAGAACCCGTGCATCTGGCCCTCGAACTCACGATGGCGAACCCGGATGCCTGCCTCGCGCAACTTCCCGAGATACTCTCTGCCTTCGCTGTTGAGCACATCGCTCGCGACCGAAACGAATACTGTTTCGGGAAGTTCAGAAAATTGCGTGGCACGTAGCGGTGCGACCCGCGGATCATCTCGTGGTCCCGTAGGCAGGTATTGGTCGAGAAACCACTGCATTGCATCTCGAGTGAGTGAAAGCTGCCTCTGCGGGTCGCGGTAGCTTTCGGTGTTCAGGTCAGTGTCCAGAACCGGCGTGATGAGCACTTGGACAGACAGCTCGCCGGGAAGCATCGCGGCAACCCCGGCGGCGAGATTTCCACCCGCCGAATCACCAGCGATACCAAACGGGATTCGCCTTTCCTCTGCTCGCGCACGACCTGCACTACCCGAGCGAATGATGTGGCGAGTGACTGCGAGTGCGTCGTCAAAAGCCGCCGGAAACGGATGCTCAGGTGCCTTCCGATAGTTTGCAACGACGACTTGCCAACCACTTTCGGCAGCAAGCGCGCGGCATACAGCAAGGTAGTCTTCGGGCTCGCCCATGACCCACCCGCCGCCGTGAAAGTAGACGAGTGTTCCGGTAGGCACCGGCACGGGATCGAGAATTACGTGCCCCATCACCCCCGCGGAGGGGTCGACACTCTTTTCCCGAAACATCACGGGTCCATGACCGTACCGAGATCTGAGTGAGCGCTCTTCCTCACGGAGAACTTCAGGATCCAGTGCACTTACTTCCGTGAGTGCACTCTGCGCTCTACGCACCTGAAGATACTCCACCGCATCTTGATCAAGCGAGAACGACATTGCGACCAATCTCTCCCAAAGTTCGCCGATGAACTCAGTGCTCTAATGGTAGGTAAATCTAATCTTTATTGCAAGAGGGGCCGTTTGGCTCGCGAACGTATCGGACTCCAGCGGGTGCCACCTCCCGGTGGTCACTCAGCGGCCGATGCCGTCCCATGGAATCCGATGAGTAGAGCCTCAGAGCCTTCGATGTGATCGAGCATGGCCCGTGCAGCTTGCTCCGGCTGCCCTGTCAGAATTGCGTGGACGATGGCAGCGTGCTGCTCGTTGGAGTTGCTGACGTTCGGCTTCTGCAGCGGCAGCGTGTCAAGCGCGTCATTCACGCGGGTACGAAGGTCGGCCATCATCTGAACCAGGGTTTGGGAGTCCGTGAGTTCAGCGATCCGCAAGTGGAGTCTCGAGTCCAGACGGCGGTAGTCGGCAAGATCCCTGACCTCGCGGCTCTCATCGAGAGCGCTCTGGAGCGAGGCCCGCTCTCCCGCCGACAACGGACGAGACGCGGCAACCCTCGCCGCGCCAGCTTCAATCACCTTCCGCAGCACCGAAATGTCTTGGAGTTCCGCCTCTGAGCAGCACGACGAGCCAGAAACGCCGCGAATCCCTTCAGGTAAATGGTCGACGACGAACGTCCCACCGTATCGTCCGCGCTTTGAGATGACGTAGCCGTTTTGCACGAGAATCGCCATTGCTTCGCGGACCGTATCTCGACTCACCTTCAGCATTTCAGCGAGTTCACGCTCCGCTGGCAACCGTTCACCGGGAGCGATAATTCCGAGTCGAATTGACTGCAAGATGCGCTGAATAGTTTCCTCGTAGGCGTTCTTTGGGCGCGTTTGCCTCGTCAGGAACGCCGCGAAATGACTATCTTGATCCACGGGAACTTCCTCGATTCTTCAACATCATCTCGCCCGCACTGTCGGCGGCTACTCCGTGGCGAAGAAGACGTTCTTCGTGTCCGTGAAACTGAGGGGTGCATCCGGCCCCAGCTCTCGACCGATGCCCGACTGTTTGAACCCTCCAAACGGGGTCGTGTACCGGACTGACGAGTGAGAGTTGACCGAAAGACTGCCGCTCTCGACCGCACGAGACACACGTATTCCACGGGCGAGATTCTCTGTCCAGATAGAACCACTCAGACCATACTCCGAACTATTTGCGAGCTCGATCGCGTCTGCTTCATCATCAAAGGGAAGGACGGACACGACGGGTCCGAACACCTCCTCCGTTGCAACCCGTTCGTTTCGCTCCGGAGTCACGACGGTCGGCGGGAACCACGCGCCCGGTCCATCCGGAGCGGCCCCACGGAAGGCGATGTTTGTATCCTCGGTAATGAACGACGCCACGCTGTCTCGGTGGGCCAGAGTCACGAGGGGACCGACTTCCGTGCGCTCGTCCAGCGGATCACCCACGACCACATTTGCGACCGCTCGCTCGAAACTCTCCATGAAGCGGTCGTACACACTCCGCTGGACAAGAAGTCTGCTCCGGGCACAACAGTCCTGTCCCGCATTATCGAACACGGAATACGGGGCAGTGGCCGCTGCTTTCTCGATGTCCGAATCCTCGAAGATGATGTTGGCACTCTTTCCACCAAGTTCGAGCGTGACACGCTTCACGTGTTGGGCGGCGCCGCTCATGATCCCTTTGCCGACCTCAGTGGATCCCGTAAATACAATTTTTCGCACATCGGGGTGAGAAACAAAGCGCTCTCCGATTACGGAACCTCGGCCCGGCAACACTTGAAACAGCCCTTCTGGGAGTCCGGCCTCAAGCGCGATTTCACCGAGACGAATACTTGTCAGCGGCGTCCACTCCGCTGGCTTCAATACCACTGCGTTACCGGCAGCCAGTGCGGGCGCAAACCCCCACGCTCCGATCGTCATCGGGAAGTTCCAGGGCGTTATGACACCTACGACTCCGAGCGGCTCATGAAATGTCACGTCCATACCCCCGGCCACCGGTATTTGCTGCCCGATAAGCCGTTCAGGGGATCCCGAGTAATACTCAAGAACATCGTGGACGTGCTGGGCTTCCCAACGTGCTTGCGTAATGGGATGGCCGGAGTTCGTCGTTTCCAGCTTCGCAAGGTGCTCAACATCATCGCCAACGGCCTCGGCAAATCGACGCAAAAGCTTCGCCTTATCCGCCGGTGAGACCCGAGCCCACTTCCTCTGGGCTTTCACGGCGTTCGCGATCGCCTCGTCCGTGCCTTCCACCCCGAGATGATCGACGGTCGTCACCTCTGACTCGTCGGCGGGATTAATAACGGTGTAGCTCACGTTCACTCCTCCATCAACTCTCCCGCTGCGGCCGGTCCGATCAGGCTGCGACAGAGCCGGTTGGCCGCAAACTCACTCGACGTTGAGCGGCAGGATATGTAAACATTAGCATTACCGACCTTTAAACCCGAGTCCGGCTTCCAATGAAGCGTGACGGCTCGTTGAGGTCGGTGGAGTCCCCCAGGGGTCACTCCACAGGTTGGCCCGCTGCTGGCGTCTCACCAGCACTCCTCACGATTTCGAAAAAATTGGAGACGAGGCGCTCGGAAGCCGGCTCCACAAGCACATCAAGGCACTGGAATTCCTGGGCAGTGCCCTCGAAGAGCTTTTCCTGCCCCGGCGCGAGCAACTCCGCCTTTTCCGCCCAGCGCGCATAACTTTGCGGACTGACTTCCGGATGAAACTGCACGCCCCATGACTGACCACAACGGAACGCTTGATGAGGGTAGCGCTCACCAGTAACGAGGAGCTGACTTCCCTCCGGCAGCCGGACAATTGCGTCCCGATGCATCGCACCAGAATAAAAGACTCTGGGAACCCCCTTCAGCAAGGGATCCCCAATCCCTTCGTCTTGAATTCTGAACTCCACGACCCCCGTCTCGAACCCTTGATCACCAGGAAGCACTTTTCCTCCGAGTGCAGCAGCAAGCAGCTGCCCACCTAGACAGACACCGAGGGTGGGAATCCCGAGTTGGTTGGCCTCGCGGAGGCGGGTCCGCACGTCTTCTAGCCACGGATATTCCTCCGTGTCGCCGTCTCCCATTTCTCCGCCAAGGACGATGAAGCCGTCAAAACCTTCCACTGGTGTGGACATCTCGGCAGGGAACGCCGGATTTCGCACCGTCAGGTCAACCCGATATTTTGCGGCCCAACCGTAAATACGGTCGGGTCCCCCATCGCTGTCAGGCTGCAGCACCAGTAGCGAGGGCTTCTTCAGATCCAGAAGATTCGACAATATCTCACCTCAAGCATCGACGATCGCACGACCGAGAAAAGTTCCAACGGCCAGCTCAACTCAGATATAGCAGACCTGACCGGGCAGTTCTAGAGGCCCGGTGGCGGCCCGGTGGCGGCCCGACATCGGCGATCCCTTCGCCGCGGGCATGTTCCGGCGATCCCTTGTCGTCGTCGACGTTCCGGGGATCCCTTCACCGCGGGCGCATGCAAGTCACATGGGATCGGAGAAATATATGCCCGTTTCGGCGAAAAGTGGCATAGGAAACGTCGAAGACATACGACTTGCAGGCGGGAATTAGGCCGAACGTGGACCCCGGAGCGCGGGAGAGGCGAGGGGAGCTGACCGGAGGTGCCGGGGAGGCCGAGATCTACTAGCGGCCGGGATCTACTAGCGGCCGAGGGCGGCGCGGGCCGCGGCGACGGCCTCGTCCGTGGCGGCGTAGCCGTGCTCCGCCGTCGGGAACGCGCCCGAACGAACCTCGGCCGTGTACGCCGCGATCGCCGCAACCGTGTCGTCACCGACCGTGCCGAACTGCTTCACGAACTTCGCGGTCGACCCCTCGGTCGCGCCGATAAGGTCGTGCAACACGAGCACCTGCCCGTCGGCCTTCCCAGCGCCGATGCCGATCACCGGGATCTTGAGCGCGTCGACGAGCAGGTCGGCGACCTCCGCCGGCACCGCCTCCACGACGATCGCGAACGCGCCCGCCTGTTCGACGTCGAGCGCCTCGCGCACGACCCGCTCCGCACTCTCGGCGGTCCGACCCTGGGCACGCAACCCTCCGAGAGCCGTCGCGGTCTGCGGGGTGAGGCCCACGTGCCCGACGACCGGCACGCCCGCCTCCACGATCGCGCGGATGCGGCTCAGCTGCGGCGCCCCGCCGCCCTCGAGCTTCACCGCGTCGGCGCCCGCCTCCTTCACGAACCGCACCGCGGTGTCGAGCGCCTGCGCGTCCGACGTTTCCGTCGACCCGAACGGCACGTCGCAGACCACGAAGGCGTCGGTGCCGCGCCGCACGGCCTTCGCGAGCGTGAGCATCTCGTCGAGCGAGACCTCGACGGTCGAGTCGTAGCCGAGCACCACCTGCGCGCCCGAGTCGCCGACGAGCACCATATCGACGCCTGCACGTTCGGCGAACCGCGCTCCCGGGTAGTCGTAGGCCGTCACCATGACGATCGGCTCGCGGTCCGCCTTCATCTGCAGCAGGCCCGGAATCGTTGCTTTCGTCATCACTTCACTCCCCTGCGCCAAGCAGCGCGTTGTCGATGAGGCGCACGTCGCCCACCCGTGCCGCGATTGCGCACAGTACCGATTCTCCAACATTCTCCACCGCGGCGAAGGTTTCCGGGTCGACGCAGGCGACGTACTCGACGTCGAGGTCGCCCTCGGCGAGCACGCGCTCCGCGAGGTCGAGAAGGTCGCGGGTGGCGAGGGATCCCTCACCGACCGCACGGGCGACCGCCTCGAGCGCGCGCGGAATCGCGAGCGCCCGCTCCCGGTCCGCCGCACTGAGTCGCACGTTCCGGCTCGACCGTGCGAGCCCGTCGGGGTCGCGAGAGGTTGGGCAGGCGACGATGTCGCTCGGGATGCCGAGGTCTGCGACCATGCGGCGCACTACGAGGAGCTGCTGCGCGTCCTTCTGCCCGAAGTAGGCTCGGTCGGGCAGCACCGCGATGAGGAGCTTCGCGACGATCGTCGCGACGCCGTCGAAGTGGGCGCTGCCGCGGTGCGCGCCCTCCAGGGTCTCGGTGATCGGACCCGTCACCCGCACCGCGGTGGAGAACCCGTCGGGGTAGAGCTCCTGCTCGTCGGGCGCGAAGACGAGGTCGACGCCCGCGGCCTCCGCGAGGGCGACGTCGGTCTCCTCCTGCCGCGGGTAGGCGGCGAGATCACTCGACTCGTTGAACTGGGTCGGGTTCACGAAGATCGAAGCGACCACCACGTCATCTGCCGCGCGGGCTGCGGCGACGAGCGAGAGGTGGCCCTCGTGCAGCGCCCCCATGGTCGGCACGAACCCGACCGAGCGGGATGCACGACGTTCGACGGCGAGCGCCGCGCGCAGTTCGGCGATGGTCCGGACGATTTTCACGGTGTTCCTCCCGGCGGTGCACCCGCTGCGTCTTGCCTCGGGGCCGACGAGTCCCGCGTCGCCGCCAGGCCGTGCGGGCCGACCGGTCCACGCGTCGCCGCCAGGCCGTGCGGGCCGACCGGTCCACGCGTCGCGGCCAGATCCCGCGTCGCCGCTGCGAGCGCGTCGAAGAGGTCTGCCCGGTCCGGTAGCCGCTCTGCGACGGCCGCGCGCTGTCGCGCGACGGTGGCGTCGTCGCCGCGTGCGATCGGCCCGGTGAGCGCGTCGGGGGCTCCCACGCTCGCCCAGTTCTCCACGGCGGCCTGCACGAGCGGCACGAGAGCGCGCCGCGGCACCCCGGCCGTGGCGGCGAGCCGCTCGGCGAACCCCTCGAGGGTGACGACGAAGTTCGAGGCGATCGACGCGGCCGCGTGGTAGGCGGCGCGGTCGACGTCGGCGACGCGGAACGGTTCCGCACCGAGCCGCGCGGCGAGGTCTCGCGCGGCCTCGAGAGCGCGCTCCGTCGTGCCGTCGACGGCGGCGAACGACCCTGCGAACGACGTTTCGGGGCCGAGCACCGTGAGCAGGGGGTGCAGGCCGAACGCCTCGTGGGGGGCGAGCACGTCGAGGCCGGTCGCGCCGGAGCAGTGGCCGACGAGCGGGCCGGGGCGGATCCCTCGCGCAGCGTTCGCGATCTCCGCATCCGGCACCGCGAGAATCACGAGGTCGACAGCGGGGCTGTCAGCGCCAGTACCGCCAGCGCCTGTACCGTCGATCTTCACGCCGTCGACATCAGTACCGTCGGCGCCGCGGCCTGCAAGCGGCAACAGGTCGACGCCGGACGCCCCAAGCGCCGCTTCGAGCGCGGTGGCCATCCGCCCGCGGCCCACGATCTGGATGCGCATCGCTGGTTAGACTTCCAGCCCGTACAGGTTCGGTTCGGGTACGAGGAGCACGCCGAACTCCTGCTGCACCCGCTGCACGACGAAGCGGGCAAGCTCAGCCACATCCGCGGCCGAGGCGCCGCCGCGGTTCGTGATCGCGAGCGTGTGCTTCGAAGAGATCGCGGCGCCCGAGCCTGGCAGCCGATACCCGCGGGGCACGCCCGAGTGTTCGATCAGCCACGCCGCTGAAAGTTTCACGCGGCGATCGGTGACGAGCCGCGGCACGCGCAGCGGTACCCCCGAGGCGAGCTCCTCGAAGGTCGTGACGGCTGCGGCCGGTTCGCCCTCTTCGACCGCGAATCTTGGGGCTTCGGCGGGCAGGGATCGCGCGAACTGCTCAGTGACGATCGGGTTCGTGAAGAATGACCCCGAACTCCACGTGTCGTGGTCGGCGTCGTCGAGCACCATGCCCTTCGAAGCGCGCAGCCCAAGCACCGCGTCGCGCACCTCGGAGATCGGCACGCGATCCCCGAGCTCCACATCGAGCGCGTTCGCGAGCTGCGCGTACGCGATCGGCGCCGACAGCACCGGGCCAGGCTCGTCACCGTGTCGGCCGCGGCGTTCGCTCTCGCTCAGCAGCAGATCGATCGAGAGAACGACCCCCTCGAGCCCCCGCTTAATCACCGAGTCGCGGTAGCCGAGCTCGAGCTCCGCGGCGGTCATCGTGACGACCTCACCGGTGTCGGCTTCGAGAAACTCGATCGAGTGCAGCACGCTGGAAAGCTCCGCACCGTACGCGCCGATGTTCTGCACGGGGGCGGCGCCCACAAGGCCAGGTATGCCCGAGAGTGCCTCGATACCGGCCCAGCCGTTGGCGACGCACTCGGCGACGAGCCGATCCCAGTCGTGACCGGCCTGCACGCGGAGCCGCACCCGGCCGTCGGATCCCTCCCCCGCGTGTTCCGCATCGACCCGTTCGATGCCGGCGCTGCGCACGAGCAGCACCGCTCCCGGAAACCCCTCGTCGGAGACGATCGTGTTCGAGCCTCCGCCGAGCAGCAGCCAATCTTCGCCCTCGCCCCACAGCTCCCGCGCGAGCGCCACCAGCTCCGCCGAATCGTGCGCGACACGCAGCCGCTCCGCCGGGCCCCCCACGCGCATCGTCGTGAGTTCAGCGAGCGGCGTGCCGTCGCTCACGGACTCGAGAGGGATCACGCGAACGCCGCCACCAACTGCGCCTTACCGAGCACGGTTGCCCCCTCGAACACGACGCGCAGGTCGATGCGGGCCGTGCGCGCCTCGGCGTCGACCGCCCCGACGGTCGCCGTGACGGTCACCGTCGCGCCGGCCTCCGGGTCGACCGCGACGGGGCGGGTGAACCGGGACTGGTAGTCCTGCACCCAGCCGGCGGCGCCGAGCCAGTCGGTCGCGACGGAACCCGCCGCGCCCATCGTGAGCATGCCGTGGGCGAGCACGCCCGGCAGGCCGACGGACTGCGCGAAGTCGTCACGGTAGTGGATCGGGTTGAAGTCGCCCGACGCGCCCGCATAGCGGACGAGACGGTCGCGGGTGAGCAGCAGATCGCGCTCGGCGACGACGTCACCGACGGCGAGCTGCTCGAAAACTGGTGCGGTACTCATGGGTTACTCCTCACCTCGCACGACGAGGGTGGAAACGGCGGTGACGACGTGCTCACCCACCGCGTCAACGATGGCGCTCGACGAGGTTACCATCGAGTGGCCGCCGAGCTGCCTCACCGCCGAGATGGTGAGCGTCGCCGTGAGTTCATCACCCGCGACGATGGGCCGCGAGTACGAGAAGCGCTGCTCGCCGTGCACGACGCGGGTGAAGTCGACCCCCGCGTCGGGGTCCGCGAGCAGCTGCGCGAGCGTCGCCTCCTGCACCACGACCGCAAAGGTCGGCGGCGCGATGATGTCGGCGTAGCCCGCGGCGCGCGCGGCATTGGGGTCGAGGTGGAGCGGCGATTCGCTGAGCACGGCACGCGCAAACTCGCGCACCTTCTCGCGCCCCACCAGATACGGTGCAGTCGGCGGGTATACCCGGCCCTGGATCTCTGGATTCACCACGCGTGCCAGTCTACCCAGTGCGGCTCGGATCCCTTTGCGGTCGGCGCCCCCTTCCCAGCAGCAAACCGTAGGCAAACAACGAAATATATCCCCGAAAACGAGGGATCCGGCATATCCCTTGCAGAACGCATACCGCTTGCAGGCGGCTCGACTTGGCTGGCTACGGCGCGGACTCGATCTGCCGGCGGGGCTGGGCGACCTACGCGGCTCGACCGGCCAGTGCTCGACACGACCGGCCCTGCCAGCGCGCGACACCACCCGGCTGGCAGCAACGGCAACGGAACCGCAAAAGGTTTGTGCGATATATCCAAGGGCGAGGCCGTGCCCTGGAATAGGCTGGACCTCATGTCGCGCATTCGTAAAGTGCTGATCGCCAACCGTGGCGAGATCGCCGTCCGTATTATCCGCGCCGCTCAAGACAGCGGTATCGCCTCCGTCGCGGTGTACGCCGATCAGGATCGAGACGCGCTGCACGCGCGCCTCGCCGATGAGGCGTACGCGTTGAACGGCACGACGAGTGCCGAAACCTATCTGGTCGTCGACAAGCTTCTCGCGATCGCCCGCCGTGCGGGTGCCGACGCGGTGCACCCGGGCTACGGCTTCCTCGCGGAGAACGCGGACTTCGCGCGCGCGGTGACGGATGCGGGCCTCACCTGGATCGGGCCCGGCCCCGAGGCGATCGAGCAGCTGGGCGACAAGGTGTCGGCCCGTCACGTCGCGGAGAAGGTGGGGGCTCCCCTCGCTCCGGGCACGAGCGACCCCGTACAGAACGCGGACGAGGTGCTCGCGTTCGCCGACGAGGTGGGCCTGCCGATCGCGATCAAGGCGGCGTTCGGCGGTGGCGGCCGCGGCTTGAAGGTTGCGTACGAGCGTGACGAGGTGGCGGAGCTCTTCGAGTCGGCCACCCGTGAGGCGGTCGCAGCGTTCGGTCGCGGCGAGTGCTTCGTGGAGAAGTATCTCGAGAAGCCCCGCCACGTCGAGACGCAGTGCCTCGCGGATCGTCACGGCAACGTGGTCGTGGTGTCGACGCGCGACTGCTCGCTGCAGCGCCGCCACCAGAAGCTCGTCGAGGAGGCTCCGGCGCCGTTCCTCACCGACGAGCAGAACGCGAAGCTCTACGCGGCGTCGAAGGCGATCCTCAAAGAGGTCGGCTACGTGGGCGCGGGCACCTGCGAGTTTCTCGTCGCGAAGGACGGCACGGTGTCGTTCCTCGAGGTGAACACGCGCCTGCAGGTAGAGCACCCTGTCTCCGAGGAGATCACGGGTATCGACCTCGTACGCGAGCAGTTCCGCATCGCGGAGGGCGGCGTCATCGATTACGACGATCCGATCACGCACGGCCACTCCTTCGAGTTCCGTCTGAACGGCGAGGATCCGGGTAACGGCTTCCTCCCCGCTCCCGGCCCGGTCACGGTGTTCCGCCCGGCGTCGGGTCCGGGGGTGCGCGTCGACACCGGCGTGGTGGCCGGTGACGAGGTGTCGGGCGCATTCGACTCGATGCTCGGCAAGCTCATCGTGACGGGTGCGACGCGCGAGGAGGCGCTCGAGCGCTCCCGTCGCGCGCTCGACGAGTTCGAGATCCAGGGGCTCCCGACGGTGCTCCCGTTCCACCGCAAGATCGTGAGGGATCCGGCGTTTACCGCTCCGGACGGCACCTTCGGCGTGTACACGCTGTGGATCGAGAGCGAGTTCGACAACGATCTCGACCCCTGGGAGGGCGAGGTGCTATCTCCGGCGCAGGACGCGAAGCTGCAGACCGTGGTCGTCGAGGTTGAGGGGCGCCGCGTCGAGGTGGTCATGCCGGCGACGCTTCTGCCGCTCGTCGATCAGGAGGTGACCCGCGGCCCCGCGCCGAAGCGCGCGAAGGGCGCCGGTGTGGCGTCGGCGACGGGTGACGCAGTCGCGGCGCCGATGCAGGCGACGGTCGTGAAGCTGGCGGTCGACGAGGGTCAGAAGGTCACGGAGGGCGATCTCGTCGTCGTCCTGGAGGCGATGAAGATGGAGCAGTCCCTCTACGCGCACCGTGACGGGATCGTCGCGAATGTCGACGCGCCGGTGGGGCAGACGGTGCCGAATGGTCACGTGCTGCTGTCGATCGTGGATGAGGGATCCCTCGACTGAGTCGCCCCAGACCGACTGCATGCACGCACATCAATTCGACGTATGTCGATTAAGTATCTAAGATAGGTCCATTACCGCTCGACACGAGACCCAAACACAGGCAAGGAAGTCACGTATGGCTCAGACCGCACCAGCGAGTACCGCCAGAGAACGACGGAAAGTCGTCGCAGCTTCGGTGGTCGGCACCACGATCGAGTGGTACGACTTCTTCATCTACGCCTTCGCCGCGAACCTCGTGCTCGCAAAGCTCTTCTTCGAGCCGGCCGGGCCGTCGATGATGCACCTCCTCTCGCTCATTACGATCGGGCTCTCCTTCCTGTTCCGCCCGCTGGGTGCCTTCCTCGGCGGACACTTCGGCGATAAGATCGGCCGGCAGCCGATGCTCGTCATCACGCTGATGCTCATGGGTATCGCGACCGTCGGCATGGGCCTCCTCCCCACGTACGACCAGATCGGCATGGCCGCACCGATCATCCTGATCCTCCTGCGCATCCTGCAGGGCCTCTCCGCCGGCGGCGAGTGGGGCGGCGCGGTGCTCATGTCGGTGGAGCACGCCACCCCGGGTAAGCGCGGCCTCTTCGGCGTATTCCCGCAGCTCGGCGTGCCATTCGGCATGCTCCTCGCCTCGGCGGTGCTCGCCATCATGCGCGTGATCGCACCGGGCGACGCCTTCGACGAGTGGGGCTGGCGCGTGCCGTTCCTGTTCTCGATCGTGCTCATCATCGCCGGCATCGTCATCCGCCGCACCGTCGACGAGTCGCCCGTGTTCGCGGAGATCGCGGAGTCGCGCGAGCAGAAGTCGGCACCGATCCTCGCGGTCTTCAAGAACCACACCCCGCTCGTCATCCTGAGCGCGCTGCTCTTCGCGGGGAACGGCGCGGTCGGCTACATGCTCACGGGCGGATACGTGCAGGGCCTCGCCTCGCGCACCCCGGAAGACGGCGGTCTCGGCTACGACCCGCTGCAGGTGCAGCTCGCGATCCTCACCGCCGCCGTCGTGTGGGCCATTTTCACGCTCCTTTCCGGCCCGCTCTCCGACCGCTTCGGCCGGAAGAACCTCATGAACGTGGGCTGGGTCATCCAGGCACTCGGAGTGATCCCCCTCTTCCAGTTCGTATTCAACGGCGGCGTGGGCGGCGTCCTGCTCGGCACGTGCCTCCTCGCGATCGGGCTCGGCCTCACCTACGGCCCCACCGCCGTGTGGTTCGCCGAGTCCTTCCCCGCGTCGATCCGCTACTCCGGCATCTCGATCAGCTACGCGATCGGCGGCGTCATCGGCGGCGCGTTCGCACCCACGATCGCGCAGCTGCTCCTGCAGACCTACGGTGACACGTGGGCCATCGTCGCCTACCTGCTGTTCATGACGATCCTCGGGCTTTTCGCTTCCGCGATGCTGAAGGATCGGAGCAACATCCCGCTCGACGTCGAGTTCGAACGCACCGGCCAGTGGAAGGTGTGGGTGCCCGAGGAGCCCGCGAGCCGCTAGATCACTGAACCGCTGTCGTGCAGGGATCCGATCCCGCGTCCGACGGCCAGGGCGCCGCACCGGAATAGGTGCGGCGCCCTTCGTGTTGCACCCGGTATGACTGCAACGCCGCTCTCGATCCTGGATCTCGCCCACGTCGAATCGGGTGGCAGCATATCGGAGGCGCTGCACCACTCCGTCGAACTCGCAAAGCTCGCAGAGCGCAGCGGCTACACGCGAATGTGGTACGCGGAGCACCACAACATGCCGTCGATCGCGTCGAGCGCGACCGCCGTACTCATCGCGCACGTCGCCGCGCACACGAGCACGATCGGGCTCGGTGCGGGCGGGGTGATGCTGCCGAACCACTCACCGCTCGTCATCGCCGAACAGTTCGGCACCCTCGCCGAGCTGCATCCGGGCCGCATCCACCTCGGGCTGGGCCGCGCGCCCGGCACGGACGGGGCGACGCTGCGGGCGCTGCGCCGCAGCTACCAGGCGGCCGACAACTTCCCGGAGGATGTGCTCGAGCTGCAGCGGTATCTCGCGGACCGGATCCCTCGCAACGGGATCAACGCGTACCCCGGTCGCGGCACCTTCGTGCCGCTCACGATTCTCGGGTCGAGCATGTTCGGCGCGTCGCTCGCGGCGCAGCTCGGCATCCCGTACTCCTTCGCTTCGCACTTCGCCCCGCAGCACCTGACCGGCGCGGTGGCGCACTACCGCGAGCACTACGTGCCAAGCGAACAGCACCCCGAGCCGTACGTGAGCGCTGGCGTGATCGTCGTCGCGGCCGCAACCGACGAGGCAGCCGAGGAGCTTTTCGGCCGCGTGAAACTGCACCGCGTGCGCTCATTCCTGTCGCGGGGCCGCTCCGAGGAGCTTACGCTCGAGGCCGCGGCATCCCTCATGGAGACGCCGGCTGCAACGGAGATTCTCGGCATGCTGCGGCACACGGCGATGGGCGGACCGGAACAGGTGCGCACGCAACTCGAGGATTTCGCACGCTACGCGAACGTCGACGAGCTCGTGACGGTGCACCAGGCGCCGACTCGCGCCGAACAGCTGGAGTCCGTGCGCCTCACCGCTGCGTGATGCCGCGCATCGTCATTTTGGTGAGGTCTTCAACCATTGGCGAATGGCTACCACCGAGCAAACTTACTCCGCTACTCAAAATGGTTGCAGTTATTGCACATGGCGGTAAAGTGAAGTCATGACCATGCGCCCACTTGCCACCACACTCGACCCGGTAGACCCTGCCGTTCGCTCTGACGCCAAGAGCCTCGCAGAGCGACTGCACGGCGACACTCCGGTCGAGATTGCGGTGCGTTCGATGCTCGATGCCGTCGCCCACGGGTCTCGCGTCGTGGTCTTGCGTACTGAGGATGAGGTCACACCGGCTGAGGCCGCGAAACTCATGGGTGTGACCCGCCAGTTCGTAGATCGGCTCTGCGAGGACGGCATACTTTCCTTCCGTCGGCTTCCCGGAAGTCGTCATCGACGTATCCGCGTAGAGGACGTGTTGGAGGTTGCGGCTGAGCGTGAGCAACGCCAGGCCGGCGGTGACGCCATCCGCACTGGGCTCGGAGCGTAGCCCTTGTGCCTGACTCCAGCAGCAGCCCGCCAGAGCCTCCTCAGAGCTCGCGGAGCGAGACCTCTAGCGTGCCGATCGTGAGCTGCTCGGTCGCCGGAACTTCAACCCCGGGTTCGATGACGCGCAGGCCGCGCGCCGGATCGACGATCGCGACACCGTTCGTCGAGTGCAGATCTTCGATCGTCCAACCGTCGCCGGTACGTCGGAACCGAGCATGCGACTTCGAGATGGTCCGCGTCGGATCAACAAGCTTCAGCACCTCGACGCCGTCGGCGGCCTCGGGGCGACGGCCCACAACCACGTCGTCACCGACCAGCTCCTCGACCTCACCACCAGGCAGCACCAGCCCCCACCGCTTACGACGCGGCACCACAACAGTACGGTCGTCGTCCTCGTCAGCAGCAGGCGCAGCGGCCGGTGTAGGGGGCACCACGGGAGGCGCCGCCGGCGGGGCCGAGAACTCGGCGGGCCGTGCGGTTTCCTCAGCGAGCGAGGGATCCGCCGGCGCGAACGCCGGGGAAGCTCCCGGCGCGACCACAGGTGGAGCGACCGCCGGAGGCACGGCAGGCGCAACGACCGGAGGCACAACGGGCGCAGCTGCCTGAGGCGCTGCGGCCGGAGTGACCGGAGCTACCGGAGCAACAGGGGGCACAGTGGCCGCAGGAACCTCGGGCTGAGGCCGCGGCGTCGTGGCGGCGTCAGGCAGTTCGAGCGGGACGGGGTCGGCCTGCGCCGCCTGATCCGCCTCGAACTCGGGGTGCCGCTCAGAGCGCCGCAGCTGCTCCACCGACTCTTCCGGGCCGGGCCACGAGAACGGCCTTTGCGGTTCGACCGGCCCGAGCTGCCCCTCGGCCCTCAGGCCCGGGTCCTGGGCCGCGAGACGCTCGTAGGCATCCTCGGTGGTGTTGCTGAACCCCCAGGGGCTCTGCTGGCTCGGGGTCGCCGGTGCCTGCCCGTACGGGTCGACCTGCGGAGCCTGTGCCTGTTGTGGAGCCTGTGCCGACTGCGGCGCGGCGGGCGGCGGGGGCACCGGCGTGATGCGCTGCGGCTGTGCGGCGCCGGGTGCGAACTCCCCCGCTTCCGGGGTCACCGGCGCGGCGGGGGTCGCCTGAGCCGGAGGAGCGACGGGCGGATGCACCGGCACGGGAGGGAGCTCCTCCGCCGCGCTGGAATCGGCGAACAGTGCCTCGATCCCTGTCAGCGGGGCTGCCGGTTCGCCGGGTGCGGCTCCGGTCGCCGAGGGATCCGCAGGCGCGGCGTTCGGTGTCGGCGCAACGTTCGGAACTGGCGCGGGCGCACCGGGCTGATACCCGGGCGGCGTGTACAACGGGGGCTGAACCTGCGCGCCGCCCTGCTGGGCTTGCTGGGCATACTGCTGCTGCCCATACTGCTGCTGCGCATACGGCTGCTGTCCGTAAGCCTGCTGCCCATACTGCTGCTGAGCGTGGCCAGTCGGCCCCTGTCCCTGCGGCTGGTAGCCGGCGTAGGATCCCTGCGCGCTCGATCCCTGCGCATTCAAACCCTGCGTACTCGCTCCCGGCGCAGAGGTAACCGTGACGCCGCGGCCCGTATCGTCGATGTGCTTCGCAAGGAGCATCGCCCACAGCGGCGGAATGAACAGGCCGAGCACGGTGAAGCCCGCACCCTTCCCGAACTCGGTGTTGATGCGGTACATCGCGATCAGGGTGACCACCAGAACGACGATGCCGAGGAACGGCACGATCCCGAGGAGCACGAGCCAGCCGGGCAGCCCGCCGCGCTCGACGAGGCGCCACTGGTTGAAGATCGGGATCCAGCCGTGCGCGGCGGGCAGCCCGATCCTCGGAAACAGTACGGACAGCGACCAGAGATACCAGACGTAGAGTGCGAGGCCGATCACCGCCCAGATTCCGAACGCTGCAAGTATCGCGCCGCCGAGATTCCCCGCCTGGTCTTCCATATCTTCTGTACCCCTGCTCCGCAAACACAACTGTGTTTTCCGCTCTATACTCTGCCACGAATCGGCCGAACCTGTCAGTCGGGCCCGCGCTCACTCACTCGAGGGCGAGGCGTGCGACAGCCCACAGGCCGGCGACCGCTCCGACAATCACTGCGACGTAGACGACCAGGGTGATGATGCGTCCGCGTCGGAATCGTCGCTCTTGCGACGGGAACACGGCCCGCGGAACCGCGGGTGGCGCGTCGACCGCGGGAGGTGGCGCACCGATCGTCCGCTCGACCGTATCCGTCTCCTGTGGGCGTTCCGCGGCCTCCGAGCGGGCCCCGTACACGCGGGCCTGCGCGCTCGCCTCACGGCCCCGCCGCACCCGTTCGGCCGTGCCGAGATCTTCCTGGACGGGTTCGACAAGCGGCACGGGTCGATGAGGTATCCCTCGCCCTCCGCGACCCGCATCGCCAAACCGGGCCGGTGCGACGATCGTCACGTCGTCGTTGGTGTCGGGGGCAGCGCGGGGAACGACCCGCGTGCCGTCGTCCTCGGGATCAGTGCTCATCGTTTCACCGGCCGCGTGACCTCGATGGTTTCCTGCGTGTCTTCCTCGTCGTCGGCGTCGGCACCGATCGCGCGGATCGGCCCGGTGCCAGCGCTTCCCGCCGAAACGGTGTCGACGACGATCACCGAGACGTTGTCTCGCCCACCGTGTTCGAGCGCGCGTCGCACGAGCTCTTCGGCGACCGGCTCGGATCGACCGCCGACCGTGAGCACGGCACGGATCTCCTCGTCGGGGACCTCGCTGGTGAGGCCGTCGGAGCAGACCAGCAGGCGGGCTCCGGTGCGCAGGGGCAGCAGCCAGCCGTCGTGGCGCGCGTCCTCGGAACCGAGGGCTCGCGTGATGACGTTGCGCGGGGTGTGCGCGGCGTCGGCGCTGCCGGCGGCCTCGAGCTCCGCGTGCAGGGAGTGGTCGTCGGTGATCTGCGTCATGCCCGACCCGCTGTGCTGGTAGACGCGGGAGTCGCCGATGTTCAGCACGTACCAGAGGGGCTCCCCCTCGTAGTCGATGAGGATCGCCCCGGTGAGGGTGCAACCGGCGCCGCGCTCCGTGCCCTGCGCGACCGCGTCGACGGCGGTGCGCGCCGCACCGATCGCCGATTCGACGTCGGCGATCGTGAGCGCGAGGCCGCGGCCCTGCAGCTCGTCGAACGCGCCGATCGCGGCAGCGCTCGCGAGGTCGCCGGCGTCGTGCCCGCCCATTCCGTCGGCGACGAGATAGACGGGGTGCTCGGCGAGCAGCGCGTCCTCGTTCACGTGGCGGCGGAGCCCCACGTCGGTGCGCGCCGTCGCCTCGATGACCGGCGGGGTCGATGCCGCGGCGACCGGGTGCGCTGCACCGTCTCCGAGGTGTTGTTCGTTCATGACGTTCCACCTTCCGGGCGGGGTCGCCGCCCTCCGATGTTGATGCCGTAGGAGCGCAGCGAGTACGCGGCGCGAATTCGTTGCCCGAGCGACAGACCCGCGGCGCGCTCCGCACTTTCGGTGTCGGTCGCCCGCCACAGCGCCTCCGCGTCGGCCTCGCCAATGCCGTGCGCGGAGAAGACGGCGCGGTCGACCTGCGCGGCAGCCCGGGCCGCCGCGGGCGAGCCGATGGCTGCGGCCACCTGGGTGCGGCTCGCGCGGTCAGGGATCCGCACACCCGCGTCCCGGGCACGATCCACGAATTCCTCCCAGGCGCCGAGCGCACGCAGTTCGGGTGCTGCGGCGCGGCGACGGTGGTGGGCGCGGATCCGCTTCGCGACGGGCAGGAAGAAGATCGGCAGCGCGATGAGTGCGATTGCGGCGGCCGCAAGGCCAACCGCGCGCAGGATCGGGCCGAGCCACGACGCCTCGATCGCTTCGGGGTCAGACGGGGATCCCTCACCCTGCTCGCCCAGACCGATTGGCGGGTCGACCTCCTGCGCGTCGCGCTCTTCCGGGGTGGTGGGGAACTCGGGCAGCTGCTCGCCCTGCTCGAGCCGCTGGGGCTGCTGGGACACCTGCGGGGTCACGTCGAAGGGCACCCACACGTTGCCGTCGCCGCGCACCTCGACCCATGCGGCGAGGTGGTCGCCCGTGCACTCCGCCTGGCAGGTCGGTACGCCGGGCACCTCGGCGCCGCCGAGCCGCACCCCGATGACCACGCGGGAATCGTAGCCGAGCGCGCGGGCGAGCAGCGCGGTCGCCGCCGCGAACTGCTCGTCATCGCCGACGGCCGCGACAAGTTGCGCGGAATCCGCGTCTTCCCCCGCTGCAGACTGCTGCGCGTTGAGCTGCGTGAACATCGCCTCCACGCGGGCGAGCGAGTGGCCGCCGGCGCTCGCCTCGAACACGGTGCCGTACTCTTCGGCGAGCCGCGCGAGCCACCGCGTCTCCCCCGCGGACTCGCTCATCGCGTGACTGAGGTAACCGCGCTCGCGCAGCATCTCGGCGAGGCGGGTGAAGCCCTCGGCGTCGGCGGGGAGCGCCTGCCGGTCGATCCAGCGGGCGAGTTCCGGAACCTGTTCAAGGTCGATGAGCGGCGCGGAGCTGAGTGGCGCGCCGAGGGCGCTCGGGGGCGCTGGCGCGGCCGCGTCCATCTCGGCCTGGTACCCGTCCCCCGCGGCGAGCCCCACCGCAGCGCCGGCGCCTCCGGCCCCCCGCGCACCGGGGGCCGCGATCGCAGCTTCCGTCGCACGGTTGACGTAGAACGCGTCGGCAAGAGCACCGGCGCGCGGGCCGGTGAACGTCGGCGGTGCGCCGAGCCCCGCGGTCGGCGCCCAAATGTCTTGATAGCCGTCGCGCACCTCGATCGAGACGCGGCTGGGCTGCGCGGGCTGTTCGCCGCTCGGGAAGCGGGTGAAGCGGCCCGCGGCGTCGGCGCTCACGTGGAAGTCGACGCCGTCGTAGGCGTCGAGCACGGCGAGCCGCAGCCGTTCAGGCAGACCCGTTTCCGTGGAGACTGTGAACAGCGGCTCGTCGATCGCAGTGTCGCGTTTCGCGTTGCGGTAGGCGGCGAGCGGACTCGGCCGGTCGGTGATGATGAGCGCGGGGTCGACGGCGTCGCGCGGCACGGCGCGCGCGTCGGCGTCGAGGAGCGGCGCGACCACGAGACCCGCGGCGAGCGCCGCGACGAGCACACCACCACCGGCCGCAAGGCGGAATGCGCCCCCGCGCCGTTCATGGCGGTCGCCGGCGACGCGCCCGAGTCGGAGCGCGGCGCGGCGTTGTGCGCCGGCGGTCCAGGCGACCCAGCCGCCCGCGAGAGCTGCCGCAGCGAGCCACAGGGCGATCTCGCGCGGGGCGTGCACGGTGAGGGGTCCGAGCCTGAACGGGTCGCTCACCGCGGAGGCGCCGAAGATCGTGCCGAATGCGACGGGGGCGAGCATCGGGATGGCGGCGAGGATCGGGGTGCGCCCTGACCGCTGCGCGAGGGTCATGATGAGCAGCGCGGTGACGAAGAGCACGACGTAGAGCGGCACGAGCACGGTCTGGTAGGTGCCGACGGGGAGGGTGAGGGTGAGCAGCTGCTTCCAGCCGAGGGCGACGGCGGCGAGGCCGTCGCGGAGCCCTCGGATCGGGTCGCTTAGGAGCAGCTGCGGCACGGCGACCGGGACGAGGGAGAGTACGAACACGCCAAGCATGAGCGCCGCGAAGACGGGGAGGGTGAGTCGCCAGCGTACGCGCGCCCACGCGAGGCCCGCGCCAAGGATGAGCGCGGCCGCGGCGACGACCCAGACCCAGCCGGTCTGGTAGATGGGGGTGGCGGCGAGCGCGCCGAGCACGAGCGCCGCGGTCGTGGCGACGGCGCCGCCGAGGAGCCGCAGCATGCCCCACTGGGCGGCGAGGGATCCGGCGGACGGGGCGGGGTGCCGCTGTGTCGCGGCCGTCACTGGGCGCTCCGGAACATGAGTTCGGGCAGGTCGCCGAGGGCGCCGACGGTGAACATGGTGAGCGGGTCGACGCGTTGCACGCGGGGTTCTGCGTGGAGTTCGCAGCGGACGGCGAGCACGTGCACGTCAGGGCTGAAGGAGACGGCGGCGCGGCGGAGCCTCGTCGGGTCGGGGTGGCCGCCCGTGACGATCGCGACGATGGAGAGGGGTCGGCGGGAGTGAGCGAGGCCGCGGGCGAGCGTTTCGAAGGGGAGCCCGTCGGGGGCGTGCTCGAGTTCTGACCACGCGTCGAGCAGTTGCTTGGGGTCGCGTGACGGGAGCTCTTCGAGCCCGTCGACGCTGGGGCGCACGCGGCCAGGCGCCCACGCGGAGGCGACGAAGCGTTCGCGGCCTTCGCGGACCGCCTGCACGGAGATCGATGCGGCGACGCTCACGCCGAGCTCGAACTCGTCGTCGCTGCGGTATTCCTCGCGTTTCGCGTCGAAGAGGACAGCGACGCGGGCGGTCTGCGATTCCTCGTACTGGCGGACCATGAGGGTGCCGGTCTTGGCGGTCGATTTCCAGTGCACGTGGCGCATGGCGTCGCCGGGTGCGTACTCGCGGACGGCGTAGAAGGAGAGGTCGGAGTCGGTGAGGCGGCGGCTCGAGGCCCCCTCGAGGTCGCGCACGAGGCCCGCCGTGTTGGGCGGGAGGTGGGCCGTGACGGGGTGCACGTGGAGGAGGTGCTGTTCGGGCCAGGTCACTTCGCGCCGCACGAGGCCGAGCGGGTCGCGCCGGGCGACGGTGAGTGGCCCGACGCGGATCACGCCGCGCTGCGGTGCGGGCACGGTGAGGTCGAGATCGGTGCTCTGGTTGGCGCCGATGAGTGGGATCGTGAGCTCGCGCAGCGCTGGCCCGATTGGGAGCTCCGCGACAGCGGGGAGGGCGGGCCGACCGCTGCGGTTTTCGACGCGAATGCGCACCTGGGCTTCCCCGCCCGCGACGACGCTGCGTCGGTCGAGGAGGATCCCGACCGAGTAGGCGCGGGTACCCGCGAGGAACGGCAGCGCGACCAGGATGAGGGTCGCGCCGGCGGCGGCGACGAACCACGCTTCGATCCAGGAGAGGGTCGCCCCGAGTACGAAGCCGATGAGGGTGAGCGCGATCACGAACCAGCCGAGCGGGGTGATCGCGTGCCCGACCGCACGCCTGGCCTTCGCGGCGCCGCGGCGGGTGCGACGCCACCAACGCCGAAGCTCGCGGCGCCGGCGTTCGGCGCCGCTGAGTGCGGCCTGTCGGGTGCGGGTCTCTCCGAGGCGCGACCGGGTGCCGCGCGTGCCACGGGTGCCGCGCGTGCCGGTGCGGAAGAGCCTGCTGCGGGTGGTGTCGGGGCTCACGCGGTGCCGTTCTCCTGCGGGATCGGCGTGTCGAGCAGGATCTGTCCGATGACGGCCTCGGCGGTCACCCCGTCGAACTCGGCCTCGGGTTCGAGCACGAGGCGGTGTGCGAGCACGGGGATCGCGAGATCGCGCACGTCGTCGGGGGTGATGTAGGGGCGGCCGGAGACGAGCGCCCAGGCCGCGGCCATGCGCTGCAGGCCGAGCGCGCCGCGCACACTCGCACCGAGGCGCACCTCTGCGGCACGGCGGGAGGCCTCGACGAGCCGGGTGATGTACTCCGCGATGAGGGGGCTCACGTAGACGCCGCGGGCGAACTGCTGCAGCTGCGTGAGGGTGCCCGTGTTCATGACGGCGGGCACGACCGGGGTGACGGAGCTCTGCTGGAGGATGCGCATCATGGCGGCCTCGTCGGGGTAGCCGATCGAGGTTTTCACCATGAAGCGGTCGAGCTGCGCTTCGGGCAGCCGGTAGGTGCCGGCCTGCTCGACCGGGTTCTGTGTGGCGATCACGAGGAACGGCTCGCTCACGGGGTGGGTCTCGCCGTCGACGGTGACCTGGTGCTCTTCCATCACTTCGAGGAGGGCGGACTGGGTCTTGGGGCTCGCGCGGTTGATCTCGTCGGCGAGCACGACGTTCGCGAAGATCGGGCCCGCATGGAATTCGAAGACGCCGCGCTTCTGGTCGTAGACCGTGATGCCGGTGACGTCGCCGGGGAGCAGGTCGGGGGTGAATTGGATGCGCGACGAGGTGCCCTGCATCGCGGTGGAGAGCGCCCGAGCGAGCGCCGTTTTTCCGGTTCCGGGCACGTCTTCGAGCAGCACGTGCCCGCCTGCGATCGTAGTCGCGAGCACGAGTTCGATGACGCGGCGCTTACCCTGGATGGCGTGCTCCATCGCGTCGGCCGCGGTGCGCACGGCCTCGCTCGCCCAGCGTGCGCGCTCGTCGGTGAGCGGGCCGGTCGGGTCGACGGTGAGCTTCGGCTCGGAGATCATGTGTGCTTCCTTCTTCTCAGCGAGGGATCGCCGGGGTCGTGATGCGATGCGGTCGTGATGCGGTGTGCCGGGGCGCCCCGCGGAGCGGGTGAGGGATCAGGGCGTTCCCGGCTCGGGATCAGGATCACCCTCCCCGGGTCCCGGGTCGGGGTCCGGTTCGGGATCCGGTTCGGGTTCGGGGTCGGGAATCGTGCAGACGGTAGCGTCCAACGTCATGAGGCTGCTGTAGGAACCGCCCCACAGAACGTTGAACGTTCCCGTTGCATGGTCGAACGTCACGGTTGCCGAACTCCGCGCATGGGGCGATATTCGCGCCCGCAGTTCCTGCTCCGACACCGTCGATGGGAGGCATCCACTGAGGTCCACGGTCACGGCTCCGGGCACGTTGCCCGAAAGCACCACTGGCTCGGAGCACACCCCATTCATGCACTGCACCACCGTATAGGTGTTCCCGGCTTCGACGGTTGTTGGGAAGCTTCCGCCGACGGTCGCGCCGTTGACGCGGAAGTCGAGTGTGTGCCCGTCGGCAGCCGTCACAGTGGGCGCGCTTGAAAGGGAGTACGTAGCGAGCCCCCCGCCGATCGACGGTGCCGGTCCGATTGTCCAGCCCAGCGGATCCACAGTCGGCTGCGGCGGCGTGCCGCCCACGTCGATGACGATCGAGACGGGCTCACCGCGGCCCCACTTGTTTTCCGCGCAGGCGGTGACCGTCAGCTGTTGATACGCGGTCCCCGTCACTTCGACCGTTCCGTCTCTGCCAGTTTCGGTGAGGTCGCAACCTCCGTCCGAAGAGACGCCGAAGTGGTGCGCGCCTTCGGTGCCGCGTGAATCCACGGTCACGCGGACACTGGCGGTGTCACTCCCGACGTCCGAGGATACGAATTCCACCGACACGACCGGTCTACCAGACACCGTCACGTTGCCCCGAGTCTCGCTCCTCTGTGCGGGCGCACCGTCCGGCGGCGTAAACGCGGTCAACGGAATCACTCGATACTCCGTCGATCCGACCGGCAGCCCCGCCACATTCGCCGAGCTGTTCCGTCCGGAAACTGAGAGTTCACCCCGCTCGGTGATCAGCCGGTAGCCGCTCGTTCCCGCTGTGCCGTTGATCTCAAACCGAACGGTGCCGGTCTCGGCGGACTCCGCGGACGCCTGCGTCGGCGTGACCCTCGGCGCCTTGGGTGGATCATACGCCCACGCGGTCACGGCGTTGGCCGTGGGGTCGGAATCACCCACGGAGTTCACCGCGACGGCGGTAAACGAATGCTGCTGCCCGTTTCGCAGCCCCGACACCACGCAGCTGTACTGGCTGCCACTCCCGGTGCATGTCGCTCCAGAGGAGCCGCCGTCCTGAAGCACCCGAACCCCGGTCACACCCGGATGTGAGTCGGTGCCGCTCAGCGACACCGAAAGCATGACGCTGTCTTTGGTGTAGCCGGTCTGCGTGATTCCCGTCGGCGGGCGCGGCACGCCCTGCGCGTCGAGTTCGATGACTCCCTGGCCGGTGCGGCCCTGCGCGTCGCTCACGGTGAACGTGCCGGTGCAGCGGCCGCCCGCGCCCTGCGCGCCGTTCGGCCAGCCGATCGACACGGCGTCTCCGGACGCCTGGAAGGTCGCGACCGCGCAGCCCGCACCACGCACTGAATCGAGGGTCAGCCCACCGCCGGTCTTCCCCTGGAAGGGGTCGTACTCTCCCGGCGCGCCGATGAGCTGCGTCTGGCAAGTCGAGCCGACGGTGCAGGTGAGGTTCACGGTCGCCCCGCGAGGCGTATCGCGCGGAGCCGTGCCGACGCGCAGGGTGAGGGGCGCCTGGCTCTCCCCCGCACCGCGGACTCCGACGATGAGGGTGTCCTGGCCGCCCGGCACGGCGTCGGCGTGCGCCTCCACCGTCACCCGCTGTCCGTTCGGCGCCACGTCGAAGTTGCCGCCACCGCCGCTCACGCTGAACGCGAGATCGCCGACGCGGCCCTCGCGGCCGCCCTCCCAGCGCACCATGTCGGTGAGGTCGATGGTTTCCGAGGCGCCCGGCGCGACCGTTCTCGTCACCGTCTGCAGTTCGACGACGGGCTCATCGGGAACGATCACGACGGGCACCGCGAGCTGCGTCCACGCGGTCTGCTCGGTGAGCTTCACCGAGACCACGCAGGTGTCCGCCCAGGGCGCCTCCTTGCCTGCCGAGTAGGTGAGGGTGCCGCCGCGCGCCTCGCAGGAGGCCTGGCCTCGCTGGGTGGGGAAGGATCCCTGGCGGAACTCCGCGACGTCCCCCGTCGCGAGATCGACGACGTCTGCCAGCTGCGCCCGCACGGACTCGCCCTCCTCGACGGTGAGCCCCGAGAAGCCGGGCCGCAGCGTGAGGCGCAATTCGTCGAGCGGAGGGATCACGAGGAACCCGAAGGACTCCACCTCGGCACCGGTGAGGTCGACGCCCGCAAGCTTGAAGGCGACGAGGTCACCCTCGGCCCGGTACTTTCCGATGATGCGGTTGCCGTCCGTCGTGTAGCGGTCGGCGGCCCCGCCCCACAGCGACATCTCGAGGGATCGCACGTCGCCCGCCGCCCAGTGCACGCGGTCGGTGACGACGTCGACGCCGCCGCGCTCGAGCTCACCGCGATCCCTCGCGGAGAGGACCGTGTCGACCACGGTGGGCGCCTGCTGCCCGACACGCGCCGACACCTGCACGACGATGAGCCCGTCGGCGGTGCTCGAACTCGCGGTCGATCGGACCGTGTAGCGGTACGAGACGGTGCCGAGCTCACCGCCGCCGGTGATGCTCACCCGCCCCTCGTCGAGTTCCGAGGTGTCGAGGCGCTGTGCGAGGGCCCGGTACTGCGGGGAATCGCTGCCGCCCGGCACGTTCGGCACGACCTCTATGAGTTCGAGTTCGCCGTTCAGCGGGTCGATGTCGTTCTCGAGCGGCATCACCACGGCCGGCTCCGTGGCGTCCTGCACGAGCCGCACGTAGTCGCTGTACGTGACGGGGGCGCCGCCGCCCGGATCGGGCTCCGTGACGATCACTCGCAGCCGCCCCTCGGCCGAACCGCCGAACTCGTCGCGCACCGTGTACGGCACGATGACCTGCCCGGGCTCCGCGGTGCGCGAGGCCTCCACCTCGATCGCTGAGCTGCGCGGCGCGAGCGTCGCCGAGACCGGCGAGTCGGCGGGGGCGCTCACGCCCACGAGGCGCACGCGGTCGCCGTCCGGGTCGACGCCCGACAGCGGCACGCTCGCCGTGGCGCGTTCGCCGGGCGAGAGCCGCACCGTCAGCGTGCGAGGCTGGGGATCGCGGTTGCCCTCCCGCGGCAGCACGGTGACGCGCACCTGACCGACGTCGCTCGCCTCGGGCGAGCTCGCGGAGTACGTCGTGTAGGTCAGCGTGTACGTGCCGGGCTCCGACGGTGCGAGGTAGCGCAGCGTGTTCCCCGAGGCGAACGCGAGCTCGCCCTTCGTGCCCGAACCGCTCACCTCCGGGTGCAGCACGAGCCGCTGCCCGGGAGGCGCGACGTCGTTCTCGAGCACCGGAATGTCCGTTACCGCTCCCGCGCGTACGGTGACGCTGTCCGCGACAGCGATCGCGCCGGTGAGGCCCGTCTCGGGCACCTGGAAGACGGTGAGCCGCCCGACGGCGACGTCCGATCCCTCGGCGATCGTGAGGTCCGCCGCGCCGATGCGCCCGGGCTCGCCGTCCGCGGTGCTGCCCGAAACGCGAACCCTGGCGTGCTCGATCACGTCGGCGCTCAGCTCACCGTCGACAACCGCGGCGGAGCGCACGACGAGCGCGCGACTGTTCGCCCCGGGCACCGCGTCGAGCACGTCGATCGTCGTGTCGGCGAGCGGGCGCACGAACGCTCTGAGCGGCGGCAGCCCGAGCTTCGGCCGCGACTCGACCGCGGTCACCCGGATCGTGCCGGTGACCTCCGCGTCCGTGCCGGTGTCGCGGGCGGTCACCGCGATGAGTGTCGTGCCGGGTTCACGCGCCGTCACGTCGATCGTGCCGGTTCCCGCGTTCACCGTGGCCGTCGCAGTGCCCGACTGCACGCTCGCATCCACGAGCGCGGTCGAGCCAGACCCACCCACGATGCGGGTGAGCGGGCGCAGCGACGTCGTCTGGTCGACCTGCACCGTGCTCGCGATGAGCGCCATCTCGGCCTTCGCGTTCGACCGCACCTGCACCCGCAGCTCGCGCTCCGTGCGCTCGCCGCGCGCGTCGGCCACCGTCACTTGCACCGCGACCTCGCTGTCGCCCGCGTTCGGGTCGGTGTGCCGCAGCGCGAACCGACCGTCGGCGGTGACGAGCGCGCGCACCGGATCCGCCGGGTTCACCGGCTCCGCCGCCTCGAGCATCATCGGGTCGCCCTCCGGGTCCACCCAGCCCTCGAGGATCGGCAGCACGAGCGTGCCGCCGGGGGCGAGCTCGGGGCTCGGCCACTCCCGCTGGCACCCCTGTACGGGGCACCACTGCGGAGCGGTCTCCACCTCGGCCCCCTGCACCGTGAGGGTCACCGTCGCCGGCTCGGAGACGAGCACGCCGTCTGTGATGCGGTACCGGAACGTCGCGCTGCCCGTCGCGTCGGGGGCCGGATGCACGACGAGCGACTGCGCGTCGGCGAGCATCGACACCGTACCGAAGCTCTCGGGCAGCTCCCCGCCGAGCCCGTCAGGTACGATCGTCAGCACGTCGCGGCGGTTCGGGTCGTAGTCGTTGAGCAGCACGGGAAGCGGTGCGGGCTCGCCCGCGCGCACCCCGAACTCGTCCGCCACCGCGACCGGCGGCTCCTGCTCGGTCACGTCGGTGACGACCACCGTGCCGTCGCGGTCGCGCGGCGGGTCCGCAAGCGTCCACTGCTCCACCGGAATGAGTTCACCGGCGGGCAGAGTCCACAGCATGCCCGTCTTCACCTCGGAGAGGATCCCGCTCGTGCCGCTCGTGCGAATCACCGGTTCCGGGTCGCCCGGCATCGTCACCGTCTGATCGAGTTCGAGAGGGATCCCCTCCCCCTGCGACGACCACAGCCTGCCCGAGTCGAGCCCGAGCCACGCCGCGTACCGCGCACCACCGACCTCGATGGGCTGCGCCGGCACCCCGGTGAAGCTCTCGACCCGCTCCGCCTCCCCCGCCGCGACAACCCACAGCCCGGCCTCGTCGGCGACGAGCACGTCGGAATCGCGAGCGTCAGGAGTTGCGCCTGCGGTGCCCGCGTCGGGTGAGCTGGAGGCCTGCAGCAGCGCGGCGCCCTCCACGGGGAGCTGCACGGGTTCCGCGGATCCCTCGCGCCACAGCAGTCCGCTCTCGGCGTCGAAGAGCACCCACTCGCCCGCGACGATCGCCAGCTGCGGCTCCTCCGCCGCGAACCCCTCGGGCACTGCGCTCACGGTGTCGGTGACGACGCCTCGCGTCACGTCCGCCCAGCGCACGGCCTGCTCGGCGGCGGAAAACATCGCGACCCGCCCGTCCGCGTCGATCGCGACGGCGTCGGCGGCGTAGGCGCGCGGCTCCTCACCGTCCGCGGCGTCCGCCGTCTCGTCGGCGAGCGGGTCGAGCTGCCGCGGCGGGCCGAGCTCGAGCGGCCCGCCGGCGACCGCACGCTCGAACACACTGAGGTACACGGCCCCGTTCTCGGTGCGGAACAGCACGCCCTCCCCCGCAGATACGACGTCTCGAGTGCCGTCGGGGGTGCGCAACGCATCGAACTCCGCGGTGCCGTCGGGGTCGTCGTTCGAGTCTGCAGTTACGTCGGTCTGTGCGACCGGCGCCGTCTCGGATCCCTCGCCCGCGTCGTCCGGCGCCGTCTGCTCCGCTGATTCGTCAGTCTCATCAAGGAGGTTGCCCGGCAGCGAGGGATCGATCGACCACGCACGCCCATTACCGTGCGTGAGCACGAGGCCGCCCGCCCCCGCCTGCACGACGCCGCTCGGTTCGTCGACCTTGCGCACCGTGTCGATCTCGGCGGTGAGGGTGTTCACGCGCGCGTACTGGCCGGCGCTGCGCATCGCCCACACCGAGGGCTCCTCCCGAGGTGTCTCACGCGCGTCATAGCCGGCCGCAACAACCGCGATCGTGCCGATGATCGCGAGCGAAGCGGCACCCGCGATCCAACTGATCACCCGGCTGCGCCTCCCGGAACCCGCCCGTGATGGCGTCGACGGCCGCGCCATCAGAACCCTCCCGAGACGGCGACCACGGCAACGACAATCGCGAGCACCCCGATCGCCGACGCCGCACCGATGAGCACGGGCTTCAGCGCGGACCGCGACGACCGCCCGGAGCTCGACCGACGACGCGCGGCAGCCCGGTCATCGCGAAGGCGATCCTGCAGCTCCGCGCGGCGCTGCGCACGCCCCGCGGGCTGCACGACCGACACCACGGGTCCGCGCACCCCGCTGCCCGGGGCGGCGGGCGGCACCCACGCGGAACCGACCACGTCGAGCGGGGTCACGTCGTAGCCGTAGTACCGCTGCAACTGCTGCAGCGCCAGACCGAACTCATGCATCGTGGCGTACCGCTGCTCGGGCTGCTGGGCGAGCGCCCGCGCAATCACCTGGTCGAACGCCTCATATCCCTGCGCGCCGGGCACCGGCTCGTACCTCGCTCGCCGGATCCGTTCGACGAGCTTCGACTCGGTCTCCTGCGAGCGATCCCTCCGCGCGAACGGCGACCGGCCCGCCGCAAACGTGTAGAGCGTGGCGCCGAGCGACCAGATCTCGCTCGCGACCGTCCCGCTCGTCTGTTCCCCCACAACCTCGGGCGCCGCCCACGGGATCGACATCGCCCGGCTCGTGCCCTCGCCGCGCATCTGGCCGCGCAGCGAGACGATACCGAAGTCCGCGAGCACCGGCCGCCCCGTCGTCGCGATCAGCACGTTCGACGGCTTGATGTCGCGGTGCAGCACGCCGGCCTGGTGCGCGGTCTCGAGCGCCCCCGCAAGACGCACGCCGGCGTCGAGCACCTCGTGCAGCGGGCTCGGGTTGCCCCGCGAGCGGTTACGGAACGACTCGGGGCAGAACTCCATCGCGAGGAACGGGCGACCATCGGCGGAGACACTCGCCGCGAAGATCGATACGATCGACGGGTGGCTCGAAAGCCGCGCCATCGCGTCGGCCTCCGCCTCGAACGCGGAGCGCACGCTCGGGGTCGCGAGATCCTCCTCCAGCACCTTCACGGCGACGACCCGGCGCGGCATGTCCTGCTCGTACTGGTACACCTGGGCGAAGCCGCCCGACCCGAGCGGCCGCACATAACTGAAACCCGTGATCCTCGGCGGGTTCACCTGCGCAGGGCTAGCCACGGTGGAGTTCCCGGGCAGCACGAATACGCATAGCCCATATGCTACGTCACTCGCTCCGGGGGATCCCTTGCGCAACGCAAAGGCCCCCGCTCCGCAGGGAGCGAGGGCCTCGTGAGCGTCGAAGCGTGCGAGCTTAGAGCGCGCTGACGTCGAGCGGGATGCCCGGGCCGAACGTCGTCGACACGGCGCCCTTGATCACGTACTTGCCCTTGGCCGATGCCGGCTTGAGGCGCGAGATCTCGTCGAGCACCGCGGTGATGTTGTCGTTCAGCTGATCGGCCGAGAACGACGACTTGCCGACGATGAAGTGCACGTTCGCGTGCTTGTCGACGCGGAACTCGATCTTGCCGCCCTTGATGTCCTCAACCGCCTTCGCGGTGTTCGGGGTGACGGTGCCGGTCTTCGGGTTCGGCATCAGACCGCGCGGGCCGAGCACCTTACCGAGACGACCGACCTTGCCCATGAGCTCGGGGGTCGCGACAGCCGCATCGAAATCCGTGTAGCCGCCGGCCACCTTCTCGATGAGCTCGTCGCCGCCGACCTCGTCAGCACCGGCCGCAATCGCAGCCTCCGCCGCGGGACCAACCGCGAACACGATGACGCGGGCGGTCTTACCGGTGCCGTGGGGCAGGTTGACGGTGCCGCGGACCATCTGGTCGGCCTTACGGGGGTCCACACCGAGACGGACGGCGACCTCGACGGTCGAGTCGGTCTTCGTGGAACCGGTCTCCTTCGCGAGGGCTACAGCCTCGGCGGGAGAGTAGAACTTGTCTACCTGAATCTTCTCGGCAGCGGCGCGGTACGCCTTTGACCTCTGTGCCATGTCCGTACCCCTTACTCGACCGTGATGCCCATGGAGCGAGCGGTGCCCGCGATGATCTTCGCCGCCTGATCGAGATCGTTGGCGTTGAGATCGGCCTGCTTCTGCTCGGCGATCTGGCGAACCTGCTCGGCGGTAACCTTCGCAACCTTGACGGTGTGCGGGGTGCCCGAGCCCTTCTGGACTCCGGCCGCCTTCTTCAGCAGCTCAGCTGCCGGCGGGGTCTTCAGGATGAAGTCGAACGAACGATCCTCGTAGACGGTGATCTCTACGGGGATGATGTTGCCGCGCTGGGATTCCGTGGCCGCGTTGTAGGCCTTGCAGAATTCCATGATGTTGACGCCGTGCTGGCCCAGTGCCGGACCCACGGGGGGTGCCGGGTTGGCAGCGCCGGCAGGGATCTGAAGCTTGATCAGACCCGTAACCTTCTTGGCCTTCGCCATGATTGTTTCCTTTCCTCGAGCCCGTGCGGGTGCACAGTCTCTCCCGCCTCTCCGGCCGTTCCGGAGCGCGGTAGTCGTTCACGCGCGCACACTTGAATCGAGTGCAGACGCAAACCACATAAGTGTACGCGAGGGATCCCTCACCCGCAAGGCGCGAGGTCTTCGCCCCTGCCGGGCGTGTTCGCGATCCCTGCACGGCGTTCCGCCGCCCGCAGCCTTGCGTGCTCTGCCGTCAGTTGCGTGGTCAACCTGCGCCGCAATCGACGGCGGAGCACGCAAGGCTCGAGCACTAATCCCAGCGAGCGGGCCCCGCAGCGAACGCTCAGGCCCCCCAGGACATGAATGCGCCCACGAATACCAACGCGAAGACGATGATCCCGACGGCGAGGAGCACGGCGAGCGCGCCGGTGATGAGTCCCGTCAGCGCCATCCCCTTCGACTGCCTCTGCCTGAGGGCGATGATGCCGGTGATCAGGCCGACGAGACCGAAGATCAGCCCAGCGACGAGCACCACGAGACCGGCCGGCGTCGTGAAGAAGATGATGTCCAGCACCAGGCCGATGATTCCCGCGATGAGCGCGGTGATCGCCTGCCCTTTTGACTCCGACGCCGTGTGATTCGCGGGCGCACCCGAAATATTGTCGCTCATGACCGTCCCCTCGCCTATGAGTACCCCAATTGGTCACAGACTAGCCGAGGCGCCGCAATCCGTCACTCAGTGCGCGAGTCGCAAATGCCCGGCCAGAGTTGTATCTGACCGGGCATTTTCCGCGGAGGGTAGGGGATTTGAACCCCTGGTACGGGGTTACCGCACTCTTGTTTTCAAGACAAGTTCCTTCGGCCGCTCGGACAACCCTCCGCCGACGATCCTAGCAAGACGATGGGCTCCACCGTGTCACGCGGCTGAGGGATCGCGCGTCAGCCGAGCAGTTGCGGGAACCGTTCGCGCAGCGCAACCGCCAACCCGTCTTGTTCGACCGGCAGGGTGACGCGACTCGCCACCGCCTGCACTTCGGGGGTCGCCTGCCCCATCGCGACGGCATCGCCGAAGCGCGCCGCCCAGCGCAGCATGTCGATGTCGTTGCGCCCGTCGCCCGCCGCGAACACTCGCGAGCGGTCGATGTCGAGGCGGTCGGCGAGCACCTCGAGCGCGCTCGCCTTCGTCACCCCGTCGGGGGCGATGTCGAGCCAGGCCGTCGTGCCGACCGCATAGGAGACGTGGGTGAGGCCGAGAGTTTCGACGACCGACACGAAGTCTTCGAAGCGGTGGTCGGGCGACACGACGACGACGCGGGTCGCCTGCACGCCGAGCAGCTCGTCGAACGAAACCTTGCGCTGCTTGGACGGCAGCGTGCCGGCCGGGATCGGCTCGGTGTAGAGGAACCCGCCCTCGGCGAGTTCGACCGCGAAGCGGGCCGTCACGAGCTGCGTGCGGATCTTCAGGAGCGCGTCGGTCGGGTCGAACGCCTCGACGTATTCGTTGCGGTAAGCGCGGTGCGCGAGGGGATCCCTCCGCAGCGTGATCGCCCCGTTCGCGGCGATCACCCAGTCCGGCCGGATGCGCAACCGCTCGACGATGGGAAGCGTCGCGTCGACCGAACGTCCCGTCGCGATGACGACCTCGTGCCCCGCGTCGTGGAGGGCGCGGATGGCGTCCGCCACGCTGTCGGCGATGCGGCCGTCCTGCGTGTGGTCCTTCGCCCGGTGGAAGTCGTGGTCGAGGACGGTGCCGTCGAGATCCAGTGCGATCAGGTGGCGTTCCGACGCCGAGACGCGCTGCAGCATGCCGCTATCCTTCTCCCTCCGCCGCTACGTGCGGCTTGGCCGTTTGGCCCTGTGGTGCGTGAATCGGCTCGAGCACCTCGAGGCCGCCAAGATAGGGGCGCAGCGCCTCGGGCACGACCACGCTGCCGTCCGCACGCTGGTGCGTCTCGAGGATCGCCACCAGCCACCGGGTCGTTGCGAGCGTGCCGTTGAGGGTCGCGGCCGGAGCGGTCTTGCCGCTCTCCGTGCGGAAGCGAGTGTGCAACCGCCGCGCCTGATAGGTCGTGCAGTTCGAGGTGGAGGTGAGTTCACGGTAGGCACCCTGCGTGGGCACCCAGGCCTCGATGTCGAACTTGCGTGCGGCGCTCGAACCAAGATCGCCGGCCGCCACGTCGATCACCCGGTAGTGCAGACCGAGCGACTGCAGCATGTCCTCCTGCCAGGCGACAAGGCGCTCGTGCTCGGCCTCGGCCTCGGCCGGGTCCGTGTACACGAACATTTCAAGCTTGTTGAACTGGTGAACGCGCAGGATCCCTCGCGTGTCCTTGCCGTGGGATCCGGCTTCGCGCCGGTAGCAGGTCGACCAGCCGGCGTAGCGGGCGGGCCCGTCAGAGAGGTCGAGGATCTCGTCGGCGTGGTAACCGGCGAGGGCGACCTCGCTCGTGCCCGTAAGGAAGAGGTCGTCTTCGGGCAGGTGGTACACCTCGGCGGCGTGCTCACCGAGGAACCCGGTGCCACGCATCACTTCGGGCTTCACGAGCGTGGGCGGAATGAGCGGGGTGAAGCCGTGGGTGAGCGCCCGGTCGAGCGCGAGTGACATGAGTGCGAGCTCCAGCCGTGCCCCCACTCCGCGCAGGAAGTAGAAGCGGGATCCCGACACCTTCGCGCCGCGCTCCATGTCGATCGCGCCGAGCAGCTCGCCGAGCTCGAGGTGATCCCGCGGCTCGAAATCGAACTCGGGCTGCTCGCCGACCTCGCGCAGGGTGACGAAGTTCTCCTCGCCGCCAGCAGGGACGCCCTCGATCACGACATTCTCGATGCGCAGCGCCACCTCGCTGAACGCGGTTTCGGCCTCCCGCACGCGAGCCTCCGCCGCCTTCACGGCCGCCGCGAGCTCCTGCGCCTGGGCAATCAGCGCGGGCTTCTCATCCTTCGACGCCGACTTCACGCGCTGCCCGAACTCCTTCTGCTCGGCGCGCAGCGACTCGAACTCGCCGAGCGCGGAGCGGCGCGACGCATCAGCGGCGAGCGCCTCGTCGACCACCGCCTCGTCGTTGCCTCGCGCACGCTGCGAGCGCTTGAGAGTTTCGGGGTCGTTGCGGAGCAGCACAGGATCGATCACGCTCACCAGCTTACCCAGCCGTGGCTGTTCGAGGCCCCTGCTAGCCTGAACGCATGCCAACCGAGATCGTGCGCGCCCAACCGAGCGCCGCGGTCGTCTACCACCCGCTGAAGACGAATCTTTCGGCACTGCGGAGCGTGGTCACGGCGCAAGAGGCGATCGCGGGTTGGGCGCCGACCCGCTGGTACGAGACGGAAGAGTCTGACGCGGGGGTCGCTGCCGCGCAGCGCGCGATCGACGCCGGCGCGAGCGTCGTGCTCGCGAGCGGCGGGGACGGCACGGTCCGTGCGGTGGCGGAGGCGCTGCGCGGGACAGGGATCCCTATGGCGATCATCCCGCAGGGCACCGGAAATCTGCTCGCCCGCAACCTCGGAATGCCGCTCGGCCGGTTCGAGACGTCTGTGCGTGCCGCGTTCTTCGGCCGCAACCGCGCGATCGACCTCGGTGTGTTGACGATCGTGCGGGAGGACGAGTCGGAAGCGAAGCACGTGTTTCTCGTGCTCGCCGGCATGGGGCTCGACGCGCGCACCATCTCGACGACGAAATCCACCCTGAAGAAGCGGCTCGGCTGGCTCGCCTACGTCGACGCCGGCATGCGCACGATGCTCGCAGACAGCCCGCTGCACATTCACTACTCGGTCGACAGCTCCCCCGTGAAGTCGCTGTCGGTGTACACCGTGATGATCGGCAACTGCGGGCTCATGCCCGGCGGGGTGCTTCTGATTCCCGACGCGTCGCTCGACGACGGCAAGCTCGACGTGGTCGCGCTGAAACCGCTCGGCCCGTTCTCGTGGTTGCGCATCTGGAACAAGATCGGCTGGGAGAACGGGGTGCTGCGGAAGACGAAGACGGGGCGTCGGATCATCGACCTCGTGAACGACACCCGCTCGGTCTCGTACACGCGCGCCACCCGCTACTCGCTGTCGGTCGACCACCCCGAACCGATCCAGCTCGACGGCGACGACTTCGGTCTCGCACTCGCCGCGAGCGGCCGGGTCGATCCGGGCGCCCTCGTGGTGCGGGTGCTGCCGGAGTGGCGCGCGCCCGCGTAACCGGAGCGGTTGCTCAGCGCTCAGCGCTCACGCTCTAGCGCTCAGTCCATAGCCCTCAGCGCTCAGTCTTCAGTGACCCCGTCGATGACCTCGCGCAGCCAGTCGCGCGCATCCCGGAATGTGTCATCGTCGTGCAGGTCGCGGATCGTCGCGGCCACGCGATCGGCGCGCGGGTACGAGCCGAGAAACACGACGCGGGGGCTGAAGCGTTTCACCCCGAGGAGTGCGTCGGCGACGCGCTCGTCTTTGACGTGCCCCTCCGCGTCGATGACGAAGCGGTAGCGGCCCATGCGGTCACCGATCGGGCGTGAGGCGAGCAGGGTGAGGTTCACCCCGCGGGTCGCGAACTGCTCGAGGAGTTCGAGGAGGGCGCCCGAGCGGTCCTCGGGGAGTTCCGCGATGAGGCTCGTCTTGTCGGCGCCGGTCGGCTCACCGACGGGGGTGGTGCGACTCACGAGCACGAAGCGGGTGACGGCGTCGGGGTTGTCTGCGAGCCCTTCGGCGAGCACGGTCACGTCGTAGTGCTCCTCGATGCCGGGCGGCGCGATTGCGGCGTCGATCCCTTTCGCCGGGTCGAAGAGGTCAGCGGCGGCCTGCACGTTGGAGGTCGCGGGCAGGTGCCGGTGACGCGGGACCTGGTCGTCAAGCCAGCGACGGCACTGCCCGTAGGCGACCGGGTGCCCAGAGACGACGGCGATGTCTTCGAGCCGGGTGCCGGGCCTCGCGACGAGCACGAACTGCACCGGCACGAGGTACTCGCCGACGATGCGCAGCCCGGGGATCGTCGCGAGCGCGTCCTGCGCGACCGTCACGCCGCCGTCGATCGAGTTCTCGATGGCGATCATCGCGGCGTCGCTGACCCCGGAGACGACGTCGTCGAGCGCCTCACCAAGATTCGTGACCGGGTTCCATTCCTGCCCCGCGGCCTCCGGCACCTGCTTGAGCGCCGCCTCCGTAAACGTACCCGCCGGCCCGAGATACGAGTAGCGGCGGGTGGGCTCGGCGGAGGGCGACGTCATGCGCTCCAGCGTACTACCGCGCCCGCACCGCACCGCGCGCCCGCACCGCGGCCGCACAGCAAGAGCTGCACCCTAAGCGAGCACCCGCTCCACGAGTGCGTGGGCGGCGCGCTGCACCTCGGCGAGGTGTTCGGGCCCGCGGAACGACTCCGCGTAAATCTTCATGACGTTCTCGGTGCCGGAGGGGCGGGCCGCGAACCAGGCGTGCTCCGTCTGCACCTTCAGCCCGCCAATGGGGGCGTCGTTGCCGGGCGCGCGGGTGAGAATCGCGGTGATGGGGTCGCCCGCGAGTTCGGTGTCGGTGACGTCCTCGGGAGTGAGCGCGGCGAGGCGCGCCTTCTCGGCGGGGATGGCTGGGGCGTCGGTGCGCGCGTAGGAGGGTTCGCCGAGGCGGTCGACGAGTTCGCGGTACCGCTCGGAGGGCGATTGGCCCGTGACGGCCTGGATCTCGGCGGCGAGGAGCGCGAGCGTGATCCCGTCTTTGTCGGTCGACCACGCGGTTCCGTCGAAGCGCTGGAACGAGGCGCCGGCGCTCTCCTCTCCGCCGAAGACGAGGCTGCCGTCCGAAAGTCCCGGAACGAACCACTTGAACCCGACGGGCACCTCGGTGAGCTTGCGCCCGTGATCTGCGACGACGCGGTCGATGAGCGCCGAGGAGACGAGGGTCTTCCCGATCCCTGCCGTCGTCGGCCAGTCGGGCCGGTGCGAGAGCAGGTAGTCGATCGCGACCGCGAGGTAGTGGTTGGGGTTCATGAGGCCCGCATCGCGCGTGACGATGCCGTGGCGGTCGGCGTCCGCGTCGTTGCCCGTGATGATCGGGAAATCGTCACGGTACTCCTCGACGGTCGACATGACGTGGGCGGACGAGGGATCCATCCGCACCTTCCCATCCCAGTCGAGGTGCATGAAGCCCCAGCGGGGGTCCACGCCGCTGCCGAGCACGGTGAGGTCGAGGTCGTAGCGGTCGCGGATCGCGGCCCAGTAGGCGGCGCTCGCCCCGCCGAGGGGGTGCGCGGCGAAGCGGACGCCGGCATCACGGATCGCGTCGACGTCGATGACTTCGGAGAGCGACTCGATGTACTCGCCGAGGAAGTCGTAGCGGCCGACGGGGATCCCGCCGATCCCGTCCTCGGAGGCGCGGGGCACCGCGTCAACGCCCGATTCGAGCAGCTCGTTCGCGCGGGCGGCGATCCAGTTCGTGGCGTCGGTATCTGCGGGGCCGCCGTGCGGGGGGTTGTACTTGAAGCCGCCGTCCGCGGGCGGGTTGTGGCTCGGCGTGACGACGATGCCGTCGGCGCGCTGCGGGTCGTCGGCCGCGCGGTCGCGGTTGTGCGTGAGGATCGCGTGGCTCACCGCGGGGGTCGGCACGAAGAGCTCGTCGCCCGAGCCCGACCTGGCGAGCACGGCGACGCCCGCGGCCGACAGCACCTCGCGGGCGGTGTGCTCGGCCGGTGAGGAGAGGACGTGGGTATCTGCGCCGATGAAGAGCGGGCCCTCGATCCCTTGCGCCGCCCGGTACTCCGCAATCGCAGCGCTGATCGCGATGATGTGCGCCTCGTTGAAGGATCCGGTGAGCGAGGAGCCGCGATGCCCCGAGGTGCCGAAGACGACCCGCTGCAAGGGATCCGCAGGGTGGGGCACCACCTCCGTGTACGCGGTGAGCACCGCCTCGACGTCAATGAGGTCCTGTTCCTGCGCCGGCCGTCCCGCTCTGTCGTGCATGGCTCCAGTCTGCCAGTCTTCAGCCCGAACCGGGAGGGCCCGCAGGCATCCCGCCAGCCCCAAACCGCGGCGCTCAGCCCGCGGCGACGGCGAAGGGGTAACGCTTGGAGACGGCGCGAACGCCCGCGGTCGCACCGTCGGGGTCGAGCTCGGTGCGGTCCCCGGTCTCAAGGTCCGGGTCGGTCGAGAGCACCACCCGTCCGCCCGCGTTCACGATGGTCGCGTTCGGTATCGCGCCGAGTGCCGGGAGGAGTGCCTCCTCGAGCGAGGAGATGAGCACGTCCGCGCAGATCACCCCCCAGAACTCCCCGTCGACGAGAACGGGCATGGAGGTGGTGATCGTGATCTCGTTGTTCGCCCTGCAGCGCTTCTCGTTCTTCGGCCAGCACACCGTGAACCTGCTGATCGTGCTGCCCATGACCCTGCCCGGCATCGTCACCGGTGTGGCCCTGTCGAACACGTACTTCCAGGTGCTGAAGCCGATGGGCATCAACGTCGGCTACTGGGGCATGATCATC